>OGGQ01000992.1_pt1 | contig 39420 bp, 32 predicted proteins | sample 1571191 | NCBI WGS metagenome assembly OGGQ01 (sample SAMEA2582061, study PRJEB24529) | metagenome | biome: Human gut stool | place: China | collected 2011
TATTGCCTTAATTTAAACTCGAAAAAGTCCCGAAGGACTTTTTCGACACGCTGAGACAGTGCCGGATAATGGCACTGTCTTTCTTCATCTATATGTTTTTATTATAACTGGCCTTCGATAATTTCCTTAGCCTTTTCAAGAGCCTCGGCGATCTTTGAAGCGTCCTTTCCTCCGGCCTGAGCCATATTGGGGCGTCCTCCGCCGCCTCCTCCGCATACAGCGGCAGCAGCCTTGATGATGTTGCCGGAATGGGCTCCCGCCTTAACGGCGTCGTCCGTTGCCATAGCGAGAAGGCTTACCTTGCCGTCCTTTGAGGAAGCGAGAACGATTATGCCGCTTCCCAGCTTATTCTTGAGCTGATCGCCCATGGTTCTGAGGGCGTTGGCATCGGCGTCTTTGATCTCGGCGCATACGACCTTCATTCCCTTTACGTCAACGGCCTTTGAAAGAATATCGTCAGCGGCTCCACCGGCCATCTTTGCCTTGAGGGACTCAAGCTCCTTAGCCGTCTGTTTCTGCTCGGCGATAAGAGTTTCTATTCTCTTGAGCATGTTATCGGGAGTTGCCTTAACAGCTTTGCATACTGCCTTAAGAGCCTCCTCCTGCTGCTGGTAATGCTTAAGGGCGGCGGCTCCCGTGAGAGCCTCGATCCTTCTTACGCCCGAGGCGATACCGCTTTCGGAAACGATCTTGAATGAGCCGACCTGAGCCGTGTTCTCAAGATGCGCGCCTCCGCAGAGCTCTATGCTGTAGCCGCCCATATTTACGACACGAACGACATTTCCGTATTTTTCTCCGAAAAGAGCCATAGCTCCCATCTTTCTGGCGTCCTCGATGCTTTCCTGGCTTATTGTTATGGGGAGGCTTTCGAGTATCTTCTCGTTTACGATGTCCTCAACCTGCTGTATTTCCTCGGGAGTCATAGCGGCAAAGTGAGTGAAGTCAAAACGGAGCCTGTCGGGCGTCACATACGAACCTGCCTGTTCAACGTGAGTTCCGAGAACGGTACGCAGAGCTTTCTGAAGAAGGTGGGTAGCGGAATGGTTCCTTGAGGTGGAAAGCCTTCTTACCCTGTCTATCTCAGCGCAGGCCGTATCTCCTACGGATATGCTTCCCTCGGCAACTGTTCCGATGTGGGCTATTTTTCCTCCGATTACCTTTATACAGTCGGTCACGTTCACGAGACCCATTTCTGTTTTGATCGTTCCGTTGTCTCCGATCTGTCCGCCGCTTTCAGCGTAGAAAGGCGTCCTGTCAAGGAATACGGAAACCTCGTCTCCGGCAGAAGCAACGTCTGCGACCTCGTTGTTGACTACAAGGGCGATGACCTTAGCGTCCGTAACGGGCTTTGCGTCATAGCCTGTGAACTCCGTAACCATGGCCGTATCAAGACGGTTGTATACGGTCTCGTCGGCTCCCATATATGTGTCGACCTCTCTGGCGGCCCTCGCTCTTTCCTTCTGGAGCTGCATCTCGTTTTTGAAAGCGTCCTCGTCAAGGCTCAAGCCCTGCTCCTCAAGAATTTCTTTCGTAAGGTCGATGGGGAATCCGTAGGTATCGTAGAGCTTGAAGGATTTTTCTCCGTTCATAACGGTCTCTCCCGCGGCTTTCATTTCGTCGATGTCTGCCTTAAGGAGCTCCATTCCCTTGTCTATTGTCTTGTAGAAGCTGTTTTCCTCCACAGTTATTACTTTAAAAATATAATCCTGTTTTTCAACAAGCTCGGGATAAGCGTCGCCTGATGTCTGGATAACGACCTTGCTGAGGTCGGCAAGGAACGTCTTGTTTATGCCAAGAAGTCTGCCGTGACGCGCGGCGCGGCGAAGAAGCCTTCTTAAAACGTAGCCCCTTCCTTCGTTTGAGGGGAGAACGCCGTCGGCTGTCATAAACGTCACGCTTCTTATATGGTCAGTGATGACCCTGACGCTTACGTCGGTCTTATGTTCTTTTTCATACTCAACTCCGGCTACCTTGCATACGGCGTCCCTGAGAGCTTTGATAGTGTCAACGTCAAAGATGGAGTCAACGCCCTGCATTATCGTCGCCATACGCTCAAGGCCCATACCGGTATCGATGTTGGGCCTTGCGAGACGGGGATAGCTTCCGTCCTCCTGCTTGTCGAACTGCGTGAACACAAGGTTCCAGAATTCCATATATCTGTCGCAGTCGCAGCCTACGCCGCAGGTGGGCTTTCCGCAGCCGTATTCCTCGCCACGGTCATAGTAGATCTCCGAGCAGGGACCACAGGGGCCTACGCCATGCTCCCAGAAGTTATCCTCCTTGCCGAGACGGACGATCCTGTCAAGGGGAAGGCCGACTTTCTCATGCCATATTTTTTCGGCCTCGTCGTCGTTTTCATATATTGTTACATATAACTTTTCCTTGGGGATAGCAAGAACCTCGGTAACGTATTCCCACGCCCAGGGGATTATTTCTTCCTTAAAATAGTCGCCGAAAGAGAAATCTCCGAGCATCTCAAAAAACGTGCCGTGACGCGCTGTCTTTCCTACGTTTTCGATATCGCCTGTTCTTATGCATTTCTGACATGTCGTTACACGTCTTCTGGGCGGGATTTCCTGCCCGGTAAAATAAGGCTTGAGGGGCGCCATTCCCGAATTGATAAGAAGAAGGCTCTTATCGTTGTGGGGGATGAGAGAGGCGCTGGGAAGCCTGAGATGATCCTTTGACTCAAAGAAAGAAAGAAAACTCTCTCTTATCTCGTTTACACCCATTGGTTTCATAAACTAATTCCTCCGTAATATTTTAATTTGGCCTAAAAAAGCTGGGGCAATCAAAAAACCCCGTTCCTGCTTATCTGACAGGGACGGGGCATATTATCCTCGCGGTACCACCCTGGTTATACCTTCTGCGGTATCACCTTTGTCCTTTAACGCAGGATATACGGAACGGCATACTTAAAATTTCCGCCGCACGGCCGGTCGCCCAAAAGACTGCTTCAACAGAATACGCTCAAGGGACTCTCAGCAAGGACTGTGTCCTGCCCCTCTCTCTGGGAGCCGCAAAGCTGCCTACTACTTCTTTTATAGCCTTTTACTTTATCAATGAAATGATTATATTAAACTGCCGGTGGTTTTGTCAATGATTTTTAGAAATCTTTTCGCATATTGGCGCCTCCGATGCCTATTGACTCCCTGTATTTTGCCACGGTCCGCCTTGAGACGGACACGCCTTCCCGTTCAAGGGCCTCGGCGATAGATCTGTCGCTCAAAGGATGCTTTTTATCCTCTGCGTCGATAATCTCCCGGATCCGCAGCTTTACGCTGTTCTGAGAGACAGCCTTTTTTCTTTCTGAGGCGACGGACGAGGCGAAAAAATAAGACAGGGGGAATACGCCCCAGCCGCACTGAATATATTTATCCCGGACAGCCCTGCTGACGGTGCTTTCATGCATACCGATGCACGAGGAAACGTCCGACAGCTTTAGGGGAGAGAGCCGGCTGGGACCGTTGTCGAAAAAGTCCCTCTGGCGGTCGGTTATAACGCCTATTACGGAAATCAGGGTAGAATTGCGCTTTTCTATGCAGGACAGCACCCATTTCGCCTGCCGCAGCTTTGCTCCGACGTATTTTACGGCGTCCCTGTCGGCTGCCGAGCTTACAATGTCTTTGTAGTATCCGCTGATTTTAAGGGAGGAGTAGTATCTGTCGTTAAGCTCCGCCTCGTATTCTCCGGAAGACGTCCTGCGTATCACCGCGTCTGGAACGATGTAAGCGGGGGATTCGCCAGAGGCAAAGCCGCGGCTTGGCCTTGGATTCAGGGAACGTACCTTTTTAACGGCTCTGGCGGCCTCGGACAATGAAACGCCGAGGGCGGACGATATTTGTTTTATATGATTTTGAGCCAAATCGCCGAGATGGCTGCGAACAACTGCCTCGGCGGTTTTGTCCGGAACATACTCGCGGGCAAGCTGCAAAAGCAGGCACTCCCTGAGATCGCGGGCTCCGGATCCGGCCGGGTCAAGACTGTGTATAAGCTCTATGGCCCTTTCGGCGTCAGATATCTCCGTTCCGGAAAGATGGGCTATTCCATCCGCGGTTTCGGTGAGATAACCGTTTTTGTCGAGACTTTTTACGGCGATTTCCGCGGCGAGAGCCACCTTCGGATCCAGCTTTTGAGTCCTTATCTGTCCAAGCAGATGATCCTCCAAAGTCTCGTCAGAGGAAGGGGAGCATATGTTGGAGAGCGTGTCGTCCGTATCGTCGTCATAATATTGAATATTCTGCCTGTCGGAGGATTCCAGCCATTCCAGCTTTCTCTCCAGAAGGCGCGGCTCGTCCTCCATGGTTGGCGGCTCGTATTCGACGACAGGATTTTCCTCGGAGAGCTCCTTCAGGTACTCGTTAAGCTCGGCGGAGCTCATACGGAGTATTTCGGCGGAGAGCACAAGGTCCTGCGAGAGGGCCGGCCTTTGGGAAATATTAAGCTCAAGATCCATAATTTACGCCTCCTTTCCGGTAAAACGAATAAACATAAAACGATTATACACCCTTGAGACGGAATAATAAATATTAAGCAGATATTTACATTTACTTTTTGGAGGGTTGGGAGTAGAATTGATGTATCAAAAAAACTTGTATGAAAAATCTTCGTACATAATGTATAAAATTGGTTTGGTTTTTACGCTTAAATATACAAATTGCCAAAAAAATGATATGACCACTTTTTTAAATAAAAAATATTCATAATTTTAATTAGAAATTAAGAATTTTGAAAATTTCTGTTGAGAAAGTGGAGTATTTGTATTAAAATATTACTGCTGATTTTATGCAATAATAGTTTTCATAATTAAAGACTCACGGAAAATACCAAAGATCCGTGGGTTAAAATTCCTAGAACAGAGGGGGATAATATGCAAGCTTTAACCTTCAAACGTGGAGTTCACCCCGATGACTGCAAGCGCTTTACAGCCGACAAGCCTATCGAGGTCGTTCTCCCCAAAGAAAATTCCGAAATGTTCTATCCTATGTCTCAGCATATAGGCGCTCCCTGCGAGCCCATCGTTGCTGTTGGCGACTATGTTAAGGCAGGACAGAAGATCGCAGAAACAGGCGCTTTTGTTTCAGCTCCTATTTTCTCGAGCGTTTCGGGAACAGTAAAAGATATCCGTCCCATGCTCACGCCCGGAGGCGCTGTAGTTAAAACTATCGTTATTGAAAACGACGGTAAGTTTGAAATGGCAGAGGGTATCGGAAAGGCTCTGGACTATGAGAACATGTCCAATGCCGAGATCTGCGCGGCCATCAAGGCTGCCGGTGTAGTTGGTCTGGGTGGTGCCGGATTCCCTACACACATCAAACTTTCTCCCGCGCCTGACAAGAAAATAGATTACATAATCGTCAACGCGGCAGAGTGCGAGCCCTATCTTACATGCGACTACAGGGTAATGATCGAGCAGCCCGAAAAGATCATCAGAGGTCTTAAGGTAATGCTTAAGATGTTCCCCGGAGCAAAGGGCGTTATCGGCATCGAGAACAACAAACCCGAGGCCATCAAAGTTCTCAGCGAGATGGTAAAGGACATCCCCAATATGGAAGTTGCGGAGCTCCTTATGAAATACCCTCAGGGCGCCGAGAAACAGATAATCTACGCCATAACGAAGAGAGAAGTTCCTTCAACTACTCCTCCCTCACTTCCCGCCGACGTTGGATGTATCGTTGACAACGTGGCAACGGTAATGGCTATCGGAGACGCTATCTTCGAGAGCAAGCCCCTTATGGACAGAGTTATCACGGTATCCGGCGGAGCCGTAAAGAACCCCGGAAACTACCAGATGAAGATCGGTATGAACATAGCCGACCTTATGGACGCCATCGGAGGATTCAGTGTGGAACCCGCCAAGTTTATCGCCGGCGGCCCTATGATGGGACCCTCAATGTATACTCTTGATGTCGCTTCAACAAAGACTACGTCAGGTCTCCTTTGCTTCACAAAAGAAGAAGCTTACATTCCGCCTGAAAGAAATTGTATCCGCTGCGGAAAGTGCGTAGAGCACTGTCCTATGGGACTTATGCCCTTCGAGCTCAATCAGCTTGCTATCAAGGGTCTTGCGGAGGAATTCGGAAACCTTCATGGTATGGATTGTATCGAATGCGGCTCATGCTCGTTCGAGTGTCCCGCTAAGAGACAGCTCGCTCAGTCTATCAGAGCTATGAAGAAGATCGAAGGCGCAAGAAGAGCAGCGGCAGCAGCGGCGGCAAAGGCAGCGGCTGAGAAAAAATAATAAGGGGGATTAGTAAAATGAGTAGTTCAATCATAGTATCAGGTACCCCTCATGTCCGTTCAAAAGAGTCCATCCAGAGCATCATGCGTGATGTTATTATCGCTCTTGTGCCGGCATCTGTAATGGGTATATACTATTTTGGTTTAAAAGCATTATTGCTTATAGCTGTTTCAATCGTATCCTCTGTATTTTTTGAGTGGGGATATGAGAAAATTCTTAAGAAGCCTATAACTGTAACAGACCTTTCGGCTGTTCTTACAGGACTTCTTCTCGCGCTCAACCTTCCCGCTTCGGCGTCTTGGTGGGTGCCCGTTGTAGGAGCGTTCGTTGCTATCGTTCTTGGAAAACAGTTCTATGGCGGACTTGGTCAGAACTTCATCAACCCCGCTCTTATCGGACGTGCTTTCCTTGTTGCAGCTTATCCTACACAGACGACAGGTTCGGCTTTCGCTACAGGAAGAATGGTAGTGGACGCCGCTACATACGCAACACCTCTTGCTGACCTTAAGGCAGGAACAGCCGTTATCAACGGAGAGGCTATTACAAACGCCCTCATCGGAAATATCGGCGGATGTATTGGTGAGACATGCGCCATCGCCCTTCTTATCGGCGGCGTATATCTTGTGGCAAAACACGTTATCAGCTGGAGAATTCCCGTTGTTTATATCGTAGTTGTATTTATCCTCACGGCTATTATGAGAGGATACGGCGTAATGGGCGGACTTTACGAGATCTTACTCGGCGGTCTTATGCTCGGAGCGATCTTTATGGCTACAGATTATGTAACATCGCCTATTACGGCAAAGGGACAGATTATCTTCGCTGTTGGCTGCGGTCTTTTAACTTCGCTCATCCGTGTATACGGCGGATATCCCGAAGGTGTATCATACTCTATCCTTATTATGAACCTTGCTGTTCCTCTTATCGATAGATATACAAGACCCAGGATCTTTGGGGAGGTGAAGGCGAAATGAATCAGATAGTTAGACCTACAGTTGTTCTTGGAGCTATTTGTATCGTCTGCGGAGGCCTTCTTGGTGTTGTTGAGTCCATCACAAGAGAGCCCATCAGAATACAGGAAGAGGCTGCTGCCGCTGAAGGTATGCAGAAGGTTGCTCCCGAGGCAGCTTCATTTGAAGGAATAGAAATCGCCGATGACGCAAACTACGACGGAATAAGCGTTGCGTCAGCCAACACGGCTCTCGACGCTTCAGGCGAGACAATCGGTTATGTTGTTGAGGTACTTCCCAACGGATTCGGCGGAAGTATCGATATGATGGTTGGAGTTGATTTGGAAGGCACCGTAACAGGTATCTCCATTCTCAGCCTTTCAGAGTCACCCGGACTTGGAGCTAACGCCAAAGAGGCTTGGTTCCAGGATCAGTTTGTAGGCATGACAGCGCCCGTTGCCGTAGAAAAAGACGGCGGACAGGTTCAGGCCATAACAAGCTCCACAATTACTTCAAGAGCCGTATCAAACGGCGTCAACGCAGCTATCAACTGGGCTGCTGAAAATGCGGGAGGTGCTAACTGATGGGTAAAGCATTACATGCTCTTAAAAACGGTATGTTCGACGAGAACCCCACCTTTATTCAGGTTATAGGTACATGTCCTACGCTGGCCGTAACGACAAGCGCCATCAACGGTATAGGAATGGGCCTTTCAACAACGGCGGTTCTTATGTGCTCGAACCTCTTTATTTCATTATTAAGAAAGATAATTCCTGATACGGTTCGTATACCTTGCTTCATCGTAGTTATCGCCAGCTTCGTTACGATCGTTCAGCTGCTTCTCAGTGCCTTCTTACCGTCACTGAATGCTTCACTGGGACTTTATATCCCACTTATCGTTGTTAACTGTATCATCCTTGGCCGTGCCGAGGCATTCGCTTCAAAGTTCGGACCTGTTGAGTCATTCTTTGACGGTGTCGGAAACGGTCTTGGATTCACGATAGCCATCACTGTCATCGGACTTATCCGTGAGTTCCTTGGAGCTGGAACACTCTTTGGCCTTACAGTTCTTCCTGAGGCGTTCCCTGATACACTCATTATGATAATGTCACCTGGAGCTTTCTTTACATACGGAACACTTATGGCCATATTCCACAGATTGATGGCTAAACAGAAAGCTAAAAAAGAAGCTAAAGAAGCTGCAGCATAAGTGAGGAGGGGAAATAATGAATTACTTACTGTTTATATTGGCAGCTGTGTTCGTAAATAACTACATTTTGTCACAGTTCTTAGGTATCTGCCCCTTCCTTGGAGTTTCAAAAAAGGTTGAGACAGCTGCCGGAATGGGTGTTGCCGTTATATTCGTTATGACGCTCGCCTCGGCTGCTACATACTTTATCTATAACTTTATATTAGTAAAACTCGGAATCGACTATCTTTACAATATCGCGTTCATTCTCGTTATCGCTGCGCTCGTTCAGTTTGTTGAGATGTTCATCAAGAAGAGCTCACCCGCGCTTTACCAGTCGCTCGGTGTTTACCTTCCCCTTATCACAACAAACTGTGCCGTTCTCGGTGTTGCCGTTTCAAATATGCAGGCCGGATACAACTTCATCCTTTCTGTACTTAACGGTTTCGGAGGCGCTGTTGGTTTCACGGTTTCCATCATCCTTATGGCTGGTATCCGTGAGAGAGTTGAGCAGAACGATCATCCCAAGGCATTTGAAGGTTTCCCCTTTGCCCTTATCACTGCTGGACTTATGTCCATCACGTTCTTGGGCTTCCAGGGACTTATCAATGTATCAGAAGTCGTTAAAGCGATGGGATTATAATACGGAGGGGTGACAAAAAATGGATGTACAGGCAATTATATTTGCTATCGCCAGCATTGGAGGATTAGGTATCGTTTTTGGAGCTATCCTCGGATATGCCAGCAAAATATTCGCTGTTGACGAAGACCCCAGGATCGGACAGGTGCTTGAGTGCCTTCCCGGAGCTAACTGCGGTGGATGCGGATACCCCGGATGCGGAGGACTTGCCGCTGCTATCGTTGCGGGAACTGCTCCTGTTAACGCCTGCGCTGTCGGCGGAGCTAAGGCTGCCGCTGCCATTGGTGAGGTTATGGGTGTTGTCGCAGAGGAGAAGGAGCCCATGGTTGCCTTCGTAAAATGCGGCGGAACATGCGATAAGGCTCAGAACAAATATGACTATGACGGAATCAGCGACTGCGTTATGGCCGCTCAGCTTGCCGGAAAATCATCAAAGGCCTGCGCTTTTGGATGTATGGGACTCGGAAGCTGCGTAAAGGCCTGCCAGTTTAACGCTATCAAGATCGAAAACGGCGTTGCCGTTGTTGATCCCGAGGTGTGCGTATCCTGCGGCAAGTGTGTAAACATCTGCCCTCAGCACATCATCGAGCTTGTTCCTAAGAAGAAGAAAGTAAAAGTACAGTGTTCTTCAAAGGAAATGGGCAAGGCTGTTATGTCGGTATGCTCAGCCGGATGTATCGGATGCAAGATCTGTGAAAAGACATGTAAATTCGACGCTATCCACGTTATCGACAACATTCCCGTTATTGATTACGATAAATGTAAGAACTGCGGTATGTGCGCTAATAAGTGCCCTAAGAAGGTTCTTACAGGATATAAGGTTGAGGCTCCCAAGCCCGCTGAAGCTCCCAAGGCTGAGGCTCCTAAAGCTGAAGCAGAGGCTCCTAAGGCTGAAGAGACAAAGACAGAAGAATAAAAATAAGCATTTTTTACAGCGGATACGGTCGTATCCGCTGTTTTTTTACGGGCTTTTTGTATAAAAGTGCGAATTGTGCCGGAGACATAATGTATGCTATAATTTTATATACATAGAAAAGAACATCGATGGAACCGGCTGCCGGTTTTTGGCGGCAGGCGCGTAAACAACGGCATCTTTGACAGTACCGCTGTTTTTTTTGCCGCTATGAAAAGGAGACGAGAAATGAAGACAAAAATCGAAAAATTCTTTAAGATCAAGGAAAACAACTCGAGCATCCAGACGGAGATATTCTCCGGACTGACGGCCTTTTTCACAATGGTGTACCTGCTGTTTCTTGTGCCAAACACCATTATGGGCGCTTTTCCGGAGGCATTCAACGAGGCCGGGGAAATGGTAGGCAGCTATGTTTTGAACAATGGCCTTACCGCCGATGAAATGCTTGTTTCCCTTACCATTGCCGCCTGTGTCGCCGCCGCAATATCGACCCTTATAACAGCGTTAAAGACCGGTCTGCCTTTCGCGCAGGGCCCCAGCCTTGCCATCGCGACATTCATAACATATACGGTCTGCGGAGAAATGGGATATACATACGAGCAGGCTCTCGCGGCCGTGTTCATAAGCGGAATCGTGTTCTTCATACTCACTATGTTTGGCCTTGAGCATAAGATAAGAAAGGCCATCCCTCATAACATCAAATATGCCGTTACAGCGGGCATCGGCCTTTTTATCGCCTTTATGGGAATGCAGAAATGCCATATGGTCGTGGCCGACAGCCATCACCTTGTTAAATTCGTAAACTTTGCCGGATTTTCGGACTACAACACCATGAGCACCCTTCTCTGCCTTGCCGGACTTGTGCTTATCGCCGTAATGCATTACAAGCATATCCACGGAGCGATACTTATCGGAAAAATAATCGTCATACTCGCGGCCATACCGCTGGGACTTTACCATCATGGGGAGATAAATCTTTTTGCCTATGACTTTGGCGTTATAATACCTACTGCGTTTAAAATGGACTTTGCCGGCCTGTTTACAAGGGGAGGAGATTTCAGCCTCGGCGCGGGACTTATAATTACAGCTTCGATAGTTGTTACCCTCTGCATAATGAACGTATTTGAGACCATGAGCACCGTTATCGCCACGGATCATATACTTGACCATAGGGTGCATCACGAGGAGACAAATGAAAAGATAAAGAAAACTCTTGAGGCGGACGCCGTCGGAACGGTCGTCGGAGCCTCAATGGGCGTGACAACAGTATCAACATTTGTCGAAAGCACGGCTATGGCCGTTGAAGGCGGACGAACGGGATTTTCCGGAGTGATTACGTCGCTGCTTTTCATACTTGCCATATTTATCGCTCCCTTCGCTTCGGTCATACCGTCCGCGGCCACTGCCACAACGCTTATAATAACGGGAGTATTTATGATGACGGTCGTAAAGCAGATAAATTTCCACGACGTGGAAGAAGCTCTCCCGGCGTTTTTCACGATGGCATTTATACCGTTGACATACAGCCTTGTAAACGGAATATTCCTCGGCCTTGTTACTCATACGTTTATAAACGTTTTCAGCGGAAGATGGGCAAAGGTAAAGAAGGGAACATACATAATGACGGCGCTTTTCGTGCTGATGTTCGTTATTATGTAAATCTGATATCGTAATTTTCAGACGCCGGGATGAAAAATTCCGGCGTCTTTTGTGTATTTTTATTAAAAAAATCAAAAATGAAAGTCCTTTATAATAAATAAGGGCAAAAAAAGAGTAAACTATGGCATTTTGGGCCTTAATATGGTAAAATCAAACGATAAAATAATATTAAAAACGGAGGATGAATATGAAAGCCATAATTACAGTATTAGGTACGGATAAAGTGGGCATTATAGCGAAGGTATGCTCTTACCTCGCGGACCGTGAAATAAATATTCTGGATATTTCCCAGACAATCATCCAGGGGTATCTCAACATGCTTATGATCGTTGAGATGAACGAGTCGGACGAGCATTTTTCGGAGATCGCCGACGGACTTGAGAAGCTCGGCGGAGAAATCGGAGTTGTGATCAAGATCCAGCATGAGGACATATTCAATTCCATGCACAGAATATAATATAAGGAGGCCCGAATAATGCTTTCAAGAATGGAGATCGTCGAGACAAATAAGATGATAAAGGAATCCAATCTCGACGTCAGGACTATCACTATGGGCATCAGCCTTATGGACTGCGCGGACAGCGACTTAAAGGAGTTCAACCGCAAGATCTATGACAAAATAACAAAAAAGGCTGAGAAACTCGTAAAAACAGGAGACGATATTGCCAGACAGTACGGCATACCCGTTGTAAATAAAAGAATTTCCGTAACGCCGATCGCCATCGCGGCGGCAGGATGCAAAACGGATTCATACGTTTCCGTTGCCGAAACGCTCGATAGGGCGGCAAAGGAAGTCGGAGTAAACTTTATCGGCGGATTTTCAGCCCTTGTTCAGAAGGGTTCGGCCCACGGCGACGAGATACTTTTAAGATCCATACCCGAAGCGCTTGCTGCGACGGATATGGTATGCTCATCCGTAAACATCGGCTCATCAAGAAACGGCCTTAATATGGACGCCGTAAAGGATATGGGCGAGATCATACTTAAGACCGCCGAGCTTACGAAGGATAAGGACTGCATCGGCTGCGCGAAGCTCGTTGTGTTCTGCAACGCCGTTGAGGATAACCCCTTTATGGCAGGAGCTTTCCACGGAGTGGGAGAGAAAGACTGCGTGATAAACGTCGGCGTCAGCGGCCCCGGAGTTGTAAAGCGCGCTTTGGAGCAGGCAAGGGGAGCGGATTTTGAGACCCTTTGCGAAACAGTAAAAAGAACGGCTTTCAAAATCACAAGGGCAGGTCAGCTTGTCGCTCAGGAGGCCTCAAGAAGGCTTGATACGCCCTTTGGCATCATAGACCTTTCACTGGCGCCTACCCCGGCCATCGGAGATTCCATCGCAGAAATATTCCAGGAGATGGGACTTGAGGAAGCCGGAGCTCCCGGAACTACGGCGGCGCTTGCCATACTCAACGATAACGTCAAAAAAGGCGGAGTTATGGCGTCTTCATATGTCGGCGGCTTAAGCGGAGCATTCATCCCCGTCAGCGAGGACCACGGAATGATCGAGGCGGCTGAAAAGGGAGCTCTTACACTTGAAAAACTTGAGGCAATGACATGCGTATGCTCCGTAGGACTTGATATGATCGCTATACCGGGAAGCACTCCTGCGTCGACCATATCCGGAATCATAGCCGACGAAGCGGCCATCGGAATGATAAACAATAAGACAACGGCAGTCAGGGTCATCCCCGTCATCGGAAAGGAAACGGGTGACACCGTTGAGTTTGGAGGACTTCTGGGATACGCGCCCATAATGCCGGTAAATAAATTCTCATGCGAGAAATTTATAGCAAGGGGCGGAAGAATACCCGCGCCTATTCACAGCTTTAAAAACTGATAAATGCAGAGACGGAGATGATTTTATGGTAACAGAGAACCTTCGTCCTGAAAGAGTTTTTTACTATTTTGAGAAAATATCCGAAATCCCGAGAGGAAGCGGCAACGAGAAGGCAGTAAGCGATTACTGCCTTTCTGTCGCTGAAAAGCTCGGGCTTTACGCTTTCAGGGACGAACACAATAACGTGGTTATAAGAAAGCCGGCCACAAAGGGATATGAGGATCATCCGGGCGTCATAATACAGGGACACCTTGATATGGTATGCGAGAAAACCGCTGACTCGGATCATGATTTTAAAAAGGACGGCATAAAGCTCGTTGTTGACGGCGACTATTTGAGGGCCGAGGACACGACCCTTGGCGGAGACGACGGTGTAGCCGTTGCTATGGGGCTCGCGCTTATGGAGGCGGACGACATAGAGCATCCCGCGCTGGAATGTCTTTTTACGACAGACGAGGAAGCGGGTATGAGCGGAGCGGCCGGTTTTGACGCGTCCGTGCTTAGAGGAACCAGGCTCATAAACCTTGACTCCGAGGAGGAAGGAGTATTTGTCGTATCATGCTGCGGCGGAGCAAAGGCGCATCTTGTCATCCCCATGGAATGGGAAAGAACGCCGGAAGGACTTGTTTCCGTAAAACTCACTGTCAGCGGGCTTCACGGAGGACATTCGGGAGGAGACATCCATCTTCAGAGGGCGAGCGCCGGAAAGCTGATGGGAAGAATGCTCAGGCAGACGGCCAAGACTTTTTATTTCAGGCTTGCCGGAATAAACGGCGGACTTATGGACAATGCTATTACAAGGGACTGCGAAGCCGCTTTGTGCCTGCCGAAGGAGGATATTGAGGAATTTGCCGATATGTGCGGTCAATTCGAGGCGATCTTCAATAACGAGTACAAAGACAGCGAGGAAGGCATAAAGGTCACGGCGGAGATTTGCGAAAAGCCGGAAAAGGTAATGACCGTGAAGAAAGCGCTTGACGTTATTTATGCCGTTAATCTTATTCCATACGGTGTCCAGAGAGTATGCCTGAGCATGAACGGCCTTGTGGAAACGTCCAACAATCTGGGCATAATAAAAACAACGGAAGAAAACGTTGAGCTTGTCAGCGCCGTAAGAAGCTCTGTCGCCACGATAAAATATGATATGCTGGAAAAGATATCTATGATAGCCGAGCTTACGGGCGGAAATTTCTTTATAAGATCCCAGTATCCCGGATGGGAATACAGGCCGGACAGCCCGCTGAGGGATGTATGCGTGGATGTATATAAGGAAATGTTCGGAAAAGCGCCGGTTGTGGAAACGATCCACGCTGGACTTGAGTGCGGACTGCTCTCCGAAAAAGCGCCTCAGATAGATATGATATCTATCGGACCTGATATGCGTGGCGTTCATACTCCTGATGAGAAACTTTCCATATCCTCCGTGGGCAGGACTTGGGACTTTATGCTTAATGTTCTAAAAAAATTATAATATATTTAAACAGCCGCGATAAACGGACAAGAAGCGGAGGGATAGTATTGAAGCTGCCGTGGGACAGAAATTATCTTAAAATATCGTTTCACGTTGTAATAACGCTGATAGCCATTTACGCCGTGTCGCTGGTGCTAAAAAACGCGCCGGAGGCAATAAGATGCGCCGGACGTTTTCTTGGATACGTCATCCGTGTTTTTTCTCCGCTCATTATAGCGTCCGTATTTTCATATATCGCAAGCCCTGTGGTAGACATACTGCAGGGCTTTTTTGATAAAGCGGCGAAAAATGGGCGTACGGGCGGAAAAATGGTGAAGAAAGGAACATTCAGGAAACGGACAAAGGGAACGGCGGCGCTGTATTTGATTATTTTCGGCGGGCTGATACTTCTTGCGCTATTTGTGGCGTCGGGCATAGCGGGAACGGACATAGCGGAGCTTGAAAGACGGGTGCGCTCATCGGTGATGGGATTTATGTATACTCTCAGGGAGATAAACATAAGGCTCGCGGAGGGCGGAATAGTAGAAAGCGAAACGGGACTGTATGACGCTGTCACCGGATATATCTCGCAGGGCGTTGACAGGATTAGCGCGGCGTTCGCCGGTACGGCTGCCACCGCGGGAAGGTTTGCCCTTGATCTTCTTATCGGGCTGACGGCGGCGTTTTATTTTCTCTGTGAGAGGGACAAAATAATATATTACTGCCGGGAGGCCATAAAAACATTTATGCCGGGACGTGCCGATGCGGTGCTTTGCGCCCTGGAAACGGCAGACGGGGTTTTTTCCGGATATATAAGCGGGCAGATAACCGACGCATTTATTATGTCATCGCTGGTGAGCGTTTCATTTCTTATCATCGGCATAGACTATCCACTCATCATCGGCATTGTTTCTGGATTTTCCAACCTCATACCGTATATAGGGGCAATAGCGGCGTTTTTCCTCGGTGTTGGAGTCGCTTTTATTTCAGGAGAGCCGGCAAAGGCTCTGTACGCCGCCGCGGCGATCATACTTTTGCAGCAGCTTGACAGCGCGGTCATAGTTCCGAAACTGGTGGGGAACAAGGTAAAACTGCATCCTGTGCTTGTCATATTGTCGCTGTCCGTATTCGGAAGCGTGTTCGGCATATGGGGAATGGTGTTCGCCGTTCCGGTCACAGCGTTGATAAAAATTGTTTTTTCGAGGATATATAAGGCAAAAAGAAATAGATTGACTAAAGACCTTGAAATTTAGCCGCATAGAACATATAATAGGAATAGTGCCTTTTATAACATATGAGGAGGTCGAAAATATGGCTGAAAAAGGACAGGTAACACAGATCAAGCCTAATAATAAAGCCGTTGTAAAAATGCTGAGGACAGAGGCCTGCGCAAAATGCCGTGTATGTATGACTTTTTCCAGCAAGGAAATGGTAATGGAGGCTTTAAACCAGTGCGGAGCCGATGTCGGAGACTGGGTTGAGCTGGAAATGCAGCACGACGGATTTTTTAACGCGGTCATGATAATGTACGCTTTCCCCTGCGCGGGACTGCTTATCGGCGTACTGCTGGGATATTTCTGGCTTTACAGCCTTGTGCCCGGATTCAACAGAGAGGTATTGAGTCTTTTATGCGGACTTGTAGGCATATTGATCTGTCATATAGTAATAAAGAAAAACAACTACAGATGGGAAAACAACGCCAAATATACGCCTATAGCCGCAAGAATGGCGGAGCCGCCTACGGAGGGAGAGCTTGAGTATCAGCTTGTGCTTAAGGGCGAAAAGAGCAAAGAGGAATTTGAAAAAGAAAACAGGGAAAAAGAGAACAAAGAAAATCAATAAAAATCTGGGCTTCGGTCGTATGATCGGAGCTTTTTTATTGCGAAAAAACCGCCGGAAACCGCCGGCGGTGATTTTTTTCAGAAGATAGGCTCGTCATCCGAGTTTATATTCAAATTCGTTATTATATGATGCAGATGTATGGACATGGCGTTTCTTGCGCTTACAGCGTCCCTCTTTTTCAGAAACTCCATAAGAAGGGCGTGGTCTCTCAGCGTGTCCTTGGCAAGGAGGTCTTCGGACGGAAGTTTGCATCCGTTAAGCTTTATTGCCTCTTGAATGGACTTGTCTATTATGGGGAAAAGACGCTGGAGAAACTCGTTGTGCGATGCCTTAACAAGTATTTTGTGAAATTCCGAATCCATTTCGGTACGGTCTTTTCCGGCGAGTATAACTTTCTCAACTTCGGCTCCAACCTCAAAAATTTTTTTAAGCTCCGCGTCCGACGCCCTGCGGCAGACTATGGAAGCTATCTCCGGCTCAAAAAGAAGTCTTGCTTCATACAGATCCTTAAGATGGACCCTGACCCTTTCCATGCTTTCAAGGCCGATATCGTTAAGAGTATAAATGTCCGGGCTTATGAATGTGCCCCTGCCTCTGTATACGTCAAGAACACCCTGGGCGGCCAGTATTCTTATCGCTTCCCTGAGGGTGGCTCTGCTGACTCCAAGACGCGAGGAAAGAGTATTTTCGTTCGGAAGCTGTTCTCCGGGAGCGAAAATTTTGTCTTCTGTTATCATTTTGTATATGTCGTCGGCTACCTGTTGAACAAGGCTTTTCTTCTTAATCATATAGTACACAACCCCTTTTATTTATTATAAGTGTTTTTCCTGAACTTGACAACTCAATATTCGTTGGCTTTTTAGACAACTGCTGGCTGGAATATTTGTTAAAAACAGAGATTATTATTCTGATGTTTATATAATCAGGGAAACGTATTGACATATTGTTTTTGATATGATACTTTTAAGTAAGACAAATTGAAAACTTGACAGACAACTGTGGAGGTGAGCTTATGATATCGAACAAAGTAGTCATAGCCGGAGCGGGAACCATGGGATCGTCGCTGGCGCAGGTATATGCCAAAGCGGGATACGATACGGTCGTGTATGATATATCCGAAAAAGCTCTTGAAAAGAGCGGGCATATCATAGGCGTAAACGAAAATACGATGGTTGACGAAGGTATACTTTCCGCCGAAGAAGCGGAAAAAATAAAATCGCTCATCTCGTTTACTGCGGACAAAAGCTGCTTTACGGACTGCGGCCTTGTCGTAGAATCTGTTGTCGAGGATATGGATATAAAAAAGGATTTTTGGCGCGAGGTAAGCGGCATAGTCAAAGACGAAGCTATACTGTCGACAAATACCAGCGGACTTTCCATATCGGAAATGGCGAAGGCCGTAAGGCTTCCGGGACGCTTTATCGGACAGCACTGGCTCAATCCCCCGCATATTCTTCCGCTTTGTGAGATTGTCGTTGGAGAGGAAACGCGAGAAGACGTTGCTGCCGAGATGAGAAAAATTGTTGAGGGACTGGGTAAGTCTCCTGTGGTAGTAAAAGATATAAACGGATTTTTGATAAACAGGCTCCAGTTCGCCATGCTGAGAGAGGCTTTTTATATAGTGGAAATGGGAGCGGCTTCTGTGGAGGACATAGATACCGTGCTTAAAGCCGGGCTTGGAATAAGATACGCCGCCCTTGGCCCGTTTGGAACGGCCGATTTCGGCGGGCTTGATACATTTGATCATATAAACAGCTATCTCAACGCTTCGTTGGGAGACTCCAAAGAAGGAAGCGCGATGCTGAGAAAAATGGTCGAGGAAGGAAGGCTTGGAGTAAAAAGCGGAAGGGGCTTTTATGATTATTCGGGCGATAAGGCGGATAAAGCCATAACCCAAAGAGATAAATTATTTATAGAACTTGCGAAAATACTTTATTTCAAAAAATGAGGAGGAAGAATTATGCGTAGTGATCTAATGAAAAAAGGAACAAGCAGGATTGCTCATCGTGCCCTTATGAAGGCAACGGGCCTTACGGATGAGGAGATCTCAAGACCGATCATCGGAGTTGTTAACTCACAGAACGAGTTTATCCCCGGACACATCCATCTTGATACCATCGCCGAGGCTGTAAAGGCGGGAATCAGAATGGCCGGCGGAACACCCATTGAATTCCCCGCCATCGGAGTCTGCGACGGTATCGCCATGAACCACGACGGAATGCACTTTTCGCTTCCCAGCCGTGAGCACATAGCTGACTCGGTTGAGATTATGGCTACGGCTCATCCTGTTGACGGAATCGTGTTCATCCCCAACTGTGACAAGATCGTTCCCGGTATGCTTATGGCCGCATTAAGGCTTAACGTACCTTCGATCTTCTGCAGCGGCGGCCCCATGCTTCCCGGAAAGGTAAACGGAAAAGCAGTTGCCCTTACGGACGCTTTCGAGGCTCCCGGAGCTATCGAGGTAGGCAAGCAGGACGAGAAATACGGCAGAGACATTGAGGAATATTCATGTCCCGGATGCGGAAGCTGCGCAGGACTTTTCACGGCCAACTCCATGAACTGCCTTACGGAGATTCTCGGAATGGCTCTTCCCGGAAACGGAACTATCCCCGCCGTATATGCGGAGAGAGTAAGACTTGCTAAACATGCCGGAATGAAGATCATGGAGCTTGTTGAAAAAGACATCAAACCCAGAGATATAGTTACGGAAAAGGCTATCCATAACGGACTTGTATGCGATATGGCAATGGGATGCTCAACAAATACGATACTCCATCTTCCCGCCATCGCTCACGAGGCAGGAATCAAAGTTGATCTTAAGGACGTTAACGACATCAGCGACCAGATACCTCATATCGTAAAGGTCAATCCGGCCGGAACGCATTTCATCGTTGATATTTACGAGGCAGGCGGACTGAGCGCCGTTCTCAAGAGACTTGACAGCTACGGATATATCGACACATCCGTAATGACGGCTACGGGAAAGACAATGGCTGAAAACATCGCAGATACGGTTATTCTCAGCGACGACGTAATCCGTACAAAGGAAACGGCTTATTCGCAGACCGGCGGACTTGCCGTTCTTTGGGGAAATATCTGCCCCGACGGCGCTGTTGTAAAGAGAGGAGCGGTTCTTCCGAACATGCTTGTGCATGAAGGACCCGCTAAATGCTTTGACAGTGAGGAAGAATGTATCGAAGGTCTTATGGCCGGCAAAGTAGTTCCCGGAGACGTAGTTGTTGTACGTTATGAGGGACCTAAGGGCGGCCCCGGAATGAGAGAAATGCTTTCTCCTACGGCCACCCTCGCCGGAATGGGTCTTGACAGCACCTGCGCTCTTATAACCGACGGACGTTTCAGCGGAGTTTCAAGGGGAGCTTCCATCGGACATATTTCACCCGAGGCCGCATCAGGCGGACTTCTGAGACTTATCCAGGACGGAGATATAATCTCCATAGACATCCCCAACCATTCTCTCCAGCTTAAGGTTTCCGATGAAGAGATCGCCAAGAGAGAGGCTGAGTTTGTTCCTCATAAACTTAAAGAGGTTTCAAGCTTCCTTAAGAGATACAGAAGCATCGTTTCCTCAGCCAGCGAAGGAGCTATCCTTAAGGTAGAGGAATAATCAAAATTGATTAAAGAGTGGTAAATACAATGCCCCGTCTCGAAAGAGACGGGGCATGCTTTGTTAAGGGGCTCAATCCTGTTTTTTATTTACATATTTCAATATCAAACCGCATAAAATGGCGGCTCCGACAAAGGCGAACGTATCGCAGTTGAGCATAATATATTTTAGTATATCCCAGAATGAGCCGGCGCCGATGTATTCAAGCACAAAGACAGCGAAACGGGAAAAAATGAATACGGCAGCAGGAATAAAAAGCAGTATCAAATCAAATATTCTGCCGGTTTTTTCCTGTGATATGAAATAAACAAGAAGTATGACAGCCATATAAAATATAATTTTGAGAACGCCCTCGGCTATCACGAATTGATGGTAGTCCGAGGCGAACACGACAAACTCAGCCATGTCCATAGCCCATATATATGCAAAACATAACAGATAAAGCAATATGATTTTAATTAAAGCAGTCTTATTAGGCATAGGCGGCGCCTCCTTTCGCTTGTCGTCACAACTCTGATATATTAACAGTATACTATAATTTTACATAATTATCAAGTTATTGTATTTTAGCTAAATACAGAAAAACAAGAAAATAAAAGCTCCGGCACGCTGTCGGAGCTTAAATGTTTTCCTTTTTTATTGTTATCGGCTTAGGCGCGTGCTTAGAGTCCTCATCAGGCTCTGTGGCAAGGGTAAGCATTATTTTTCCGTAAAGATCGGCCACATTGTTTTTCCAGTTCCTGCATATTATTCTCGCCTGATCCTTGGTGGCTACGTTGACGCTCAGCTCCATAAGGGAGGTGGTGCCATCGCTGTCATAGACGCCGCATTTGACCGTATACTCGTTATTCATTTCCTGAAAATAGTTGGCCGTAACGGCATATTCGGCTCTTATGCGCTTTGAGTTTTCCATGGCGTAATTGTTTATAACGGTCTTGGCGTAATTTGATATATGCTTTATAAAATAGTTGAGAGTTTCTTCTCCGTCGGCGGTTATTGTGTAGCGGGTGCTGTTGTTCTCGGTGGTAACTTCAAGAAGTCCGCTTTCCACCATTTCGGAAAGATACTGCTGGACGCTGAAATAATCCATAAGATTTTTTTCCAGAGCAAACTGGCAAATCTCGCTGTTTGAGAGAGGAATCTCTATTTTTTCTATCAGGTACAATATAATGAGCTTGCTTTCAGCCAAAGCCCTTGTATTGTCAAACATATAAACCACCGCCGATAACCGCTGTAATAATAAAGTTTAGACTTATATTATAAACTATTATTATATATTAAACAATTATCTATTTTAACAATTTTCCCTGATAACTTTCATACAATTTCATTTTTCTGTGGATTTCGTTCAAAACTCCGCGCTTATCCATACTCCAATTTGGCAAAACAAGCTCATTTCTGTTGCCGTCGCCCGTAAGTCTGTGGATAACTATTTCAGGCGGAAGATGCTCTATCATATCGATGACCGTGTCTGTGTATTCGTCTCTTGTCATTATATGGAATGGATTTTCCATATACATTTCATGCAGCCTTGTGCCTCTTATGACGTGTAAAAGCTGTAATTTTATTCCGTCCGTACGAGCTTCGGCGGCGAATGTGACGGAGTTTCTCATATCTTCCCTTGTTTCGCCGGGAAGACCGAGAATTATATGAGTGACTGTCTCTATCCCTCTTTTTTTCATTTTTTCCATAGCGTCAAGATAGACTTCGTTCTTATATCCGCGGTTTATGAGCTCGGCAGTATCTTCTCTGGACGTTTGCAGGCCGAACTCGACCCATAAATATGTTTTTTCGCTTATATCCTTTAAAAGATCGGCCACGCCGTCTCCCATGCAGTCCGGTCTTGTGGCTATGGCAATGCCGCTTATCCAAGGACAGGACAGAGCCTCGTTGTATTTTTTCTCAAGAACGTCCACAGGGGCGTATGTATTGGTAAACGCCTGAAAATAGGCTATGTATTTCGCGTCCGGCCATTTGGCTGATATACGCTGGCGGGAAAGCTCAAGCTGTTTGTCTATGGGCATGTCGGCGGGAGGGGCAAAATCTCCGGAACCGCTGCCGCTGCAAAATATACAGCCGCCCCTGCTTATTTTTCCGTCCCTGTTAGGGCAGGAAAAACCCGCGTTTACGGACAGCTTTACTGTTTTTGCTCCTAATTTTTCCTTTAAATGATCGCTTAGCGAATTATATGGCTTCATAACAATACCTCCGTAAATATAATAATCCCTTGGAGCGGGTTTGTAAATTCCGATTTATTATGCTATTATTATGTAAAAGCCGCAGGGAAGGAGGAAATGGACCGATGGAAGACGAAATGACGCTGGAAGGCAGTGTTGAGGACATAATTTTTTATAATGATGACAACGGATACTCGGTATTTGAGTTCACCTCCGAGGACGGCGACAACATCACCTGCGTGGGAACTGTTCCGCAGATAAGAAAGGGCGATATGTTCAAGCTCACGGGAGGAATGGTCATACACCCGTCCTATGGACTGCAGTTCAAAATAGAATATTATGAGAGAACCGTTCCGACAACGGCGGCTTCCATAGAGAAATACCTTTCTTCCGGAGCCGTAAAGGGCATAGGCCCAAAGACGGCAAAAAAAATAGTAGATAAATTCGGATCGGCTACATTTTATGTCATAGAAGAAAAATTCGACAGACTTGTTGAGATAAAGGGCATCACATATAATAAGGCTCTCGCCATACATAACTCCTTCTGCGCCCACAGCGACATAAGAAGGGTAATGCTTTACCTTCAGGAGTATGGCGTCACGCCTTCGATGGCGCTTAAAATATATAAAAAATACGGCTACAGAACGATAGATGTGTTAAAAGAAAACCCATACAGGCCGGCGGAGGAAATAAACGGCATAGGCTTTAAGACAGCCGACAGGATAGCCGCGTCCATGGGCATACCAAAGGATTCGGCGCACAGAATAAAGGCCGGTATGAAATATATACTCAATAATTCGCTGACCGAAGGCAACGTCTTTATGCCAAGGGACGAACTGCTTAAGGCGGCGGCGGAGCTGCTTTCGGTGGATGAGGAAACGGCCGACAACTGTTTGAGAGAGATGCAGATAGTCCACCAGGTAATAAACGAGACCGTGGACGGCATAGACGCCGTATATCTTATGCCGATGTACTATTCGGAAATATCGGCGGCAAAAAAGCTGCTGGAACTTTCGTTTTGCACCGAAGATATGGATGTGAAGGAGATAGAAGGGAAAATAGACGAGGCTGAGGACAGGACGGGCATATCCCTTGCGGAACAGCAAAGGCAGGCGGTGAGAGAGGCCTTGAGAGAGGGCGTTCTTGTCATAACCGGCGGCCCGGGAACCGGCAAGACGACAATAATACATACCATAATACAGATATTCTCATCCATGGGGAAAAAAGCAGTTCTCGCCGCTCCCACGGGCAGGGCGGCAAAGAGGATGACGGAGACCTCCGGAGAGGAAGCGAAAACCATCCACAGACTGCTTGGAGTGGCCTACAGCGACGAGGAAAACGGAAGGCAGAAATTCGAGAAGGACGAGAGCGACCCCATTGAGGCGGACGTTGTAATTATCGACGAGGTATCCATGGTCGATATGCAGCTTTTCAACAGCCTGCTTAAGGCTATAGGGCCGGGGACAAGGCTAATACTTGTGGGAGACTCAAGCCAGCTCCCTTCCGTTGCCGCCGGAAACGTGCTTAAGGATATAATAAAAAGCGGCAGGATAAAGACCGTCCGTCTGACGGAAATATTCAGGCAGGCGAGGGAAAGCGCCATCATAATGAACGCCCATCGCATAAACGAGGGCATTGAACCTGTTATGAATGGGCAGAACACGGATTTCTTTTTTGTCAACGCTCCGTATATAAGGGAAATACCCGCCAAGATAGTCGAGCTTGTGACAAAGAGGCTCCCCGGATTTACCGGAGCCGATCCGTTTACGGATATGCAGGTGCTTACGCCCATGAGAAAGGGCGACATTGGAGCCGCCGGGCTCAACCGTACTCTGAGGGAGGCCCTTAATCCGCCGTCGCCACAAAAGGCCGAATACGAGACGAACAACGGATTTTTCCGTGAGGGCGACAAGGTGATGCAGATAAAAAACAATTACAACACTCCATGGGAAATTCGTGACGAAAGGGGCAGAGTGGTTGAGGACGGCACAGGCATATATAACGGCGATATAGGCATTGTCAAAAAAATAGACAAGGAAGCCGAGACGCTGACGGTGCTTTTTGACGATATGCGGCAGGCGGTATATGACTTCACGTCCCTTGACGAGCTTGAAGGAGCCTACGCCGTCACAATACATAAATCGCAGGGAAGCGAATATCCCGTTGTCATAATACCGATACATTCCGGACCGCCGATGCTGTTCTCCAGAAACCTGCTCTATACGGCCGTGACGAGGGCAAAGAAACTGGTAGTAATAGTCGGCCTGAGATCATCCGTCAATAAAATGGTGGCGAATGACAGGGAGGTCAGCAGGTATTCCGGTCTATCCTACAGGATAAACAGTCTTTGGAATTTTATGACTGAGGAGGACAGATAAGCCTTGGAGCATAAAAAACAAAGAGAAGATAAAGAGAGCGGACGCCTCGGAGGGTTTATAGGAGAGCTGGCGAAATACATTCTTGAAATGATTTACCCGGATAGCTGTGTTTTTTGCCGTGGCCCGGTGGAAAGGGATTCGCCGGAGGAACATATATGCAAAGAATGTCTGGCAAATGTATCGCCCAGAAAATTCGACGAAAGCCTTAAATCCCCGGAGGGCGGAGAGGGATTTGTCATAAGAGGGCTTGGCGTATATGATTATGAAGATATAAGGGAGAGCATTTTCCGGTTCAAATATGACGGATTTACCGGTTACGGAAGGATCTTCGGAGAGATGATGGCCGAATTTGTCAAGGAAAACGGGCTGAGAGCCATACTTGAGGCCGATCTCATAGTACCCGTACCCATGTGGAAGGAAAAGGAGAGAAAAAGAGGATTCAATCAGGCCGCGCTTATGGCCAAGAGCTTTTCGGAGTTTACGGGAATACCTTACTGCGATTCGGCCATAGAGCGAATAAGGGAAACGGCTCCGCAGATGAGCCTTTCCGGCCGTGACAGGAGCGCGAACATAAGCTCGGCGTTCAAAGTGACCGGTAAAATATCGGTCGCAGGAAAAAGAGTGCTTTTGCTTGACGACATATATACGACGGGAAGCACCGTCAGGGAATGCGCGAAGGAATTTTTTGCCGCCGGGGCGAGAGAAGTGATGTATATCGCCATTGCCTCCGCCGACAGAGGAGACGGCTGAATAAAAGCCATAGCCTGAGCTGTGGCTTTTGTATACGGAAATAGGGTGTCCCCCAAAGCCATTTTATGACTTTTGGGACGCCTTTTTTTAATGCCGTTTTTCATCAAATGGAATCATTAGCCGCTTTTTAGAATAGATTGTAAAGGGGATTGTCCCGAATACGAAAGGAGCGGTGAAAATGAACTGGCACAGTAAAACAGCCGAGGAAACGGGACTTATGCTCAACACCGACACGGTGTACGGCCTGAGCGGAACCGAGGCTGAAAAAAGACTTGAGGAATACGGCGTGAACGTCATTGAGGGAGACGGGAAAAAAAGGGGGATAGTCTCAAGATTTTTTTCCCAGCTCAACGATATAATGATAATAATACTTCTTGCCGCTTCGGCGGCGTCGTTCGGCGTTTCTATGCTGAGGGGAGAGGCGGATTTTACCGATTCCGTAATAATAATCGCCATTGTAATACTTAACGCCGTGATGGGCGTAGTTCAGGAAAGCAGGGCGGAAAGGGCCGTAGAGGAGTTGAAAAAAATGTCCGCCCCAAAGGCAAGGGTCGTAAGGGGAGGAGAAATAAAGGAAATACCTTCCGAGGAGATCGTACCGGGCGACATACTTTCCCTTGAAGCGGGAGATATGGTCGGAGCTGACGCGAGGCTGGTGGAGGCGGTATCCCTCACGGCCGATGAATCGGCGCTGACGGGAGAGTCAAACCCGGTGAGAAAGGACACGGATATATGCGGGGAAGGCACTCCTATGGCGGACAGGCTTAATATGGTCTACTCATCCACATATATAACCGGAGGCAGGGGCAGAGCGATAGTAACGGAAACGGGAGCGTCCACCGAGGTCGGAAAAATAGCGTCCCTCATAGACGACGGTACAAAGAACGAGACACCGCTGCAAAAAAGGCTTGAAAACACCGGAAGGATACTGGGCCTGGCGGCGGTAGGCATTTGCGCCGTCATATTCGCCATTGGCATACTCAGACGGTATGAACCATTCGATATGTTTATGACGTCCATAAGTCTGGCCGTGGCGGCCATACCGGAGGGACTCCCTGCCATCGTTACCATTGTCCTTGCCATCGGAACACAGACCATGTCTCGAAAGAACGCCATAGTGAGGACACTGCCGGCGGTGGAGACACTTGGCTCGGCGCAGGTCATATGTACGGACAAGACCGGAACACTTACAAAAAACAGGATGAAGGCGGTAAAAATCAGGGGGCTTGAGGACAACACTCCGCTTAACGACAGAAAATTCATACTCCGTCTGGCGGCCTTATGCACGGACTGCCGCAGGGACGACAGAAAATATACGGGAGAGCCGACGGAAGTCGCTGTTGTCGAGGCGGCGGAGGAAATGGGAGAAAACAAGGAAAGACTTGAGGCGATAATGCCGAGGATAGACGAGATACCGTTTTCTTCGGAAAGAAAAATGATGACAACGGTACATGACTTTGGAAACGGCGAGGAGCTTTGCGTTACAAAGGGAGCGCCGGAAGTGGTGCTCAGGCGATGCGCGTTTTTGAGCACGGGAGAAAAAATTTCGGGCTCTGATAGAAAGAGATTGGAAAATATCAATGCTGGTATGGCCTCATCCGGGCTGAGGGTGCTGGCCGTGGCGTTTAAACAGCGGAAATCGGGAGAGAGGCCAACGGAAAATGAGCTTTTATTCGCCGGATTTATCGGCCTTACCGATCCTCCGAGGGATGAGGCCAAAAGCGCGGTGGAGGAATGCGCAAAAGCAGGCATAAGGGTCGTTATGATAACCGGAGACCAGCCGCTTACGGCAAAGGCCATAGCGTCCCAGACGGGCATATACAGGGATGGAAGCTCGGTTGTCGAAGGAACGGAGCTTGACGCCATGGACGAAAAGACGCTTGACGACAGACTTGAAGATATTTCCGTTTTTGCCCGAGTCACTCCCGAGCATAAGCTGAAGATCGTGGAAGCCTATAAAAGAAAAGGAAAGATAGTCGCGATGACAGGAGACGGGGTAAACGACGCGCCGGCGCTTAAAAGGGCGGATATAGGCTGCGCCATGGGCGAAAACGGGACCGACGTGGCCAAGGAAGCGTCGGATATGATAATAACAGACGACAATTTCGCGACAATAGTAAGCGCGGTAAGGGAAGGCCGCATAATATACGGAAATATAAAAAAGGCGGTTCATTTCCTGCTATCAAGCAATATCGGAGAGATAATGACTGTGTTTGCCGCCATGCTTTTCGGCTGGGGCTCGCCGCTTTTGCCAATACACCTGCTCTGGGTGAACCTTATAACCGATTCCCTTCCGGCCGTGGCGCTCGGCCTTGACAGGCCGGAGGATGACGTGATGGCTTCGGGGCCGTCGGAGGCGGGAGAAAGTCTCTTTTCCGGAGGACTGGGACAGAGGATAGTGTTTGAGGGAATAATGATAGGCACGCTGGCGCTGGCGGCCTTTGGAGCGGGAAGAATGCTCTCGGGAAACGATATGACGGCAAGCACCATGGCTTTCGCGGTGCTCAGCCTTTCGCAGCTTGTTCATGCCTTTAATATGAGAACGGAGGGCTCCATATTCGGAATACATATATTGAGCAATAAATATCTCTGTGTATCATTTGTCATAGGAGCCGCTCTTCAGGCCGCGGTCATAGGGATTCCGGCCTTTGCTTCCGTATTTTCTGCGGCTCCCCTTGACGCCGTGCAGTGGATGACGGTGATTGGCCTTTCCTTTTTCCCGATCGTGTTTGTGGAATTTGAAAAAGCCGTGCTGGGGACAAAATAGTTGTAACGCCCGTCTGCCCTTTGAATATTATATACAGAGGACAGGCAAAGACGGTGAAAAGATGAAAAATCTGGCGCTTATGTACCGCATGAACGGTTATGACTGCGGAAACTGCATAATAAAAGCCGCCGATACAAAGTATTCCCTCGGCCTGAGCAAAGAGCTCATAAGGGGAGTATCGGCGGCGTCCGGCGGATTCGGCTGCGGAGGGCTTTGCGCCGCCTGCGCCGCCGTCGTTATACTTTTTTCGGCCATATTCGATGAGGAACTGGCCAAGCGTCTGAGGATAGAGTTTATGCAGGAATTTTCCTATACGTTTGGAACGCTGAACTGCTGCTCCATAAACGTAAGCTGTGAGGACGTAATATCCTTCTGCGCGGGAACAGCCGATGAAATGATACGGAAAAATGTCCGTCAGCTTTCGCTTTGAGGAGTTTGGGCGTCCGGCGCGGCGGAACGCAGGGAGTCAAGCTCCGCCTTCAGAGCGGAATTTTCCTTCATCAGGGCGTCGTACCTTGCCTTCCAAGAGGCTGTGGCGGAAGCGAGTTCATCATTGCGCTTGGAAAGCAGACCGTTAAGCTCGGTTATCTTTCTCGCAAGCTCCTCCGCCTTAACGCCGCCGGAGGGCTCATCCCGGGATTTTTGAGTCTCTTTAGCCGTGCCCACGGGAATGAATGATGGATATATGTCATCCGTTACGGGGAAGGAGAGACGTGAAATATCGGACGGTATCTCATCGGCCAAAAACGGCGATTCGTGAAAATCCGTATACTCCGCCTTTACACAGGACGATCCTGGGCTTACGCCGATATTCCTCGCGGCGGAAAATACGGAGCCGTTGTCGTCGGAGAAAGCCGCGTAGCATTTTGTCCGGTCATATATAAGGGCATAAAGTCTGCCGTTGTTTTTCATAAGCGAACAGCTGCCGGAAAGCTGACCCTCCCATATTAATTTCGCTTTTGAGCTTGAACGGCCTTTTATGCCCTTATATATGAGCTGAGACGAAAACTGTCCCCTAACCAGATAAATTATGTGGCAGCCGTCTTTTTCCGTAAGTATTGAAATATCCCTAAATGGCATGCTGACGCTCAGAAAGTCGAGAGTTTCCGAAAGATTGCCGTCTCCCAAAGAAAATATCCTGTATTTTATTTCGCCCTCGGACGTCCGGAAATATATTCTAACCGTGCTTTCGTTTTCACGGCCGATGTAAAAAGGAGTTTCCGGAAAGGGGATTATATCGCCGAGACTAACGGGGTATCCCCAGCTTGAGCCCTTTGCCGAGCGTATGAAAAGGACCTCCGAGCCGTTTTGGTTTACGCTGTAGATAAGATGCATGGTATCTTTGAAAGACAAAAACGCTATGTGGAAAAATCCGCCATCCGGCTGCTCAAAAAGCGGGCGTGACATCCATTTTCCGTCACGATAAAGGCAAAGTATCACATTTTTGCCGGATGAGCAGAGAAGATATATCATCCCGCCTTCGCTCCAGAGCGAAAATCCGGGAGATACATCATCTATGACCTTTATGGGCTCAGACGATGGGCCCCTTTCAAGGGGAAGACAGTACAGACAGCCGTCTCCATAACGAAACATGAAAAGGCGGCCGTTATCAGATCTTAAGAACTTGACGCTTTGTGTCCGCATAATATCACCTCTTGACATTATATTTCGGTCCGGAGGGAATAATGACGGAACGGGCTCAAGCCGCTGACTTTGGCCGCCTAAATATTTATTTATATTTCCATTTTAAAAGAAGCGACGAGTTTATAATAACAAAAACGGATCCTCCGTTATGGACAAGAGCGCCTATGACGGGATTGAGATCTCCTGTTATTGCCAGTATTATGGCTATAAAATTCAATATCATCGAAAAGCTGAGATTAAATTTTATTGTTCTCATCATCTTTCCGGAGAGCCTTAAAAGATGGGGCAGCTCATGGATATCGTCGCTGACAAGGGCAATATCGGCCGCGTCCACGGCTATGTCGCTTCCTGTCTTGCCCATGGCTATGCCGACATGGGCCTTTTTAAGGGACGGAGCGTCGTTTACGCCGTCGCCTACCATACATACGGGGCTGCCGCCTTTCTGGAATTTGTCTATTATGCCGAGCTTATCTTCTGGCAGACACTCGCTGTAAACCTCGTCAATTCCGACCTGAGAGGCGGCCTCATCGGCGGCGCTTCTGTGATCGCCTGTAAGAAGAACGGGCTGAACGCCGGCATCCTTTATGCGCTCTATTGTTTCGGCGGCGTTTGACCGCAGAGTGTCGGAAAGGGCGATGATTCCGGCCGGCCTGTTGTCAACGGCTATGTATATTACCGTGCAGCCCTTTGAAATGCTGTCTGCGGCGAGGAAAACAAGCTCTTCTGACGGTATTCCGGCTTCGGCAAGCATTTCCGTGTTTCCGGCAAGTACCGCTTTTTCTCCGGCAATGGCGGACACGCCCCTTCCGGGGAGCATTTTAAAATCATCCGCCGAAAAAGACGGAGTTCCGTATTTCGCTTCAAAATCCTTTGCCACGGCTTTGCCAAGCGGATGTTCAGAAAATTTTTCAACGGCGGCGGCAAGCTCGAAAATATCCTTCTCCGAAAGCTCGGGAATAACGGAACGCACATCGCGCACCTCGGGGGAGCCGCTGGTGAGGGTGCCGGTTTTGTCGAAGGTGATTTTTTTGACCGAGGAGAGCCTTTCAAGGGCGTCGCCTTCCTTGACAAGAAATCCGTGCTTTGTGGCGTTGCCGATGGCGGCCATTATGGCCGTCGGAGTGGCCAGAACAAGGGCGCAGGGGCAGAAAACAACAAGTATAGTGACCGAGCGGATGATCTCTCCGGTGACGAACCAGGTTATGAGAGAGGCGCTGAGGGCGATAACAACTATCCACGTTGCCCATTTGTCGGCAAGATTGACGATTTTTGCCTTGTCCGCGTCGGCTGACTGGACAAGTTTTATCATTCTCTGTATCGAGCTGTCCTCTCCGACCTTTACGGCAGTCATGTCAAATGAACCGAACCTGTTTACGGTGCCGCTTGAAACAACGTCGCCGGGAAATTTGTCGACGGGCAGGGATTCACCGGTCATTACAGCCTGATCTATGGATGTTTCTCCGGATATTATCCTTCCGTCAACGGGTATAGTCTCGCCGGGAAGGACTCTGAGTATATCTCCCGCTTTGACGTCCTCGGCAGGCACTATCCTTTCCGAGCCGTTTTCTATTATCCTTGCGGTTCGGGGAGTGAGCCTGACAAGATTTTCTATGCCTGCCCGGGCTCTCGCCACCGTAAGATCCTCCAAAAGGGCTCCAAGCTGCATGATGAAGGCGACTTCTCCGGCGGCAAAATCCTCGCCTATTATTACGGAGGCTATGAGGGCGATGGACACAAGCACATCGGCTTTTATGTCGAATCTGGTTACAAGGCCGATGACAGCCTCCGCTATTATCGGCAGTCCGCACAGTATAATGGCTATCCAGGCGGCGTCAAATGGCAGGGGGACGAGATCAAAAATGCTTATTATAAGCGCCACGGCGGAAATGGCCAAAAAAGCTATGTCTTTTTTCATGCCGCCGAGCTCAAGAAGATGTTCCAGTTTTTCCATAGAGGGTTTCATCCTTTCTTATACCTATAGGGGTATATGTATATGTTGAGATAATTATACCCCTATGGGTATAGGCTGTCAATAGCGTCGGAGCTTTTGGACTGTATGAAAATCACATATGTACGGAAAAACGATAGGAAAATAACGGGAAAAACAAAAAACAAAAAAACAAAAAAACAAAAAAACAAGCCCTCCGGCCGAGGCCGCAAGGGCGTTATCGCATTATTTCATATTTGAAAACCTTTCGACAGCCTTTGTAAAGCTCTCAATGGTCTTATCGGCGTCTCCGTGTTCTATTCCGTCCCTGACGCAGTGTTTTATGTGTCCCTCAAGAACGACCTGTCCAACCTTGTGCAGGGCGGATTTGGCGGCGTTTATCTGAGAAAGTATATCCTCGCAGGGTATATCCTCGTCTATCATACGGTCTATGGCCTGTACCTGGCCTATTATTTTTTTGAGCCGCCTGTGCAGATTCTGCGAATCCATGCATTGTTTCATTCTAACACCTCCCGGAATATATATTTATTATCCGCGGTAGGGGGGATCATGTCAATAAAAAAATCAGTCATCCGAAGCCGTGTTCAAACGATGGAGATAATCCAGAAGAATATCTATATATTTTTTGAAATGGGGAGGATAATCCTCGTTGAGATCGGAATTGATCCAATCAAGCACAAGGCCGATTAGAGCGTTGGAAAACAGGTCAGAGATCATATCCGCGTCTTTCTGCGAAATGGAAGCCTTTGGGTTGTTGTTATTAACTATCTCGGCTATTACAGGTTTTATACAATCTTTCAGCTTTACAATAAGATAATCCCTCTTAAGAGAACGGCATGTATTGATTATAAAACTTTTATTGTCCATTATGTGCTGTAATATAAGCGCATATTCATCGGATTCGTTTGCCGGATCGCGCATTTTTTCTATGATAGTTCCCGTTTCGTATGTATACAGCCATTGCAGCAGATCGTATGTATCATGAAAATGATAGTAGAATGTTTGCCTGTTGAGACTGCATCCGCTGACTATATCTTTAACTGTTATTTTATCAAGAGTCTTTTTCTCCAAAAGAGATTTAAGAGACATAGCCAGAGCTTTTTTTGTTGTTACAGACATAATAAACCGCCTCCTTGTCAGCACTATATATTATAGCACAAAATAATAGAATATAAGTATTATAAAAAACAGATAACAAAATTTTAATTTTTGTCCGGGCATATAAAAAAAGGCCGCCTTTTTGACGCCTTAAAGTGTATACAGGCGGGAAGACCGGGCTGAAATATCCTTGTGCCGGAAGGATGGTGATTTTCAGGCAATTTGAAAGGCCGACAACCGTCGGCCTTTGTGCTTGTCGAAAAAGTCATTCAAACTTTTTCAAAATCAATTATGAAAGAGGAGTTAATCATTGGGCTGGCCGGCTTCGCTTTCCGCCAGCATTTCAAGTACCAGATTGCTTCTTTCAATGAACTTTGACATCTCTTCGGATGTAAGAGGCTTCTGACCCATACGGGCAAGGTCGTAAACCTGTTCGCATATAAGTTTGGTCTCTTCCTCTTTTCCGGCTGTATTTTTGAGCTCTTCAAGAGCCTTGATAAGTTTGTTGTTTCCATTTAATACGAGAGTTTCTTCTACTACGGTATTTCCGTAAAGGGTTTTGAGATTATCGTCATACTTATAGGTCTCAAGCATATCCATAAGCCGGCGTTCCTTTTCCGAAAGAAGAATCATAGCGGATATGGAACTGTCCTTTATGTTCTCAACCTTTACATTGAGCTTTTCCTTTGAAAGTATGCCTGAGAACAGAGCTTTAAATTCGCCGTTAAGTTCATCGTTAGTTTGGTTATCAGCTTTAAGAGTGTCTGAAAGGTCGGAGTCGATCCTTTCCATAACGAATTTATTTTCGCCCCTGTATTCAAGATAGTTTACAAAGGGCTTATCTATCGCCGACGGAAGGATAAGGGCTTCCATACCCTGGCTCTTGAAGAGGTTGATATACTGTACCTGCTGGTTTTCGTCGGTCACATAATAGACCTTGTTTCCGTTCTTCTCCTTGTTATCCTCTATATATTCATCAAGGGTCTTATGTTTGCCCTCGGTAGTCTTGTAAAGGAGGGAGCCTTTGATCTTATCGTAAAATTTGTCTTCCTTCATACTTCCGTATTTGAAAAACAGGTTAATGTCATCACAGAATTTTTCATATTCTTCTCGGTCGTTTTTGAAAAGGCTATTGATCTTGTCTGCAACCTTCTTTGTGATGTATGTTGACATCTTTGCGGCATAGCCGTCATTTTGCAGTGCGCTTCTCGAAACGTTGAGCGGCAGGTCGGGGCAATCTAACACGCCCTTAAGAATAAGAAGGAATTCAGGGATAACTTCTTTTATATTATCTGCGATATACACCTGGTTAGAATAGAGTTTAACGATGCCGTCCACGGCTTCCATATCGCTCATCAGACGGGGGAAGAAAAGTATTCCCTTAAGTCTGAAAGGATAATCCATATTCAGGTGGATCCAAAACAAGGGATCCCTTGTGTCCTTGAACATGTGACGGTAAAGTTCTTTGTACTGTTCGTCCGTACACTGTGACGGATTTCTCAGCCAAAGAGGATTGGTTTCATTAAGAGGAAGCCTTTCCGGTTCTTTTTCCTTGTTTTCATCTTCGGTATCTTTTCCGGATTCCTTTTTGATTACGTCTACAAGTTCATCGGCTGAAGTTACAACTTTACGATTATGGTCATCGGCTCCCTCCTCAGACTTATCGTTTCCGTTGCTCACTTCATCTCCTTTTTCATCGTTTTCTTCATTCTCCGTTGTGTCGAAATAAATTTCAACAGGCATATACTCGCAGTATTTTTTTAACGCCTCATACAACACTCCTTCATCGGCGAATTCCTCGCCGTCTTTGCCAAGATACATTGTTACCGTTGTACCATGGGTTTCTCTTGTGCCGGGCTCCATCTCATAATCGATGCCGCCCTCGCATATCCATTTAGCGCTTTCGGAGCCTTCCTTATAGGAAAGAGAGTCTATCTCGACCTTGTCGGCTACCATAAAAGCTGAATAAAAACCGAGCCCGAAATGGCCGATTATGTCGTTTTGCTCGTCCTCGGACTTCTCGCCGTATTTTGAAAGGAAGTCCGTGGCTCCGGAAAACGCTATCTGGTTGATATACTTCTTTATCTCGTCGGCCGTCATGCCGATGCCGTTATCCGATACCGAAATGATTTTATTTTCGGGATCACATACGACTTCTATGCTGAACTTCTCGTCCGCGGGGATGTTGTCGGCCTCGCCCAGGGACATGAGCTTTTTCAGCTTTGTTACGGCGTCGCAGCCGTTTGATACTATTTCTCGGATAAAAATATCTTTATCCGTATAAAGCCATTTTTTTATGATTGGTAAGAAATTCTCGCTGTTGATAGATAAATTGCCTTTTTCCTGATTCATCGTTAGTTACTGCCTCCGGTATTGCTTAAGTTTGTTTCTGATTTTATTTTATCACCAATTTGTGAAATGTCAATAGAAAATTAGCACTCAAAGATGAAGAGTGCTAATAAAAATTGTACTTATATAAATACAATATGGTTTTTACAAGGCTAACTCCTTTGCAGAGACGAAAAAACCGCCCCTGCCGGTTTATCGGACGGCGGGACGGCCACGGCGCTTAAAACGCCGGTTAAGGGCCTTTTTTGAGCCCTGACTTTTAATTGTGCAAAGTAACGAAATATCGATTTGTGTAATTTTACATAGGCCGAACGCCGCACTTTTTCAGCATCAGGCGGCCTGCCTCGTCCCTCTCGGCCTTAAGCACGAAGTCAAACAGGCCGAGTCTTGTGGAAAGGAAGAAATCCCTTTCGGGGCACTGGGCCTGATTGTCGGGTCTGAAAAATCTCCGGCCTTCAAGCTCTCTCAGCCTGAGCAGCCGGTCCTCTATGTCGTAATCTTCGCCGACAAGCAGCGCCCTTATATATTCGGCGCACCAAGTGTCCTCCTCCGCAGGAGCTTTGGCGGCCTTGCCCATGCATACTATGGAGACGTTTTCCGGATTTTGGCTTTGTATATAGCGCGCCACGGCATAGACGTTTACGAAGGCCGCGGTTATTATCTCGTCCGCGTTGACGGCATTCACGATACCTTGGGTTCCGGCGCTGGTCGTATGGACGATGTTTTTGCCGCTAAGATCAACATGTTCAATGTTGGCCGGGGAGTTGCCAAAGTCAAAGCCGGGGACGATGATCTCGCCGCGCTCTCCGGCGATAAGACAGTCCGGAAGTTCGTTTTTCAGCTTAAAGGCTTCCTCAACTGTGCCGACAGGGTATATGGCTCTGGCGGAATTGTTCATCATAAAACAGGCCGTTGTAAAGGCACGGAAAACATCTATTACAACAGTCAGGCCGACGGCCTGTTTCGCTCCTTCAATAAGCTGCAATATCCTTATATTCATTTGAGTATGTCCTTCAAAAAGCTTTCCGCGCCGAAACGCTCGTCAATTCCGAGATACTCCGCTATGGTCGCGCCGACGTCGGCAAATGTCTTTCTTACTCCAAGATCAACGCCGTCCTTTACATTTTTGCCGCAGACGAGCAGGGGAACGTATTCCCTTGAATGGTCAGTGCTGGGAGTGGTTGGATCGCAGCCGTGATCCGCGGTTATGAAAAGTATGTCGTCGTCCTTCATAACGGACATTATTTCCGGAAGTTTGCTGTCAAAATACATTACGGCTTCCGCATAGCCCTTTACGTCGTTCCTGTGGCCGTAGATCATATCGGTATCAACAAGGTTCGTAAAGAGAAGACCCTCAAAATCTTTCTTTAAATAATCTATGGTTTTTTCTATGCCGTCGTGGTTATTGGTCGTATGATCGGTAACGGTCATGCCCCTGTGCTCGAAAATATCCTCGATCTTTCCGATGGCGGCAACGGTCATACCTTTTTCCTTTACAAGATCAAGCAGGGTTGTTGAAGTGGGAGCGAGGGAGAAGTCTTTTCTCCTTTCCGTTCTCGTGTAGTTCCCGTTGCCTTTTCCGATGAACGGTCTGGCTATAACCCTGGCAACGGCATAGTCGCCGACAAGGAGCTCTCTGGCTGTTTCGCATATTTTATAAAGCTCGTCCACGGGAATGACGTCCTCGTGGCAGGCTATCTGGAATACGGAATCGGCGGAGGTATAAACGATGGGGTATCCCGTCTTTACATGCTCGTCGCCCAGCTCGTTTATTATTACGGTTCCCGAAGCGGCGTAGTTGCCTATGGTTTTGCGTCCGATGGCGGCCTCGATCTTATCCATTATCTCCTTGGGAAATCCGGTTTCGGTAAATGTGGGGAAGGGGTTTTCCGTAACGATTCCGGCGATCTCCCAGTGCCCCGTTGTAGTGTCCTTTCCGTTTGATGCTTCTGCCATCTTGCCGTAGCAGCCCTTTGGCGAAGCGGTTTTTCCGAGAAGGCTGATATCCTTTCCTTCGATATTTCCGAGGCCGAGAGCAGCCATATTCGGAACATTAAATTCAGGATAGTTCTTTTTGATGTTTACAAGTGTATTAGAGCCTTCATCACCATATTTGGCCGCGTCGGGAAGCTCTCCTATGCCAACGCTATCAAGTACAATTATTGCTGCTCTTTTCATATTTCAATCCTCCTGTTTTATTATGTCAAGTATGAGTTTAGGTTTTATAGGCGTTTCGCCTCTTATTTCAACTGCGTCACTGAGATACACCGCTGCCGATGAGCATTTTTCATCGGTTGCAGAGTAAATCTCCGCTATCACATCACCTTTTTTAACCTTGTCGCCGATACGAACCTTCATTATTATGCCCGCGCCGGGATCTATTGGATCGGTCTTGGCGGCTCTTCCGGCACCGGTTTCAAGGGAAGCCCGTCCTATTTCGGCTGTATTCATTGAGTAGATATATCCGTCTGCCTCGGCTTTTATCTCAAGTCTGGCGGGGGAAATCGGCAGAAGGGAATAGTCGTCGATTATGCCGGGATCGCCGCCCTGCTGGATAAGGAGCTCACGGAATTTAGCCAAACCTTTGCCGTTGGCGATGTTTTCCCGCAGCATTTCTTTGCCCTCATCCATGGTTTTGACCTTTTTCGCGCCCATAAGCATAAGCGAACCGAGGGTGAGCGACACATCAAGAAGATCACCGGAAACATTGCCCTTTAATACCTCTATGGCTTCTATTACCTCGAGGGAGTTGCCGATGTTCATTCCAAGCGGCTGATCCATACCACTTATTACCGCCGTTACTTCACGTCCTACGGAGCGGCCTATATCAGCCATGGTTTTCGCGAGGACAACGGCAGAGGGAAGATCTTTCATAAACGCTCCGCTGCCGCATTTTACGTCAAGAACGATGGCGTCTGCTCCCGCAGCTATTTTTTTAGACATTATGCTTCCGGCGATAAGAGGGATGTTCTCTACCGTTCCGGTCACGTCCCTGAGGGCGTAGAGTTTTTTGTCCGCCGGAGTCAGGCTGTCGGTTTGGCTCATGAGCACGATACCGCTTTTTTTGGCAAATTCGAGAGCCTGGGATTCGGTGACGGAAATGTTGAAGCCGGGGATGGACTCAAGTTTGTCCAGCGTGCCTCCGGAAAAGCCAAGCCCCCTTCCGCTCATTTTTACAACGGGAACTCCGCAGCTTGCCACAAGCGGAGCAAGTATAAGGGTGGTAGTGTCGGCCACTCCGCCGGTGGAATGTTTGTCCACCTTTATGCCTTCCACCGAAGACAGATCGAAGGTGTCTCCGGAGTTTGCCATCGCCATTGTAAGATCGGAGGTTTCTTCGCTGTCAAGATTTTGGAAATATATAGCCATAAGCATGGCTGACGTTTGATAGTCCGGTATGGACGAATCGACTACGCCGCTGACGAAAAACTCTATTTCATCCTTAGTCAGCTTGCCGCCGTCCCTTTTTTTGATGATCAGGTCAACGATATTCATAACGGTTCCTCCTTTGCGTTTTTATATTTTAAGTATACCACAAAGATATGTTTTTCTGAATATACATATATACGAATATCGGGCAAAAGTTGCATGGAAGCTGATAGGTCTGCCCGGCATAGGGCTGTTTTTAATCTTCTTTAAAGTTAAATTAATCATTTGTTTTGTTTTTTTTCATTCTTTGTTCATAATTTATACATAAAGTTATTGTATAGTATAGATGTATTAAAGGTAATGCTTTGATACATACAGGAATCGCCCCATTTCTGTATAATACCCCCTTTAATTTAAAACTGTTTGCAAAAAGAAAAGCGTCCGGACCCCTTCGGACGCTTTTTACTGCTTGTAAAAAATTTCAGCAGACAATATGTATTTGTCTTTCAACATATAGAAGCCTCCGCGCAAGCGGAGGCCCCAGACTGTCAAAAAACTAATCCATTGTGAGCGGAAGGGTTCGGGAAACGAAGC
>OGGQ01001002.1_pt1 | contig 39118 bp, 34 predicted proteins | sample 1571191 | NCBI WGS metagenome assembly OGGQ01 (sample SAMEA2582061, study PRJEB24529) | metagenome | biome: Human gut stool | place: China | collected 2011
TGCCCACAAAGAGGGGAGCCAGGCCCACGGTGTCGGTGAGGTAGATCATCAGGAATGTGGAGATCATGGCGTAGCACAGGTCTTTACCTAATGCACCCACGCCAAAGCAAAGTTTTCTTCCAGCGGATAATTTCATAAGTTTTCTCCCTCCAACAATATTTGCTGCCAGGCGGACCTGGACTTACTGCTTACGTTCAAAGCGGACAATAGCGCTGGCGTAGTCGCCGCTCAACTTAACCTCCAGACCGTGGTACATCAAATAGGCTCCGCTCTTGGTGATGTCGCCCTTGGAGGTATGCAGGGTGTACAGCACATCTTCCTCCAGACCACGCAACAGGATGGTGGTGCCCCGGTGGCCCACCTTGCTCTGGGGCAGGAAGGCGAAGATCAGGCCCTGCTCGCCCTTGAGGTACTCATACAGGAAGTACTCGTTGGCCGATGGATTGTCCAGGCGGTAGAAATCGCCCTCCTGCACAATGGGGCAGATCTCCTTGTACTGCCGGATCATATCCTTGGACAGCTCGGTTTCCTCGTCCGTGAATTTCAGAATGTTGCACCCGATTCCTAGCGAGCCCATCATGGCGCTGTGATACCGGAATTTCAGGGGAATGACCCGGGCGGAGAGGAAGTTGGGGCAGTCGGTCACCCAGGCCCGCATGGCCTTGATGGGGTAGATGCGGGAGTAGGCGTCTTGGATATACAGGCGGTCGTAGGCGTCAGTGTTGTCGCTGGTCCAGAAGTCATCAAAGATGCTCAGGATGCCGTAGTCGATGCGGCCGCCCCCGGAGGCGCAGGCCTCAAAGAGAACCTGGGGATGCTTCTTTTTCAGCTCCCGTACAATGTCGTAGACGGTCTGGATGTGTTTTACCCAGATGTCCCGCTGAGGGCCGGTCTGGGAGATGGGGCGGTTGGCGTCCCACTTGATGTAGTCGATGTCATACTTGGTGAGCAGATTATCCAGCATGTTGTAGATAAACTCCCGCACCTCGGGCTTGGTGACGTTGAGCACGTACTGCACCCGGGAGGTATCGCTGACCCGGGTCTTGTAGTGGTAGATCCAGTCGGGGTGATCCTGGTAGAGCTGCGCCTTGGGATTGACCATCTCGGGCTCTACCCAGAGGCCGAACATCATGCCCAGATCCTTCACCGCGCCGATGAGCTCTTCCAGGCCGTTGGGGAATTTTCCCTCGTTAACGTACCAGTCGCCCAGGCCGTTCTGGGTGCTGTGGCGCTCGCCGAACCAGCCGTCGTCCAGCACAAACAGCTCGGCACCCAGCTCCCGGGCCTTCTGGGCCAGCTTGATCTGGTCCCGACTGTTCACGTGGAACTCGGTGGCCTCCCAGGAGTTATACAGGACGGGGCGAATGCCCTTGTGGACAATGAAGTCCCGGGCAAAGCGGTGCAGATTGTGGGACATGGTTTCAAAGCCGCAGGGCGAATATCCGAAGAGGATGGAGGGAGCCTCAAAAATCTCCCCGGGTTTCAGCTCCATCGCGCAGTCGTGGGAGTTGATTCCCATCTGCACCAGGGTCTCGCCGTAGGGAGTCTGCTCCACCACGCCGCTGAAATTGCCGCTCATGCGTAGGGCGCCGAAGTATACCTCGCCGCTGGTCTCGGTGGCGTCCCGGTCCAGGACGAAATAGGGGTTGTGGTTGTGGCTGGAGATGCCCCGCCGGTTTTCGATGACGATCTTTCCGTAGCTCACCTTCTGGACAAAGCGCTGCTGCTCGGCACCCCAGTGGCCGTGAACGTTGGAGAAGTTCAGATTCTCGTAGGGGATGTGGAACTGGGCGCTGTGCAGCCGCTCGATCTGAATGGACTCGGACATCTGGTTTTCAATCACCACATTCCGCTCCATCAGGTCGTATTCCGGATAGATTTTGTAGTGAAGATCCATGAAAAATTCATAGTGATTGTCCTTGAGATGAACAATCAGCTCTTCACTGTCCTCGGCCTTTACCACATCGTACCCGCGGTATTCATACACCAGCTCCCGGGTGCCGTCGGCAAAGGTGGCCTTCAGGCAGTGCTCCTTGTAGCGCAGGCCGCCGTGAACCGGGAATTCCTCCTTGGTGATTTCATACACGGGGTCGTTGGTGGAGACCTCGGTCAGCTCAGGAAGCTCCAGTTCGTCCACAGACGGCAGCTTCTTTCCCCAGTAAAGGTGCCTTAACAAGCCCTGGTCGTCCACCCCAAATGCATAGCTGGTGGATTTTGTGCTGAGCAAAAATGTGTTGCCTTTTGTACTAACTGCAATGCTCATATTTGTCCTTCCGCCTCTCCTTTGTACTAACTACATAGAAGATATCATCGCAGAAGGACTGAGTCAACATATTTACTAAAAGTTTTAACACTATAAAGATAAATTCGTAAATTATTAACTAAAATCTTTACTTGAATTTATGAAAAATGCAGAAGAGAAACTCTTCTGCATCTTCCGTTTCTTCACTTTTTTTTCACACTACCTCGTTCTTCCAGCTTGCACGAGATAATAATCTGCTTTGGATGGATCTTCTTTTGCCAAAGCAGCTCCATGCATAGTGCGGCCGCATCGGCATTTTCCTGGAGAAAAACTTCTACCGAGGAGAGAGGCGGCTCTGAAAGCTGGGAGAGGCTGGTGTTATTGAATGTAATCACGCCAATATCCTGGGGAATCTGAATTTGATGTTCACGCAGAGCTTTCAGAAGCCCGGGAGCCACCACATCGCTGGCTGCGAAAATGGCCTCAGGAAGGGGTTTTCCGCTCTCTAAGTATTCTTTCATGGCGGCATAGCTGCTTCTGGAGTTCATTTCACAGTCGATGACCAGGTCTGGGTCATAAGAGCCTCGCTCCAAAAGAGAGTTTTTGTAATAGTAAAACCGGGGATCCATGGAGAGCTCTTTTTTCGCCCCATAGGTATTTACGCCGCCCAAATATGCTATCCGTTCATAGCCGTGAGTCCAAAAACAGTTGAGGCTCTGCCGCACAGCCAGGTGATAATTGGGAACGATGCTGCAATACTTTTCCTCATCGGGAGAGGAATCCAAAAATACCACGTTCTCTGTGTAGCAATGGAAATCCTCAATCTCTCCCTGCGTAAAGCGCCCGATGGCCACGATTCCGTCCAGCGGCAGCTCATCGTTCTTTACAAAATGGCCCTGCTCGTTGCGAAACAGCATCACTGTGCTCCAGTGCCGCTCAAAACACACCTCATCCAACACATTTTTGAGGAGCATGTAGTAGATATCCTCCAGCAGCTGCTGGGTTTCATACATCTGGGCAATGCCGATGCGCTTTTCCACTGGCCCGTTCTGCTTGGGAACGTCCGACTCTTCTGGGGCCTGGGTTCCCTGGTACCGCTGTTGAACTGTCCGGTATCCCAGCTCTTTTGCGGTTTCCAGAACGCGCTTTCTGGTTTCTTCCGTCACACTAAGAGAGGGGTCCTGATTCAAGACCCTGGATACCGTAGCCGAAGATACCCCGGCCAGGCCTGCAATTTCTTTTAACGTTGCCATTGCAATACTCCTATTTGCTTAGAAGGTAAAATCTAACCGTTTGTACTAATAATTTTACTGTATTTTATTAGATCACACAAGTAAAATTTGAAGCCTGTATATGTTCGGATTTCTTCTGTGGTAAAGGTAGGGTATCATGACCCGCGGCTTCTACCAATTTTCACTTCCTGGTGTAAGAGGAAATGTGTGGAGCTGATTGTAGAAATGGAAAACCAGCTGTTTGCTCTTTGAGATAGAAAAGCGTGCTGAAAATAGAAAGCCGCCCTCCGGAAAGTGGTTTCCGGAGGGCGACGGTTCAACAGCGATTTATCTGCAGTTGTTGCAATCAAGCATGGCTTACTTGGCTGTGCTGAAATCCTTCCTTTATTTCGTCAAGAACAGAAGGATTTTTGATGATATTCCAAGCAGCACCAGCTAAAACCTTTGCGGCAATCATGACACCATAGATGCGGTTTCTCTCAGTTAATATTGCTGTTGATGAACGCCAAAAGTAAAGAAGTTACTCTTTCGAAATTCGGACAATTCCTTTTTGCTTACCTGAATTACATGCAAGATTTCTTCTGAGGAATGGGTAGGCGTATTCGAGATAAAGCACTTGGAAGAGGTAATATGATAGCTGCGGTTCAGGCAGGCAAGAAATCCAACCATATAGGAATCCAAAAGGTCCATATTGCTGAAACAGGCAAATATGAAATCTTCCGGTAAGATGATATTGGTAGCATACAGGTAGGTATTTGGGCCGCGGGTCGACATTGTGCCGAGCATCATATAATGACAATTTTTGTAGTTGGTTACATCGTCTACTTCCATATAGCACGTGATTCTGGATGTATTATGATCGATCTCTATGACATGCAGGACGAGAGACTGCTTTCCTCCCCGATACCAATACAGATACAGGGGAGAGACCTTAAAAACGGGAGACAGCCGGTTGGCATGACTGCTGTCTGCGTCTGAGACTTCCGGAGTGGAAATGTGGGGAACTAACTGATTTACCTGGATACCAAGCTGGGATGCAATTTGCTGAAGCGTGTAGATGTCAATGGCAATCGATCCTTGTTCATATTTGGAGATACATGCCAGGCTTTTATGGATAGAAAACGCAAGTTGTTTTTGCGTCATATTGCACATTTTTCGAAATCGCCGGATATTTGCACCCAGTTCAGTATAAAAGCAATTGCTCTCCATAAACGGCCTCCGAAATTTCCTAATATGAAAGTTTATGCTGACAATACCCGTTTCTATTTTTACTTGGTTAGAATTATAGTTCATTTTTCTATAAAAATCAACTGTGGTGAAAATTCTGCAGAAAATACTTTCCTGACGTAAGAGCAGCAGGAATTTGATAATTTATTAAAAATACATAAAATTAGACATAGTTTACAAGGAAAAACGAGATGTTTTTATTCAAAGAGAAAGGAGCATTGCCATGAATGTTTTGGACTGGTCAGTCCCTTATATGAAGCATTTTGAAGAAATGACCCGTATTCCCCACGGTTCCTGCAATGAAAAGGCATACAGCGACTATCTGGTTGGCTGGGCAAAGGAGCACGGTTTGCGCTGTGTGCAGGATGAACTGTATAATGTGGTCATTTACAAATCTGCCAGTGCCGGGTATGAGGATCACCCTCCTGTAATTCTTCAGGGACATATTGATATGGTTTGTACCAAGACAGAAGACAGCAACCACGACTTTCAAAAGGATCCTCTGGAGCTCTACATTGAGGACGGATTTCTGAAAGCCCGTAATACCACGCTGGGCGGAGATGACGGAGTGGGAGTGGCCTATATGCTGGCTATCCTGGAATCTGATTCTTTGGCCCATCCTCCCCTGGAATGTACATTTACTGTTCAGGAGGAGACGGGCTGTATTGGAGCAGCTGGCCTGAAAAAGGAATATTTTCAGGCCAGACGGATGATCGGGTTGGACGATGTGGGGGGCGGCACCAGCTATGTGACCACAGCAGGCAGTCAGCTGGTTCAGTTTTCCCGTACGATTGATTGGGAGCCCGCCTGCGATCCGGCTTATGAGCTGAAACTGAGCGGACTGCTGGGCGGGCATTCCGGGGTGGACATTGACAAGGAGAGGGGAAATGCCATTCAGCTGGCCGCTCGTATCCTGTTTGCGTTGCAAAAACAGGGAAATTTGCGCCTGGCATGGGCCAACTTCGGCACTGCGGACAATGTAATCCCTTCCTATGGAACCGTTCGCTTTACCACAGATCAGCCCGCTGACGCGGTGGCGGCCGAGGTGGAAGACTGGAATCAGATTTTCCACAAGGAATTGGAATTCAGTGATGCAGGCCTGCAGATTACCCTCTCCTCCGCCAGCGTTGACAAGGTGTTTTCTGCCCGGGATAGCCAGGATGTCATTTGTTTTTTGCGCTATCTTCCCAATGGGATGCGAAATCGGAGTATGCGCTTTGAAAACCTGCCGGTGGCCTCCAGCAATCTTGGTACTGTGCGCGTAGAAGGGGACACGTTAACGGCAAATAACTGCCATCGGGGCGCCATTGTCTCCTATTTAAAGGACATGGAAGAGGTTCAGCAGATGCTGTGCTCCGTATACCACATGAACCGGAAGGTTACCGGCTTTGTGGCCCCCTTTGATTACATCGAGAATTCTCCCATCCGTGCCGCACTGGCTCAGGCGTTTCACGACGTGACCGGCCGGGAACTGCAGCCCGTCTGTGTCCACGGAGGAATTGAAGCCGGATATTTTAAAGAGATGTATCCGGAGATGGATATTGTAACGATTGGGCCTCTGGTGTTGGATGAGCACATGGTGACGGAGCGTCTTGATTTAAAATCGTTTGAGGAAATCTGGAATGTTGTGGTCAAATTCCTGGCGTCGTTGTAAAGAGAGTCCCTCAATTTAAAGAAAGTGAGTGAAGAAAATGGGAACACAAGGTACAAAATTCTCCGGGTATAAACAAGCGGTCTATGTGGCACTCATCACATTTTTGGTAGGCGCCTGCTATGGTGCACTCAGTCCCCTTATGCCCATTACCATGGCAGCCTTAAACTGCAGTTCCAGCGAAGTGGGTATGCCCTCTACGGTTGAGACCATTGCCTGTTTTATTGCTGGTCTGTATGCAGGTAAATTTATTATTAAATTTCAGGCGAAGCGGTGTGTGCTGGCCTGTGCCATTATTTCGGCGGCCTTTGTGGCAGTATATGCCTATGCGCCTTCGATCATGGTGATCTGTATTTACGAGGCCCTTCTGGGTGTTTTCATGGCGGCTGGTTACTCCTCCGGCATGAATGCCTTTTTGAGCAAGTGGTTTATTGAAAAGCGTGAGATGATTTCCGGCTATGCCCAGGCGTTTATTGGATTTGGTGCGGCTCTGGGCACCCTGGTTTTTGGTGAGGTCAATGATGCCATGGGTCTGATGGCGGTGACCATCGTCTTTGCCTGCACAGGTGTGCTTGCTCTGCTCATTTATCTGCTGTTGCTGCGCAACCCTGAGGAAATCGGCGAAAAGCCTCTGGGCTGGGAGAAAGCTGAGGCGCTGGCCAAGGCAGAGGGCAAGTCCTCTGGTCCGAGTACGGAATTGGTTTCAGCGGGGCGGTAAAGTCGGTGTCCTTCTATCTTCTGCTGGCCTCCTGCCTGCTGTGGGCCCTGGCCATGATCCTGTTTCCCTATTTGACCACCGCTCTGCAGGCCGGCGGCGTGGAGCCCGTGGTCAGCACCCGCATCCAGAGCATGGGACAGATTTTCCTGGCAATCTTCTGTATCTTCATTGGCACCCTGACCAGCAAGTTTGGCCCCAAGACCTATGTCATTATTTCCTTCGGCGCGTGTCTGCTGGGGGCTCTGTGTCTGGGGGTATGGTGCAACACCGGGATGGACATCCTGATGTATGCAACGGCCGTCTTCCTGGGCAGCGGTTACGCCGTGGGTACTACGTATGGGCCTATGATTACCACCAAGCTGTTCGGTACCAAGGAGTATGAGCGTATTATTCCCATTGTCTTTGGTATGAGATGTATCGGCCTGGGTGTAGGTATCTGGATTGTTCCCGCTATTGCTGATGCCACCGGAAACTGGGCCAACGGCTGCTGGGCCGCACTGGTCATGCTGGTTGCCGGCATTGTTTTGGGTTATCTGGCCATTATCCTTGCGCCTAAAAAGGTCGGGGTATAACGGAGAAGCCCTGCTTTTTGTAAGATAGCAACGCGCAGAGGCGGTTTTGATCGCACAAAACCGCCTCTGTAATTTTAGATCCTCTATGCAGAGAATTGATCGCAGTCCTCAGTAAAGGCCAATGAGGTGGAGAGAGGCGGAGTTTCTATGAATCACAAACACAGACATATGGATGTTCTGATCGTTGGCTTGGCGTTGTTTGCCATGTTCTTTGGAGCAGGAAGCCTGCTCTTTCCGCCGTATTTGGGGATGGAAGCGGGGACGCAGTGGCCGGTGGGATTCCTTTTTTTCTTTGTCAGTGACGTTGGGCTGGCTTTTGTCACCATTGCTGCAATGGTGAATAAAAATGGCGCTATGGAACAGATTACCGGAACCATTGGCCGCATTCCTGCATTAGTGCTCAACACGGTTGTAATTGTATGTATTGGGCCGCTGTTGGCGATTCCTCGCACGGCAGCCACCACATTTGAGATGTCGGTTTCTCCTGTTTTCCCTGATGCGCCATCAAACGTATTTAGTATCATCTTTTTTGTGATCACCTTTATCCTCACAATAAAACCAAACCGCGTCATTGATATTTTAGGGAAATTTTTGACCCCACTCATGGTTGTTGCCCTTGCTGTGCTGATTTTGGTGGGTGTGCTTCAGCCTCTGGGTGCTGTTGCGCAGCCTATGATTGACAATGTTGTTGCTGAGGGCATCATCAACGGCTATCAGGCAATGGATGTGCTGGGAGCGCTGGGGTTTTCCATCATTATCTGTTCCACAGTAACCAAGAGGGGCTATATTCAGGATGGAGAACGGATCCGCGTTACCTTCCAGGCCTGTATTCTGGCCGGGATGCTCCTGCTTGTGGTATATGGAGGACTGACCTACCTGGGCGCCACTTACTCTACCATTCAGGATATTTCCCAGGTAAATCAGGCCAGCCTTATCATCAACATTATCCAACATCTGCTGGGGCGGCCGGGCGTGATTATGCTAGGGCTGATTGTAGGACTGGCCTGCCTGACCACGGCAATTGGCCTGATTGCCTCCTCTGCCTCCTATTTTGAGGAACTCACCCATGGGCGTGTAAAATACGGCGTGGTGGTAGGAATTATATCCGCCTTCAGCGCCGTGGTATCCAGCTGGGGGCTGAGTACGATCATCAGTATTGCCAGCCCTATTCTCTGTGTTGTCTACCCGGTGGTAGTGTGCCTGATCGTACTGAGCTTTTTTCAGAAAAAAATTCGCTGTGGGGGAATCAGCCGTGGCGCGGCAACGGCAGCCTTTCTGGTCAGCTTGCTGACAGTGGCAGCTTCATACGGAATGCCGTGTGCTTGGATCAATCAGCTGCCTCTGTCCGGCTATCAGTTGAACTGGATTCTTCCGGCTGTCTTGGGCGGTGTTTTGGGCCGCATCGTAAGTCAATGGATGCAGGGCCAGGGAGAAGCAGACGTGTGAAAAGAGGTTTTTATGGAAGCATTGTTAGATGAGCTTTTGGAAGAGTGCCGTCCATATACCCGCCAGGGGAAAGTAGCCACCTATATTCCAGAGCTGGCCAAGGGCAATTTGGATGACCTGGGAATATACGTTTTGCGCAGTGATGGCCAGCATTTCCATGCTGGTGACTGGAATAAACGCTTTGCCATCCAGAGCGTTATTAAGCCAATCCTTCTGCTGTTGGCCCTCATGGACAATGGGGAAGACTATGTCCATGCACGGGTAGGGGTAGAAGCCACCGGAAAACCATTTGACGCCATTAATGTTACCGATCAGACCTTGCTCAGCGACCACCTAAATCCTATGGTGAATATGGGAGCAATTGCAATCTGCGGACTGATTCATGGAGACAGCTATGAGGAAAAGTTTCAAAGGATTTTGAAACTAACCCAAGATTTGGCAGGAAATAAGGATATTCAGCTCAATGAGGATATGTACCTGTCGGAAAAGCGTACTGGGAACAAAAACCGTGCGCTTGCCTTTCTCCTAAAAACCTACGATATGTTGGCGGACGACGTAGAAGAAGTGCTGGATTTTTACTTCAAGGCATGCTCCATTTCCGTTACCAGCAAAGATCTGGCTGTGATAGGGTATGTGTTGTCCAGCCATGGTAAACTGCCCAAGACGGAGAAGCGGATATTTGACAGCCGTTATGCAGCCTATGTTAATGCCATTCTTATGACATGCGGTATGTACGATGGATCAGGCAATTTTGCCGTCAATGTAGGGATTCCCGCAAAAAGCGGTGTGGGTGGGGGCATTATGGCTGTGGTGCCTACCCGCATGGGCATCGGAATTTTTTCTCCGGGTCTGGACGAAAAGGGAAACAGTCTGGCGGGCATCCAGCTATTGGAACGGCTTTCCAAGCGAATGTATCTAAGTATTTTTTAGTAACATATGTAAAACGGGAGATCCATTCTCTCTGGGCTTTAAATAGTACTTACCGGATGTACTATGAAAGAATAGAAAGTATAAAAGTTCCGGCTTATGTTGTTTCTTCCACAAAAAGTATAGCTTAAAAAATAGTATTATGTGGTATGCAAGAAGAAAACGCCAATTTTATTTCTGATAGCCCCCGACTGTGGCGCTATTTTTATTGAATGAATAAAACTCCCGCCCTGACTTTTGTTGAGTCAGGGCGGGAGTTTTATTTTCTATCCTATACCGAGGATCTTTTACTTTCTAGGATTTTTGATCGCAGCCTGGGCAGCAGGGGATGGAACGAGGAAATAGCGCTATAATATAGAAACAAAATCAACGAAGCACAACGATGTTTTAACATAATAGACATTTAGCGAGAAATATGGTAATCCCAATCTCCTGTCTGGAAAAATCAACTGGTCTATGCTATGCTTAATAAAATCAGCAAATGATCGCCAGGAGGATAGGATCTCATGACAGACGTGCAGCAGCGAACGGCGGCAAAAGAATTTACACAGGATTGGACCGGCCGGGGAGATGAGAAGCAGGAGACCCAACGCTTTTGGATTGACCTGCTCCGGCGTGTATACAGCATGGCAGAGCCGGAAAAGACCATTGAATTTGAGTATCCGGTAAAGTTGGATCATGTCAGTTATATCGACGGATATATCCGAGAGACTCGGGTCCTCATTGAACAGAAAGGCGCGGACATCGACCTGCGGCGGGGGTACAAGCAGTCTGACGGTTCTATCTTAACGCCTTATCAGCAGGCCCGCCGCTATGCGGGCTACCTGCCCCACGATATGAATCCACGCTGGATCGTGGTCTGCAACTTCCGGGAGTTCCACATCCACGACATGAATCGTCCCAACGACGAGCCGGAAGTAGTACAGCTGGCTGACCTGGAGAAGGAGTATCACCGGCTGAACTTCCTGGTGGACACTGGGGATGAGAACATCAAGAAGGAGATGGAGATCTCCTTGCAGGCCGGTGAGATCGTGGGCACCCTGTACGACGCCCTGTTGAAGCAGTACAAGGATCCGGAATCCCCGGAGACGCTGAAGAGCCTGAACGCCCTGTGTGTGCGGCTGGTATTCTGCCTGTACGCGGAGGACGCGGAGATTTTTGGTGGCCACGGAAAGTTCCACGACTATATGCAGCGGCACCAGACCGACGCCCGCCGGGCCCTCATCGACCTGTTCCAGGTGCTGGACACCAAACCGGAGGACCGGGACCCCTACATGGACGACGATCTGGCCTCGTTCCCCTATGTGAACGGCGGCCTGTTTGCCGACGAGCATGTGGTGATCCCCCGGCTGGATGAGGCCATCGTGGACCTGATTCTCCAGCGGGCCAGCGCGGACTTTGACTGGTCCTCTATCAGCCCCACCATTTTCGGCGCGGTGTTTGAGAGCACTCTGAACCCGGAGACCCGGCGCTCGGGCGGAATGCACTACACCAGCATTGAGAACATCCACAAAGTCATCGACCCGCTGTTTCTGGACGACTTGAAGGCGGAGCTGGCGGAGATCCAGTCTGTGGGCGTGGAGACCACCCGAAAGCGCCGCCTGAAGGACTTTCAGAGCAAGCTGGCGGGACTGAAATTCCTGGACCCCGCCTGCGGCTCCGGCAACTTCCTGACCGAGACCTACATCTCCCTGCGCAAGCTGGAAAATGAGGCCCTGCGTTCCCTCACCGACCAGATCACCCTGGGGGACTTCACCAACCCCATCCAGGTCTCCATCGGCCAGTTCTATGGCATTGAGATTAACGACTTTGCCGTGACCGTGGCCAAGACGGCTCTGTGGATCGCGGAGAGCCAAATGATGAAGGAAACCGAGGACATCATGCACATGTCCCTGGACTTCCTACCCCTGAAATCCTACGCCAATATTGTTGAGGGTAACGCCCTGCAGATGGACTGGGAGGGCGTGGTGCCCAAGCAGGAACTGAACTATATTATGGGGAATCCACCGTTTGTGGGGTACTCTCTCCAGAGTAAAGAACAAAAAGAAGATATCCTCTCCATCTATGTAGATGAAAAAGGGAAGTCATACAAGACAGCAGGAAAAATCGACTATGTCTCCGGTTGGTACTTCAAAGCAGCGGTGTTTATGCAGAATACGACTATACGCACGGCCTTTGTATCTACGAATTCCATCACTCAGGGAGAACAGGTAGCTGGGGTATGGAAGCCGCTGTATGACCGTTTCGGGATCCATATTGACTTTGCTCACCGCACGTTCCGCTGGGATAGTGAGGCCAACTTGAAGGCCCATGTCCACTGTGTTATCGTGGGATTCAGTGTTGCGCCTAACCAAGCTATGAAACGGTTGTATATTTCTGATCGCTGTCAGGAAGTAGAGAATATCAATGCTTATCTGGTCGAGGCAGAAAATATTTTTATTGAGGCGCGAAGTAAGCCTATCAGTAATGTTCCTATCCTGCAAAACGGAGGCAAGCCAACAGAAGGCGGTTTTCTGATTTTGACTGAGGAAGAGAAGAATGCTTTGGTAGAGGGTGAACCGCAAGCGACTGAGTTTATCCGTCCCTATATGATGGGCAAAGACTTCATAAATCGTAAACCTCGGTATTGCCTGTGGATGGTTCATGCTGACCCTGCTGTATTGAGAAAGTGTTCGCAGGTAAAAGAAAGAATCGAGAAGGTTCGCGAATATAGATTGGCGAGCCCCAAAGAGGCCACAAGGAAAAAAGCGGAAACTCCAATGCTTTTTGACGAAGTAAGAGAATGTAGGACCTCATATGTTGCTATTCCTAAAGTGTCCTCTGAAAACCGTCGGTATATTCCGATCGAATATTTATCTCCCGATATTATTCCTGGTGACAGCCTATTTATGATGGAAAATGCCTCCTTGTTTAATTTAGGTGTATTAACATCTAATGTTCATATGGCTTGGATGCGGGCAGTCTGCGGACGACTGAAAAGTGATTACCGCTATTCTAATGCAATAGTTTATAACAACTTCCCCTGGCCCACGCCCACCGAGGAACAGAAGGCTAAAATCGAGGAGACCGCCCAGGCCATCCTGGATGCCCGGGCTCTGTATCCCGACTCCAGCCTGGCCGATCTCTACGACGAGACCACTATGCCCCCGGAGCTGCGCAGGGCCCACCAGCAAAATGACAAGGCCGTTATGCGGGCCTACGGCTTCGACATCAAGACGACCACAGAGACTTCCTGTGTGGCGGAGCTGATGAAGATGTATCAGCGTCTAACCAATAAGGAGTAACAAAAAGGCGATCTGCCTGGATATGCTGCCTGTGTAGGTTGTTCCTTCTCTATCCCATTGCAATTCATTGCAGTGTATCAAAATATCTCCTCTATCCCATTTTTGGATAGGGGAGATATTTTATAACATGTTTTGTTTTCATAAGGATAAGGTACAATAAGTTTCGCAAATTGAAAAGTGGATAAAAAGAGACATGGTTTGCATATCTCTGGTAGAATGAAGTTACGACACACCGTTCTGAAAGGGGGTAGCTAAAATGCTCCAGGTGATCCATGTTCAGGAGAGCAAAAGGCTGCCCGGGAGGAAGCTAAAGCTGTAGTAGAGGAACTGCGGTCTATGAAGCTGAAGGAGACTGCTAAAAAGGTGGAGGATGGTATTGAGGAAACGCTGACCTACAGCAATTTTCCCAGCGAGTACTGGACTTGCATCCGAACCAACAATATTATTGAGAGGCTGAACTGGGAAATACACCGCCGCACCCGTGTGGTGGGAAGTTTCCTGGACGGTAATTCTGCTTTGATTGTTGCCCCACTGGGTGCCGGCTGTGCCATGTGGCCGGCACCCAGTGGGGCAACAAGAAATACATGAACATAAGTACCTGGAGGCATTTCTTAAGGATGCCTCCATTGCCGGCTGACTTCATTCACTCCAGAGTCTGCAAATCAAAGCGTGAAAAACTGTTGACACTACCGATGTGATACGCTGAAAACATCATATTACCTGTTTTGAGGATCTGACCAAAAGAACACGCCGCAGAATTATTCAACAATTCTGCGGCGAGTTTTCTGGTGTCATGGATATTACGATAACTGTAATTTTCATGAACATTGTAGCTGTTTGTCCAAAACAACTCCAACAAATCTGACTTAAACGGTCATCCTGTGTCTGTGTGGGTCTGTCTGACACGACGACTTTGCATCTTTAGCCCCTTGTGCGTCAAGGCCGCGAGATCACACAGTCCAGATATCCTTCAAGTACATCTATGTATCTCGACAAGACCATTTCTAATTCCACGCGACCGCTTCTACTACTGTAGTAACTTTCGCTAAGAGAATCCCTCTCATTATGTTGAGTACCGACAATACCTAATTTACAAGTAATCCAGTCTACTTCATTCAGAATATAGTTTAATTCTTCTGAACTTCTTATGCCCTGTCTGATATGATCATAAATCATTGATACATGTTCACATTCTATTGTCATTCCAAATGCGCTGAATATATCGTAGGCTTTCAACAAAAATTCTGTTAGTATCTCAATCTTTTCAAAATATTCGCAGTATTCTGTTACGCATTTAATGATACTATTTTCAATAACACTTTTAAGGTCTTCTGTACCTAAAATAGCTGCTGTTTCTTCAACATTCCACCGAATTTTGTTGATTATATCGGCAAGTTCACCTTTACAGTATATACCACGCTCTACTTGATGATATATTTCTTCTGCTATTGCAAGGCTATTTTCTATTAGATTTATTTGAAATTTTTGACTTCCCAACTTTTTCTATCCCCCCATTACCCCCTTGTCTCTCAAAAGTAATTCCAGAGGCTTTTTCTTTTACGATGAGCGATACCGGTACTGTATTTTGCTGCCGCCATCATCCCATTGAAACCAAACTTCTCCGTCTAAAATAATGCTATTTCTTCCGGTATTTTCCCAATTAGGAGATGTTGAACTCCATGGGATGGTGTCAAATGTTTCATGCTAACTATCCTTCAAAACGGTAGCACCACATTCCCAACAAGCAAAATCCCATGCGGGATAGTGCATTCCGCACCCTGGACAGCTGAAGTAATAATATCCATATACAGTTCTGGTTTCTACTTCTATATCCTGGTCTTCCGTAATCTCATCGTCCTGCCACGAACTTCAGCTACTCCAGTTGGTGTCTTGAGTTGCTGTTGGAGCAGAAGAATCTTTTGCTGTATTTGCAGAGCAAGCTGCCGTACTTATCATAAACACTAGGCAAGCAATTATATATATGATTTTTTTTGCGTACTGTCGTTATCCTCTCATAGTTCTCTATATCGATAGAACATTTTTTCTTCCACATCGATACTCTCTGTTTTACTTACTTTTTCTTCGCTAAAATCCGTCCATTCTCCCCAGCGCCAAAAATGGTATACAGTACTCTGTCCTTTATCTGCATGTCTGTAGACCTTTTGTGTTTCAACCTGTCGGGTTGATGTTTCGGATACCGAGTTAGTGCTCCAAGAACTCCAATTTCCCCACTTGCTGAAATAATATGTATACTGTAGTGAGCGATCCCGATAACGATATACCGTTCTTGTACGGACTTCTCTTGTGGAGGAATTCGATACTGGAGTATCACTATAAGAGGTCCAATCAGAATAAGAAACGACATCTTTCAGTGAGCGAGTACGATATCGGTACTGAGTTTTTGATTCATTCGGGTGATATATATCTCTAAACACCAGATTTCCTTCATAATAGGCGTATGTATGTCCGGTTCCATGCCAATCTTGAAATCCCATTTGGGATTGCGGTGTCGTTCCCCAAATAACATGGTACTGATCTGATATCATTGCTTGTCCACAACCATTAGCCCAAGTTGGACAAATAAATCCATACCCATGCATATGGGCCCCACAATTTGGACATTGATACCAGTAATATAGGTACACAGTTCTTGTCTGAACGTCCTTTGTGTTACTGGCAGAAACACTTGCATCCTGCCAAGAACTCCAGCTTCCCCAATTGGTATACTCTTGAGATACGGTTTTGGTTCGGTAACTGTACTGGGTCTTCGTTTCCACTTGACGGGAGTCACTGCTGGAAACTGTTGAAGTCTGCCAGTCACTCCAGGAACCATAACTTCCCCACGCTGATGTTTGATTCGATAGAGTCCAGCCAGCCAAAGTGTTGCTAGACGAAGTTGTGGTCTGTAAATCTCTGTATCGATACTGTACGGCTTCCTCTACTTTGCGGGTATCGCTAGCTGAAACTGGGGTTGTAGACCAATTACTCCAAGCACCATACTCACCTGTAGATATTGAAGTATCATACTGTTCCCACCCGTCCATAGTGGCTTCAGACGAGGTGGTTGTCTCTTTTTCCCTGCTGCGATAGAGAAGCTTGTTTTCTATTTCATAGTCTTCTTCTGAAATATCAGCAGGTAGTTCTTCTACCCAGCTGCTCCATTCAGCTGAAATATTTTGAGATGGGACAGATGCCGTATCCTCTTCATGTGGGTTATTTTTATTTTGTTCCCATGGTTTCAATGTAGCCAATGCTGTTGCTGCAACAGCAAGCACCAGACACGCGGCAATCGACGCAGCAATTGGGTGCCGGTTTGTACGTTTTTTTTCTTTTAGCGGTGCGACAGTTTCTTCATAAACAGCGCGATAATCCATTGTCATGGTTGCAGTTTCTGGCAGCTCCGGCTCCCAGCCTAGAAATTCTAATATCTTCCCGTTTTGTATTATCTTCTGTTCCACCTTCGGTTCTTCAATTTTCTCGCCCAATTGATATCGGTATTCTTGCAGCACCCGCTCTCCGTTCATAAACCGAATTTGGACATCGGGCTCAAGATCTTTGACCGGGAAGATATATATTTTATCGTCTGTCGGGTCCAGGAGACGTTCCAGATCCATTCGCATTTCAGTTGGGTCAGCATAGCGCTCTTTATAGTCCGATTCACAGGCACGACATACGATCTTAGCTAATTCTCCGTCGTCTGACTTGGGCATGGGCAGAGGTTCTCCCCGCATTCTCTGGTTGAGTGCCTCACCCTGCACTTCTGCCTTAAAATCATCGGAAAACGGCAGCTGACCATTGTTCAACAGCTGGTACATGACTAGGCCTAAAGAACATATATCTGCACGGCCATCATAATTTTGATTTTTGTAGACCTCCGGCGCCATATACATGATGGTACCCTGCTTTGAACCGGCATAACCCGTCTGCTCCAGTTGCTTGGCTACTCCGAAATCTCCCAGTTTGTATTTGCCGTCGTCTGATACAAATAGGTTTGCAGGTTTGATATCACGATGGATCACATGGGCATTCCGGCATGCCTCCAGTGCATGGCAGATATCTATGCCAAGTTGAATGATATTCTGACGGGTAAAGCCATATTTTCTGCAATAGGTATTCAAATCTGTCAGGAGTTCCATTTTGATTAGCAATTTAAGACCTATGCCGTTGCTGTTCGGAATTTTGACATAGTTGTCGCATCGAACTACATTGGTACAGCCCTGAGCCATGAGTTCTTTCATGGTGTCATATTCCTGCACCATACTGTTAGCAATGCTCACATAGTATGTCTGTAATGCGAATCTGTCTTTTCCAATCGGAAGGGCAGTCCCGTCTTCCGGGATGGAAATCACTTTCAGTGCCTGTCTGTCAATTTTGCCGCCATTATTCTTCTGTATCTCATATACAGTTCCAAAAGAACCCTTTCCAATCATTCTGACAGGTTCCCAATTTGGCCAAGATTGCTCCAGCAATGCTTTGACTTGGAGAAACTCCATTCTGATCTCTCTCTTTCCCTGCAATAATACATGGTATATTCTTAAAAGTCCAGTGAGAGCACTGAATCGCCTGGGCATTCAGTGCTCTCTCCGGAAACTATGCGGTTGTATTGCTTAGCCCCTGAGGCTGTTTGCAGCGTCTCTATCGCGACTTTCCATATCCTTGACAAAGTTTTCAAGGAAGGTGATCATATCGTCCACTGCGTTAGGCGTATCTTTTTCCATTATAGATCTCAACTTGTCATACTTTTCCATATAAGCGGTCTGGGCAGCACCCTTCCAGTGAGTGAAAACATCGTCGGCCTCTTTGTTAATGTTGCCTACTACTTCCCTGAACTGATTAAGTTGCTCTCGCATTTTTTTGATATTTTCTTCCAGCTCAGGTATATTTAGATATACTTCTACTTCGTCCATTGTAATACATCCTTTCTTTCCAATTCTATATTTTTGATTCATATGCTGCCCAATACTTCTCGCTCGCTAGCTTCAGGCAGTCATACAAATGAATCAAATAGGTTAAATTGGCTTCAAACTGTGGTTTCCAGTCCATGTTATACCTTTCAAAAAATGCTTTTGACGCCGACGTATTCCAACCAGAAGATCGCAGCGTTTCCATTGCTTCATCTGCGTGTCGGATAGCTGCCCGGATTTCTTCGATGGAATCTCGATATACTGTAATGGTAGATTCCAAAACTTCCAGATCGATTTTTACCTCGCTCATTGTCTGGCCCTCTTATACCATTGGCAGCGTTATGGAAGGATCCAGCCGACGAGCGATTTCCCTGTGGTGCTGTCCTTCCGAAGGATTTCCCTCCGCGTCACAGACAAGAGATGCAGCCAGGTGGAACGGAGCGGCATTTTTTGCGACAGCGAGCAGATAATCGACCAACTGTCTTGCCTCGCTCAGATTGCCGAGCTGCAGCTCGCACAGCACGCGGTAGAGAGAAATGTCCAGCTGCTGCGGAAACTGCACGCTCAATGCGGAAAGACGTTCAGCTGAATGCTGGAATTCTTTTGCGGCATCTACTTTGCCTGCGTACTTCATTGCCAGCGGCTTAAGGTACAGCGCTGCATAGTATTCCGATGATTCTTCTCCCCGTGAGAGCAGTTTCTCAGCGTACTGTTGCGCTTTTTCATACGCTTGCTGTGCCAAGCAGGCGCTGATTGCCATTATCAGCACATTCCCATCGGTTTGAAGTGTTTCCGAAAGCTCCACCAGTGCCATCGCTTCCGAAACGCGTTCCATCCGGAACAAAAGCCCCACTTTCATCAGCGCAATAGTATCGTTGTCCTGAACGTTAGGGAAGCGCGTTTCTAGCAAGGAGAGCGCCTTAGAGGGCTGACCGATCATGTCGTAAAAGCGTATCTGGTCAAAGGCCAATATATCGTTATCCTGGAACCGTTTGAGCATATCGGCGATATAGATCTCGGCCTCATCCAACCGCTGCAGCATGATGAGACTCACATACAAAAAATGATGGCCGTCAAAGTAATCGATATCTGTCCTGACCATTTCTTTGGACGTCTGCAATGCGCCTTCAAACCGGCCGGCCCGCAGCTGCATCTGAGCTTTTCTGCCCAGCAGCGCCACATCGTACGGCGATTTATGGATGGCTTTACTGAGCTGCTGCTCCGCATGATCGTAGTCTCCATGTTCTTCATAATAGGTTGCAAGATTCAGACATATTACTGGGTCGTTAAATCCGCATAGTTCCGCTTTGGAGAAATACGACTTGGCTTCCGAAACATGTTCTTCCAAAAGCGCAAGGTTTCCCAGATGAAAGAGGGCTGCCCCATGTTTCTTATCCAGCTTCAGAACGGTTTGAAAGGCCTTCTTCGCTTTTTCATTCTCGTCCATCATCATATAGCATACGCCCATATTTTCGTAAGTTTCCCGGTACGACGGATCAAGAGAGACCGCCTCCGAAAAACGGGCCATTGCTTCCGGGTAATTCCCCACAGAGTAGAGGATTTTTCCCTGTTCATTCAATTCACATACTGTGGGCATAATTGCAGCTGCCACCTCCTTGATTATGAAAGTATAATATCTGCGATTTCGGTGCCAAGTTCGGTTCCGCTTGATTTAAGTTTATCGATATATCCTTTCTCTAAAAAATTAACCCAGTTTTTAGGGCTCATTAATCTGTCTGGGCGGAACCACTGTGTATTCTTTGCATATACCAAACTTTGCTTAAAGGATCTGGATGTGGGATTCCGTAGGTCCAGACTTTTGATATTTAAATTAAAGCAAACTTTGATACTATTTAGAATCACTACCACATCGCAGACAAATGCTGCTGTTTCAAAGGTAATCGCAGTACATTTCATAATTGGTTCAAAAAATGTGAATCCTAATTTCTGATCTAACCACTCGCCGCTATCTACCATAGTGGTACTGAGCTTTTTACCCGCCCAGTATTCCGCTTCTCCTTCTTCACCTCTATAGTGGGCATCCAAAGCTTTGATATCAGTTAGCGTTTTATACGTTGCACTCATAACGGAATATGCAAACCCGATGAGACAAACCATTCCGATTGTGCCGGTAACACTTACCAGTGGAATCAAAAAAACTGTACTTGCAAGCACTGCGAAGTCTTTTACAACATTCACGATATATTTGCGCTCTTCCAGGAAACCTTTAATCTCGTCGCACAAACGTGCCGCAGTACCCGCTGCATCATGCAAAAAATCTTGGGCGTTGATTTGCAGCCCATAGGTGAATCTGGCCCAGACGCTGTCCTCTTGGGGGCCAATCCCGGTTTTCTTATAAAAACTATAAGACTGCTTATGAATCAGAGTTTTGATGTTCCGATCCACATGGATTACATGCTCTGTATACGCCTTTGCTCTTGCTTTCAGAGACTGCGCAGCCGAGATCTTCTGATCTATTGCATTTGCTCGACGCTTGACATAGGTATTGCAGGAATAAATCAGGCTATCTGATGTAAGAGGCTCCAACCGATGCTGCACTGTTTCATAGTTGCCCTTGATCTCTTCCATCTTGCTCTCATAGGATTGGACACTGCGAAAAAATGCGTTTTCATATCCGGTGCGCACCCAAAGAACACTCACAGTCTCACCTTCTCTCAGTTGTTGTCTCCTACTTCAAGTGTCTGTTCTACATTTCTGATGGACTGATCCAGCAGGTCTGCGGCATGAATATGGTCTGGGTGGCTGTCGATGGTATCATAAAGCTCTGTATAAAAAAGCTCTGCAACAGACAGGTTATCGCTGAGAATGTAATCTTGAAATGCGTATACTATGTCGCCAATACGGCTGCGCACTGCGCTGGAGCGGTTAGCTTCGCTGTTTAACGCTCGGCGAGCAGCCTTGAGCTCATTTTGAAGGGACTTTTTTTCCATCATTACTGAATACATCTCCTACAGACGAGATTAACTGTTTTGCCGTATCCAAGTCTGTTGCCTCATAAACGTCCTTGATGCCCAGAATGATTTCAGACAGAGAGGATATTTGCTGTTCATCTGCTTTCAGATTGTGCCGGATGATTGTATATGTGTCATAAAATTCATCCCTTGCCTCGCCGCGCCAATTCTCTTTGTTGAAGAGCTTTTCGCTGGATGTTTCTATATTCTCAACAGCACTGCGGAACGTTTTATAGACCGAGACCAAAGCTGCCTCAGCAGCCTTCATAGCTTCTGTTATAATGACAAAATCTGAATTCTCATCCATACTTACTACTCCTGCTCATGATAAATCGTTCTTATTTTAGAGAGTTTTGTATTCTGCCATAAATAGCTGTCGCCTGGTTTGAGTTCAGCCTGATATCTGGTTTTCTGGCTGTTGGTGATATCCAACAGCCGAATATTACGGACATCTTCAAACAGCAATATGGGACCTTTCTCCAGCAATCCCTTTAAAATTGCAGGGCCGGAATAGGAAACTTTTTCATTTTCAATTCCTGTCACAATTACGCAGGAACGGTAAGGTACAAAATCTTTTGTCAGCGCCATCAGCTTTTCTTGGATTGCGGATTTGGCTGAAAGCATTTGAACTGCATCAGGACCTGAGAGGACCAGCAGCAAGAGCGGCATTTCTTTGACTGCCTCGTTGATCGGCACGCCCTGCGCTTTCACAGCCTCTTTGCGGGACTGCAAAGTTTCATACAATTCCTCCACAATCTCCACAGCATCGGATGCGTTTATTGTATAACGCACCACGCACCCATAGGACTCTGCCGGCTGTAGGCGCTGATTCAGATCGTCAACGATGTATACTTCCACATCATGCTGCAGGATGTTTTCCTGAAGGGTATGGATAATATGCATCACCAGATTTGTACGGCCCATACCTTCTCTTCCACAGATACCCAAAGCGCCTGCCTTGAGAAGATGGATGCTTTCGTATTCCATGGAGGCATAGTTCATCCCAATGGGGATCTGATACGGATTTACAAAAAGTCTGGGCTGTGTAGCCTTTAGGACCTGATCAGCAATCAGTTCTGGAACAACGGGAATGATTCTTGCTGCTTTTGTGTGCATACACTGGTTGCGTGCCGCGATATATTCTCTGACAGCTTGTATTTTTTCCATCTCCCGTTCACCGTCAAAACCTTGATACGTCTGCAGTTCCAAAAGCTCATTATTTTGCCGAATCAGAGCGCGACCGGGGATATTGGGAAGTGATGTTCTGCAATAATCAAATAGGGTGCTGTATTCACCTGAATCGTGGCAAAAGAACGCGATCCGATGTGCAAAGTTTGCCATATATTTGTAGCCCAGACCGCTGGTTGTGGGATTTGCAATGATGACACAAATACCTGCTGCGCTGCCCTCGCGGCATAACTTTAGAAGAACCTCGCTTTCCACTTCAAATATTTCGCGAAATGCGGTGAAATTGTTTAAGATAAGCACAATTTGAGGGAGATCATTTTTCCCTGTGTCCAGATATGCGGCGAAGGAACTAACACCGGCCTTTAGCATCTTGCTTTTTCTGTCGGAAAGTTCGCCGAGGAGCATTTTAAATAGATTTCTAACCTTTTCTTCCTGAGAGGAAATTGCAATGCCGCCAATATGCAGTAACGATTCAAAATTAGTTAAAATCATCGAAGCGAAGTCGAGGATATACAAGTTGACTTCCTCCGAAGTATAGCGCTCGCTCAAGCTGCGGATAATGGTCTGCAAGGCGGTGGTTTTTCCAAACTGAGGAGATCCAATTATCATCAGGTTGCCATTGGTTAGGTCAAGTTCAATAGGGCCTTGTTCCTGATGGGCCGGATCATCATATATACCAATGCAAGCGGTGATTGCACGAACTCCTCCGGGAAGAGGGGGCGAAGAAAACAGCAGTTTCTCCGGCAGTGCCGGCAGGCAGATATCAGGTACTGCGGGAAGCGCAGATGTGATATGGTATCGCTTGAGAGCAGAAATGACCGCCCCAAGCTGAGTCACAATTTTTGCTGACGATTCACCTGAATGCTGACTATCCCACATGGAGTCATAGACAACCTTGCGATCACCCCATAGCGAGACCTCTGCTAGCTTGAAACGATCAATGGCTTCCCGAGCCTCATTCTGGACAGAACCGCCACTGTATGCGGACTGGAACAGCTCGAATATCTCGTTATTGCCAACCTGCAAGTATCCGCGGCCTGGCTCTTTGATTTCTGAGGCCAGCGGGGATTTCAGCATCTCATTACTGTCTTCTCGGGTCTGCACTTTAAAGCAGATGTGAAAACGAGAATTGCTCCAGATCTGGTCGTTAATTTGACCGGCTGGTTTCTGGGTGGATAGGATCAGATGGATGCCTAAACTGCGTCCGATTCTTGCGGCGCTGATCAATTCATCCATAAACTCCGGCTGAGCTGCTTTTAGCTCCGCAAACTCATCGACTACAATCACCAAATGGGGAAGCGGCGTTTTTGCCTGTCCCGATTTGTACAGATTAATGTATTTATCGATATGATTTACCTTTACGGCATCGAAAAAACGCTGTCGTTTTTCCAGCTCAGCTTTAATGGAGCGGAGAGAACGGGCAATTTCTCTTCCGTCGATATTGGTAATAGTACCCACCAAATGGGGAAGCGACTTTAACTGGTTTGCCATGCCACCGCCCTTAAAGTCAATGATCAAAAAGGCCACTTCCTGCGGAGAATAGCATATACTCATGGCAGCAATATAGGACTGAAGGAATTCACTTTTACCTGAACCGGTCGTACCAGCCACAAGGCCATGGGGACCATGTGCCCGTTCGTGAATATCTAGGGTAATAATGTCCCCCTTTGCATTCACACCGATGGGAGCGGCAAGAGATTTGCTTACATCTGCTGTGTTCCAGTTTCGGCTGATGGGCAGCGCTTCCGCCGACACAACATCAAAGCTATCAAAGAGAGAATAATTTCTGGGCAATGCACCTTCTATGCTGATCTCTTCGCAGTATATTGGGGCAAGGCGAAGCGCGGCTTGCGTTGCTGTGGTCTCATCAATTAGACTATAATTGAAGCTACATTTTAAAGGGCCGCTGCTTCTGCGTTCAACTGTACCTGTGACGGTGTCTGTATCCAGTTCAATTACCTCGTCACAGCTATCGGGCAAAAATTCTCTGTATAGTTCCAAGAAGACAACTGTAAAGCCCAGGTCTGCACATTTGGGGAGATATTTAATAAGAGGATGCTTTTTTAACTGTTGATCTTGCTCTACAAACAGAACATAGTGTGGGAAATTCATTTTTGTGCGTTCACGTTCTGCCAGTATGGAGTAAAGGTATTCCAAAAGGGTAGCTCTGCTCTCATCACTGCAAACAATGTTTCTGACGCCGAGATCCGGATTTTGGACATGAGGAAGCCATCTCAGCCACGTATCCTTTTTTGTGTGGATCATATAGAACAAACGGACATCAGTGCTCAAGTGACGCGTACAGATATCAAAGGTTAAATTATAAAGGATGCTTTCCAATCGGTTAGATGGACCAACGATTCCAATGGCATTGGAATGGAGAAAATCGCTTATAACGGGCATATTTTCTATATATTCATATTTAGCTGCAATTTCACCTGGTATCTGCATTAAAGCATCGCCAGGTACAATAGTTTCCTGCTTTTTGAATGTGACCTGCCGCTTTGAGCGCTGCCTGCCCATGCCTAAATATATCTGCAGAAAATCATCGTCATAATCATGACGGTCAAACAGTTGTGTGGAAAAGTTCCATATAGCATTGATACCGGACTGAGTATCCCTGTAAATCTGATGTAGCAAGTCGGCCTCTTCCTTACGCGATGCCTCTATTTCCGCCTGTTTTTTTTCAATATACTCTGCGTACTGTTTTTCACGGGACATATTTTCCGATTCGATATCTTTTCTATTTTTAAAGTAAGAGTAAATAGAGGTGAAGATACCAAGCCCCATGGACATACAGCTGATGATGATATACAGTCCTCCGCCACCTAAAACACCTCGTAGCAAAATGGTCACGATCATCATTATGAAAGCCGGGAGTATATTCATAATCAAATCTGTTTTTCGTGCTTCGTGCTTTGGCTCAGGGGACAATAAGGAGATCTCGCTGTCATCTAATTGAGCCAGAAAACGCGGACTCCGGTTAAATTGAGGATAATTTAAATGATTATCACAAAAACGATTATCGATTTTTTCCCAATGGGGCGGAGCTGTCAGAATAATATGTGAATCGCAGTATAAATATCCTGTGCGATAATAAAATTCATATCCATCCATAGAGAAAAAAGAAATATCATCCAATAGGCAGGTGCTTGAAATTTTTTCGCCGTTTAAGTATGCACCATACTGAACATAATTTACCATCAATTTAGTGCTGGAAGTATTTCTAATCAAAGAAACAGAGACCTTATCCAAAGAATGGTCATGAATTTGTATGGTGCAGTCCGGAGAGCCGCCAATTTTAATAGACTCTCCCAAGGGAAGCTGATAGGCATAGGTATATTGTGGAGTGGCCCTTTCAAAATGCAGGTCCACAGAGACTTTAACAATTTCAGTTCCCTGTAATTCATCTATTAGCTCAAATTCCGCTGGTATGGCACATGTTATTGCTTTTTGCCCCAAAGAAAAACGCATATTGGTGGAACATTCAACTTCAATTTGAGATCTGCTTGAATAAATAGTAAAAAAATAGTTTTCCTCTTTATCGGAAGGGGGGAGTACCAGATGACAGTCCTGCTGCGTTCCTATGCGTACGGTCTTGTTTTCCTGAAAATAAAATTCCTTTGTAAATTCAGAAGAACGAAGCGAGACTTTATACTTAATTCGCACCTTGAATCGTCCTCCTTAATAAATGTACCGAATGGTTGACCCATCATGCACACCATACTCGGCAAGTGTCTTGCCTCTGCGAATTAAAACAAAGGGGTTTTCACATGTGAGATATGCCGCAGGCGGGCCCAGATGATATGCTTTTGCAATCGCCGCAATCACTCGTTCGGCTGCGATATCTACGGGTACCTCCAAGTCCTGTTCTATTACTCTTTTGGTGGATGACTGCACAATTTGCAGCATTATAATGGCATTCTTTTTCATATGTGCATTACTCCAGACATCTGGTCATCAGCGCCTTTATCATTCTAATGACAGGAGGTGCAGAGGATGGCGTATTATGCGCCAAATCACATACAATGACCGTAATATTATCTTCTCCCCCCTTTTTCAGCGCATCTTGAACAAGAGCCCGTGCGCATGCCAAAGGGGTGGCATATGTTCTGCAAATCTGCTCGATTTCTTTATCTGACAGCATGTCCGGAAGACCATCGGTGCAAACCAGATATCTTGCTTGGTTGGTATGTGGAAAACTTGATAGAGCGGGGAGTAAAGGCTGGTCGCCTTCTTTTTTTCCAACAAACTGAAGAAGGCTAGGTTTCCGCCCTTTGATTCCAAGCTCCTGAATGAGGGCGCGATCCGAGTGATCCTGGGATAGCAGTTCTAATTTGTCGTTTTCATAGCGATATACGCGGCTATCTCCGATATTTCCGACTATTATAGAGGATTCACAAAACAAAAGAACTGCTGCGGTTGTTCCAATTTGACAGCCTATTTTTTGTGCGTAACAAGTGACCGCTGTATTGATTGCATGGAACGCACGAGAGAGCCACTTTTCGTCTGGTTCTTTTTCGTATTTGTTTCCACAGAGCTGGTCTAGTAATGTCTGGGCCGCGATTTTTGATGCCTGCTCCCCGGCCGGTAAACCGCCCATTCCGTCAAAAACAGCAAAGCATGTGCTATTTTTTAAAACGGTCTTTTGATAGCTACCTGTTTTTAGTGTGGAATCTCTCAATATTTTATTATCAAAAAGAAAGTTATCTTCGTTATTTGCTTTTTTATATCCCTTGTGAAAAACGCAGCCAGTACATATTTTCAACATTTTTTCCTCAATATCTAGTTTCCTTATGTAAAGAAGATGAAAATGGCTTGGGGGCTTATAATAAAGTTTCTAAGTATGTTACAGTTTAGCATTCACATCACATGTGCACAACAAAGTTGTAATAACTGGTTTTTCCTTTGTAATGAATGGTGTGCACTTGGTTTTAAGGAGAAAACATGATAAAATAAAATCCATCGTTTCTCTCTAAAATGCCGGCGGGAGTGGTTACATGAATATTGTAATTCAGGAATTGATTTGCGCTGCTTTCAATGCCGTTATTTACGTATTATCCACACTTTTTGTTCTGGACATAAAAAGGCCACGGCTCTATAGTTGGATCACGTTCTTTGTCATCACTTTTTTTACTGTATTTTTTCGATTTGTTATCATTCCACCTCCCTATATTGCGTCTTTGATTATGCTGGTATGCTGTTTGGTGCTTCTCTTGCTATTTTCCCGGAGCAACTGGTTATTATCCATCTTGGTTTACACGATTCATTTTATGATCATGCTGTTTGCTGAATTTATCAGTGCAGCTTTGGTCATGTTTTTATATCAAATCAACAACACTTATACTTACGAGTTGGTTTTAAATAACAGATTAAAATTTGCATCCTCTTTTTATCTTGTCTATATTTTAAGCGAAATTCTGTTTGTTTTATTTTGGAGAAAATTTTTAGCTGGGTTTCTCTCAAAACACTATCGTTACATCTTCTATGGCCTCATGCCGTTACTTCTAAGCCAGCTCGGCTTTTTATTTTTACTCACCGACCTGCTGCAAAGAGATGCGCCCCATTCTTCCCTCTGGTATATCAAAATCTTTGGTTCCGGCATTTTATTCGCCGCATCGCAAGTGGGGATTTTTATTCTTTTGCGAGTCCAGAGGAAAATTATCCTGAAACAAAGCCGGCAAGACCTGTCTTTCCGTGCCATGAAAATACAATTTGATCAGTTTCAGCAGATACTGGAAGAGGAAAAGAGGGACGCGAAATTCCGACATGATCTTAACAATCAGCTCCACACTATTTCTGTTCTCTATTCCACCGGCAACCATACAGCCGCGCTCTCCCATCTCCAGAAGCTGCTCCATATGACCAACCACCTGAGGCGTCATCCTTTTTGCGGCAACCTCACTATCAATGCCCTCCTGTCCCAAAAGGCAGCTATATGTGAGGCAGAGCGCTTTCAACTGGATGCCCTGGTTGCTCTCCCGCCGGATTTTGCCATGGATGAGATGATCTTATGCAGTATTTTTGGAAATATCTTGGACAATGCTATCCAGGCCTGTCGTAAATGTGAACCTTCCTCTGCACCCAATATTCGATTGCGGGTTAGCTACCAGGCTGGGTTCATGCTGGTCAACTGTGATAATCCAGTCCCTCATTCACCGGTTGCGGAAGAACCCCGGAGCCACTGGGGACTAGAAATATTGTCCGACATTACAATGCAGTATCATGGACGCTTTGTTACCTACCAAAAAGATGGCCGGTTTTATCTGGAACTGAGCGTACAAAGCAATAAGGAGGCTCTGTGATGTCCCGTGCCCTTCTCATTTGTGACGACAACCCTGCCCAGCTCGATGAGTTGACAGCGCTTTTTAAAGAATGTCCTCCCTGGCACAAGTGGCCCGTCCAATGCTTTTCTTCCACACACGCCCTCTTGGCACATCAGGATACCTTTGCGCCTGGTTCAATTCTTTTTATGGACATCTGTCTGGAGGACGGTAATGGGATCGACACCGTTGCGCAACTTCAAAAGAGGCATCCGGAGATTGACGTGATCTATATCACCGGCGAGATCTCCTATTGCACTGAAGTATATGACACAAAGCACTGCGGCTTTCTGGTTAAGCCTATTTCTATTTTGAAATTGCAGCAGGCTCTCCGGCGTACCCAGCATGGACCAGTGATGACCCGCTCTTTGACGGTCAAAGTGGGGCGCAATGCCATACGGATTCCTTTGGATGATATTTTTTATCTTGAAAAACAACTCCGTAAAATGTTAGTGGTAACGGGACGGCAGATAATTGATTTTTATGGAAAATTTGAAGACTTGGAGCCCCAATTAGACCGACGTATGCTCCAGTGCCACAGAAGCTTTATCGTCAACATGGACCATATTGAGCAACTCGCTGACGATCATTTTTTGCTGGACAGCAAGAGAAGGGTCCCTATCAGCCGACGGAAGCTGACTCAGGTGAGAAACACATTCCTCAGCTACCTCCATGAAAAAAATAAGTCGGACGATAGCAATTATTATGATCCAGAACTATAAGGGGATGGCATTATCTCGGGTATCGGCTAGGACACGAAAAAATGTAAGCGCTAAATCTGAGGCAGAAGAGGAGCCACGGCATGTACCGTGGCTCAGGTAAAACAATGTTATATTTTTACTCTGTATTCTGCTGGTGCCTCGGCGAGAATCAATATAGCTAGTGCCCTCATCGATGCCAAAGAGCAAAATACATCCGCAGTTCTAGTTGGAAAAGCTAGAGAGTGTATCATAATGTTTCAGACAGTCTACAGAGGTGCTTTTGAGTTCCAGAGTTTGAGTTTCTGATTCTTGTTTGTAAACACTCTTTGATGATTCTAATAATTCAACAAGAAGTATTGCTTATTTTTTGAAATAAACAAATGAATTGTTTTAATATGCTAATAAGAGCAGGATCAATTTGTAAAATCAATTGAAATTTGCAAAAAAGAGATATGACTTTGTAAAACGATATTGCAAACTCAGCGCTGCAGTAGTGAGACTACAGCGCTGAGTTTGACTTTTAGATGCTGATAATAACGGTTTTATCTTGCCACTTTTTCTCGAAAAACTTCATTCCGATAGAGCGGCAATAAGCGCGAGCATCTTCTTTTGTTATGGTCATGGTAAGAAGAGGTTGAGGGTCTGTAATGCGCCGATCCAATATCGTATCCATGCTGCTGGATTGCCGTTCCCGGTATTGAAGCAGTGCAATTTCACTTGGATGTAAATGCCGGACGCCTGCCTCATGTGAAGATAGATCCAGTGTCCAGTTGAAGGTATTATCATTGATCAGGACAACCTGCAGAATAAATTCTTCGATTAGTTCTTCCGAAATTCTGGGGCCGGAAAAATCCAGCCAGCTGTCTAATGTACGCTTGATTTGCGACATGTCCAATGTGGAAACAGGGGATAGTGACAAAGTAGAAACATCTTCGATTCGTGCGTGAAGGTGCTCGATTTCAGATTGTATGCTCTGTTTATCGTGCAGAAATTCCTCGCGCGTAATATCGCCCATTGCACACATCCCTCGAAGGCCTTCCAGCTTTGTGTGCAAACGATCTAACTGGTTTTGCAAGGACTCCAGGAGAGCAGAAGATTGCTGCTGCTCCTGTACGGAACATTCCTCCAGCATTTTGCAGGCCATAAGAATGGCCTCCTTCTGATCCTTCCAGACAGTCTGAAAGACACGCAAAGCCATGAAATCAATATGCCAGAATGGGATACTTTTTGTATGGCATACCTGAGCGGGATCCAAACCGTGGGCTTTCAAAAAGTTTTTGCTGACCTGCCGTTTCTGGCGATAGCACTCATAACCGTATGTCTTGCTCCCGTCTGCGTTCTTGTGCCATAAAAAACGGCGGAAGGATGAGCCGCAGCTGCACCGTAGCTTGGTGCACCAGACGGACTGTGGTTCTTTCCGGCCAAATTTCCGAAGGCGCCCATCCGGTCCCCGTTGCTTGGCGCTCTTTTTCAGCCGGAGTTGTTCACATTGATTCCATAGTGTCTCAGAAACGATAGGCTCAAAATTGCCTTTTATACAGATGAATTCTTCATCCCGATGATTGATCCGTTTTTGAGTTAAAAAGCCGTCGCTGTGAGATTTATTGTAGCAAATGTACCCTTTGTATGTAGCATTCCGCAGGATGCGTCCGACTCGGTCTACGTCCCATTTTACATCTCCATGAGCATTTTTACACCCCAGACGGACTAACTCCCCACAGATCCGCTTGTACCCCCAACCATTTGCGTACAACTGAAAAATCTTTTGTACCGTGTAGGCTTGCTCCGGGTTGATGGTATAAGTATCGCCTACACGCTCATAACCCAAGATGTTGCCGGTTCCATACAGCACCCCTTTTTCCCGGCTGATTTTCTGTCCCGCTCGCACCCGCTCCGAGATCTTACGGCTCTCCTCCTGGGCAAGGGTTGCCATGATGGTCAGTCGCAGCTCGCCATCTCCGTCCATAGTCCAAATATTGTCCTGAATGAAATAGACCTCGATTCCAAGTGTGCTCAACTCTCGGGTGATCGTCAGGGTATCTACCGTATTTCTGGCAAAACGGCACACCTCTCGTGTTACAATCAGATCAAATTTCCTCTGCTTGGCATCAGCGAGCATCTGCATGAAAGCAGGACGTTTTTTGGCCGCGGTACCGGTGATACCTTCGTCATAATATCGTTCCACAATAGTCCAGTCCTGATGTTGATGGGCAATGCCCTCGTACCAGGCCTGTTGATTTTCAAATGCAGAGAGCTGCGCCTCGTGCTCCGTAGAAACGCGTCCGTAGATGGCGACACGCCGCATAGATGATGTACTTGCTTGGGCATTGCCCATCAAAATCACCTCCTTTCTTAGCACCTGTGAGCGTATTATCCGTATTTTCTCAAAATATTTTCGTAAGTTGCACGATTAACGACTCTCTGCTCTACCAGTGCCTCAATCAGTTTGATTGCCAAAGTTCGGGTATCAACGTCATTTAACATAATTATTTGCCTCCATCAGCATGGCTTAATCCATTACATGTGTCCAATATAAATTCCACCGCAAGGATTTCCTATAACAAAGGAACCTTTGCGCAGAGAGCGAATAAGCTGCGTATACCGTTCCCGCTTTTCCGGGGCATTGATTGCCATCGCCTGTGCTAGCTTTGCGGCCGTGTTCTGATCTTGCCGGAAATGCATCTGCACAGAGGCATCCTGCAGAGCCGTTTTTGCATGTTCATTATCAATCCATTGACTGGCAAACCAGCCACAGATCCCAAACTTCCGACCTTCGCGCAGGATGCGCACGGGCATTCCATCTTTGGTCCAGTTTAAATTCTGACACTCGTCTAACAGCAGAATCAGCGGAGGTGGGTCATCCTCGACTACCGAAATCCTACGGTCCCAGATAACTCGAAGAAGAAGTTCTACCATTAGGTGTCGTATCCAGTTGGATTCGACCTGTACGAACTCTAAAATCAGAAGTCCGGACGAGTTTAAATCTATATTGATTTCTTCTTGGCCGCTAGTGATCAGACGGGAAAGAACCTTTAAAGGCTCCAATGCGGATTCTAGCCCTTTTGTTATTGGAACGGTATGCTCGATGTATTCCACCAGGCGGGAGATAGTAGGAAACTCTGAACAGCACTCCAAATATTGGGTGGTAGCATCTAACAGGTCGAGACAGGCTCGGTTTCCCAGACGGTATCCGGCCAGTAGCAGATTTACTAACCGCTGTGCCCGGACAAGTGCTGATGTACCAGAAGCAGGGGAGAGCGGATTGATTTGAAGTTCCCCGCCTATAATATCCATTCGTTGACAGAATACCTCATCTGGCGGTAGATAGGACGAAAAATCGCCGGTGTAGTCAAATGCGATGACCAGCGCACCTTGGCACATTGCCTCTTCTGCAAGTCGTGTTAATGCAAAACTCTTTCCGGAGCCGCTAATCCCATCAACGAAAATATGAGGATTTTCTGCTCCGGCCGTGGTGATTGGTCGTCCATCACCACGGTAACCCAAGACCAGTTCCATCACGGTGCCCTCCTTCAAAACATTTCACTCAGGATTTCTTCTTGGGCGATCCGATATACGCCTACATAGTGGCAATCACCATAGACTCTCGTTACAGGGATTCGAGTCTGCACAGTAGTAGCGTTGGTACGCTTTCCAAGCAAAAGTCCTGCTTCTGAGAGTGCCTGGGCAATTACTGGGGTGCTTTGAGACATTCGGCGGCAGATGGTGCGGAAAGCTGCGGATGGGAATCCATAATCCTCACCAATTAGATAAACTACCGGTTTTGATCCGTCTGAATCATCTCGGTCCGCATCACAGATTGAAAAGATTCCATCCGCCATGCAACGTTGTGCAATCTGGCAGAATTGACGAGCCGTATCTATGCCGGATGTGCTCAGAGACATCCGGTCGAATAGCTCCTGAATAGCCTCCAGTGTCACCTCATGATTTAATAAGGCAGGTAGATTTTCCATCCCATAAAAACGGTAGAATGTATCTGCAAAGTGCGCCACGCCTAGAAGCGTTCCAGCCACGGTTAGAATATCCGCAGTGGCCGCAAAATCTGCCGCCTGTGCTCGCCCCTGTTGCAGAGATTCCAGCAGTTCCGGCCAGTGCGCCGTAGTATAGGAAGCCAGTGCTTGCAGATAATCCTGATGTACGGGTGCTTGTGCCAGTTGTTTCCTGCATAGTTCCAGGTCAAAATCTTCAGCATGGATGTCCAGCGTAAAAAGTTTTGGGGAACAGCAGAGAGAAGAGACGGTGTCACAGAGAACGACGACAGATGCCTGCAGCGGGATTACTGTCTCACGGCGGCCATCCTTCCAGGCTATTGTCGTAGTGGCTAGAATTTCTTCCAGTAGAAGATAGTTGCGGCGTGCGTTCTCTGTATGATGGTGGTCAATAAGAACTGCCGGCTGGTCCTTACGATGCCACATAGCCTTGCTGAACTCAGTGGGCCGGTCATCCAGATTGATTGCTGGATCACCGTACCAGCAGAGTAAGTGTTCCAGCCAGCGCTGGATTACTGGGTCTTGTGCGTAGAGGCAAAGACCAATTGGCAATGCGCTTCCCGCTGGTTTCAGTAGTGAGAATAGGAGGGATGCGTGAAACCAAGCGGACAGTAGCCATTGCAGATCAGAGGAACGAATTGCTTGAAGCCTCCGGGTAAAGTGCGCCACCGCCATAGTAGTGACCGCTGGAGTGACCTCAGCAACAGGCTGAGCCACATCCAAATACTTCTGCCCCTGATGGGATGAGAAATTCTGAAACCGCAGGAAAACAGGTTCTTGATTTGCTACCTTCCATCCACCATAGAAATCGGCGTTAACAGTGACCAATACGGCAGAAACATGCTGTCGAATCAAGGCAGCAGTTGTGCGGATAGACCGGCGGTTCGTAACACGAATACCGGCAGTCTGGATGTTATGAATAAGAAGTTTATCGTCCAGATAGGAAGATTCATCTAAAATGATTAGCTCCTTGTGTCCGATGAAGTTCAGTCCATAACAGACTGGGTGTGCCATTGGCCCCTGCGGGATCAGTTGGAATGCAGAAGTTAGGGCTGTATCCATCAGTTCTACATGTCTACCGCTTTCTGTCATTGTCCATGTTCGGTTATTATTCGTAAAAACTTGTGTATAAGCCTCCTCTTTTAGTGCTTTTGTGAATTTCTGCTGTTTCAATTGTTCGACTTCTACTGCAAGGTTGATACAACGATCTTCAGCATCCTTCAGGCTGTAAAATACATCTGGAGGAACTGTTGAAACCACAATCGGTGGCTGGATCGGGGGTAGGATAGGATTAGGGGATTGAGGAACATCTACACCGGGCCATGGACACTGACAAGAGCCGAGCGGTAAAGTGTTGTTGTTTGACTGCACTGAATCACGACCTCCTGATAGAAATTTTGAAGAGCGGCTTGATTCTGCGGTGATTTCAGGTAGAAATCGGTGCTTCTGGTTAAAAATCTTGCAGGTGGTCCATGCCCTTTTCCGCTTGCTAAGTGAAAGACATTTAACTGCCGGTCAATACCTTGAATTGCGACCATAAAAATTTCCTCCTTTTACTGAGCTGTAACCAGCATATCAGTAAAAGGAGGAATAGCCTACGGAAAGAAATCATTCGGAATTTTTCTGTTCTCTAGCCTTCTTGACAAATTCTACCATAGCATCTATATCTTCCTGGCTCATATGTTTTTTTCTGAGTTGAATTAGTTTATTCAAGAGATCTCTTTTGTCCTCAGCAATGGCTGCTTCTGTAAATCGTATCATCCGATTGTACTCTTCAGGTGTTACCTCTGGACGCAAGTACTGTATTTTGATGAGTTCCTTCAAAGTTTCAAAAATTTCACATTCCACAGGATTATTTAGGTCAAATATTCCCTGGGCTTTTTCTGTAAGCTCTTTATAACGTGGTTGGTTTTCTATTTGTGTCTCAATTTTCTGGAATATATCCGCTACAGACGTATTTTTGTCAATATCCACATGAAAAATCTTTGATGCCAGGAATAGGGCTGGCATGGAGAGTAGTTCCTCATCTGATATATACTCATATTTTTTGTCGTGAACCTGTAAAGCGAGATAATGTATCAGAAAACTATCCAAAGTTTCAGGTTGAAACAATCCTTTTTGAAATATGGCATCGTGTTGATTATCCATAGTATGGGCATATACCAGGCGGACAGCCATAGCCTTGGTATCAAAGGACTCTATCCATTTTCTAAACGGCATTAGATGATTTATAAAATGTATCATTGCTTCATACCGCAGTGCGCTATCCATGTGATAAATACTCCGCATCAAGGATGACAATTCATTGCTCATGTGTTGACTCAGAGAACCTTCCAATCGGGCGTTGACATATGACGGGTTGGACATGACTGCTGCCCGTTCTCCCTTAGGTAAATACGTTTCGATATTGGATACTAACTGCTCATATAATTTTGTCCTTGTCGAGATGCGACGATCATTTTTTCGTCCGTCAAAATAATCGGTATTGATTAATGTCAATAGCGTTGCATGGTACTTTGGTTTTAGCTCGTATTTGCTCCTGCTGTTAGAAGAATCTTTTCTGAAGTCGTTACTGGTGAGAGCTCCGTCAGAATCCTCACAAATTGCGTTGATTCGATTCTTTACTGTTTTTTCATCAATATGAACTCCGGATACTCCAGATAAATAAGCAGCAAATTCTGCTGTAGACATAACCTCGCGTCCAAATTTGTCCTTGACTTGATCAAAAGTATACTCTTTCCCGATCTTTTTATTATGCATATTTGCATAGTCAGATTTTCGCGGCATATCTACACCTCCTTCGCAATATTATAGCAGGAAAACTAGATTGTTGCGAAAGACCGATGTAGTGTTTGGCTTTTAGACAGAGAACTAAAACACATGAATATAAAAGAGCTTTCGGACTGGATTCGATTCAGCTTATAACTCCCGTGGCCAAACATTTATATAAATCATCACGGGAGGTCTAAATTATATGTTTGAGCTAGCCGAAGATCTAATGACGGTTTCAGAAGCGTGTGAGTTGCTGCGGATGGGGCGTGGGGCCATTTATCAACTGCTGGCCAGCGGACAACTGAAAGCCTTTCGCAATGGACGCATCTGGCGGATTTCTAAGGAAGCTGTCATCCAATTTGTCCGCCAAAATAGCGGATTGGAGTGACTATGAAAAAATGCTGTGGCCTGAACTGGCCACAGCATTGCGCTTTTGTTATTTAATTGACTAAGAGTGATAGTATTTCGTTGCTGCTTGGTCCTTCACCGTGTACAGTGTCATCCCGACCTGACGAGCAATACCTTTCGCGTATTTTTCGTAATGATAATAATCTGCCTTGCATCCAGAGAACTTCTTTCCGTCCACATAAGAGACAGTATTCATGACAAAGTGCAAATGCGGCTGATTACCCCCGTGAACGGCGTATAGAATCTGGTACCGATCTTTGTAGTACGCAGAAAAATAAGCACCCAAACGATATAAGGCAGTCATAGGATCACAGTGACACTGACTCTTTAGTCTACTCAACTCATAATCCATAAATGAAATAATCCAATGTCGAAGACGGACTCCTTGATTATTATGGAATAATTTTGCCAGTAGCTCCATCTCGTACGCAGCATGGCAAGGATCTACCGCCCAGCCACCAATGTATCCATCGGTTTTCTCCAAATTACAGACATAGCTGATGACATCTCTAATTGCATCATTGTCTTTATATTTTTCAGTATACATACTATTGGAGGTATTCTCTGTAATAAACTTCATCAATGCCATATTAGAAGCCCTCCATGATGTGCATAGTCTCGTGTCTCCATCTGTTTATCATTTTTTGCAAGGTGTTAAAATCTGTAGTTCCCCTCATAATATTTTCCAGCCTACACAATTGTCCCATCAGGATGCTGCATTGACGATCATTTCCAGGTACATCATGCAGTGCGGATTCAATGAGATAGCGGTTTACACTCATGTTTGCCGATTCTGCTCTCTTTCGAATTTGTCCATATTCTTCGATTGTCGGTCTTACTGTAATTTTAGATTCTTTCATGTTTGTAGTGATTCCTTTCGAATAATTTTGGGTGACGGCACATCCACGTATGCCATATATACCCTTATAGGGTGTCGCAAGGGGAAGGACGATGACGTCACTTCCCCTTTTGGTCCCCATTACTGTCATGTTCATTTGAAATCATTTTTTACGATTTAAATCTCTGAAAGAAGGGAGAAGACTATAAAAGACCGGAATTGTCTGTGATAAATATACAGAGTAATTTCTCGTTAAGGTTAAGAAATCTCTCTGAAATAGTAAATCTCCGTTGGTATTTTTCAACCAGTGCTTCTGGTATGCTCTCCAGATGATCACTATCCGTTGGTGCCCCACATAGAAAGAACGTCCCGGCCACAATGTCATAGATGCGGCCCTCCTCATCCCGCAGGGCCCGGTTGAGGGGCAGCCCCAGCAGCTTCCCCTCGTCGTTGCAGATCAAAGCTACCGGTTCCTCAAAGGGATAGATGGCCTGGATGGTGCCGCCTACCATCTCCTGCATGGATTTCAGAGAGCCGTCGATCTCCTTCAAAGCTGGTTCCTTACCCGGCTCTACCAATAAAATTCTCATAGTCATCCTCCTATATGTCCAACTGTAAATGTCCCTCGATGGCCTCCTCCACCTCCCGGGGCTGGATGCCGATGTACCGCTGGGTGACGGCGGCGCTGCTGTGCTGGAGGAGCTGCTGCACTAGGGCGATATTGTAATTGCTGTTCTTATAGATTTCAGTAGCGTAGTACTTCCGGAAGCTGTGGGTGCTGATGTCCCGATAGCCCAGGTAGTCGCAGACTGTTTTCAGATGCCGCTGGACGGTCCGCTCCGTCATTGGGAAAATTCTCTGCTGTTCCGGGATACCATGGTCCAGGCAGTAGCACCGGATGAACTGATAGAGGGCCAGCGGGACCGTGAACACCCGGGCCTTCCCGGTCTTCTGCTCGGTGATGGCCAGGCGGTAGCGTTCCCCGTCTTTGATAATGTCAGAAAGCTGGAGCTTCAGGATATCGGAGATCCGCAGCCCCAGGTTGGCCTCCAGCATCAGGGCCGTGGCCGCCTCCTGGTTGGGACGGCTGCCGGAAAAGCCTCTCTTCATGGTGGTGAGGATCTCCTTGTACTGCTGTGTGGTCAGTGCCACGGTGCGCTTATTCAATGGGATTCACCTCCCCTTTTGCGGCCAAAATACGACATTTTGGTCGTGAAAATACGACATGTTAGGCTTTGATCGCGAAAACCCTTGAAAACACTGGATTTTACCCGTCGTATTTCTATAAAAATACGCCAAATACAACATAGCCACCCGCCAGAGCAGCAGCTTGCTGCATCCGACGGGCGGTCTTCTTTTGCTCACCCCTCTTGGCTGCGATGGAAGATCTCCAGTGCCAGATTGGCTGCGGTCAGAAACCCGCGCTCAAATTCCATGCGGCACTGCCGGTTTTCCAGGCGCTGAGCTTTCTCCTGATACTCCTTCCAAAGCTCTGTCTGCTCCTCTCCAATCTGGGCCTTGACCTGGACGCCCAACTTCATCACCTCGTCCAGCTCGTCCCCAAACCGGTTTTCCGCTGCCCAGCTGCCCGGAAAGGTGATTTCACTGGAAAACAAAAATTCCAACATGGACTTCATTATATCCTCCTTACAGTTCCCCACAGTAAAGGTAATCTTCTAATTCTTCCGGGGAAAATCCCATCTCTG
>OGGQ01001010.1_pt1 | contig 38911 bp, 28 predicted proteins | sample 1571191 | NCBI WGS metagenome assembly OGGQ01 (sample SAMEA2582061, study PRJEB24529) | metagenome | biome: Human gut stool | place: China | collected 2011
ACGCTCCATGTATCAACCATGGTATCAAGAAAGGTATGGCAAAAGCTCAGACAGAAGAGAAGCTGGCTGTACAGTCCGGTTACTGGAATATCTTCCGTTACAACCCGGCTGCAGAGAAGAAGTTCTCCCTTGACTGCAAGCCTGCAACCGTATCCTACCAGGATTTCATCGGCGGAGAGGTTCGTTACACATCTCTTGCACTGAAGAATCCGGAAAGAGCAAAAGATCTGTTTGCAAAGGCAGAAAACAATGCAAAAGAGAAGTACGAGTATCTGGAGAAACTGGTTGCTCTGTACGACAACAGCGAGAAATAAATCCTGACAGGCATATCCTGGCAGAAAAAGGAGCGGCATTTATGCCGCTCCTTTTTGCTGTCTGAATTTTCATATTTTAACGGGATACCGGAAAAGAAGAGGTATTCCATGCGGATCCTCCGGTCTGTCTGAGGCTATACCGGAAACACAACCGTGATCAGAAGAGAAGCCTCATCCTCGGTGGAAGCCGTGATTTTCCCGTGGTGTACATTTACAATGGCAGCGGCAATGGAAAGCCCCAGTCCGTAACCGCCGGTGCCGGAATTCCGTGACTGATCCGTTCTGTAGAACCGGTCAAACAGATGCCCCAGTTGATTTCTGGAAATGAATCCTGAGGTGTTGTATATAGACAGATAAATATGATTTTTCTGCTTTTTCAGGGTTATGGATATTCTGCCGCCGTCCGGAGAATATTTGACGGCATTGTCCAGAAGAATGCTGATCAGCTGCCGGATGGCTTTTTCGTCTCCGGTCATGGAAACCAGAGGCTGTATGTCGGAACTCAGATGCTTCCGTCGGGATACGGCCAGGGAACGAAAGGTTTCTGTAGTCTCTTCCGCCGCGTCCGATATGGAAAATTCCACGGACTGGGAGCGGGGCTGTTCTTCTTCCAGACGTGACAGAAGAATCAGGTTATTTGTGAGTTCTGCCAGCCGTGAAGTCTGGTTCTGAATGTCACTGAGCCACTGGTTTTCCCCCAGATCCATTTCCAGAAGTTCTGTATCAGCATGAATTATGGTCAGCGGGGTTTTCAGTTCATGTCCGGCATCCGTAATGAAACGTTTCTGTTTTTCATAGGTCTCCGCAAATGGTTTCACAATGCGGCCGGATGTGAAAATCAGCAGCAGCAGAACGGCTGAGAGACCGGCAGCCGAAACCAGGGTACTGGTAAAAACGAAGGCCCGAAAGGTATTCAGGCTTCTGCCGCAGTCCAGAAATATCATGTGCATGCCGGTGTCGGAATCAACAGCGCAGTAGCGGTAATCATCGATAAATCCATACTCCTTTCCGCTTTCCAGCACATGCAGGGAATACTGGATTGCCTCAGAGGTGTCCACTGCCGCAATCTTGCCGGTGTCTACAGAAATAACCTCTCCGTTTGGGCCAAGGAAAACAGAAAAATATCTGGATTCATAGGGGAGCTCCGGAGACAGCATGAGCTGGTCCGCATGGGGTCTGGAACGAGGCGTGTCCATGGGATTCCGGGCAGAGGTTTTCGGAAAGGTCCCGTCATTTGCGGAGAGAAGAGACAGGATCTGGTCAGCATCGCGGATGATTTTCCGGTAATTCAGAACCGTAATGGAGCAGATGATAATGGCCAGGACCAGAAACAGTGACAGCATGGACGCGGCAATCAGTTTGATTCGCAGTTTTCTGATCATTGGACTTCCTCCAGTGAGTATCCGACATTTCTTGTGGCTTTGATAAGGATGTCTGCTTTCAGTGCCGTAAGTTTTTTCCTCAGATAAGAGATATAGACCCAGACCACATTGATTTCGGCTTCACTGTCATATCCCCATATTTTTTCCATGAAGCGTTCTGTGGAAATCACCATGCGGGGATTGGACAGAAGCAGTTCCATCATCTGGAATTCCCGGCCTGCCAGGCGGAAACTTCCGTATGGTGTGGAGAGTTCGTAGGTGGAACGGTCCAGAGATACATTTCCCATGCGGAGGACGGAGCTGACCTGGCCGGTTCTCGGACGTGTCATGGCCCTTATTCTGGCCAGGAGTTCCCGGGAATGAAAGGGTTTTGCCAGGTAGTCATTGGCGCCTGCGTCCAGTCCGGATACTTTGTCATCCACTTCTGCTTTTGCAGTAAGAAGCAGAACAGGGGTGGAATTCCCTTTTTTCCGTATTTCCTTCAGAACAGAAATTCCGTCCAGTTTCGGCATCATGATATCAAGAATGATTCCGTCGTAGTCGCCGTTTTCCAGATAATCAAGGGCTGCCTGGCCGACATATACGGCGTCCACGGAATAATTGCTGCGTTCCAGAATGGCTGCAAGGGCTCTGGACAAGGCAAGTTCATCTTCTGCAAGCAGCAGTCTCATATTCAGATCTCCTTCCCTTTTTATTTTTTCTTTATTATATATCATATTTCTCCGACTTTAAACAGAGTTAAAAATCCTCCCTGCAGATTTAAGGTTGCTTTTAGGCAGATTTTTAAGTCTGATTAAGGAAGGCCTCTTATACTTGAGCCCATAGACAGAAAACAAAAGGCGAAAAGGAACGGACCGGTATCGCCGGGAAAAGAAAAGGAGACGGTTTTATGTATGAATATGAAAAAGATACATTGAAAAATAATACCGGGAACAATACAGACTTGGCTGAAATACCCGGGAGACACCGAAGACGCAGGAGAAGAAAAAGGACGGGGCGGCATCTGAAAAAGGCCATGGCGGTGGTTTTCAGCGCAGTCCTGTTCGGAAGTACGGCCGCTGGTACCTTTTACGGCACAGGAAGGCTGCTTACAGCTTCCGGAGAAGTTCCCGGGACAGAACCGGTCCAGGCTGCAGTGACGGACATGTCATATTCCCTGGAGCAGATGTCTTCAGGACAGAGCCTGGATGTGACAGATATTGCGGCAAAGGGACTTCCTTCTGTGGTATCCGTAACCAATATTTCCGTACAGGAAGTGTATAATTATTTCGGCCGGTTCGGGCGGAACAGCCAGGGGCCGGTTCAGATGCAGGAAACGGTAAGCTGTGGATCGGGTATCATTATATATACAGATGATACCAGCCTGTACATGGTCACCAATTACCATGTGGTGGAAGGCGCAACCACACTTTCTGTGACATTTGCGGATGATACCACATATGAGGCACAGCTTTGCGGATTTGATGAAGAAAATGATCTGGCAGTCCTGAAGGTTGCCATAAGCGAGCTTTCGGGGGATACGCTTTCCAAGATATCGGTGGTTGCCATAGGAAATTCGGATGAGCTTGTCATCGGAGAACAGGTGGTTGCCATAGGAAACGCACTTGGATATGGGCAGTCTGTAACAACAGGCATTGTCAGCGCAGTGAACCGGACAATCAGTGACGGTGATTCGTCTCAGACATACATTCAGACAGATGCAGCTATTAATCCCGGAAACAGTGGAGGAGCGCTTCTGAATATGGAAGGTGAGCTGATCGGAATCAATACAGCCAAAATTTCCTCAGAAGGAGTAGAAGGCATGGGATACGCAATCCCCATTTCAGAAGTCATGGACCTGATCGGCTCACTGATGAATGAATAAACCAATATCAAAAACAGAACAGGAGGAGGTAATATGACATATCAGGCAACATTCCAGAGATATGAAATGAAATATCTTCTGGATAGCCATCAGAAAGAACAGATTCTCAGGGCAATGGAACCCTGTATGAAGCTGGATGCATATGGACGTACAACCATAAGAAATATATACTTTGACACGGATTCCTTCCGGCTGATCCGCCGTTCCCTGGAAAAACCGGTTTACAAGGAGAAACTGCGGGTACGCAGTTATAAAAAAACAGAACCGGGGGACCCGGTATTTGTGGAACTGAAAAAGAAGTATCGCTCTGTGGTATACAAACGGAGAATGACGATGCCGGAAGACCAGGCATCTGACTGTTTCAGAACCGGCACCGCTTTGCCGGCGGATTCTCAGATTGCGCGGGAAATCGACTATTTCCGGGGATTCTATGGTCCCCTTTATCCGGCGGTTTTTCTTTCCTATGAAAGAGAGGCTTTCTGTTCCATAGACGGCAGTGATTTCAGGGTCACCTTTGATGAGAACATTCTTTACAGGGAACAGGACATGGGACTTGGAGATGAAATTTACGGCATTCCGCTTCTGAAAAAAGGACAGACCCTGATGGAAATCAAAACATCCGGCGGCATACCGCTGTGGATGAGTGCTGTGCTTACCGGAAACCGTCTGTATCAGACATCGTTTTCGAAATATGGTGCCGCCTACAGCTGTATGGCGGCCGGAGAAAGAAAAGGAGGGCTTCGCTATGCCTGAGAATCTGTTCCGGGGAATTTTTGATACGGATATGACAAATGTCATTTCCGTCAGTTCCTTTCTGTTCTGCATCGCCAGCGCACTGGTGATCGGTGTACTGCTGGCGGCCTCTTATTCATACAGGACAAGGCACACAAAAAGTTTTACGGCAACGCTGGTCCTTCTGCCGGCGCTGGTATGTGTGGTCATCATGATGGTCAATGGAAATGTGGGCACAGGGGTGGCTGTGGCCGGCGCCTTCAGCCTGGTGCGGTTCCGGTCCGTTCCTGGCTCGGCCAAAGAAATCGGTGCTATTTTTCTTGCTATGTCGGCAGGTCTGATTCTGGGAATGGGATACGTGGCGTATGCATTCCTGTTTTCCATAATTCTTGCTGCAGCAGGCATGGCCTGCACACTGCTGGAAGACAGGGTTCAGAACCGTATGGCCCTATATAAAAGCCTTCATATTACAATCCCGGAGGATCTGGATTACACGGGCGTATTTGATGAGGTAATAAAAAAATATGCAAGACGCTGGGAACTTGTTCAGGTAAAGACCACCAATATGGGGAGCCTTTTCCGTCTTACATATAACCTGGCACTGCTCAGTGCGGAGAAGGAAAAAGAGCTTATTGATGAACTGCGGTGCCGGAATGGCAATCTGGAAATTGTGATTTCCAGACAGGAAACCGCAGCAGGAGAATTGTAAAGGAGGCCGGGCTGATGAAAACAGGAAAAATTCTGCCTGTCATGCTGTCGGGAGTGCTGATACTGACAGGCTGCGGAGAAAACCAAGTACGGGAAACAGAGAGCAGTACCGGAATCCCGGCTGCGGAAACAGCCGGAGAGGATACAATGACAGCAGAAGGAATAAACACCGATGGGGTCGATGTTTCTGATATGTTTACAGACAGTGATATGGAGATCGGATATGATACGGAAACCAGTGCCGTGATTGAGCTCCTGGGGACGGAAGTATCCTGCAGCTCGGACACGGTGTCTGTAGACGGAACATCTGTCACGATTACGGACGAAGGAACGTATATTCTGACCGGCAGTCTGGATGACGGGATGATCATTGTGGACGCGGATGACGCCGACAAGATCAGAATTGTGCTGGATCAGGCAGACATTTACTGTTCAGATTCAGCCGCAGTGTATATCCGTTCGGCGGATAAGGTATTCATTACAACAGCTGGCGAAACGGAAAATACGCTGTCCAACAGCGGAACTTATGCGGAGCTGGATGAAAACAATATGGATGCGGTGATATTTTCCAAAGATGACCTGACTCTTAACGGAGCGGGGACCCTGACGGTGGAATCACCGGGGGGCCACGGGATTGTTTCCAAGGACGATCTGGTGCTGACCAGCGGAACGTATGATATCATTGCCTCAAATCATGGAATTTCCGGAAAAGACAGTGTCAGAATATCCGGAGGAGAGTACAGCATTGATGCGGGAAAAGACGGTATCCATGCAGAGAATGACGAGGATGCATCCCTGGGATACGTGTATATTTCGGGAGGAACCTTTCAAATTATATCGGGCGGTGACGGGATCAGTGCCGGATACTGGCTTCAGACAGATGGAGGTGAATTTGCAATCGAGACAGGCGGCGGATATTCCAGCGGGGAAATCCATACTGACTCCGGGAGACCTGAGGCATTGGGAACATCTCCGGAATCCGGAGAAACCCAGAAAACAGAGGAAAATACAGATAGCATGAAGGGAATCAAAGCCACCACATCGCTGATTCTGAATGGGGGTACCTATGAGATCGATGCTGCAGATGACGCGCTTCATTCCAACGGCCCGCTGTCGGTTACAGGAGGTACCTTTGAAATAGCCTCCGGAGATGATGCCGTTCACGGAGACGGAGATGTGTCCATTCAGGGCGGAAATATAAACATAACAGCAAGCTACGAAGGAATCGAGGGGCTTACAGTGGAAATTGCAGGAGGTGAGATTGATCTGGTGTCAGAAGATGACGGAATCAATGCGGCAGGCGGAACCGACAGCAGCGGCTTCGGAGGAAGAGGCGGGGACAGGTTTGCGTCGGAAGAGGGTGTGTGTATTACAATATCAGGCGGTAAAGTGTACATCAACGCATCCGGGGACGGAATTGATTCCAACGGGGACTTTTATGTCACAGGAGGGGAAACCTATGTGTCCGGTCCTTCCGACAGCGGCAACGGTGCCGTGGATTATAACGGAGAATCCTCCATCAGCGGAGGCATTTTTGCAGCATCCGGTTCCGGAGGAATGGAAAGCGGCATCGGAAGCGGATCCGCACAGGGAGTTATCATGGTATCGATGGATACTCAGGAAGCCGGGACAACAGCCGTGCTCAGTGATGAAGCCGGGACGGAACTGATTTCATGGGAACCGGAAAAAGCCTACTCCTTCCTGATTTTCAGCTGTCCCGAAATCAAGGACGGATCTTCCTATACTGTAACCGCAGGCAGTTCTGAGACAGAAATTGTCATGGATGGTCTGGTTTATGGAGCAGGAGCAGGAATGAATGGTATGAACGGGGAAAGAAGAGGAAAAGGAGGGATGAATGGAACAGACGGAACTGGAGGAAGAGAAGGGGCGCCTGAAAGGCCGGAACAGGCGGAAAGCAGCTCCTGACAGGGAGCAGGACGGAAACTGAGAAGACTCTTTGATTCTAATTCTGCAAACAGAAAAGAAAATCCTATGACCTCCGGATGCACTGCTGCATCCGGAGGTTTTTTATGGGGTGAGGATCCGGGAACAAAAGCAGATGTTTTTCTGTATCTTGACATTTCTGTATTTGTCATATATACTTACTGTATTAAGAATGTTAATACACTTAAAAATAACTGGAGGAAAGATATGAATGATTATTCTGGATTACAAAGACCGGAGGCCTATTTATGAGCAGGTTTCGGAAAAACTGAAGGAACTGATGGTTCTGGGGGTGCTTCAGGAAAATCAGCCGCTTCCGTCCGTACGAAGTCTGGCCATGGACCTGTCAATCAATCCCAATACGATCCAGAGAGCCTATGCGGAGCTGGAGCGTCAGGGGTTTATTTACACCGTGAAGGGCAGAGGAAGTTTCGTGTCGGAAAACGGAGACATGAAAGAGAGCAAGAAGAAAGAAATTATGGAGATGCTGGAGGGGGCTGTGAAGGAGGCTGTAAAAATCGGAATTCCGGCTGAAGAACTGAAGGCGGCCATAGACTCCGGATACATGGAGGAAACCATCGGGAAAGGGGAGAGAGATCTATGATAGAAGCAAAGGAGCTTACAAAGTATTTTGACGGAATCACAGCTGTGGATCATATCAATGCCCAGATCCGTGACGGATATGTGTTCGGTCTCATCGGGACAAACGGGGCGGGAAAAAGCACATTCCTGAGGATGGCCTGCGGAGTTCTGAAACCGGACGAGGGTTCCATCCTGATTGACGGCGAGACGGTATATGAGAATACAGCGCTGAAACAGAAGTTTTTCTATATTTCAGATGAGCAGTACTTTTTCGGGAATGCCACGCCGGAGGAAATGATGACCTTCTACAGGAACGTATATCCTCTGTTTGACGTACCGAGATTCTATCATCTTCTGGAAAGCTTCGGTCTGGACAAACGCAGAAAAATATCCACGTTTTCAAAAGGCATGAAGAAGCAGCTTTCCGTGATCCTGGGGCTTTGCAGCAACACAGAATACCTGTTCTGCGACGAGACATTTGACGGACTGGACCCGGTGATGCGGCAGGCGGTCAAGAGCCTGTTTGCCAATGATATGGCAGAGCGGAATCTGACACCGGTTATCGCTTCGCACAATCTCCGGGAACTGGAAGATATCTGTGATCACGTGGGCGTTCTTCATAAAGGCGGGATCCTTCTGTCAAAGGATCTGGATGACATGAAGCTGAACATCCACAAAATCCAGTGTGTCCTGAAGCCGGGAATGAAAGCGGAAGATCTGGAAGGACTGGATAAGATCAAGACAGAATACAGAGGAAGCCTGGCGACCATTACCGTACGGGGGAAACGTGAGGATGTGGAAGCAGTGATGCGGTCTTTTGAACCGCTGTTCTTTGAACTGATTCCTCTTTCTCTGGAAGAGATTTTCATAAGTGAAACGGAGGTGGCAGGTTATGATATCAAAAAACTTATTTTTTAAGCTGATGAAAGAAGATCTGAAACGCAGGATATGGGCTGTCTGCCTGGCATTCATCTGTTTCTTTTTCTGGATGCCCGTCATGGCGGCCATGGGATTCAGCAGTCTGTCCCGGCAGGTACAGGAGTGGAGCATAAACGGAGTGCCTTCGGTCACCATGACCATGGAAGAACTGAGAGCGGAACATATTCTTATGCTGATGCGGAACACATTGGGCTTCAGAAATTATGCGATTCCGTTTATTGTTGCGGGAGCAGCTGTGGTCCTGGGCATTACGGGATTTTCATGGCTTCATTCCAGAAAGAAAGTGGATTTTTATCACAGCATACCGGTAAGACGTGAACTCCTGTTCATGGTGAAATATCTGGATGGAATTCTGATTGTATTTTCCATGTATTTTGTGAACCTGATTTTGTGCTGCGGTATTTTTTCCCTTAACGGGACAGCGATGAGTCAGACCTTCCTGCCGGGCTTCACAGCCATGCTGGTCCATCTGGTCAATTTTATTCTGATTTATTCCGTGGCTCTGGCCGCAGTACTGATGACAGGAAATTTTTTCATATCCATTCTGGGCATGCTGGTGTTTTTCTGCTATGTTCCCCTGATCGGAATTCTGCTTCAGGGACTTTCCAATCTGTTTTTTACGACGATTCTGGGAAGCAGCAAGGTCCTGTCCTTTATTGTGGAACATGGCTCTCCTGTGGGGTATTATATCCGCATGGTTGCTGACGGCGGCGGACTGCGTCCGGATCAGTACGTCGGCCTGATTCCTGATCTGGCGGTTCCGCTTGCAATAGCCGTGCTTCTTACGGCATTCTGCCTTTTTCTTTACCGGCTGCGTCCGTCCGAGGCAGCCGGGAGAGCAATGGCGTTTTCCATAAGCCGGGCGCCCATCAAGATTCTTGTGGTCACGCCGGTGACCATTGCCATGGCAATTCTGTTCTGGAACATTTATGACAGCCTGGGGTGGGCGGCATTCGGATTTTTATTCGGTCTGGCGGTGACCCACTGTACCATAGAAATTCTGTATCATTTTGATTTCAGGAGGCTGTTTGCCAATCTGCCGCATGCAGGGATATGTGCCGTTATGGCTCTGGCAGTCATCGGAGTATTCCGGTATGATCTGGTGGGATATGACAGGTATTTTCCGTCGGAATCCAGTTTTGATTCTGCCGCTTTATATATTGCCGGACTGAATAACTGGGGAAACGGATCCTATGGACTGCCTGTCAAAAGAGAAGACAGTATGGAATGGAAATATATTTCAGAAGATGAGTTCGCGGAAAACAATATGGAACTCACAGACTATGCAGGGCTGAAATCCATTGCGGAATGCGGAATCAGGGAGGCGGAACAGTCCAAAGAGGAGAGATTCGGACGGAAGGGAACCGGGAACGCCGGAGAGAATCAGACCTTCATGTCCTATATTACCGTGGTTTACCGGCTGAAAAACGGAAGAGAAGTCCAGAGAAGATATTTTGTCAGCATGGAAGAACTGAAAGATACTCTGGAAACTCTTTATATGCAGAGAAAATATAAAGACGGAGTCTATCCGGTGCTCTCCTACAGTGATTCTGATTTATACGGCGTGTACATGTATAAAGAAAATGAGATCCGTCCGGTTTCCGGAGACGAAGCGGCAATTTCCGGAATTCTTGCCGCCTATCAGGAAGATATGCGGAACCTGACCCTCAGAGAACGATGCAGTGAGACCCCGGTATGTGCCCTCCGTTTCCTGACAGCGGCGGAAAAAGAATATCTTGGATATGTTTCCGCATCCAGACATCAGAGCTATACCGGAAATTTTGAAATGGAAGATATGGAAGAAGTGAATTTCTTCCCGGTGTATCCGTCTTTTGCGGCGACGATTGAGGCTCTTCAGGAAGCCGGCATGGATCCCCTTGAAGGACTGTGTGCGGAGGATGTCAGCCGTATCGTCATTGAAGCGGAGATCCAGGAGCCGGCTGCGGCCGCGGAATCTGCAGAAGTGTATGATGAGGCTGCCTGGACTTCCGGACAGAAATCATTTGAAATTGTCAATGACTCTCCGGAAAACCGGAAGAAAATTGAGGAGATTCTTGACAGCTCTGTGGAGTGGGGGCTGGCATTGTACAATGGTCTTCAGGCTTATGAAGGCGGAGTTACCGTCAATGTCTATCCGGTGGAGGAAGACGGGGAAACCTTCATGGAAGACCAGCAGAAGTATATACAGTATATTTTTGCCGGAGACACAGTTCCGGAGTCTGTCCGTGAAATGACCGGATACGGAGACACCGTGGTCCAGTATATCAATCCGGGGCTTTCCGAAATATGGGGAGATTGAGAAAATATCGGCAAAACATTGACTTTATGTCCCCGATTCGTTAAGATAGAAGCAGTCATTACGAAAGGGGAAAGAAGTATGGCATTCTTTGAAGAAGTAAAGCGCAGCCTTTCCGATACGGGAAGAAATGTGGCAAAAAGGACAAAGGAATTTTCTGATGCAATGCATCTGAAGAACCAGATTTCCAATGAGAAGGCAACGATCGAACGCCTTTATACATCCATTGGAAAGCAGGTGTTCGAGGCAGCCGCAGAAGAAGATGAGAAGAAATTCTTTTCAGAATTCGGCTCCATCCGTAAGAGCATGAAGAAGAAAGCTGAACTGGAAAGAGAACTGGGCAATCTGGACGGATGCATTTACTGTCCGGAATGCGGTGCCAGAATCGACAGAACTTCCGTATTCTGCAGCCGCTGCGGAACAAAGGTAGACAAACGCCGCAGAGATGCCGGACTTGCACTGGGAGAAGCACTCCGGGATGATATGGAAGGCACCAGAGAAGAAGAGCAGGAAGCACAGTTTGTGGCCAATGAGATTGACAATGCCGCGGCGGATATTACCATGGATATTGTAAATCACTGATGGACCATGACAGCCGGAAGAAAAACGGCTGTGGGAAAAACGGCTTAATCCGTCGTGAAACAGAAAAGGATCTGATATCATTTTTGGTATCAGATCCTTTTTTATTACAGAAACCGGATACAGACGGCCATCAGCCTTTTCCGTTCCAGCAGTAGGTACAGAGACAGCAGGGCTCCAGACCGATGGCCTCCACCAGATCATCCAGACGATGGAAGCGCAGCGTGGTAAAGTGAAGTCTGCGCCGGATTTCCTCCACCATCTCCTGGTAGTTCTGACTGTCGGGGTCCGCATAATCTGCCAGAACCTCATCGGACACCTGATCGCCTTCACGCTCCCGGATGATCCGTCTTGTAATGAGATCCAGATCGGAGGTGGAACGGGAGAAGTTCAGATAGGGACAGGCAAAGGTAATGGGAGGACAGGCGGGACGCACATGCACCTCTTTTGCACCGCTCTTATATAAAAATTCCGTGGTTTCTCCCAGCTGTGTTCCTCTGACGATGGAATCATCAATGAGAAGAAGCTTTTTGTCACGGATCAGGCAGTCCACGGGAATCAGCTTCATCTTGGCAATCAGATTTCTCTGTTTCTGGCTGGTGGGCATGAAGGAGCGGGGCCATGTGGGGGTATATTTGATAAAAGGCCTGGAAAAAGGAATTCCGGACTCATTGGCATATCCCACTGCATGGGCAATTCCGGAATCAGGTACTCCGGCGACACTGTCTGCATCCACACCTTTATCCCGTTTTGCCAGCAGGCGTCCGCAGTTATAGCGCATCTGCTCCACGTTGATTCCTTCATAACTGGATGTGGGGTATCCATAATAGGTCCAGAGGAAGGAACAGATTTTCATTTCCTTCCGGGGCCGGCTCAGACATTCCACGCCTTCCGGAGTTATCAGATCAATTTCGCCGGGGCCCAGTTCGGAATGATGGGCGTAGCCGAGATTCAGGTATGCAAAATTTTCAAAGGAGACGCAGTAGGCGCCTTCCTTTTTGCCGATGGTGATGGGGGTGCGTCCATAACGGTCTCTGGAAGCGTAGATGCCTTTCGGGGTCAGGATCAGAATGGACATGGAACCTTTGATCTTTTCCTGGGCGTAAAGAAGTCCCTCCACCAGGCTGTCCCTCTGGTTTATAAGGGCGGCAACCAGTTCTGTGGAGTTGATGCGGCCGCCGCTCATTTCCATAAAGTGAATATGACCGTTTTCATAGGCGGAATCGATCAGTTCCTTTTCGTTTTTTATGACACCGACGGTGGTCAGCGCATAGCTTCCCAGATGGGACTGGATCAGAAGGGGCTGAGGGTCTGAATCGGAAATGCATCCGATTCCCATGGTTCCCTCCAGTTCATCCAGGTCACGGTCAAATTTGGTCCTGAACGGAGAGTTCTCAATATTGTGAATGGAACGCTGAAAGCCGTTTTCTCCATAGACTGCCATGCCCCCCCGTTTGGTTCCCAGATGGGAATGATAGTCGATACCGAAGAAAAGGTCCAGAGTACAGCTGTTTTTAGATGCAACGCCAAAAATTCCGCCCATGATAACACTCCTTTTATTTATTATGTATAACTTGTTTTCCTGGGATTCATATAAGAACAACTTATATAGTAACACAAAAAGATCAAAGATAACAATAGGGCGCGGTTATTATAAATACTAATGAAAAACAGGGTCAGCAGTGATAAAAACGAGGACCCTGAACCGCCCGTGTTTTCGGATGACGGAATCTCCGGAAAAAGGAAAAGCCGCGGAAGAACTCATTCTTCCGCGGGCAGATCAGTTTCCGGCTTCTCCAACCAGATTGGTGATGACTGCACCGGCAGCCATCAGAAGGATTCCCAGCAGAACCGCCCATATGGAAAGGGAAGGCAGCATGGGGAACAGCCCTGTATTATAGAAAATGGCAAAAGGTGAAGCAATGACCAGACCCATGATGGCACAGTAGGTCTGAACACCGAAGCGCTCAAACAGGAACGTAATGAGCCGTGCAATCAGGAAAATACCCAGAAGGACTCCTACGCCGAACGGGAACAGAAGGAGAAATCCATCCCGGACAACAGCGAAATCCAGGGCACGGACCCCATCGAGAAAGGTCGTGATGGTGCCGATGATGGCGTAATAATATCCAAGTATCATAAGGATCATGGAGCCTGAAACGCCCGGGATTACCATGGTTGCAGACGCCACCACTCCAAGCACAAAAAGGATTATCATATTGAGCGGTGTAACAGTCAGCTCTGCGGTGATGCCCTCTCCGGACTTCAGGAAAGAAAATCCGGCACAGATCAGAAATCCCAGAAGGAAGGCGGCGGCTCCTGAAAATCCGATGGAAGCACCCGACTCCTGACGGCGGGCGTTCAGGGATTTCCAGAGGGCAGGAAGTCCGCCCAGAATCAGTCCCACGAATGCCATGCAGGTGATGAAGGTGTGGCTGCTCAGAAGATACTCGATGGTATAGGTAAAGCCGATGATTCCTATGGCACAACCCAGAAGAATGGGGCACAGGAAGGAAATGCTTTCCCTGAGATGGCGGAACAGACCGGAAATGCTTCCCAGGAGTCGGTCATAAATTCCCAGGGATACGGCCATGGTGCCGCCGGATACGCCGGGGATCACATTGGCAATGCCGATCATGATGCCCTTGATTACATTCAGCAGAAAACTCATGTCAGAATCCTTTCCGTCAGAAATCTAGATGGTGATCAGTTCGTATTCCTTGTTTCCGATGCCGAGCTTGACCGCGTGGTCGATGGCCACTTCCCAGTTGGTTTCCGGATGCGTGTCGGTGAAATGGTCATGGTGATGCTGTTCCATTTCGGAAAGGACGCTGCCTGATACCACAGGCTGTGCATTGACTGCGTCGGCACATGCCATATCCAGAGCAACCGGGTCGAAGGAAGCAAACATACCTACATTCGGAACGATGGGGACATCATTTTCCGCATGACAGTCACAGCAGGGAGATACGTCCACCACCAGGTTGATATGGAAATTGGGACGATCCTTGATGACGGCGTAGGTATATTCCGCAATTTTCTTATTCAGAATATCATTGGATTCATCGTTGGGCGGGGTGACGGCATCCATGGGACAGACACCGATGCAGCGGCCGCATCCCACACATTTGGAGTGATCGATGGAAGCCTTTCTGTCAGCAATGGTAATGGCACTGTGAGCACAGATCCGGCTGCAGGCACCGCATCCCACGCATTTTTCCTGATGTACATTGGGTTTTCCGGCACTGTGCATTTCCATTTTTCCGGCCCGGGAACCGCATCCCATACCCAGATTCTTTATGGCACCGCCGAAACCGGTGGCTTCGTGTCCCTTGAAGTGATTCAGGGAGATGATGATATCGGCATCCATGATGGCACGTCCGATTTTTGCCTCTTTCACATATTCTCCGTTGATGGGAACCAGTTCTTCGTCCGTGCCTTTGAGGCCGTCGGCGATGATCACATGGCATCCGGTGGCAAAGGGGTTGTAGCCGTCTTCATAAGCCGCATCCAGATGATCCAGCGCATTTTTTCTGCGGCCCACGTAAAGAGTATTGCAGTCTGTCAGGAATACCCGGCCGCCCTGGGATTTGATCAGATCCACAATGACCTTTGCATAGTTGGGGCGGAGATAAGCCAGGTTTCCGGGTTCACCGAAATGGATCTTGATGGCGGTATACTTGTTGCTGAAATCAATGTTGTCCAGCATGCCGGCAGTTTTTACCAGACGGGCCAGTTTCTGCAGCAGATTTTCCGTGAGAGTCGTTCTCATGTTGGTGTAATAGACCTTTGATTTAGCCATGATAAAAATCCCTCCTGCTTTTTCATAATTCATAAAAATCCGGAATCATGTCCGGACAGAATTATTATACATGATTGACGGGGCTTCTTCAAGAGACGGAATGGAAAATGTTGTAACCTTTTCCCAAGTGTGTTACACTATATCCAGGTGTGCCCTCAGCCGGCCCGGAAAACGACGGGAGAGGTGAGGACCGTCCGGAACCAGAAAGTGACATCAAAGGAAAGAAAGAGGTAGCAGAATATGAACAGAAAAAAGAATCCGGAGACGATATGCATTCAGGGCGGCTGGAAGCCGAAAAACGGTGAGGCCAGAGTGCTTCCCATTTTTCAGAGTACCACGTTTAAATATGAGACCAGTGAACAGATGGGACGTCTGTTTGATCTGGAAGAAGACGGATATTTCTATACAAGACTTGCAAATCCCACCAACGATGCGGTGGCACAGAAAATCTGCGAACTGGAAGGCGGCACGGCAGCCATGCTGACATCTTCCGGTCAGGCGGCGAATTTTTATGCAGTGTTCAATATCTGCAGCGCAGGAGATCATGTGATCAGTGCCGCCACCATTTACGGAGGAACATCAAATCTCTTTACCGTAACCATGAAAAAGCTGGGAATTGACGTAACGCTGGTGGACCCGGACGCACCGGAAGAGGAACTGGAGAAGGCATTCCGTCCCAACACGAAGGCTGTGTTCGGAGAGACCATCGCAAATCCGGCGCTGGTGGTGCTGGATATTGAAAAATTTGCCAGACTTGCCCACAGACACGGAGTGCCGCTGATTGTGGACAATACCTTTGCAACTCCCATCAACTGCCGGCCCTTTGAGTGGGGAGCCGATATTGTCACCCACTCCACCACAAAATACATGGACGGACATGCCATGGCTGTGGGCGGATGCATCGTGGACAGCGGCAACTTTGACTGGGATGCCCATAAGGATAAGTTCCCGGGGCTTACAACACCGGATGAATCCTATCATGGTGTGGTGTATACAGAGCGGTTCGGGAAAAAAGCGTACATCACCAAGGCTACGGCCCAGCTGATGAGAGACCTGGGATCCATTCAGTCTCCGATGAATGCGTTTCTGCTGAATGTGGGACTGGAAACCCTTCACCTGAGAGTTCCGCGCCACTGTGAAAATGCCCAGAAGGTGGCAGAATGGCTTTCCGCCAGAGAGGATGTGGCCTGGGTCAACTATCCGGGACTCAAAGACAGCAAATACCACAGCCTGGCGGAAAAATATCTGCCTGACGGCAGCTGCGGCGTCATCTCCTTCGGACTGAAAGGCGGACGGGCGGCAGCAGGCACCTTTATGGACCGTCTGAAACTGGCGGCCATTGTGACCCATGTGGCAGATGCAAGAACCTGTGTCCTTCACCCGGCAAGCCATACCCACCGTCAGCTTTCGGATGAACAGCTGGTGGAGGCCGGTGTGGATCCGTCCCTGATCCGGCTCAGTGTGGGAATCGAAAATGCAGATGACATTATCGAGGATCTTCGTCAGGCGCTGGAAGACTGATCCTCTGATTTTTACCGGGAGGAAATGCCATGGAGAAAGAAAAAGGGCGCGGTAAGCGCGGTTTGTTTCGGGTAATCTTCGGACGTACCACATTTTTTGTACTGTTCCTTCTGATTCAGGTGGCGGCACTGGCCTGGGTCTACATGTGGGTGGATGAAAAATACCAGGCGTACGGCCAGGGACTGTTCTTTGTCATTGGTGCACTCCTTTCCATTTATATTCTCAATGAAAAACAAAGCGCCAGCTTCAAGATGGCCTGGCTTGTGCCGGTACTTCTGTTTCCTGTGTTCGGCACGCTGTTTTATATTTTCATTCAGCTGCAGATGGAGACGAAGATTCTTGCCAGGCGCATTTCCGAAATCACAAAGGAAACGGACTGCTACCTGAAGCAGGACCCGGAAACTTTTGACAGGCTGGAGAAGAAAAGCATCCGGGAAGCCAATCTGGCCAATTATATGAGGGACTGGGGCGGATATCCCGTCTGTGCCAGGACCAATATAAAGTATTATCCCCTGGGAGATGATTTTTTCCCGGATCTTCTGGAACACCTCAGGGGCGCACGGAAATTTATTTTTCTGGAATTCTTTATCATAAAAAAAGGAATTATGTGGGACAGCATTCTGGAAATTCTGGAGGAAAAAGCCGCCCACGGCGTGGAAGTCAGGGTCATGTATGACGGCATGAATCTGTTTTCCAATCTTCCCTATGACTATCCCAGAGAACTGGAAGCCAAGGGAATCCAGTGCAGGATCTGCAATCCCATCCGTCCTGCCATTTCCACCAGTCAGAACAACCGGGATCACAGAAAAATTCTGGTCATTGACGGACATACGGCATTCACCGGGGGTGTGAATCTGGCGGATGAATATATCAACAGAAAAATCCGGTTCGGACACTGGAAAGACAATGCTGTATGCGTCCGGGGCGAAGCGGTGAAAAGCTTCACGGTAATGTTTCTCAGAATGTGGAATGTGTGTTCCAGGGAACAGGATTACGGATTCGGGAAATATCTGGAACTGGGAGATTACTTCTATCCTCCGGAACTGAACATGAGCGGCTTTGTGATCCCCTTTGCGGACAGCCCCATGGACAAGGAGGCTGTGGGACATCAGCTGTATCTGGATATTCTGTACCAGGCAAAGAAGTATGTGTATATCATGACCCCGTATCTGGTGCTGGAAGACGATCTGGTGACCGCCCTTTCCTACGCGGCAAAGCGTGGAGTGGATACGGCCATTATCATGCCTCATATTCCGGATAAGAAATATGCTTTCATGCTGGCTCATTCCTACTATCCGGAACTGATCGAAGCCGGAGTACGCATTTACGAATATACGCCCGGATTCGTCCATTCCAAAACCTTTGTCAGCGACGGAGAAAAGGCAGTGGTGGGTTCCATCAACATGGACTTCAGAAGTCAGTATCTGAATTTCGAATGCGGAGTATATCTCTACAGATGTCCGGCCATCCGCGACATCCGGAGAGACTTTGACGAGACGTTTGAGAAGAGTAAGCGGATGACGCTGTTGGACTGCAGGGATATGCCGTTCTGGCACAGGTTTACAGGAAGGGCTCTGCGGCTGATTGCGCCGTTAATGTAACCGGAGAGGAATGTTTCCTGCTGTAAAGGAGGTCAAATATGACAGATGCGGCTCTTGTACTGGAGGGAGGGGCTCTGAGAAGCCTGTTCTCCGCCGGGGTAACGGATGTGTTTCTGGAACGGGAACTGAAATTTGCCTATGTAAACGGAGTTTCTGCCGGCACTTTCTGCGGAATGAACTATATTGCCGGACAGCCCGGACGGCTGTTCCGGGTCAACATGGAATACGGACATGACAGACGCTATATGAATCTGAATCCCAGGCATATTCTGAAAAACAGGGAGATTTTTTCCTTTGATTTTGCGTTCGGAGAACTGAGCAGTTCCCTGATTCCGTTTCATTTCAAGGCATTTGAGGATTCCCCTCAGAGGTTTGAGGCGGTGGCCACCCGATGCCGGACCGGGAAACCGGAATTTTTTGAAAAAGGAAAATGCAGCGATATTTATAAAGCTGTCATTGCTTCCAGCAGTATGCCGGCCTTTTCAAAAATGGCGGAAGTGGATGGAAAATATTATCTGGACGGAGGGATTTCCCTTCCCATTGCTTACAGAAGAGCCATGGAACAGGGATACAGAAAAGTGGTCCTTGTACTCACCAGGGAGGAAGGCTACAGGAAAAAGCCCATGGGACCGGTGAAGAAAAGAGCTCTTGAAAGGTACTTTGCGCCGCTTCCGGAACTGATGGATTCCATCCGGGAAATTCCGGACAGATACAACCGGATGCAGGAGGAAATACGGGAGCTGGAGGAGAAGGGAGATATTTTCGTCCTGAGACCCAGAAATCATGTGACCGTGTCCAGAACCGAAAGAAATCTGTCAAAACTGGCGGCCCTTTACGAAGAAGGACGCTCTGTGGCAGAGGAAAAGATGGACGGCCTTCTGGAATATCTGGACCGTCCGTGACGGTATGAAATAAGAACATAAAAGCAGATTCCCGCCGGACCCGCCAGGGGAAAACTCCGGCGGGATTTTTCTGCGGTGAGGCAGTCTTACAGACCTTAAAAGATGAATATCCCGCCGTATTGCGTCAAGGACAGGGGAAGGACAGGCGCAGGTGCGGCGAAACTGCGGCAAATTGAAAACCGGAGCTTTTGTGAATATTTTTTCACAGATTCTACACAAAGGTCTGATAAAGTGAAAAAGAAATTTTGAAGTTCCCGTGCACATGCGGAAACTTTCTGACCGGAATTTGAGAGGAGAAGATCTATGATTCGAGGAAGCGTGACAGTGGCTCTGACAGCAGCCTGTGCATTGTCTGTCGGGATGGCAGGTACGGCTTTTGGAGCCAGCAGTACATTTGAAATGAGGCAGAAAGCAGTCAGTCTGCTGGGAATCCTCACATCTTCTGATATGAGCGCGGTCGTGACCAGAGAGGAGTTTGCCAGAATGCTGGTCAACGCATCCAGCTACAGGACCAATGTGAGCACCACAAGCAATGTGTCTGTATTTTCCGATGTTGAAAATACCAGTGAATATGCGCATGATATCAGAATTGCGGCAGAAAACGGATGGATGAGCGGGTACCTGGGCGGCCTGTTCCGACCGGAAGAACCAATAGCCATGAAGGACGCGGTCAAGGCAGTTCTGGCTCTTCTCGGATATGAAAACAGCGACTTTTCCGGAAACCTCCAGGGGAACCGTATGGCAAAATTCGGAATGCTTTCTCTGGATTCCAATATTTACCGTGATTCCGATGAAGTACTTACAAGAGAAGACTGCGTCAACCTGTTTTACAATCTGATGAAGGCGGAGATGAAGACCGGAGGACAGTATGGCAGTTCTGTATTCGGACTCACCTATAATTCTGACGGGGAAGTAAACACATCCTCCATTCTGGACGACAGTCTGAAAGGACCGAAGATCCTGAACAATGAAAGCAGAAATCTGAAAAATCTGGTGCCGTTCAGCCTGGATGACGCCACCATGTTCCTGAACGGCGAAACTTCGGATGCTACGGAAATCAATGATTATGCCACGGTTATTTATTATCATGAATCCACAAAGACCATTTTCGCATATTCCGACAGCGGAGAAAACAAAGGTGCCACGGAAGGAAGGATCAAGGCCATCTATTACAGTGCTTCCGATCCGTTTACACCCACATCTGTGGTGCTGGATACCTATGAGCAGGACAGGGAAGACGGAGAAAATGATGAATTTATCCTGAACAGTTCTGAGCTTCAGTATCTGTTTTCCGTATATGGAGATTTCCGGGTGGGTGATGACGTTGCCATTGTATGGGAAAAGAGCGGCACAGATGAAAATGCAGCCTACACGGCAGTGGATGTGGTAGGAGATAATTAAAGGAGCGGCATGACATGGAAGAGAATGCAACAATGACAGCTGAGAAGAAAGGAAAACGCAAAGGGAAAAAACGGGGAAAGAAGATTCTGATTTTCCTGCTGCTTCTGCTGGTGATCATTCTGGCGGCATACTATTTTATGAAAAAGAAAGGGGAAAAGGCAGCAGCCGCAGAGGCAGGCACGGTCCAGACCGCAGAGGTGCAGAGAATGGATATTTCTTCTGAACTTACGGCTTCCAGTTCCCTTTCACCCAAAGATACATATGAAATCACATCCCTGGTGGAAGGGGAAATTCTGGAAGCACCGTTTGAAGAAGGCGATGTGGTGGAAGAAGGGCAGGTTCTTTACCGGATTGACAGTTCATCCATGGACAGGGACATGACATCGGCACAGACCTCCCTGACCAGGGCACAGGAAAATCTCCAGTCCGCCCAGGAAGACTATTCCGAGGCGGCTGCCAAATACAGCGGAAATACCTATAAATCCACAGAAAGCGGATACATCAGAACCCTGTATATTGAAGCAGGAGACAGCGTGGGAAATGGGACCCAGATCGCGGAAATTTATGATGATACAACCATGAAGCTGAAAGTTCCGTTTCTTTCTGCGGAAGCATCCCTGATGGCCGTGGGCCAGGCAGCAACAGTGACGCTGGAGGATACGGGTGAACAGCTGGACGGTCAGGTGACGGTGGTAAGCAATATGGATGAAACGCTTACAGGTGGGCGCCTGGTCCGCTATGTGACCATTCAGGTGACAAATCCCGGCGGACTGACTGCAGATATGGCTGCTACGGCATCGGTGGAGAGTTTTGTCTGCGCTTCGGAAGGAACCTTCGAACCTGCAGTGGAGGAGACCATGAGCGCCGAACTGTCAGGAAGCAGCAATCTTGAAATTGAGTCAATGCTGGTTTCCGAGGGAGATTATGTGACAGAGGGGACTCCCATTTTCAAGGCGACCGACAGATCCATGACAAAGCTTATGAAATCATTTGAGGACAGTCTCAACTCGGCATCCGACAGCCTGGAATCGGCAGAAAACAATCTGGAGAACACCCAGGACAGCATCGATGATTACACCATCACGGCCCCCATTTCGGGAACCGTGATCACAAAGACCTCCAAAGCCGGAGACAATATTACCAAAGGAACCAGCGGTTCCACCACGATGGCGGTTATCTACGATCTCTCCACGATGACCCTGGAAATGTCCGTGGATGAACTGGATGTCAGCAGCGTCAAGGTGGGACAGACCGTACAGATCACGGCGGATGCCGTGGAAGGCCAGGTCTTTACGGGAACGGTAACCAATGTAAGCCTTGAAGGCAATTATTCCAACGGAGTCACCAATTATCCGGTGACGGTCACCCTGGAAGATACGGGGGATCTGCTTCCCGGAATGAATGTGGATGCCACGATTATTCTGGACAGCGCGGAACAGGCGCTCTGTATTCCCGCAGGTGCCCTCATGCGGGGAAATCAGGTCTATGTAAAAGATGATTCCGTGACGGAGCAGCAGGGCAGGGTACCGGCCGGCTTCCGCGCAGTCGAAGTGGAAACGGGAGTCGTCAATGATGAATATGTGGAGATCCTTTCGGGCCTTTCCGAAGGAGACGTGGTATATGTGGATCCCAGTGCGGGAAATGCATCTGCATCGGGAATGATTCAGATGATGCCCATGGGAGGCCCGGCAGGCGGCGGTCCGGCAGGCGGAGGCCCGGCAGGCGGCGGTTCCGGAAGACAGCGTTGACACAGGAGGGAGGAACATTCATGGAAGAGGAAAACGGAAAACTCCCCCTGATCCAGCTGAAAAACATCTACAAGATCTATCGGATGGGAGATGAGGAGGTTCACGCCAACGACGGCATCAGTCTCAGTATTTATAAAGGCGAGTTTGTTGCCATCATGGGAAAATCCGGAAGCGGCAAATCCACACTGATGAATATCATCGGAGCCCTGGATGTGCCGACAGAAGGTGAATATTATCTGGGCGGAGAGGATGTCAGCGACATGAGCGACAACCAGCTGGCGGAAATCCGCAACCAGATGATCGGGTTTGTATTTCAGCAGTATAATCTTCTGCCCAAACTCAATCTTCTGGAAAATGTGGAGCTGCCTCTTCTTTATTCCGGCATGGACAAGTGGGACAGAAGAGAACGGGCTCTGGAATCCCTGGAACGGGTCGGACTCAAGGAAAAGTGGAAAAATTATCCGTCTCAGCTTTCTGGAGGACAGCAGCAGAGGGTTTCCATTGCCAGAGCACTGGCCGGGAGTCCTTCCCTGATCCTTGCGGATGAGCCCACCGGTGCCCTGGATTCCAGAACCGGGCGGGAAGTGCTGGATTTTCTCAAAAAACTCAACGGGGAAGGAAATACCATTGTCATGATCACCCATGACAGTTCCATTGCCATGGAGGCCAAACGGGTCGTTCGGATTCAGGACGGCAAGATCAATTTTGACGGAGATGTGAAAGAATATGCTGCAATCATTTAAAATGGCGCTCAGAAGTATCTGGGGAAATAAAATGCGGTCTTTTCTTACGATGCTGGGAATTATCATCGGGGTGGCTTCTGTCATTATCCTGGTGAGCATTGTCAACGGACAGATGTCGTATATGATAGACAGTTTTGCCAGCATGGGAATGAACAAGATCAATGTCAGCTTTACCTCTCTGGCATCCAGAACCATCAGCGTGGATGAATTCTATGAATTCTATGAGGAGAATCAGGACCTGTTTTCACAGATGAGTCCCAGTGTTTCAGTGAACGCAACGGTAAAACATGGATCCGATACCATGGATGCCACCAGCGTGGGCGGCTACAGCGAGGAATATCTGGAACTGGAGGGATACGAAGTTGCCTATGGCAGAAACCTTCTTTATTCCGATATGGCTTCCCGTCAGAAAGTGGCGCTGATCGGTGCCTATGTGGCCTCTGAACTTTACGGTGGAGGAGAAAAAGCACTGGGCGAGACCATAAAAATCAATGGAGAACCCTATCAGATTGTGGGGGTCGTGGAGCAGCAGACGGAAGATATGTCAGAATTTGATGACGGATGTACCGATGATTTTGTATGGATTCCCTACAGCCGTGCCGTGAAGATGGCCAGGAATGCAGTCATCACCAACTATGTATTTGCTTCTTCCGATATCGATCTGACGGATCAGTGCACGGCTGCGCTGGAGAGTTTTCTGATGGATAAGATGAAGAGCGAGGATCTTTACAATGTGACAGCCATGAGTGAACTGATGGACACTCTCAATGAACAGATCGCCATGATGTCTGCCATGCTGGGCGGCATTGCCGGAATTTCCCTGCTGGTAGCCGGTGTGGGAGTCATGAATATTATGCTGGTATCCGTAACGGAACGTACCAGAGAAATCGGAATCCGGAAAGCCCTTGGGGCAAAACGCCGCGTCATCATGGAACAGTTTGTCATTGAAGCCGCTGTAACCAGTTCCATCGGAGGAATCATCGGGATTCTGGTGGGAGCAGCGGCCACCACAGGAATCGGAACCCTGCTGGGAATTCCGGCCACGCCGACACCGTCGGCAGTTCTGATTTCCTTTTCGGTTTCCGTGGGCATCGGACTGCTTTTCGGCTACATGCCTGCCAGCCGGGCAGCAAAGCTGAATCCCATTGATGCTCTCCGGAGCGACTGACCGTATATGTTTTGTATTTTCCCGCAGCTCCTCTGGAACTGCGGGAAATTTATATGGGGGAAGGTCGGCAGGCACACCTTCTGCAGGGCAGGGGGACCGAAAGAACTTGAATTTTTTTCTTGCGGAGAGTAAGATAGGAGAAGAACTGACTGAAACTATCAAGGCACCGCCGTATAAGGGAGAGAGAATATGAAAGTTGCCGATATGCACTGTGATACCATTGCCGAAATCTATGCCAGACGTGCCGAGGGAAAAGAATGCGGGATTCTGGAGAATGAACTTCATATGGATCTGAAGAAAATGGAGCAGGGAGATTATCTTCTTCAGAACTTTGCCATTTTTGCTCATATGGAGAACCTGAAAGGTGTCATGTCCCTTCCGGAATATGCGTTCCGTCTTGCGGACATTTTTCTGACGGAAATGAGAAAATATCCGGATCGGATCGGAATTGCAAAGAGTTACAGGGATATTGAGGAGAACATGGAAAAAGGACGGATATCAGCCGTGCTGACCATGGAAGAAGGCGCTGTTTTTGAAGGCAAGACAGAATACCTGAGGATATTTTACGAACTTGGGGTCAGAATGTGTACCTTTACCTGGAATTTTCCCAATGAACTGGCATGGCCCAACCGTATTTCCATGGCAGACGGACAGTTTGAGACGGAAACAGAAAAAGGGCTCACGGAAAAAGGGCTGGAATTTCTGGCCGAAATGGAGAGGCTTGGCATTCTGGCGGATGTTTCTCATCTGGGAGACAGGGGCATTTATGATGTGATCCGCCACAGTACCCGCCCGTTTGTGGCAAGTCATTCGGATGCCAGGGCTGTCTGCGGTCATGTGAGAAATCTGACAGATGACATGATCCGGGGAATTGCGGAAAAAGGCGGCGTCATCGGCATGAATTACTGTCCTTCATTTCTGAGAAATCAGGAGGAATGGGGAAATCCGGGAAATGACAGCCACGTATCTCTGGATGACGTGGTGCGCCATATCCGCCATATTATGAATGTGGGCGGAATCGATGTGGTGGGACTTGGTTCGGACTTTGACGGAACCCCTATTTCTTTTGAAATGAAAGGCGCGCAGGATATGCAGATGCTGGCAGATAAGCTGGCGGCAGAAAAATTCACGGACAGCGAGATTGAGAAGATCTTTTATAAAAATGTACTTCGGGTGTACAGAGAAGTTTTATAAAGAGCATAAAGAATAAAAACAGCCAGGGGCCGGCAGCGGAGCAATCCGTCAGCCGGCCCCGATGTATTGGCTGAATTCATCCGCAAACGCAGATGCGGCCCGGGAAAGATATGCGTTTTTCAGAGTGACGAAACACATTTCCCAGTAGGCGCCGTACTGATCCGGAATGCTGAAATAATCCGGTCTGGTCCGGAGAGAGGGGAGTACGGACAGCTTCCGGGGGAGAATGGAGATTCCCTGGCCGGCAGCCACGAGACGCACCAGAGTTTCGGAATAGATGGAGGAATAAACAATGCGCGGAGAGGAAATTCCCGCTTTTTTCAGCAGAGTCAGGATGGTTTCTGTCAGACGCATGGACGGGTCCGGGAGGAGAAAGTGTTCATCCTGCAGATGCACAGGATCCAATACGGGAAACGGCCTGTTCTTCTCCGGAACTGCTTTTTTTGCAGCCGGATGACCCGGGGGAAGAAGAATCAGAAAGGAATCCCGGACCAGCCCGTGATAGGACATGGCGCGGTTTTCATTTCCGCCGGCCGGTGCCCGCATAAATGCAAAGTCGATGGTCCCGCAGGAAAGAAGCTCCTCCAGTCTGTCGGTGGATTCTTCCAGCACGTTGACCGTAATGCCGGGATACCGCAGATGAAAATCCGCGAGAAATTCCGGAAGCAGGAACATTCCGCGGTGTGTGGTGACGCCGACAGTTACTTTTCCGGATTTCAGTTCCTGAAAGTTCTGAAGTTCCTCCTCAAAAGTATCATAGATTTTCAGAATCTGACTGGCCATGCGGTAGTACTCTTCTCCGGCATGGGTCAGTACAAGGCCCCTGGGAGTACGGATAAACAGGGGGACTCCCAGCCCTTCTTCAATGCGGTGAACAGTCTGACTCAGAGAAGGCTGGGAAACGTAAAGTTTTCTGGCCGCCTGGGAGATTCCGCCTTCTTCCGCTATGGTTCTGATATAAAGCAGGTCTTTCCGGTTCATGGAGAGTTTCCTCCTGATATAAGATATAAGAAAAATATTATATATAATATCATAGATATAATATTTGTACAATGAAAAAAAACGGGTATAATAATAGATGAAAAACAAAAAGGTGGTTGCGTTTTTCGGACAGATCCAGCCGACAGTTGTCCTTCCCCGGGGCACGGCTGGATTTTTCTCTGCCGGCAGGGCAGAGTCTTTTAAAAGTTTTTTAATAAATTCACAGGTTTGTAAAAATTTATTTTTGCATTTTTTTCTCTTTTATGGTAAACTGATAATCGTACTGTTTGAAGCGGCCGGGAGAAATACGGCCGGGACAGGAAGCTGATTTTAGAATACTTCCGAAGGAGAAAAGAACATGTTTGAAGACAAGAAGCCGATGGATTATATGGCTTCCATCAATAAAGCACGCAGGAAGCGGAACCGCCGCCCCTATCTGAAATATCTGGCTGCTGCCGCTGTTGTCTGTGTGGCTGCCGGCGGAATCTGGTTTGGCAGCAGAATGATAAAGGAAAGCGGGAACAGCGAAGCGGATACATCTGCAGAAGCGGTCCCTACCGTGGACGAAGTGACGGCATCCAGAGAGGCGGAAGCAGAATCCCGTGCGGCGGAAGCCCAGAAAAAGCGGGAAGCGGATGTGCAGGCTGTGGTGGATTCCTATTATAATCTTGGCATTGTTCAGGTGTCCGGTTATCTGAATATGAGAAAGAGCCCGGAGACAGGAGCTCAGGTAGTGGGAAAACTTCTGGACGGCAGCGCATGCCAGATCATGGAAGAACTGGATGGCTGGTATCATGTGACTTCCGGCGATATAGAGGGATATGTAAGTTCAGAGTACGTCCTTACCGGAGAAGAAGCACAGGAAAAAGCCAAGAGCCTTGTTACGGATCTGGCGATTGTTCTGACAGATAATCTGAATATACGGGAAGCACCCTCCGTAGATTCCAATGTTGTGGGTCAGTGTCTGGAGGGGGAACGGTATGAGATCCTGGACCAGACAGACGGCTGGTATCAGATTCCGGGCGGATATATTTCCATGGACTATGCGGAAAAACGATTTGGTCTCAACGAGGCCAGAAAACTGGATCTGAAAGCCATGGTACTGAACTATTATGACAATCCCGGCGTTTCCAATGTGACGAATTATCTGAATATCCGTGACGCAGCCAGTGAAAGCGACGGGAAAATCATAGGAAAGCTGCCCAGCTATGCGGGCTGTGAGATTCTGGAGGATTTGGACGGCTGGTACAAGATCCGCTCCGGAAATATCACGGGATATGTGAAAAGCGATTATATCCTCACAGGAGACGCGGCCAGAAATGCAGCCATGGAACATGCGGAACTGATGGCAGTGGTCAGCACGGACAGACTCAATGCCAGAACGGAACCTTCCACAGATGCAAAGATATGGACGCAGATTTCCAACAATGAGAGGTATCATGTCCTGCAGCAGCTGGACGGCTGGGTGCAGATTGAATTTGATGAAGGCGGCGAGGGAGACGGGTCCAATGAAGTTTCTTCCGCCTATGTTTCCACGGATTATGTGGACGTGCGGTATGCTCTGGCGGAAGCCATCAAATTTTCTCCTGCAGAGGAGAAGGCGTCCCTCAGGAGTCAGATTGTTAATTATGCTATGCAGTTTCTGGGAAATCCCTATGTATGGGGAGGTACAAGCCTTACAAACGGAGCGGACTGTTCTGGCTTTACCATGTCTGTCATGAAACATTTCGGAATTTCCCTTCCCCATTATTCCGGTGATCAGGCCAGACGGGGAACCCAGATTAAATCCAGCCAGATGCAGCCGGGTGATCTGATTTTCTACGGAAACAGCAGCGGTACCATCAACCATGTGGCCATGTATATCGGAAACGGTCAGATCATTCACGCTGCCAGCCGGAGAAGCGGAATCAAGATTTCCACCTGGAATTACAGAACACCGTTAAAAATCGTCAATGTCATCGGTGACTGATCCATAAAATGAAAAGAATAAAATCTCCTTTTCCACACAAACTATGAAAAAGTGCGGAAAAGGAGATTTTTATATGAAACAGCTTCTGGAGCAGAAGGGAAGAACAGGGGATGTGTCAAATGACAGAAAAAAAGGAGACGATGCAGGAACTGCCGGCGGACTGGGCAATGTTTCCGGCGGGACGGACACATCCAAAGGCAGCGGGCCCAAGAAAAAGGATGAAGAAGAGGACAGACAGATCCGGGAAAACGGACAGCTGACACTGGGAGGCAGGGAGAAAGGAAGAATCTACCTGCTGTCCATCATCGGAGAGATCGAAGGTCATGAAAACCTATCGGGAAGTATGAAGACGACCAAGTATGAGCATGTGCTGCCAAAACTGGCGGAAGTAGAAGATGACAAAGAAATAGAAGGAATTCTTGTGCTGATCAATACCGTGGGAGGGGATGTGAGCTGCGGCCTTGCGCTGGCGGAAATGCTTGCATCTGTCAGCAAACCTACAGTATCTCTTGTCATCGGGGACAGCCATTCCATCGGTGTGCCTCTGGCTGTGGCCACGGACTATTCTTTTATCGTGCCGACGGGGACCATGATGATTCACCCGGTCCGCATGACCGGCATGGTGATCGGAACGGCCCAGACGTATGATTATTTTGAAATGATTCAGGACAGGATCCTCAGCTTTGTGTCAGGACACAGCGGTATTTCATACGGCGAACTCAGGGCACTGATGCACAATACAAAAATGCTGACCAGAGATCTTGGAACCGTCCTGGTGGGAAAAGAAGCCGTGGAAAGAAAACTGATCAATGAAGTGGGAGGTGTGAAGGACGCCCTCAGGAAACTGTATGAAATGATATGAAACGGCAGAAGTCCCGCCAGGGGTTCATCATAGAGATACATGAAACGGATGCTTTCCGGATCTGACAGAAAGCATCCGTTTTTTGCTGCAGAGAAGCGTCCGGCCGCCGGCAGAACAGAAGGAGAAAGAGGCTTTTCCGCCCTTTCCGGTTCGGGTTGCAATTTGGGATTTTTTTTTGTATACTATTCCAAGAAGGTTACGGCCTTGATATTGCAAAAGGGAGGCTTTGGTTTGGCAGGCAGCAGCGGTAAAAAAAAGACAACATCCACCTCAAAGAAGAATACGGCATCGAGACGGACCAGAAAACAGGAGACAGGGTTCCTGCAGTCAGAGGTGGCTGTTCTGGGAACATTTGCCGTTTCGGTTTTTCTGTTTTTAAGCAATTTCCATATCTGCGGATTCATAGGGGACTTCCTGAGTCAGATCATGCTCGGTGTGTTTGGAACCATCGGATATGTGGCTCCGGTGCTTCTGTTCGCAGGTATGATTTTTTATGCTTCAAATAAAGGAAATGTCAGGGCAGTTTATAAAATGCTTGCGGTGGAACTGCTCCTTTTTATTCTGTGCGGACTGGCTCAGCTGACGCTGGGAGGAGGATTTCAGGAAGGGCAGACTCTGGGGCAGATTTATGCGGCCTCCGGAAAAAGCGGACTGGGGGGAGGCCTGATCGGCGGCGTCCTGGTTTTGCTGCTTCATACGGCAGTGGGAACCATAGGCGCCTATCTGATTCTTCTGGTGGCTCTTATTATCTGTCTGGTATGCATCACGGAAAAGTCCTTTGTTTCCGCAGTGAAAAAGGGAAGCGGTAAAGCATATCAGTATGCCAGGGAAGACTATGACAGAAGAAAGGAGATCCGTGAAGAGAGAAGGCTTCTGAAGGAGGAGCAGAAAGTTCACGGAGTCAATCTGGGTTCTACGGATCTTTCGAAAGAAACATCAGACAGGTCTGTCATGGCTTCCGGGGAGGTTTCCGCAGATACAGAGGACAGGAAGGCGGAAAATGCCGTATCCGCAGAAGACAGAAAGGAAGCGGCTGCTGCGGCAGACCGGGCGGATATTTTTGTGGGCAGTATTGCGTCCCCGCTGAAAAATGCGGAAGAAGATGTGGTGCCTTTTGAAGAAGATACAAAGCCTTCATCTGCTTCCGGACGGGACGAGGACATATTCCTGAGCCGTGATACCAGAACACTGGAAGAGATGGAACTGTTTTCCGGTACGGTATCTGCAGAAAGCGGCAGGGAAGCGGCGGAAAATTCCGGATGTGATGAAGACCAGGTGCCCTGGGAGGAGGCGTCTTCATCGGAATCTTCAGACATGGAGCTTCATCATGAAGAGACGGAAAACAGCAGGGACAGACATGCGGACCGGCAGGAGGAACCCGCGGATTCCGGGCTGTTCCATACACCGGAAGAAAGAAAAACCGTGGTGACCGCATCCGGGAAGGTGATTGAGACAGACACGGAAGAAATTGTCAAAAAGAAAATGGAAAAGCGGAAGATGGATGCGGCGGAACGGGCAGACAGTGAACAGTCTGTTCAGGCGGAAATCAGAAAGACGGAAGAAAAGAAAAAGAAAGAATACATTTTCCCGCCCCTTACACTTCTGACCAGGCAGAAGGGAACGGCAGAAAAATTTTCTGACCGGGAGTACAGAGAGACCGCCATCAAACTGCAGCAGACACTCCGCAATTTCGGCGTCGGGGTAACTGTGACCAATATCAGCTGCGGCCCGACGGTCACCAGATATGAGCTTCATCCGGAACAGGGGGTGAAGGTCAGCAGGATTCTGGCTCTGGCAGATGATATCAAGCTGAATCTGGCGGCTGCGGATATCCGCATCGAGGCTCCCATTCCGGGAAAAGCGGCTGTGGGAATCGAAGTGCCCAACAAAATCAACAGTACGGTATATCTCAGAGAACTTCTGGAAAGTGATGAGTTCAGAAAACATCCGTCCAGGCTGGCGTTTGCCGTGGGAAAGGATATCGGCGGACAGGTGATCGTGGCGGATCTGGCCAAGATGCCTCATCTTCTGATTGCCGGTCAGACGGGATCCGGAAAATCCGTGGGAATCAACACCATGATCATGAGCCTGATTTACCGTTCATCGCCGGATGACGTAAAACTGATCATGATCGATCCCAAGGTGGTGGAACTGTCTGTATACAACGGAATTCCCCATCTTCTGATTCCGGTGGTGACAGACCCCAAAAAGGCAGCCGGGGCGCTGAACTGGGCTGTGGCTGAAATGACGGAACGGTACAAAAAGTTTGCCGACTGCAACGTCAGGGATCTGAAAGGCTATAACGCCAGGGTGAAAAAGCTGGAGGAATCCGGCGATGTGTCTCCGGAAGAAATTCCGGCAAAACTTCCTCAGATCGTGATCATCATCGACGAGCTGGCGGATCTTATGATGGTGGCGTCCGGAGAAGTGGAAGATGCCATCTGCCGTCTGGCTCAGCTGGCCAGAGCGGCCGGAATCCATCTGGTCATTGCCACCCAGAGGCCGTCCGTAAACGTCATTACCGGTGTCATCAAGGCCAATGTGCCCTCCAGAATCGCTTTTTCCGTGGCATCCGGTGTGGATTCCAGAACCATTATCGATATGAACGGCGCGGAAAAACTCCTGGGGAACGGAGACATGCTGTTCTATCCGTCCGGTTATCCGAAGCCTGTCCGGGTTCAGGGCGCATTTGTTTCTGACAGCGAAGTTTCAAGGGTTACGGACTTCCTGAAGGAGCAGTGGGCGGATACTCAGTATGATGCACAGATCGAAGCGAAAATGAACCAGCCGGTATCAGGCAGCGGCCAGGAAAACGGCAGTGACCGTGATGTGCTGTTTACCGATGCAGGCAGATTCATCATAGAAAAGGACAAGGCATCCATCGGCATGCTTCAGAGAATGTTCAAAATCGGCTTCAACCGGGCCGCCAGGATCATGGATCAGCTGGCGGAAGCGGGTGTGGTCGGAGAGGAGGAAGGAACCAAGCCGAGGAAAATTCTGATGTCCATGGAGGAATTTGAGGAACTGATTGAAAGCGGATACTAAGCGGAAGCAAAGGAGAGAAGGACCATGAAAACAGATATCGAAATCGCACAGGAAACCAGGATGCTCCCCATCAGAGAAGTGGCAGAGCAGTACGGAATTTCGGAAGATGATCTGGAACTTTACGGAAAGTACAAAGCCAAGATTACCGATGAACTGTGGCAGGAGATCAAAAACCGCCCTGACGGAAAACTGGTGCTGGTGACAGCCATCAACCCCACTCCGGCAGGAGAGGGAAAGACCACCACCAGTATCGGTCTGGCTCAGGCTCTCACAAAAAAAGGCAGAAAAACCATGCTGGCTCTGAGAGAACCGTCTCTCGGTCCCTGCTTTGGAATCAAGGGAGGTGCGGCCGGCGGCGGATATGCCCAGGTAGTGCCTATGGAGGATCTGAATCTGCATTTTACAGGGGATTTCCATGCCATTACCACAGCCAACAATCTTCTGGCAGCACTTCTAGACAATCATATCCAGCAGGGAAATGCCCTGGGTATCGATACCAGACAGATTCTCTGGAAACGGTGTCTGGACATGAATGACAGGGTACTGAGAAATGTTGTGGTGGGACTTGGTGCCAAGGCAGACGGTGTGGTCCGCGAAGACCATTTTGTGATTACGGTGGCATCCGAGATCATGGCCATCCTCTGTCTCGCAACGGACATGAAAGACCTGAAAGAACGTCTCGGCCGGATTATTGTAGCATATAATTTTGCCGGGGAGCCGGTGACGGCAGCACAGCTGAACGCAGTGGGAGCCATGGCAGCGCTTCTGAAAGATGCCATGAAACCCAATCTGATCCAGACTCTGGAGCATACAGGAGCTCTGGTTCACGGCGGACCGTTTGCCAATATCGCCCATGGCTGCAACAGCGTGATGGCCACCAGAACTGCCATGAAGCTTGCGGATATCACGGTTACCGAAGCCGGATTCGGGGCAGATCTGGGAGCAGAAAAATTCTTTGACATCAAATGCCGCAAGGCAGGACTGAAACCGGACGCGGTGGTGCTGGTGGCAACGGTGCGTGCCCTGAAATACAACGGAGGAGTTCCCAAAGATCGCCTTTCCGAGGAAAATCTGGATGCACTTGCCAGGGGAATCGTGAATCTGGAGAAACATATTGAAAACATTCAGAAATACCATGTCCCGGTAGTTGTGACATTAAACTCCTTCCTGACGGATACAGAAGCAGAATATGAATTTATCCGCCGGTTCTGTGAGGAAAGAGGATGTGAATTTGCCCTCTCGGAAGTATGGGCAAAGGGCGGAGAAGGCGGACTTGACCTGGCGGAGAAGGTGATCCGCACCCTGGAGACAAAGGAGAGCCATTTTGCGCCTCTTTATTCCGACGAACTGGGAATTGCCGAGAAGATCGAGACGGTTGCAAGGGAAATTTACGGAGCAGGCAAGGTGGTCTATTCACCGGCAGCCAAAAAAGCCATTGCGAAGATTACGGACATGGGATTCGGTTCCTATCCGGTCTGCATGGCAAAAACACAGTATTCCCTGTCCGATGATCAGACCAAGTTAGGACGGCCCGAGGGCTTTGATCTCAACGTGCGGGACGTATATGTAAGTGCGGGAGCAGGATTTGTGGTGGTTCTTACAGGTGCCATCATGACCATGCCGGGACTTCCCAAGAAACCGGCAGCCGACGGCATCGATGTGGATGAAAACGGAAAAATCACAGGATTATTCTGATACGGCAGGAAAGGGCGGGACGGGCGCCGGAACAAACCGGAGGCCTGTTCCGCCTTCTTTAAGGAAACCGGAGGAAAATGAAATTATGAGAATTGGAGACTGGCTGAAACGGCTGGACTGTGAACTGATTCAGGGGAGCCTGGACAGTCCCGTGGACGAAGTGATTTATGATTCCAGAAAGGCCAGGGAAAATTCGGTGTTTGTCTGCATCAAGGGAAGCACCAGAGATTCCCACACGTTTATTCCGGAGGTATTAGCCGCCGGATGCCGTGTTCTGGCTGTGGAAGAAGACGTGAAGGTGCCGGACGGCGTGACCGTGATCCGGGTGAAAAACGGAAGAGAGGCACTGGCAGAGCTTTCTGCTGCCAGATTCGGATATCCTGCGGAAAAAATGGTGACCATAGGAATCACCGGAACAAAGGGGAAGACCACCACCAGCTATATGATCAAGGCGGTTCTGGAGGCAGCAGGAAAGAAAACCGGGCTGATCGGAACCAACGGTGCCATGATCGGTAAGGAAAAATTCCCCACATCCAACACCACACCGGAATCCTATGTGGTCCAGGAATACTTTTCCAGAATGGTGGAAGCCGGCTGTGAATATCTGGTGATGGAGGTCTCTTCCCAGGCTCTGATGCTTTCCAGAGTCGGAGGAATCCGCTTTGATTACGGGCTGTTTACCAATATTTCCCCGGATCATATCGGGCCTCTGGAACATGGAAGCTTTGAGGAATATCTGTACTACAAATCCAGACTGCTGACCATCTGCAGGAACGGCATTGTGAACCGGGCAGACGGACATTTTGAACAGGTGGTAAAGGATGCTTCCTGCCGCCTTTATACATACGGACTGGAGACCGAAGCGGATTTCTCAGGGGACGGGATCCATTACGTGTCTGATCCCGGCTTTGTCGGCATTGAATTCCATATGAAAGGAATTGTTTCCGGTCAGGTGCGGGTGGGAATGCCCGGAAGGTTCAATGCGGACAATGCACTGGCAGCTCTTGCGGTATGCAGCCTGGCCCTGTCCGATGAAAGAAAGGGAAGGGAAATTCCCGCGGAAACGGCGGGAGTCCTGCTTCGCTCTCTGGAAAACATCCGGGTGGACGGCCGGATGGAAATTGCCCATGTTTCCGGAACCTGCAGCGTCATTGTGGACTATGCCCACAATGCGGTGAGCATGGAAAGCCTTCTGACCACCCTCAGAAACTATCATCCGAAACGTCTGGTGTGCGTGTTCGGCTGCGGCGGAAACCGTGCCAGGGAAAGACGTTTTTCCATGGGAGAAATCGGAGGCCGCCTGGCGGATCTCTGTATTCTGACCGCAGACAATCCGCGGTTTGAAAAAAATGAAGACATTATCCGGGATATTGAGACCGGAATGGCAAAAACAGACGGAAAATATATGGTGATCCCTGACCGGAGAGAAGCAATTTTCCATGCGGTCCGCCATGCAGAGCCGGGAGATATGATTGCCGTCATCGGAAAAGGACATGAAGACTATCAGGAAATTGAAGGCGTGCGCCATCATTTCCTGGACCGGGAAGTGGTGGAAGAAGCAGTAAAGGAGATGTCACAGACATGGAAGGAATAACAGTCAGAGACCTGACAGAAGCCACGGGAGGAAAACTCCTGTGCGGAGATATGCATGCACAGGTAGCACATATCAGGCTGGATTCCAGAAACGTGGGGAAAGGAGACCTGTTTGTTCCTCTGGTGGGAGAAAAGGTGGATGCCCACAGGTTTATTCCCCAGGTTCTGGAACAGGGAGCCGCTGCTGTTCTCACGGCGGAACATGACCGGGCAGAGTCCGATGCGGCGTGGATCCGTGTGGCTGACACGAAGAAAGCCCTTCAGGACATCGGAAGATATATAAGAAAAAGGCTGACGCTGCCTCTGGTGGGAGTGACGGGAAGCGTGGGAAAGACCACCACCAGAGAAATGATCGCGTCGGCTCTTTCCGCGGCTTTCCGTGTGTACAGAACGCCGGGAAACAGCAACAGCCAGGTGGGGGTTCCCGTAACCATTTCCGAAATTTCATCGGCGGATCAGGTGGGAGTGATTGAACTGGGCATGAGTGAGCCCGGGGAACTGACGGTCATCGCACAGATTGCGCAGATTGACATGGCAGTTATCACCAATATCGGAATCACCCACATTGAGCAGCTGGGTTCCCGGGAAAATATATACCGGGAGAAGCTGACGATCCAGGATGGACTGAAAAAAGACGGTGTGCTGATTCTCAACGGAGATGACGACATGCTGAGAAATACCAGAGGCCGTGACGGGATCCGTACCGTGTATTACGGTACAGGAGAAAACTGCGATTTCCGGGCGGAGGAAATCCGGATGGCGGACGGAAAGACCTGCTTCACGGCAGTGCATGGGAGTGAGAGGCAGCCGGTGAAACTGCGGGTCATGGGACTTCATAACGTTTCCAATGCCATGGCAGCCATTGCGGTCTGCGCCCAGTGCGGCATGACCATGAAACAGGCGGCCGAAGGACTTTACACATTCCGTGGCTTTGCCCACAGACAGCAGATTTTTTCCGGGTCCAGACTGACGGTCATGGACGATTCATACAATGCCAGTCCCGCTTCCATGAAAGCGGCTGTGGATGTTTTCATGGAACTGAAAAAAGGAAGCCGCCATGTGGCAGTGCTGGCAGACATGAAAGAACTGGGAGAAAATACACCGGAATACCACAGGCAGGTGGGAGAATATGCGGGAAAGGCCGGTATTTCCCTGATTGTGGCTCTGGGAGAGGCCAGCCGTGAGCTGGCGGCGGCGGCCAGGGCTGTTTCAGACGTGAAAACAGTGGAATTTGAGGACCGCGGACAGATGGAGTCCTATCTGGAGGAAGAACTGAAAGAAGGGGACTGTGTGCTCTTCAAGGGATCCAACAGCATGGGACTTTCCGTCACAGCGGAAAAATTTCTGCGTGAGGCCGGCACAGAGACAGAATAAAGTCTGCCGTGCAGGGGAAACGCTCTGCCCGGATGCCGGCCCGCCGGACAGACATCAGAAAAAACAGAAAGGAGGGATCCTGCACTGTGAGAGATCTCTATGCAGATATTATCATAGACATATCCGCCAGAAATGTGGACCGGGTGTTCCAGTACAGGATTCCCCGGGAATTTGCAGACCGGGTACGGGTGGGATGTCAGGTGCTGATCCCCTTTGGAAAAGGAGACCGGAAACGGAAGGGATATGTGGTGGCAGTCACATCGGAACCGGATTATGCCCCGGAAAAGACCAAGGATATTCTGGAAATCATGGAGTCGGCCGTTCCGGTGCAGGAACAGCTGATCTGTCTTGCCTGGTGGATGAAGGAGCGCTATGGCTCCACCATGAACCAGGCGCTGAAAATGGTGCTCCCTGTAAAGAACAGGGTCCGTGCGGCAGAGGAAAAGACCATCACCGGCCTGAAGTCTCCGGATGAATTCCGGATGCTTCTGGATGAAGCCGAGAGAAAGCATTACCGGGCCAGGGCAAGGCTTTACGGGGCGCTTCTGGAAAACGGTTCCATCCCTTACAGGCTGTCGGCAGAGAAACTGGGACTTTCCATGGCCATGCTGCGTCCGCTGGAGGAGAAGGGAATCATCCGGATCACGGTTCATCAGCTCCGCAGAAATCCTGTTGGAAGGTATGGGACCGGAGAGGAAAGGAAACAATTAAATCAGGAACAGCAGGCGGCGGTGGATACGGTCTGCAGGGACTGGGCTTCAGGAATGAGGGGAACGTATCTGCTTTACGGCATTACCGGAAGCGGAAAGACGGAGGTTTATATGGAACTGATCCGCCGTGTTCTGGAAGCGGGAAAGCAGGCCATTGTCCTGATTCCTGAAATTTCTCTCACCTATCAGACGGTTATGCGGTTTTACAGACGGTTCGGAGACAGGGTGTCTGTCATCAATTCCAGACTTTCCGCGGGAGAGCGGTATGATCAGCTGGAACGGGCCAGAAACGGGGAAATCGATATCATGGTGGGGCCCAGATCGGCTTTGTTCACGCCGTTTGAGCGGCTTGGCCTTATTATTATGGACGAGGAACATGAAGGGGCCTATAAAAGCGAAACTTCGCCCCGGTATCATGCCCGGGAAGTGGCAGAAATGCGTGCGGAGATGAACGGAGCCAGTCTGGTTCTGGGATCGGCCACACCGTCTCTGGAAAGTTTCTGCAAAGCCAGGAACGGAACATACAGACTGCTGACTCTGACCAGACGTGCCAGGGAAGAAAGCAGACTTCCCAGGGTCCATGTGGTGGACCTCAGAAAAGAACTGGCAGAGGGAAACCGTTCCGTATTCAGCCGGATGCTGAAAACTCTGATAGAGGAACGACTGAAAAAAAAGGAACAGGTGATTCTGTTCATGAACCGCAGGGGCTATGCGAATTTTGTTTCCTGCCGTTCCTGCGGTGAGGCGATCCGGTGTCCCCACTGTGATGTAAGCCTTACGTACCACAGAAACGGAACGCTGAAATGCCATTACTGCGGCTATGAAACCGTCATGCCGCAGACATGTCCCGCCTGCGGCTCCCGGTACATTGCCGCTTTCGGCACCGGCACACAGAAACTGGAAGCCATGTGTGCCGCAGAATTTCCCGGGGCCAGGCTCCTTAGAATGGATGCTGACACCACTTCCAGAAAAGGCTCCCATGAAGAAATCCTCCAGGCTTTTGCCGAAGGAGAGGCGGATATTCTCATCGGCACGCAGATGATCGTCAAGGGGCATGACTTTCCCAATGTCACCCTGGTGGGGATCATGGCCGCGGATCTTTCCCTTCATGCTCCGGATTTCAGGAGTGCCGAAAGGACGTTTGATCTGCTTGTGCAGGCATCCGGCCGGGCCGGCCGCGGGACACAGGCCGGCGATGTGGTGATCCAGACCTATACGCCGGATCATTTTGCAGTGGCGGCTGCGGCTGCCCAGGATTATGA
>OGGQ01001013.1_pt1 | contig 38808 bp, 37 predicted proteins | sample 1571191 | NCBI WGS metagenome assembly OGGQ01 (sample SAMEA2582061, study PRJEB24529) | metagenome | biome: Human gut stool | place: China | collected 2011
ATTTTATGCTCCGCTCCCTTTCTGAAAAATGAAAAAACAGCGGGCCGCGCCCGTGGGAAAAAGCCTTCCGGTTTTCCGGAAGGCTTCTTTTTTGCGCCTTTGCGGGCGCTAACGCAACCTTAACATCCGGCGGCGAACGTTAAGCGCACACTTACAGCTTATGCCCTATAATGAGGCATACCGCGATAAGGGAAGGAAGGGAATGGATTATGATGGATGTTCTGATGGTCGGAACATTGCTGGCCTGCTTCGGGCTTGTATGGCTTTTGGCAAAATGGTGCCAGAAGCAGGTGGACGCCGCGGAGTGAGCGCGGGGAAAAAGGCCGCAAGGAGGATACATAAATGCTGGTACTGGGTGGGATCGTGCTGCTGCTGGGCTGCTATCTGATCTATGCATTGGTACATCCGGAAAAATTTTGATTCGCTGTGAGCGAAACTGAGATAAACAGGAGGAGCTTGTCATGCTACAGCTTGCACTGACAGTGAGCATTTATTTGCTCATTGTCATTCCCGCGGGTGTGTATCTGTATCACATCGCGGCGGGGAAACACACTTTTGCAGACCCCGTCTTTGACCGTGTGGACGGAGCGATCTATAAAATCAGCGGAGTGGACCCCGGGAAGGGGATGAACTGGAAACAGTATGCCCTGGCTCTGCTGGGGACGAACGCCGTGATGGTGTTCATCGGGTATCTGATCCTGCGCGTGCAGAGCGCAGGGCTTTTCAACCCGAACAATATTGAGAATATGGAGCCCACGCTGGCATTCAATACCATTATCAGCTTCATGACGAACACGAATCTCCAGCACTATTCCGGTGAGTCCGGGCTTTCCTACCTGTCTCAGATGCTGGTCATCATTTTTATGATGTTCGTGTCCGCCGCAAGCGGATATGCTGCCTGCGTTGCGTTCATCCGCGGCCTTGCAGGCAGGACAAAAAACGACGTGGGCAATTTTTTTGCGGACCTGGTGCGCATCACCACCCGTATCCTGCTGCCGTTTTCCATTGTGGGCGGCCTGCTGCTGGTATGGCAGGGCGTGCCGCAGAATTTTGAAGGCAATGTTGTGGTGGAGACACTGGAGGGCACATTTCAGGTCATTGCCATGGGCCCCATCGCCGCGCTGGAGATCATCAAGCATCTGGGCACGAACGGCGGCGGCTTCCTGGGCGCAAACTCGTCCACGCCGCTGGAAAACCCCACGATGCTCTCAAACCTGATCGAGCTGTATTCCATGATGCTCCTGCCCGGCGCATGCGTCATCACCTTCGGTAAAATGGTGCACGCCCGCAGGCAGGAAGCGGCGGACGGCATGCAAAGGGCAGGCGGCCTGCGTGCGCGCGGCGGCCTTTCCGCGGCCATCTACGGCCGCGAGGGACGCAGCATTTTTGCCGCCATGGGCATCCTGTTCGTCATCGGCCTGAGCGTATGCTTCTGGGCCGAGAGCCAGGGCAACCCGGCGTTGGCGGATATCGGCCTGGACCAGGCCATGGGCAGTATGGAGGGCAAGGAGGTCCGCTTCGGCATTGCGCAGTCGGCGATGTTCACCACCGTCACGACCTCTTTTACCACCGGTACGGTGAACAATATGCACGACACCCTGACGCCGCTGGGCGGCATGATCCCTCTGCTGCACATGATGCTGAACGTAGTATTCGGCGGCAAGGGCGTCGGTCTGATGAATATGATCCTGTACGCCATTCTGGCAGTGTTCATCTGCGGCCTGATGATCGGGCGCACGCCGGAATACCTGGGCAAAAAGATCGAAGGCCGGGAAATGAAGCTCACCGCGCTGTGCATCATCATCCACCCGCTGCTCATCCTTGCGTTTTCCGCGCTGGCAGTGGGCACCGCAGCCGGGCGGGAGGGCATCACCAATCCGGGCTTTCACGGCCTGAGCCAGGTGCTGTATGAATATGCCTCCTCCGCCGCCAACAACGGTTCCGGTTTTGAGGGCCTGGCGGATAATACCTGTTTCTGGAATATCACCGCCGGTCTGGCCATGTTCTTCGGCCGGTACCTTTCCATCGTCATCCAGTTGGCCATTGCCGGGTCGCTGATGAAAAAGAACTTTGTCAATGAATCGGCCGGCACGCTGCGGACGGACACGGTTTCGTTTTCCGTTATCCTGGTTTTCGTCGTATACATTTTTGCCGCGCTGACATTTTTTCCAGCGCTGGCATTGGGCCCCGTTGCAGAGCATCTGGCTCTGTGGGGCTAAGAGCGGTTTGAAAAATCAAAAAAGCTGCCTTTCCCAACAGGAACTGACGTTTACTGCGTCCCAAATCCTCGGAATACAGCAGGTATTCCTGCGCTTTTGGCCTTGTAACTGCTCGATCCTTGCGGGAAATACAGCGTTCCTGCTATTTTCAAACAACCCCTAAGGAGGATTTTCAGAGCTATGAGTAAGAACCGCAAGCAAAAGATGATCACACCGGAGATCATGCGGCAGGCCGTGGTCGGAGCGTTTACAAAGCTGGACCCGCGCTATATGATGAAAAATCCGGTGATGTTCGTTGTGGAGATCGGGTTTGTGATCTCGCTGGTGCTCTCCTTCGTGCCCGGCCTGCTGGGAGACACGACGCCGAACGCGCGCGTTTACAACAGTATTGTGTCGGCCATTCTGTTCGTTACGGTGCTGTTTGCAAACTTTGCCGAATCAGTGGCGGAGGGGCGCGGAAAAGCGCAGGCCGCCAGCCTGAAGAAAACAAAAAAAGACACACAGGCGCGCCTGCTTGGTGCGGACGGAGGCGAAAGGATGGTGCCGTCCAGCGAACTGAAGAAGGGCGATGTGGTGATGGTGTCCGCGGGCGGGGTCATCCCGGGCGACGGCGAGGTCATCGAGGGCATCGCCTCGGTGGATGAATCCGCCATCACCGGCGAATCCGCACCGGTGGTGCGCGAGGCAGGCGGCGATTTCAGCTCTGTAACCGGCGGCACCACGGTGGTGTCCGACTGGCTGAAGGTGCGCATCACGTCCGACCCAGGCGACAGCTTTCTGGACCGCATGATCGCTCTGGTGGAGGGCGCTTCCCGCAAAAAAACGCCCAATGAGATCGCGCTGAACACACTGCTGGTGTCGCTCACCGTTATTTTTCTGATCGTCATCGTCACACTGTATCCCATCGCCCTGTATTCCGGCGTGCAGCTCCAGACTTCCACACTGATCGCCCTGATGGTCTGCCTGATCCCGACCACCATCGGCGGCCTGCTGTCCGCCATCGGAATCGCCGGGATGGACCGCGTGACGCGCTTTAACGTCATCGCCATGTCCGGCAAAGCCGTGGAGGCATGCGGCGACGTGGACACGATGATTTTGGATAAGACCGGAACGATCACCTACGGCAACCGCCTTGCGGCGGACTTTTTCCCCGTGGGCGGCGCGTGCCGGGAGGAGCTGGTGCGCTGTGCCGCGCTGACGAGCCTGCACGACGGCACGCCGGAGGGGAAATCCACACTGGCTCTGGCCCGCCTTCAGGGGGAGGACTGCGGGGAGCCGCAGGGCGCGCGCTTCATTGCGTTTACCGCTCAGACACGCATGAGCGGTGTGGACCTGCCCGGCGGCCGGAGCGTACGCAAGGGGGCGTCCGACGCCATTGAGAAATACGTTTCCGAAATGGGCGGCAAGGTGCCGGAGGACCTTGCCCGGCGCGTTGCCGAGGTGTCCGCTCTGGGCGGCACACCGCTGGCTGTCTGCGAGGACAGCCGGATTTTGGGCGTCATTTATTTAAAGGACACGGTAAAGGCAGGCATGGCCGAGCGTTTTAAGCGCCTGCGTGCCATCGGCATCAAAACCATTATGTGCACGGGCGACAACCCGCTTACCGCCGCCACGATCGCCAAGGAGGCAGGCGTGGACGGCTTCATTGCCGAGTGCAAGCCCGAAGACAAGATCGCATTGATCAAAAAAGAACAGGCCGAGGGCAAGATCGTTGCCATGACGGGCGACGGCACCAACGACGCGCCCGCTCTGGCGCAGGCAAACGTAGGCCTTGCGATGAACAGCGGTACCGCCGCCGCCAAAGAGGCCGCAAATATGGTGGACCTGGACAGCGACCCCACGAAAATTTTGGAGGTGGTGGAGATCGGCAAGCAGCTGCTTATTACCCGCGGCAGCCTTACGACTTTTTCCATCGCCAACGACATCGCAAAATACTTCGCAATCATCCCCGCTATGTTTATGATGGCGATCCCGCAGCTGGGTGTGCTCAACATCATGGACCTGGCAACGCCGCACAGCGCCATTCTTTCCGCGCTCATTTTCAATGCCATCATCATTCCATGCCTGATACCGTTGGCGCTCAGGGGCGTAAAGTACCGCCCCATGTCATCCGGCAGGATGCTTGCCCGGAATATGATGCTTTACGGCCTGGGCGGTGTGATCGCTCCCTTCGCAGGCATCAAGCTCATAGATATGCTCATCCATCCGCTTTTGGCGCTTTGGGGCTTTTAAGGAGGAATATGCATGGACGCGAATAAAAAAGCAATGCTCCGCAATATCCGTCAGGCTCTCGTGGTCACGCTGGTTCTGCTGCTTTTGTGCGGATTTGTATTTCCGGTGCTTCTGAGCGGCCTTTCCGGCCTGCTTTTCCCGCATCAGGCGGGCGGCAGCCTGGTGACCGCCGACGGCAAGGCTGTGGGTGCGAAGCTGGTGGGACAGGAGTTCACCGAGGCCTATTTCATGAAGGGGCGGCCCTCCGCCTATCACTACAACACCTATTACACAGACGAACAGGGCAGCCGGTTCTACAACGACGGCAGCGAATTTGCGGGGCTGGGCTCCGGTTCCAACAATTACGCGCCCAGCAACCCTGCGCTGACACAGCGTGTGGAAGCCGACATCGAGGCGTTTTTGGCGGAAAATCCCGGCGTGGCGCGGGAGGATATCCCGGCCGACCTGATGACGGCCTCGGGCTCGGGCCTTGACCCGCACATCTCGCCCGCCGCCGCGCAGGTGCAGCTTCCCGCCATTGCAGAGGCTTCAGGGCTCAGCCCGGAACGGCTTGCGCAGATCGTTGCGGACAACACCGAGGAAAAACTGCTGGGCGTGTTCGGGGAGGAGACCGTGAACGTGCTGGGCGTGAACCTGGACATCGCGCTGGCGATGGGGCTGATTTCGGAAACGGAAAAATAAACGCGGCAGAAGCAAAAAACCGCCGCCCCGAAACGGGGCGGCGGTTGCTGTATACGGCGCCCGCGGGGCGGCCGGTCACATCTCCTGGCAGAGCTGCCAGTACAGGCCCTTGCGCGCCAGCAGCTCCTCATGGGTTCCGCATTCCGCGATCTCGCCGTGGTCGATGTACATGATTTTGTTGCAGGCACGGATGGTGGAGAGCCGGTGTGCGACAATGAAGGAGGTGCGTCCCTTGAGCATGCGGTTCACACCCTCCTGCAGCTCGCGTTCCGTTTTGGTATCCACGCTGCTGGTGGCTTCGTCCAGGATGAGGATCTTCGGGTCGGACGCCATGGTGCGCGCCAGAGCAAGAAGCTGCTTTTCCCCCTGGGAGAGCATGGCCCCGCCCTCGGTGAGCACGGTGTCGTAGCCGTGAGGCAGCGCCCGGATAAAGCCGTCCGCGCACACAAGCTCGGCCGCGCGGATGAGCTCTTCGTCGCCGGCGGCAAGATTGCCGTAGCGCAGATTGTCCATCACGGTGCCTGTAAATACGAAGCTCTCCTGCATCATCAGCCCCATCTGGGCACGCAGCGAAGCCAGCGTCACGCCGGAGATATCCACGCCGTCAATGGTCACCCGGCCTTCGGTGCAGTTGTAAAAACGGCTGAGCAGGTTGATGATGGTTGTTTTTCCGCTGCCCGTGTGGCCCACCAGAGCCACGCTCTCGCCCTGCTTCACATGAAAATTCACATGCTTGAGCACAAGGATATCCTTTTCATAGGCGAAAGAGACGTCGTGGAACTCCACATCGCCGCGGATCTCCGGCAGCACTGCGGCGCCGGGGGCGTCCTGCACCTCGACCGGTTCGTCGATCATCTCAAAGATACGCTCCAGATATGCCACGTTGTTGATGAAGTTGTTGTAGATGTTGGCAAGCTGGTTGATGGGCCCCCAGAACTGGGAGGCGTAGTTCATCATGGCCAGCAGCACGCCCACGGTAACGGCGGGCTTGGCGGCAAAGATGCCGTATACGATGATGGCCACCGTCACGCTGCGGCTGATGAGATCGATAACAGGGGAAACGGCCATGGACGGCACGACGGCGCTGTACCAGGCGCGTTTGGAATCGCGCAGCAGGCCGTCGTACACGTCGGCGTTGTACTGCTCCCGCGCGAAAAGCTGGGTGATCTTCATGCAGGTGATGCTCTCGTTGAGGTAGGCGTTCATATTGCTGCTTTTGTTGGAGTACGCCTGCCACCCTCTGCGCTGCATGGGCTTGATGAACAGGATGAACCCGACGGCGAACGGCAGCCCCGCCAGCACGACGCACGCCAGGCGCGCGTCCATGCGCAGCATGAAAATAACAATGAACACCAGGTTGAACATCTGCAGGAACAGGCTGATGAGCCCGTTGGACAGGATGTTGGCCACCGAGTTGACGTAGTTGATGACACGCACGAGAATTTTTCCGTGGGGACGGCTGTCGAAATAGGAGAAGGAAAGCTTCTGCAGGTGCTCGTACAGGTCGCGCCGCAGGTCATGGACGATGTTCTGGCCGATGACGTTGACGCACCGGCTGGACAATGTGGTGAACAGAATGTTGACGGCGATACACGCCAGCATGAGCGCGCAGCAGGCCAGCACCATGGGGATGTTCCCCGCGGGCACGGCCTCGTCCAGCACGCGGGCCGAGAACAGCGGCCCGCACAGGCCCGCCACCATGGCCAGCGCCTGCAGCACGAACGCGCGCAGGAACAGGCGTCCCTCCCGGCGGATGTACACAAAGCAGCGCCGGATCATTTCCCAGCTGAAAGTGCTTTCCAGCGTTTCGTCCACGCCGAAGGTATTCCGTTTTGCCATGGTCAGCGCACCTCCTTTGCCGGGGCGTTTGCCGCGGGCGCGTCGGGCATTCCCTGCACGCCCTGCAGCAGGCAGATGTCGCGGTAATAGCCCTCACAGGCCGCGAGCTGTTCATGGGTGCCGCGCTGCGCGATGCGCCCGTCCTGCAATACGAGTATCTGGTCCGCGCTGCGCACAGCGGAAATGCGCTGCGCAACAATGATCTTTGTACAGGGATAGGGAAGCTCCTGAAGATTTTTGCGCAGCTGCTTTTCGGTCTCCAGGTCGACCGCCGAGGTGGTGTCGTCCAGGATCAGGATCTCAGGCTGCTTTGCCAGCGCGCGGGCCAGGGCGATGCGCTGCTTCTGGCCGCCGGAAAGCCCGGTGCCCTGCTCGCCGATGATGGTGTCGAAGCCCTCGGGCAGCGAGCAGATGAAATCAGCGGCCGCGAGGCGGGCGTACAGGGCGACGTCGTCTTCGGAGATGTCGTCGGGCGCGCTGTACGCGATGTTGCTGCTGACGGTGTCGGAATAGAGCTGCACGCGCTGCGTCGCCATGCCGATGCGCCGCCGCAGCGCCTGAAGGTCCCACAGGCGCACGTCCACGCCGTCCACCAGCACCGTGCCGCCGCTGACATCCAGCATGCGCGTGACGGCGTCCACCAGCGTGGTTTTGCCGCTGCCTGTGGCGCCCAGTATGGCCAGCGTCTGCCCCTGCGTTACGGAAAAGCTGACGTCCTTCAGCGTGGGGGCGCTGTTGTGGGGGTAAGCGACGGTAACGCCGCGGAACTCCACGCTGCCGCGGCATTCGCCCTCGGTGCGCCCGTGCTCGGGGTTCTCGATCCGCGTGCAGGCAAAATAAATTTCAATGACCTTTGCGGCGGAGGTGAGGAACCGCTGAAAATCGTTCAGGTAGGTGCCCAGCGCGCGCATCGGCTCCGACAGGCCCCAGGACATCAGCGAAAAGGCGGCGAGGTCGCCGGCCGTCATTTTTCCCTGGATGATGAACAGCCCGCCGAAGAGCACAGACAAAAGCCCCATAAGCTGGGCGCAGCCCTCGATGTAGGGGAAGAATTTCAGCCAGTGAAAGTTGGCCTTGAGGTTTGCCTGGCGGTATTCTTCGTTGCAGTTCTCGAATTTTTCGTTTTCATAGGCCTCGCGCACGAACGCGCGCACCGTTTTGTTGCCCGCGATGTTTTCCTGCGCCACCGAGTTCATGCGGGACAGCTTTTCCCGCAGGGACGCATACAGAGGATACACCGTGCGTGAAAACAGGAACGAGCATGCAAGGATCACCGGGGCAACGGCCAGCAGAAGGAGCGTCAGCGCGGCGTTCACGCTGAACAGATATGTCATGGAAAACAGAAACAGGCAGGTGCTCTCCACCGCGTTGTACGAGATCCAGCACACCGTGTGGCGCACCATGTCCAGATCGCCCGTCAGGCGCGTCATCAGGTCGCCCGTGCGGTACCGCGTATAAAAGCCCGCGTCCTGGGTGCACAGGTTGTCGTACAAATGGCGGCGGATGTCCTGCTGGACGTTCTGGGACACATACTCCAGAGACGCCGTCATGCCGTAGCGTACGCACGAGCGCAAAAGCTGCGCGCCGATCATAACGCACACCAGCGGGACGAGCAGCTGTGTCTGGCGCTGCACGGAACCGTCCGGCAGCGTTTGTCCCACCAGCACCCGGTCCGTGATCTGCTGTGTGATGAACGGGAACACCACGCACAGCCCCGCCGAGACAACGGCCAGCGCCATCGCCAGCCAGAACCATTTCCGTTTGTCCTTCATGCAGCCGGAAAGCCATTGCAGCTGTTGCATTGTAAAGACCCTCTAACCTGTAAAATTCAAAAGCGCCGGACGACGAAAAATCATTCCGGTTTTTGTGCTTTATTTGGCTGTATTATATCATCCGGTATGATATAATACCGGACAGAAGGAATCGTTTTTTGGCCAAATATTGCGTTTTGGGGCATCCCGTGGGAGGCATATATGGAAAAACGAAAAGCCTATGCTTATTACGAGGAACGAAGCGGACGTGAGCTTCAGGTGGAGATGGGCAAACGGCTCAATTTCCCCTCCCATCTGCATGGTGAACTGGAGCTTTTTCTGGTGCAGAGCGGCTGCGTCTGCGTCGGGATAGACGGGGAATTCCGTGAGCTGAAGGCGGGAGAACTGGCGGTGGTGTTTCCCAACACGGTGCACAGCTACCAGTGCCGGGAAGCGGACAGCCGGTATATGATGGCCGTCTGCGGCACGTCTCTGATGGGCGATTATTTCCCCAGCCTGACGCAGTGCCGCCCCCGCCGGCCGTACCTGTGCGGGAAAGCGCTGGACCCGGATGTGCTGTACGCCCTGCACAGCCTTTACCGCTGCCGGTGTACCGGGGCGGACAGCAGCATTTCCCGCGCGCTGCTCCATTTGATCCTGGCGCACGTTCTGCCCGAACTCTCACTGGAGCCGGCGCCGGAGCCGAAAGCCATGGATCTGACGAGCAGCGTGGTGCGCTATATCATGCGGAACTTCCGTCAGCCGCTCTCGCTGGAGCACATTGCAAAGGAGCTGGGCGTCAGCAAATATCACCTGTCGCACGTGTTCTCCGCGCGGCTGCACACCAGCTTCCGGGAATATGTGAACGCCCTGCGGCTGGACTGCGCCCGCGACCTGCTGGCTGCGACGGAGCTGAGCATGCTGGAGGTGAGCATGGAATCCGGCTTCGACAGCCTGCGGACGTTCAACCGTGTGTTCCAGGAACGGTTCCGGCAGACGCCGAGCCAGTACCGCAAAAGCCGCACCGGCGCCCTGTGGGGCGCACAGGACGGGCAGCGGCGCAAAGGCGCATAACGCCCTGTGCGCTTGGTAAAAAAGCCATGGCTTTGGAAGTTTTTTGACGGGTTGTTTCTCCGCGCTTGCGCCGGAGCGAAAACTGTGTTACTGTGAATAAGCAAAATGCTGCAGGGTGCCCGGCCGCTGTGAGGCGGCCGGGAGAATAGGGAAACAGGTGCAAGACCTGTGCGGGACCGCCGCCGTAAGGGAACAGTTCCGGCTTCAAAACGTCACTGTGGGTACACACGGGAAGACGAAGCCGGGGCGCTGACGCCCAAGCCGGAAGACCTGCCCTGCGGCGATGCTGCCGGAAGGGCAGGGACGCGCGGCGGACGGACAAAACGCCTGCGCGGTAAAAATCAGGGTGCGCCGTTTTTTAGGACACTTTGTTTGACCGGGCCTTTCTCATAAATGAGAAAGGCCCGGTTTTTTTGCGGCGCACAACAAAAGAAACAGGAGGAATGTTCAATGACCAGGCGTGAAAAACGATTTTTGGCGTTTTCCATGGTCATGGGCGGCGTTTTGTTTGTACCGCAAAGCGCCTATGCCATGCACATCATGGAAGGGTATCTTCCGCCGGCATACTGTGCGGCATGGGGGGCGCTGTGCCTTCCGTTCCTGGCGGCAGGCGTGGTCCGGCTGCGCCGCACGGTGCAAGCGCAGCGCAAGGCCCTGCTGCTGCTGGCGATGTCCGGCGCGTTTATTTTTGTCATCTCGTCGCTCAAGCTCCCGTCCGTCACAGGCAGCTGCAGCCACATGACGGGCACCGGCCTGGCCGCCATTCTGTTTGGCCCGGCTTACGCTGCGGTGCTGGGGCTCATCGTGCTGGTGTTCCAGGCGGTGCTGCTGGCCCACGGCGGCCTCACCACGCTGGGGGCCAATACCTTCAGCATGGCCATCGCCGGGCCTCTGGTCTCCTGGGGTGTTTATGCCCTGTGCAAAAAGGCGCGTGTGAACCGTAAGCTGGCGATATTTCTGGCGGCGTCTCTGGGCGATCTGTTTACATACTGCGTCACAAGCCTGCAGCTTGCGATGGCCTATCCCGCTGCGGAAGGCGGCGCGGCAGCCAGCGCGGTGCGCTTTTTGGGCGTTTTCGCGCCCACGCAGCTGCCGCTGGCCGCGATCGAGGGCATCTTGACCGTTCTGGTGGTGATGGGGCTGGAAAGCTGTGCCAGGCCCGAGCTGCGGGAGATCGGCTTTTTGAAGGAGGGATTGCAGTGAGCAGGAATACAAAAACCGTTTTGGCGCTGCTGGCCGCTGTGCTGGTACTGGCTGTCGTGCCCTTCTTCCTTGCGCCGGGCGCGGAGTTCGGCGGCAGCGATGACGCCGGAAGCCGGATGGTGGAGGAGATTCAGGGTGAAGCATATGAGCCGTGGTTCACGCCGGTTTTGGAAACACTGCTCGGCGGCGAGCTGCCCGGAGAGATCGAGAGCCTGCTGTTTTGCATCCAGACAGGCGTGGGCGTGGGCGTGCTGGCCTACGGCTTCGGCTATTTTGTCGCGCGTAAAAAATATTCCGCACAGTCCGTGGAATGAGGCTCTTTCGCCCGCCGCTTTGCGCGGGGGCTCCCGGTGAACATGCTTTTTCAAAAAGTCCGGCAGGAGGTGGGAATATGTTCAACGCCCTGCTTGGGAGCTTTGTGGCGTGGAGCCTGACGGCCGGCGCGCTGCCCGGCCCTTGGCCGGCCGCAGCTTCCTTAGCGCTGGGCGGCGCGCTGCTGCTGCTGCACGGCCACACGCACGGCGCGGCGCTGACGGTGGACGTGCTGGCGCGGCGTTCCCGCTTTTTGACGGTAAACCCGGGCCTGAAGCTTTGGTGCTGCGCGGCCTTGCTGGCGCTGTGCCTGCTGGCGCGCACCCCGTGGCCGCCGCTGGCGTTGTTTTTTGCAGCGTCCGCGTTAACGGCGGCGGGCGGCGTACGCCCGCGCGCCTATCTGTCGCTGCTGGGCGCGCCTGCTACATTTTTGTTGCTGAGCGGTATTGCGCTGCTGTGGGAATACGCGTCTGCGCCCGGCGGCGTGGCAAACGTCCCGTTTCTGGGCGGGTATTTTGTCCTGCGCGCCCCGGCGCAAACGGCGGCCCGGCTCGTTATGGCGCGGGCGCTGGGCGCGGTGGGCTGCTTGTATTTCCTCAGCCTGTCCACCCCCGTGCCGGAATTGCTGGATGCGCTGCGGCGCGCCCGCGTGCCGGAGGTCGTGGGCGATCTGGCGGTATTGATCTACCGCTATATCTTTATTTTGTTCGCCACGTTCCGCAGCATGCGGGACGCCGCCGCCAGCCGCCTGGGCTATGCCGGGCCGGTGCGCAGCCTGCGCACGACGGGCCGGGTATACGGCGGGCTGCTGGCGCACAGCTTCCGGCGGGCACAGGCGTGCTTTGACGCGATGGAGAGCCGCTGCTATGACGGCGGCATCCGTTTTTTGACGCGGGAAAAGCCCGTGCGCGCGCCGCACGCGCTTGTGTGCGGCGCATTGACGGCGGGCATGGTGCTGGCGCTTGTGTGCGGCGCATGACACGGCGGTTTTGTAAAAGGGTTGGCAGGAGGGAAAATGGAAGAGATCCTTCGGTTTGAACATGTTTCCTATGCATACGAGGAAGAGCGGGAGGCGCTTTTGGACGTGTGCGTGAAGGTGTGCGCCGGCGAGCGCGTGGCGGTGCTGGGCAGCAACGGCGCGGGAAAGTCCACGTTTTTCCTTCTGGCGAACGGCGTGCTGCGCCCCGGTGCGGGACGCATCCTGTTTCGGGGCACGCCGGTGGGCGGCGGCGCAAAGCAGCTGAACGTGCTGCGCCGGGGCGTGGGGCTTGTGTTCCAGGACCCGGAGGTGCAGCTGCTGGGCGGCAGCGTGGAGGAGGAGGTCAGCTTCGGCCCTATGAACCTGCGCCTGCCCGTAGGCGAGGTACGCGCCCGCGTGGATGCGGCCATCCGCAGTTTTGCGCTGGAGGAATACCGGGGCCGTGCGCCGCAGTATCTTTCCGGCGGGGAGAAAAAGCGGGTGACGCTGGCCGACGCCCTGGCTATGGAGCCGCAGATGCTTTTGCTGGACGAGCCAGCGGCCAGCCTGGACCCGGCAAATACCCGCCTGCTGGAACAAAATCTTCAAATGCTCTCGGAGCAGGGCCTGGGGCTTATGGTTGCAACGCACGACGTGGATTTCGCATGGCGCTGGGCCACCCGGGTGCTGGTGTTCCGCGGGGGACGGCTGGCGGGGGACGGGGAACCGCGGGAGATTTTTGAAAATGTTTCTTTGCTGCGGACATGCGGGCTGGAGCAGCCGGTGCTGTACCGCGTGGGGCGCGTGCTGGGCCTTGCCGCGCCGCCGCACACTGTGGAGGAACTGGAACAGGAGTGGAAACCATGAAACAGGCTTTGCTGGCCGTCAGCTTCGGCACGAGCGTGCCGCGCGCGCGGCAGGATATCGAGGCGGTGGAACGCGTGCTTGCCGCCGGGGCGCCGGAGCGTGCGTTCTGCCGCGCGTACACCAGCCCGACGATCCGCCGCATCCTGGCCGAACGGGGAGAGCCCGTGTCCGGCCTGCCCGAGGCGCTGGAGGCGCTTGCGGCCGCGGGGGTGGAGGATGTGGCGGTGCAGCCCACCCATCTGCTGTACGGCTTTGAATACGATAAGCTCAAAGCGGACGCGGCGGCGTTTGCGGGGCGCTTCGCCCGGCTGGCCCTGGGGCGGCCCCTTGCCGCGGACAGCGAAAGCCTGCGCGCGCTGGCTGCGTGCATGGTGCGGCGCTTCGGGCAGCCGGAGGGCGGGGCGTTGGTGCTGCTGGGCCATGGCACGGAGCACTTCGCCAACATGGTCTATCCCGCCATGCAGACGGCCCTGCGCCTTGCGGGCGGGCGGCGCGCCTATATGGGCACGGTGGAGGGCTGGCCCGGCTTTGACGAGGTGCTGGCGCAGCTGAAGGAAGACGGCTGCGGGCAGGCGCTGCTTGTGCCGTTCATGCTGGTGGCGGGCGACCACGCCCTGAACGATATGGCGGGGGACGGCCCAAAAAGCTGGAAAAGCAGGCTCGAGGCCGCGGGCGTCGGGGTGCGCTGCCGGATGCGGGGCCTGGGCGCGCTGCCGGAGGTGCAGGCGCTGTACGGTGCGCGGCTGCGGGAGATAGTATAAATTTGTAAGGCGGGTGACGGGATGCCGTTTGAGCATTATATCCAGTCCGGCGGAAAACGGCTGCGCTGCGGCTATACCACCGGGACCTGCGCGGCGCTTGCGGCCGCGGGCGCGGCACGCCTGCTGCTGGGCGGGCGCGCGCCGGAGAGTGTCACGCTCACGACGCCCGGCGGCCTGCCTGTTACGGCTGCGCCCCGGTATTGCCGCATGGCAGGGGAAACCGCCTGCTGCGCGGTGGAAAAGGACGGCGGCGACGACATCGACGCGACGCACGGCGCGCTGATTGAGGCGCGGGTGGAGCGCGCGGCACAGCCGGGCGTTGTGATAGACGGCGGCCCGGGCGTGGGCCGTGTGACAAAGCCCGGGCTGGACCAGCCCGTGGGTGCGGCGGCCATCAACCGTGTGCCGCGCAGGATGATCGAGCAGGCGGTGCGCGCCGTGTGCGATGCACTGAACTGGGACGGCGGCCTGCGGGTGATCATCTGTGTGCCGGAGGGCGCGGCGCTGGCGAAAAAAACCTTCAACCCGCAGCTGGGCATCGAGGGCGGCATTTCCATTCTGGGAACCTCCGGCATCGTGGAGCCCATGAGCATGCAGGCGCTCATCGACACGGTGGCGCTTTCGCTGCGCCAGGCGCGGGCCCAGGGGGCCGCCCGCGTGCTGCTGACGCCCGGCAATTACGGTGTGGATTTTCTGCGTGAGCAGGGGCTGGACGCGGCGGGCGCACCCGTGGTGAAATGCTCGAATTTCATCGGCGACGCACTGGACGAGGCCGCGGCGCTCGGCTTTGCCGACGTGCTGCTGGTGGGGCACATCGGCAAGCTGGCAAAGCTGGCGGGAGGCGTCATGAATACACACAGCCGATATGCGGATTGCCGCACGGAGCTGCTGTGCGCCCACGCAGCAGTGTGCGGCGCGTCGCAGAAGACCTGCGCCGCGCTGCTGGACGCGGCCACCACGGACGCATGCATAGCGCTGCTGGACGAAGCGGGGCTGCGCGCGCCTGTGCTGGACAGCCTGCTGCGGGCCGTGGAGCGGCATCTCGTCCGCCGGGCGGCGGGCGCATACCGGGTGGGCGCGGTGCTGTTTTCCAATGAATACGGTCTGCTGGGCCGGACGGCTTCGGCCGCGGAGATGCTGGCGGAATGGAAGGGGAAAAAACAATGAAAAAAGGCGTTTTTTACAGTGTGGGCGTTGGCCCCGGAGACCCGGAGCTCATCACGCTCAAGGCCGTGCGAACGCTGGAGCGCTGCCCTGTGGTGGCCGCGCCGCAGACGAAAAACGGCGAGATGCTGGCGCTCTCCATCGCGCAGCAGGCGGTTTCGCTGGAAGGCAAAACCGTTGTGCCGCTGCATTTTACCATGTCCCGGGACAAGGCGCAGCAGCACGCCGCGCACCTTGCGGCGGCGCAGGCGCTGCGGCCGCATCTGGACGCGGGGCGGGACGTCGCCATGCTCAACCTGGGCGACGTTTCAATCTACGCCACGGCCGCCTACCTGGCGGACATTTTGGCCGCGGATGGCTATGAAACGCGCATGGTGCCCGGCGTGACGAGCTTCTGCGCCGTGGCGGCCCGGCTGAACACCAGCCTGACGGGCATCGATACCCCGCTGCACATCGTGCCGGGCGGCTGCGGCGCACTGGAGGAATGCCTGGCGCAGCCGGGCGCCAAGGTGCTGATGAAGTCCGGCAGGCAGCTGCCCGGCGTGCTGGCGGCGCTGGAGCGGCGCGGCCTGCTGGAGCGCAGCGCGCTGGTGAGCAACTGCGGGCTGCCCGGAGAACAGGTTTATGCCGACCTTTCCGCGTTCCCGCGCGAACAGGACGCGGGCTATTTTGCAACGATCATCGTAAAGGAGGACTGACCCATGGTGCATTTTGTGGGCGCCGGCCCCGGCGCGCCGGACCTCATCACGCAGCGGGGCGCGGCGCTGCTGCGCGCCGCGGACGTCGTGATCTACGCGGGCAGCCTTGTCAACCCGGCGCTGCTGGGCCTGTGCCGGCAGGACTGCTCGGTGTACAACAGCGCGCAGATGACGCTGGAACAGGTGCTGGAGGTGGTGCGCGCCGCCCATGCGGAAAACAGGGACATCGTCCGCCTGCACACGGGAGACCCGTGCCTTTACGGCGCCATCCGGGAGCAGATGGACGCATTGGACGCACTGGGCATTCCCTATGACGATACCCCCGGCGTTTCCAGCTTCTGCGGCGCGGCGGCCGCGGCCTGTGCGGAATACACTTTGCCGGGCGTGAGCCAGACGGTCATCATCACGCGCATGGCCGGGCGCACGCCCGTGCCGGAACGCGAGGGCATCGCGGCGCTTGCCGCCCATGGCGCCACGATGGTGGTGTTTCTTTCGGCGGGCATGCTGGACGGCCTGCAGGCCGCTCTGCTGCAGGGCGCGTACACGCCCGACACCCCGGCGGCGCTGGTATACAAGGCCACCTGGCCCGAGGAAAAGGTGGTGCGCTGCCGTCTGGGCGCGCTGGCACAGGCGGGGCGCGAAAACAATATCTCAAAAACGGCGCTGGTGCTGGTGGGGGATTTCCTCGCGCCGGATTATGAACGCAGCAAGCTGTACGACCCCTCCTTTGCGACGGAATTCCGCGAGGCGAAGCCGTGACCGTGCGGCTGCTGGCGTTCACCCAAAAGGGCATGGAGCTGGCCCGGCAGCTGGCGGCGGAGCTATCCGGCGAGGCCGCGCGCTGCGGCGAAGGCTGCACGCTGGACGCCTGGACAGCCGACGCCTTTGCCAACGCGGACGCGCTTGTCTATGTGGGCGCGGCGGGCATCGCGGTGCGCGCCGTCGCGCCTTATGCCGGGAATAAGGCGTCGGACCCGGCCGTGGTGGCGGTGGACGAATGCGGCCGCTTCGCGGTGCCGCTGCTGAGCGGGCACCTGGGCGGCGCGAACCGTTTGGCCCGGCGCATCGGCGCTGTTTGCGGCGCGCTGCCCGTCATCACCACGGCCACGGACGCAAACGGAGCGTTCGCCGTGGACGAGTGGGCCGTGCGGCAGGGCTGCTGTGTGCTGGATGTGCCGCGCATCAAACGGGTGTCGGCAAAAATACTGGCGGGCGGCATGGCGGTGCTGCGCAGCCCATGGCCCGTTGCGGGCACGCCCCCGGCGGGCGTGGCGGCGGACGGCGGCGCGTTCGATTTTGAATTGACGGTGCACAGCGCCGACGCGGGCGCGCTGCGGCTCGTGCCGCGCATCGCGGTGCTGGGCGTGGGCTGCCGGAGGGGCATTGGGCAGCAGGCGATGGAGGAGGCCTTCGCGGCATTGCTGGCGCAAAGCGGACTGTGCGCCGAGGCGTTTTATAAGGTGTGCAGCATCGACCTGAAGCGGGACGAGCCGGGCCTGCGCGCGTTCTGCGCGGCCCACGGCTTTGCGTTCGAGACGTTTTCCGCCGCACAGCTTGCGGCGGTAGCGGGCCGCTTTTCGTCGTCCGGCTTTGTGCAGAGCGTGACGGGCGTGGACAACGTGTGCGAGCGCAGCGCGGTGCTGGGCAGCGGCGGGACATTGTATTGCAAAAAACAGGCGGGCGGCGGCGTGACCATGGCGGCGGCCATGGCGCCCTTCGCCCCGGATTGGCGGTGGCAGGATGAATAAGGTATATGTGGTGGGCCTGGGGCCGGGCGGAGAGGAATTTATGACGGCGCAGGCGCGCGCGGCCATGGAACGCGCGGACGTGCTGTGCGGCTACACGGTGTATGTGGATTTGGTGAAGCATCTGTACCCGGGCAAGGAGACATATGTCACGCCCATGACGCGGGAGCTGGAGCGCTGCCGCTGGGCGCTGGAAACGGCGGCGGCCGGGCGCACGGTGGCCATGGTGTGCAGCGGGGACGCGGGCGTGTACGGCATGGCCGGGCCGCTTTTGCAGCTTGCAGGGGAATACGGCGGCGCGGAGGTGGAGGTGGTGCCTGGCGTCACCTCGGCGCTCTCGGGCGCGGCGGTGCTGGGCGCGCCGCTGATGCATGATTTCTGCGTGATCTCCCTGTCGGATCTGCTTACGCCGTGGGAGCAGATCGAACGTCGGCTGGCCCTTGCGGCGGCGGGGGATTTTTCCATATGCCTGTACAACCCGTCCTCGAAAAAGCGGGCGGACTATCTGCGCCGCGCCTGCGATATCCTGCTGCGGGAAAAAAGCCCGGACACTGTCTGCGGCTGGGTGCGCAACATCGGCCGGGAGGGCCAGCAGCACCGCCTGCTGACGCTGGCCCGGCTGCGGGACGAGCAGGTGGATATGTTCACCACAGTGTTCATCGGCGCGGCAACGACGCAGGCCGTGGCGGGCCGCATGGTCACGCCGCGGGGCTATGAGGCCAAACGATGAAAGTGCTTGTTTTCGGCGGCACGACGGAGGGCCGTTTGCTGGCACGGGAGCTTTCGGCGCTGGGCGCGCAGGTCACCGTGAGCGTGGCCACCGCGCTGGGAGCGGAGGAGCTTCGGGGCGTTCCGCCGCTGACGGTGTGCGTCGGCCGAAAGGACACGCGGCAGATGCGTGAAATGCTGCCGGGCTTTGCAGTGTGCGTGGACGCCACGCATCCTTACGCGGCCGAGGCCAGCGGGAACATCCGCGCGGCGTGCCTTGCGGCCGGGGTGCCGTACAGGCGGCTGCTGCGCGGGGCCAGCGCCCTGCCGCCGGACAGCGTTGTTGTGCCCGACGCACCGGCCGCCGCGCGGTGGCTGGCCGGCACGCAGGGCAATATCCTGCTGGCGACGGGCGCGAAGGAGCTTGCCGCCTTTGCGGGGCTGGACGCGGAGCGGCTGTACCCGCGGGTGCTGCCCACGCACGAGGGGCTTGCGGCCTGCGAGGCGGCGGGCGTGCCCCACGGCAATATCATTGCGCTGCAGGGGCCTTTTACGCGGGAGCTCAACGAGGCGCTGATGCGCCGTTTTGACATCGGGTATCTTGTCACCAAGGACGGCGGCGCACCGGGAGGATTCGGCGAAAAGGCGCAGGCGGCGCGGAATGTGGGCGCGCGGCTCGTGGTGATCCGCCGCCCGGCGGACAGCGGAGAAGCTTACGCGGCGGTTTTGAATGAATGCAGGGAGATGATGGCATGCAGGTGATCCTGGCGGCAATGGGCGGCGGCGCGCCCGGAACGATGACGGCGGAGTGCGCCGGGGCGCTGGCGGCGGCGGAATGCGTCGTCGGCGCGCGGCGGCTGCTGGCCGCGCTGCCCGCGGGCTGCACGGCGCGCAGAGTGGAAGCAGCGCGCCCGCAGGAGGTGCTGCAGGCCGTGCTGGAAGCGCGGGGATACGCCTCCCTGTGCGTTGTGGCGTACAGCGGCGACACGGGCTTTTATTCCGGCGCGTGCGGCCTGCTGCCGCTGCTGGCGGAAAACGGCGTTGCGGCGCGGGTGCTGCCGGGTATTTCCAGCGTGCAGCTTTTGGCCGCGCGTCTGGGCCGCCCCTGGCAGGACTGGACGCTCGTCTCCGCCCACGGCGCGGCGTGCGACGCGGCTGCGGCGGTGTGCGGCGGCAGACCGGTGTTTTTCCTCACGGGCGGCATGCTCGGCCCGGCCGCGCTGTGCGCGCAGCTGTGCGAAGCGGGCCTGGGCGGGCTGGCCGTGACGGTGGGGGAGAACCTTTCCTATCCGGACGAGCGTGTGACGCAGGCCACCGCGGCGCAGTGCGCGCAAGGTGCGTTTGCACCGCTGAGCGTGCTGCTGGCCGAGGCCGCGCCCCGCGCGCCGCAGCGCGCGCCGGGCATTGCGGACAGCGCGTTTGCACGCGGGGAGGTGCCGATGACAAAGCAGGAGGTGCGCGCCGCGGCGCTGGGCAAGCTGGCCGTGCGCCCGGGCGACGTCTGCTGGGACGTGGGCGCGGGCACGGGCAGCGTGAGCGTGGAGCTGGCTTTGGCCGCGCACTGCGGCCGCGTGTACGCGGTGGAGTGCGAAGCAGACGCCTGCGCGCTCATCCGCCGGAACCGGGAGCGGTTCGGCGCGTGGAATATGACGCCGGTGCAGGGCCGCGCCCCGGAGGCGCTGGCCGGGCTGCCCGCGCCGGATGTTGTTTTCATCGGCGGCACCGGGGGCGGCATGGCCGGCGTGGTGGACGCGGCGCTGGCGCGCAGCCCGTCCGCGCGGATCTGCATTTCCGCAATTGCGCTGGAGACGCTTTCCGCCGCCGCTGCGGCGCTGACGGCCCACGGGCTGGCCGCGCAGGTGACGCAGATCGCCGTCAGCCGCACCCGGCCCGCGGGCGGGCTGCACCTGCTTATGGCGAACAATCCTGTTTTTCTGGTCACGGGGAATTGCGAATGATCGAATGTATGCTGGCCGCGCCGTCCTCCGGCAGCGGCAAAACGGCGCTGGCCTGCGCATTGCTGGCCGCGCTGCAAAAACGGGGGCTCGCGCCGTGCGCGTTCAAGTGCGGGCCCGATTATATCGACCCCATGTTCCACCGCTCGGTGCTTGGCGTGGAGAGCCATAATCTGGACCTGTTCCTCTGCGGGGAGGACGCGGCCCGCGCATTGTACGCGCGGCATGCGGCAGGCCACGGCGCGGCGGTGGTGGAGGGCGTGATGGGCTTTTACGACGGCGTGGGCGGCGTGACGGCGCGCGCCAGCGCGTGGCATGTGGCCCGCACGCTGGACCTGCCGGTGCTGCTGGTGCTGCGTCCCCGGGGCGCGAGCCTGACGCTGGCTGCGCAGGTGCGGGGCCTGCTCGCTTTCCGGCAGCCCAGCCATATCGCGGGCATTCTGCTGAACGATTGCTCCGCCATGCTGGCCCGGAGCCTTGCGCCCATGCTGGAGCAGGAGACGGGCGTCCCCGTGCTGGGGTATCTGCCCCACATGCCGGAGGCTGTGTTCGGGAGCCGGCATCTGGGCCTGTACACGGCGGCGGAGATCGACGGCCTTGCGGCGCGCATCGGCGCGCTGGCCGCGCAGCTGGAGCAGAGTGTGGATATGCCGCGCCTGCTGGCGCTGTGCGGGCGGCGCACGGCGGATGGAGCGGGACGGGAGCGCAAGGCCCCGGCGCGAAAGCAGGCGGCGCGCATCGCCGTGGCGCGGGACGAGGCGTTTTGCTTTGCCTATGCCGAAACGCTGGAATCCCTGCGGGACGCGGGCGCGGAGCTTGTATTTTTCAGCCCCGTGCATGACGCGGCGCTGCCCGGGGGAGCGGGCGGGCTGTATCTGCCCGGAGGCTATCCGGAGCTGTACGCCGGGCAGCTTTCGCAAAACGCGGCCATGCGCCGCGCGGTGCGCCGCGCGGTGGAGGCGGGCCTGCCCACGGTGGCGGAATGCGGCGGCTTTTTGTATCTTGGCCAGAGCCTTGAGGGCGAAGACGGCGCGGTGCACCCTATGGCGGGCGCACTGCCCGGCGCGGGCGTGCGGCGGCAGAAGCTTGTTCGCTTCGGCTACGCGCAGCTTACGGCCCGGGCCGACAGCCTGCTGCTGCGCGCGGGCGAAACGGTCCCCGTTCACGAGTTCCACTATTGGGACAGCACGGAAAATGGCGCGGCGTTCAACGCGCAGAAGCCTGCGACGGGCCGCAGCTGGACGTGCGGGTTCGCGGGGCCGGCGCTGTATGCAGCTTTCCCGCACCTGTATTTTGCGGGCAGGCCGCAGCTGGCGGAGCGGTTTGTGCGTGCGGCCGCCGCCTTTCAAAGCGGCCGGTGAAGGGCCCTGTGCTTTTTGAGAGGCCGCAGGACCGGGGCGGCGCCGTGCGCTTGGGAAAGCGCCCCGGGCATTGAAAACAAAATGAAGCTGGAATGCAAAGAAAGAAGCTGGAAGCATGGAACTGCGTGAATTGCTGCAAAACATCACGCCGCCGGACGAGGCGGCGCGGGAACAGGCGCACCGCCGCTGGGCGGCGTGCGCAAAGCCTTTGGGCAGCCTGGGTCTGCTGGAGACGGCGCTGGAGGACATTGCGGCGCTGACGGGCGACGCGCAGGCGCCGCTTTTGCCGCGTGCGGTGCTGGTGCTGTGCGCGGACAACGGCGTGGTCGCCCAGGGCGTTACCCAGACGGACAGCAGCGTGACGGCCGCTGTGACGCGCAACCTGGCTGCGGGGCGCACCTCCGTGTGCCGGATGGCGCAGGCCGCGCAGTGCGCCGTGGTGCCCGTGGACATGGGGGTGCGGGATTTTGCGCCGCAGCCCGGCGTGCTGGCCCGGCGCATCGGCAACGGCACGGGGGATATCACACAGGGGCCTGCCATGACGCGGGCCCAGGCGGAGCAGGCCGTTTTGGCGGGCGCGGAGCTTGTGCGCACGCAGAAGGAAAAGGGCGTGCGTCTGCTGGCCACGGGCGAGATGGGCATCGGCAACACCACCACGGCCAGCGCTGTGGCCAGCGTGCTGCTGGGCCGCGCGCCCGTGGAAATGACGGGCCGCGGCGCGGGTCTTTCGGACGAGGGGCTGCGGCGCAAGGTGGCGGCCATCGAGCGGGCCGTGGCCCTCAGCCGCCCCGCCGCGGACGACCCGCTGGACGTTCTGGCCAAGGTGGGCGGCTTTGACATCGCGGGGATGTGCGGCGTGTTTCTGGGCGGCGCGGCCTGCCGTGTGCCTGTGCTGGCGGACGGCTTCATCAGCGCCGTGGCGGCGCTGTGCGCGGTGCGGCTGTGCCCGGCGGCGGCCAAGGCCGTTTTGGCGAGCCATGTCTCGGCCGAGCCCGCGGGCATGCTGCTGCTGGACGCGCTGCGCAAAAAACCGCTCATCACGGCGGGCATGCGCCTGGGCGAGGGCACGGGAGCGGTGGCGGCCATGCCGCTGCTGGACATGGCCCGCGCCGTATATATGGATTGCTACACGTTTGAGGAGGGCGGCATCGAGGCCTATACGCCGCAGGGCGGAGAGGGCTGAACGCCGGAGAGGAAAGGGGCGGATGGGATGTTCACACTGGTCGTGGGCGGCGCGGCGTCCGGCAAAAGCGAATATGCCGAGCAGCTGATCCTGCGGGCGGGCGCTCTGCCTCGCTACTATGTGGCGACGATGGAACCCTTTGGCGCAGAAGCCCGCGCGCGCATTGCGAGGCACCGCGTCCTGCGCGCGCAAAAGCGGTTCGAGACCATTGAATGCCCCGTTGGCCTTTCGCGGGTGCTGCTGCCTGCAAGGGGCGCGGCGCTGCTGGAATGCCTGAGCAATCTGGCCGCAAACGAGCTGTACAGCCCGGCGGGCGCAGGCGGTGAACAGGCGGCGCTGGCCGCTGTTGTGGACGGCGTGGAAAGCCTGCGGCGGCAGTGCGAAGCACTGGTGGTCGTCACGGGCGAGGTGTTCAGCGGCGGCAGCGCCTATGCGGGAGATACCGGTACCTATCTGCGTGTGCTGGCCGCGGCAAACCGGGCGCTTGCCGCCCGGGCGGACGCTGTTTGTGAGGTGGCGTGCGGCCTGCCGCGCTATTATAAAGGAGAGGGGGCCGCGCTGTGACGCTGCTTGAAACGGCCGCCGTGGCGTTTGCCATGTTTTCCGCCGTGCCGGTACCGCAGCCGGTGTGGAACGAAAAAAACATGCGGTACGCGCTGTGCGCCTTTCCGCTGGTGGGGGTTGTGTGCGGCCTTGCCTGGTGGGGCTGGGCGGCTTTGGCGGCGCGGCTTTCATTCCCGCTTTTGCTGCGCGCGGCCGGGCTGTGCCTTGCGCCGGTGCTCGTGACCGGGGGCATCCACCTGGACGGCTACGCCGACACCTGCGATGCGCTGGCAAGCTGCGCCGCGCCGGAAAAAAAGCAGGAGATATTAAAGGACCCGCGCTGCGGCGCGTTTGCGGTCATACGCCTGTGCACCTATTTTACGGCCTATCTGGGCCTGTGCGCGGCGGTGGACTGCACGCCCCGGGCTGCGCTGTGCATGGGGCTGGGCTTTGTGCTGGAGCGGGCGCTTTCCGGCTATGCGATCGCGGCGTTCCCTCTGGCAAAAAACACGGGCCTTGCCCATACCTTTGCAACGGGAGCGGACCGCACGGCTGTGCGCCGCGCGCTGCTTGTACTGTGCGCACTGGCCGCCGCAGGCATGGCGGCGGCGGGGGGGATGACGGGTGCCGCCATGGCGCTGGCTGCGGTGCTTGTATTTTTGCGATACCGCGCGGTGGCGCAAAAGCAGTTCGGCGGCATATCGGGCGACCTGGCCGGATGGTTTTTGCAAAAGGCGGAGCTGTGGATGCTGGCCGCGCTGGCAGCGTGCAGCCTGCTTTCGGGGGTGACGGGATGATCTTTATCACAGGCCCGCTGTACAGCGGGAAACGGGAGTATGCCCGGCTGCTGCTGGGCTGTACCCGGGAGGAGCTGGCGCAGCGCGCTGTTTGGGACGTGCAGGAGCTGGCCGCGGGCTGCGGCGACCTTGCCGCGTTGGCGCAGCAGCTTGCCCGGAACGAGGTGGTCATCGCCACCGAGGTGGGCAGCGGCGTCGTGCCGGTGGACAAAAACGAGCGCGCCGCGCGGGAGGCGGCGGGCCGTCTCGGCTGCCTGCTGGCGCAGCGCGCGGACGCCGTGGTGCGCGTGTTCTGCGGTATCCCGGTCTATCTGAAAGGAGCGCCGAACACATGAAAGTTTATCTTTTGCGCCATGGGCAGACGGAATACAATGTGGACAAGCGGTACCAGGGCACGCGGGACATCCCGCTTTCGGAAAAGGGGCGCGCCGCGCTGCGGCGGGCGGACATTGAACCGGACACGGTGTATGTCTCGCCGCTGTGCCGGGCCGTGGACACGGCCCGGGTGCTGTTCCCGGCCGCGCGGCTCGTGCCCGTGCACGACCTGCGGGAGATGTGCTTCGGCATTTTCGAGGGGCGCAATTATGTGGAGATGGAGCGCGACCCCGATTATCTCGCCTGGGTGGGAGACGACTGTATGGGCCGCTGCCCGGGCGGAGAGAGCCGGGCTGAATTTTCCGACAGGACCTGCGCGGCCTTTGCGTCCCTGGTGGACGAAGCGCTGGCGCGGGGCGCGGAAATGCTCGTCGTCATGGCGCACGGCGGCACCCAGATGGCGGTGATGGAGCGGTACGCCTGCCCGCGCCGGGATTATTACACCTGGTGCGCGGGCAACGCGGCCGGCTTTATACTGGATGCGGCGCGCTGGCAGACGCACGGCCTGCTGGACCTTGCGGGCGAAGCGTGTTATGCGGAGGAAGCGTGAGATGGATATTGTGCTGGCCGCGCTGTGCGGCTTTTTGATGGACCTTGCGCTGGGAGACCCGGCCTGGATGCCTCACCCGGTGGTGGGCATGGGGAAATGCATCGCCGCGCTGGAACGCGGGCTGCGCCGCGCTTTTCCGAAAACGCCCCGGGGCGAGCTTGCGGCGGGCGCGGTGCTGGCGGCCGTGCTGCCGCTGGGCACGCTGGGCCTTGCGGCGGGCGCGCTCTGGCTGTGCGGCCTTGCGCACCCGGCGCTGCGCTTTGCGCTGGAGGCCGTGTGGTGCTGGCAGGCGCTGGCCATGCGGGGCTTGCGGGACGAGAGCCGCAATGTGTACCGCGCGCTGACGGGCGGCACGTTGGAGCAGGCGCGCGCCGCCGTGGCCCGCATCGTCGGGCGGGACACCGCCGCCCTTTCCGCCGGAGGCGTGACGAAAGCGGCCGTGGAAACGGTGGCCGAAAACTTTGCCGACGGCGTGGCCGCGCCGATGTTTTACATGCTGCTGGGCGGCGCGCCGCTGGCGCTGTGCTACAAGGCGGTGAACACCATGGACAGCATGGTGGGGTATAAGAACGAGCGGTATCTCTATTTCGGGCGCGCGGCCGCAAAGCTGGACGACGCGGCCAATTATCTGCCCGCCCGCATGGCTGCGCTGCTGCTGGCGGGGCGGCGCTCACGGGGCAAAACGCGCGCGGCGCGCTGCGCATCGGACGGCGGGACAGGCGCAGCCATGCCAGCCCCAATTCCGCCCAGACGGAGGCGGTGATGGCCGGAGCGCTGGGCGTGCAGCTGGCCGGCCCGGCCAGCTATTTCGGCAAGCTGTACGAAAAGCCTACGATCGGCGACGCGCTGCGGCCGGTGGAGCCGGGGGACATCCTGCGGGCAAACCGGATGCTGTATGCCGCAGGGACGCTGTGCATGGCGCTGCTGGCCTGCGCGCGCGCTGCGGTGTGCCTGCCGCTGGGGCTGTGACGGAGGGGGGAGAACGCATGGAACTGACGCATGGAGGGGACTGGGCCGGATATGCGGCCCAGTACGGCGGTATGCCGCTGGATTTTTCGGCCAACGTCAGCCCGCTGGGTTTGCCGCAGGGCGTGCGGCAGGCTGTGGCGCGGGCGCTGGACGGAGCGGACCGTTACCCGGACCCGTTGTGCCGGGCACTGCGGAAAAAGCTGTCCGGCACATTGGGCGTGCCCCCGCAGAGCATTTTGTGCGGCAACGGCGCGGCGGACCTGATCTTCCGGCTGGCGCTGGCGGAAAAGCCGAAGCGGGCGCTCGTCACGGCGCCCACCTTTGCCGAATACGAGCAGGCTCTGGCCGTCGCGGGCTGTACGGCGGACCGCTTTTTCCTGCGGGAGGAAGCAGGCTTCGCCGTCACCGAAGCGCTGCTGGAACGCATTGAGCCGGGGCTGGACATACTGTTTTTGTGTGAGCCGAACAACCCCACGGGACGCACCACGCCCCGCGCGCTGCTTTTGCGAATTTTAGAGCGGTGCGCCGCCTGCGGCACACGCCTTGTGGTGGACGAGTGCTTCAACGAATTTCTGGACGATCCTGCCGCGCACACGCTGCTGGGAGAGCTGGAGGGGCATGAAAACCTGCTGCTCCTGCGGGCGTTCACCAAGTGGTATGCGATGGCGGGCGTGCGGCTGGGCTACGCGCTTTGCGCGGACGGCGCGCTGCTGGAGCGCATGCGCGCCGCCGGGCAGCCGTGGGCCGTTTCCGCTCTGGCGCAGGCGGCGGGCGAGGCCGCGCTGGAGGAAACGGATTACAGCGCGGCGCTGCGCGCGCTCGTCGCCGCCGAGCGGCCGCGCCTTTCGGCGGGGCTGGCGGCGCTGGGGTGCCGCGTGATGCCGGGCGAGGCGAATTATCTGCTGTTTTACCACAGCGGCGAACAGCTGGTGCAGCGGCTGCGGGCCCGGGGCGTGCTGCTGCGCGGCTGCGCCAATTATCCGGGCCTGGGGCCGGGGTGGTACCGCGCGGCGGTGCGCACCCATTCGGAAAACAGCGCCTTTTTGCAGGCACTTGGGGAGGTGTTGTAAATGGCGCGCTGCATTATGGTGCAGGGCACGATGTCGGGCGCGGGCAAAAGCCTGCTGGCCACGGCGCTGTGCCGCATTTTCCGGCAGGACGGCCTGCGGGTGGCGCCCTTCAAAAGCCAGAACATGGCGCTGAACAGCTATATCACTCGCGACGGGCTGGAGATGGGCCGGGCGCAGGTGGCACAGGCCGAGGCCGCGGGCCGCGAGCCGGACGTGCGCATGAACCCGGTGCTGCTCAAGCCCAGCAGCGACACCGGCAGCCAGCTGATCGTAAACGGCGAGGTGCGCGGGCAGTACCGCGCGGCGGAATATTTCAAGATGAAAAAAAGCCTGGTGCCGGAGATCCTGCGCGCTTATGAGAGCCTTGCGGCGGAAAACGACGTCATCGTCATCGAGGGCGCGGGCAGCCCGGCGGAGATCAACCTGCGGGACGGCGACATCGTCAATATGGGCCTGGCAGAGCTGGTGAACGCGCCGGTATTGCTTGTGGGGGACATCGACAGGGGCGGCGTGTTCGCGCAGCTTTACGGCACGGTGGCTCTGCTGCAGCCGGAGGAGCGCGCGCGCGTCGTCGGCACGGTCATCAACAAATTCCGCGGCGACGTGGAGCTGCTTCGCCCGGGCCTTGCGATGCTGGAGGAAAAGACGGGCGTGCCCGTGCTGGGCGTCGTGCCTTATACCCGCGCGGACATCGACGACGAGGACAGCCTTGCGCCGTGCCTTGCGCAGACGCAGCAGCGGCGTCCGTTGGACATCGCGGTGGTGCGCCTGCCGCGCATCTCCAATTTTACGGATTTTTCCCCGCTGGAGAGCCACCCCGCGCTGGGCGTGCGGTATGTGGAGCGGGCCGGGCAGCTGGGCGAGCCGGACCTGGTGGTGCTGCCGGGCACAAAAAACACGATGGGAGACCTTGCCTGGATGCGCCAGAACGGCCTGGAGGCCGCGGTAAAGAAGCTGGCGGCCGCGGGCACGCCCGTGCTGGGCGTGTGCGGCGGCTACCAGATGCTGGGAACGGCGCTGGACGACCCGGACGGCGTGGAGCAGGGAGGCCGCATGGACGGCATGGGCCTTTTGCCCTGCGCGACGCGCTTTACCGGGCAGAAGGTGCGCACCCGTGTGCAGGCGTGTGCCGCCGCAGGCCCGTTTGCGGGCGCGCAGCTGGACGGCTACGAGATCCATATGGGCCGCACCGAACGCGGCGGCACGCCGCCGTTCTGCCTGCTTGCGGACGGCACGCCCGAGGGCGCGGCGGCAGGCAATGTGTTCGGCACCTATCTGCACGGCCTGTTTGACACCGGGGAGCTTACGGAAAAGCTGGCCGCCTGGCTGCTGGCGTGCAAGGGGCTTTCGGCAGCGGACGTGCGCGCGGAAAGCCATGCCGCGTATAAGGAGCGTCAGTACGACCTGCTGGCGGACGCGGTGCGCGCCGCCGTTGATATAGCTGCGGTGTACCGCGCAATGGACGCCTGCGCGGCCAAGTAAACACAGAGGAGATGCGAGCGTGAACGGAAAACATACCCTGCCCGCGGATATCGAGCGCACCAGCATGGCGATCATTACACAGGAGCTTGCGGCGGCGGGCATTGAGCTGCCGCCGCAGCATGCCGCCGTGGTGAAGCGGGTGATTCATACAACGGCGGATTTTGATTATGCGCAAAGCCTGTGCTTCACGCCCGACGCCGTTGCACGCGGCGTGGCGGCGCTGCGGCAGGGCGTGTCCATTGTAACGGATACCAATATGGCAAAAGCGGGCGTCAGCAAGCCCAGCCTGGCGAAGCTCGGCGGCACGGTGGCATGCTTTATGGCGGACGGGGACGTGGCCCGCGCCGCGCAGGAAAACGGCACCACGCGGGCGGACGCGGCCATGGAAAAGGCCGCGCGGGAATATCCCGGCGCGGTGCTGGCCGTGGGAAACGCGCCTACGGCGCTGCTGCGCCTGGAGGCGCTGATCGCGGACGGGCTGCGGCCGGCGCTGGTCGTGGCGGTGCCCGTGGGCTTTGTGAATGTGGTGGAGAGCAAGGAGCGCATCTTCGCCGCGTGCAGGGCGGCGGACGTTCCGGCCATAGCCTCCATGGGCCGCAAGGGCGGCAGCAATGTGGCCGCGGCCATCTGCAACGCGCTGCTTTACACGGCCGTGGACGCACTGGACCCCGCCCGGCGGGGCTGGCAGGGCTGACAGCAGGCCCGGAATGTGGTATGATATGTCCGCCCGGAAGACGCTGTATGCGCTGTCTGTCCGGCCGCGGGCGCGGATATTTTGAATGGATGGGATGACACGGACATGAAAAAACAGATTTTGAGCTTTACCGCCCTTTTGCTGGCGCTTCTTCTGGCGGGCTGCGCGGCGTCCGCGCCGCAGAGCGGCAGCGCGGCTTCTGCTTCGGCTTCCGCGTCCGGCGCACAGCCGGAAAGCGCGGCGTCCGGCAGCGCGGATGCGCGGGCCGTCACGTTCACCGACGCGCTGGGCCGTACCGTGACGGTGGAAAGCCCAAAGCGCGTGGCGGCGCTCATCGGCAGCTTTGCCGACGTGTGGTGCCTGGCGGGCGGGAAGGACACGCTTGTTGCGGCGGCGGACGACACCTGGACGCAGTTTGAGCTGGGCCTGCCCGAAACGGTGGTGAACCTGGGCGGCGTAAAGGAGCCGAGCGCCGAGGCGCTGCTGGCCGCGCAGCCGGATTTTGTCATCGGCAGCGCAAAGACGGCGGCGGATGTGGACCTGCTGCCCACGCTGGAGCAGGCGGGCATCCCTACGGCATACTTTGAGGTGAGCACCTTTGAGGACTACCTTGCGATGCTGGAGGTCTGCACGCGCGTCACGGGGCGGCCGGAGCTGTATGAGCAATACGGCGAACAGGTGCGCGCGCAGGTGGATGCGGCCGTGGCCCGCGCGGAGGGAAAGGAAGGGCCGTCCGTGCTGTATTTGCGGGCCACGGGCAGCAGCTGCAAGGTGAAGAACAGCGAAAACAGCGTGCTGGGCGAAATGCTGGCCGCGCTGGGCTGTGTGAACATCGCGGACAGCGACGCGTCTCTGCTGGAGGAGCTTTCCATGGAGGCCATCCTTGCGGCGGACCCGGAGAGGATCTTTATCGTGATGCAGGGCAGCGACCAGGAGAAGGTGCGGCAGACGCTGGAGAGCGCTGTGCTTTCCAACCCGGCATGGCAGCAGCTGAGCGCGGTGAAAAACGGCAGGGTCTATTATATGGACCAGCAGCTGTACAACCTGAAGCCGAACGCACGCTGGGGCGAGGCATACGAAAAACTGGCGGAGATCCTGTATGGAGAAGCGTAGCTTTCGCAGCGTGCCTGCGCGCCTTGCGCTGCTGGCGCTGGCCATGCTGGGCGCTGCGCTGCTAAGCCTGTGCCTGGGCGCGGCGGCGGTGTCCCCCAGGGAGATTCTGTCGGTGCTTTCGGGCGGCGGGAAGGGCACGACGGCGGCAAGCATACTTTTGTATGTGCGCCTGCCGCGCACATTGGGGTGCCTGTTGGCCGGCGCGGCGCTGGCGGTGTCCGGCGCGGTCATCCAGACAGTGCTGGCAAACCCGCTGGCCGCGCCCAACATCATCGGCGTCAATTCCGGCGCGGGGCTGGGCGTGGCGCTGTGCTGCGCAGTGCTGCCGACGGCGGCTGCCGCGGTGCCCTTTGCGGCGTTCCTGGGGGCGTTCGCCGGGGTGATGCTGGTGCTTCTGATCTCGGAAAAGGCGGGCGCGTCCCGTATGACGCTGGTGCTGGCGGGCGTGGCCATCTCCGGAATGTTCGGGGCGGGCATCGACGCGGTGCTCACGGTATTTCCGGACTCCCTCATCGGCTATTCGGATTTCCGCATCGGCGGCCTGGCCAACCTGTCCATGGGCAAGGTCGCGCCTGCGGCGTGGGTGATCCTTCTGTGCCTGGGGGCCGCGCTGGCGCTTGCAAACGAGATGGACGTGCTGGCGCTGGGCGCCGACACGGCCCGGAGCCTGGGCCTGCGGGTGCGCGGCGTGCGCGTGGCGCTGCTGGCGCTGGCGGCGGCGCTGGCAGGCGCGGCTGTAAGCTTTGCGGGCCTGCTGGGTTTTGTGGGGCTTGTTGCGCCGCATATGGTGCGGCGGCTGGTGGGCGGTGAAAGCAGGCGCCTGCTGGCGGGCTGCGCGCTGGGCGGCGCGGCGCTGCTCACCGTGTGCGACGTGGCCGCGCGCACGCTGTTCGCGCCGTACGAGCTGCCGGTGGGCGTCGTGCTCTCCCTCGCGGGCGGGCCGTTCTTCCTCTGGCTGCTGTTCCGCAAAGGGAGGGGACATCCATGATCGAGCTGCGTAAAATAAGCGCCGGGTACCGCGGAGAGCCGGTGCTGCGGGACGTGGACCTTGTGTTCCCCGCGGGCTGCGTGACGGTGCTGCTGGGGCCGAACGGCTGCGGCAAAAGCACGCTGCTGAAAACGGCGCTGGGGCTGCTGCCCGCGCTTTCGGGCGAGGTGCTGTACGACGGCGCGCCGCTGTCCGGCATGCCGCCCGAGCAGGTGGCGCGGCGCGCGGCGTATATGGCCCAGAGCCGCAATGTGCCCAGCATCGAGGCGCGGCGCATGGTGCTGCACGGGCGGTTCCCGTACCTGTCGTTCCCGCGGCGCTACCGCAAAAGCGACTATGCGGCCGTGCGGCGCGCGATGGAAAAGGCGGACGCGCTGGAGCTGGCGGACCGTCCGATGCAGGAGCTGAGCGGCGGCCAGCGGCAGAAGGTGTATCTGGCCATGGCGCTGGCCCAGGAGACGCCGGCCGTCTTTATGGACGAGCCTACTACTTTCCTCGACGTGCGCCACCAGATGGATGTGATGCGCACGGCGCGCGGCCTTGCGGACGGGGGAAAGGCCGTCGTGCTGGTGAGCCATGACCTGTGCCAGGCGCTGCGCACCGCCGACCGCGTGGCGCTGCTGGCGGACGGAAGGCTGTGCATGGCGGGCACGCCGGAGCAGGTGTACGCCGGCGGCGCGCTGGACCGGGTGTTCGGCGTGCGGGTGCGGCGCGTGCCCGTGGACGGCGGCTGGCAGTATTTTTGCGAATGAACCGGACAGGCGCGGGCCGGACGGCCGGTATCTCCGCCTGAATTTGTCGTGATGGGAGCGCAGTGTATGGCGTATTTTCCGATGTTTGTGGAGCTGGAGGGGCGGCCCTGCCTGATCGTGGGCGGCGGCGCGGTCGCGCTGCGCAAGGCGCGCAGGCTGCTGCCCTATGGCCCGTGCCTGACGGTGGTCGCGCAGAGCTTTGTGCCGGAGCTGGAAGCACTGGAGGGAGCTGCGCTGTGCCGCCGGGCATTTCGCCCCCGGGACATGGAGGGACAGGCGCTGGTGGTCGCCGCGACGGGCGACGGCGCGCTGAACCGGGAGATCGCCGCGCTGTGCCGGGCGCGGCGCATCCCTGTGAACGCGGTGGACGACAAGGACAACTGTACCTTCCTGTTCCCGGCGCTGGTGCGGCGCGGGCCGCTTTCCATCGGCATCTCCACAGGCGGGGCCAGCCCCACGGCCGCGGTATATGTAAAGGAAAAAATCGAAGCGGCGCTGCCCGGCGGCGACGGCTGGAACGGGATATTGGAATATCTGGCCGCCCGGCGCGCCCCTGTTCGGGCCTCGGTGCCGGACGAAACCGCCCGGGCGCGGCTGTTCGCGGCGCTGTTCGACGCATGTATGGAAAAGGGAAGGCCGCTGGAGCAGGCCGAATTCGACGCGCTGGCGGCGCGGATGGAAAGAGAGGGGCCGGGGGATGCATAAAAAGGGCTTTGTCTATCTGGTGGGCGCGGGCTGCGGCAGCGCCGACCTCATCACGGTGCGGGGGCTGCGTCTGCTGCAAAGCTGCGACGCGGTGGTTTACGACGACCTCATCGATCCGGCCCTGCTGGCGCAGGCCGCGCACGCGGAGCAGCATCCCGCAGGCAAGCGGTGCGGCAGGCATTCCATGCCGCAAAGCGAGATCAACAGCCTGCTGGTGCGGCTGGGCCAAAGCGGAAAGACCGTCGTGCGCCTGAAGGGCGGCGACCCGTTCGTGTTCGGCCGGGGCGGGGAGGAATTTCTGGCGCTGCAGGCGGCGGGCGTCCCCTGTGAGGAAGTGCCGGGGATTTCTTCGTGCATCGCGGTTCCGGCCGCAGCGGGCATTCCCGTCACACACCGGGGGGCAAGCCGCAGCTTCCATGTCATTACGGGCCACACGGCACAAACGGGCGACACGCTGCCGGAATCTCTGGAGGCGCTGGCGGCGCTGCACGGCACGCTTGTGTTTTTGATGGGGCTGAACAGCCTGGAACAGATCGCCGCGCGGCTGACGGCTGCGGGCAAGCCGCCGGAAACGCCCGCGGCAGTGGTGTCCGGCGGAAATGCACCGCACCCGGCCACGGTGCGCGGCACGCTTGCGGACATTGCCGAAAAGGCGCGCGCAGCCCGGGTGCAGGCGCCCGCCGTCATCGTGGTGGGCGCCGCCGCGGCGCTGGAGCTTTGCGCCCCGGCCGCGCCCGTGCTGCCGCTGGCAGGCGTGCGCGTGGGGCTGGTGGGAACGCCCGCCTTCACAGAACGGCTCGCCCGGCGTTTGGAAGCACTGGGCGCGGCCGCGGTTCCCTGCATGACGGCTCGGGTGCGGCCTTTGCCGCCCCAGCCGGGCTGGGAAAGGCTGGCGGACGGGCGCTCCTGCTGGGTGGTGCTGACGAGCCGCAACGGCGTCGGCTGCTTTTTTGACGCGCTTGCCGCGGCGCGCATCGACGTGCGCCGTCTGCACGCCTGCCGTTTTGCCGCCATCGGCCCGGCTACGGCGGAGGCGCTGGCACAGAGGGGCATCACGGCGGATCTGTGCCCGGAGCAGGCCACAGGCGCGGAACTGGCCCGTGCGCTGTGCGCCGCCGCCGGCCCCGGCGAAGAGATCCTGCTGTTTCGCGCCGCGGAAAGCAGCCCGGAGATGCGCGGCATCCTGACGGCTCAAGGCTTTTCGGTGCGGGAATATACGCTGTACAAAACGGAATATGCCGCGGCATCGCCCAATGCGGAGGCAGACTATCTGGCGTTTGCCAGCGCGGGCGGCGTGCGGGCATGGTTCTCCGCCTGCGGCGCGGCGCCGAAGGGCGCTGTGTGCGTGTGCATCGGCCCGGTGACGGCCCGCGCGCTGGCGCAGCAGACCGGTGCGCCGTTCCTGACGGCGGAGGACATCTCCGCAGAGGGCGTGGCCGAATGCATTCTGCGCGCACACCGGCACAAGAAAGCGCAGGAGGAGTAAAACGCCCCGCCGCACAGGCGGCAGGACCGGAGGCCTGAATTCATATGGGATGTATTATTCCCGGCTTGCGGGACCGTGATTTGAAGAAAACAGGGATAAGCCGATACGGGTTTATTTCCACAGCGGAGATCCTGTTCAGCGATGCGGTTCGGAAGATCTGCGAAAACGATACCTGCCGCTTGTACGGAAGAACCTGGGCGTGTCCTCCCGCGGTTGGAACGGTTGAACAGTGCAGGCAGCGGTGCCTCCGGTATGAAAAGGCGATGGTTTTTGACGCTGTATATCCTTTGACAGACCCTTTTGATTACGAAGGAATAACCGAAGGACACAGGGCGTTTAAAAAGCTGTGTGACAGGCTGTATATCCTTGTGAAAAACCAGCTTTCTTCATTCCTTCTTTTGTCCAATGAAGGCTGTAACAGATGTGAAGCCTGCACCTATCCGGAGGGTGCATGCAGAATGCCGGAAATGCTGTTTCCCTCTTTGGAAGGCTTCGGGATCGATGTTGCAAGCCTGGCGGCAAAAGCCGGCCTGACCTATAACGGCGGAGAAAATACAGTGACTTACTTTGGGATGCTGCTGTATTGATCTGGCACGTTTTTGCTTTCCGTCCGCCGGATACAAAAAACCTCCTGCCGGGAATCCCCTCGTAAGGAAGTTCCTTAGAAAATGCATGAATCAATGAAGTCCGTACCCTTTTCAGGGTGCGGACTTCTACTTTGGACTGCAGTGCCGCAATCCGATGCTCGTTATACCTGTGGACACGCTCACACCAGCACAGTCGCCCTATGCTGCTTTTTCGATAAACGGAAAATTGTCCTATTCAAGCCATTGAATAAAAGCGGTTTTATCACTGCTGTTATACCCTGCGCTTCTATAAAACTTAAGTATTGACTCTTCCTTTGAACCGGTGAGCAGCATCATTTTATAACAATTTGCCATTTTGGCAATTTCTTTGGCATAATTCAAACATTCTGTTGCATACCCTCTGCCGCGGCAGTCTTTTCGGGTAACAACATTTTCTATAAAGGCGTACGGCCGGACATTTCTTGTTAAATTAGGAATTATTACGCAAACACAAGAGGATACGATTTTATTATCAGCCTCATTCACTATAATGTGATGATTTTTATCTTTTATAATCGTTTCCCATGTCGTTTTTAAATGTTCCGTCCTTTCCGGTACAGACTTCTCGTGCAGATATAGATACAGATTTAACAATTTACTTAGCTCGTTTTCGTAAATTTCTCTAACCATACAGCACCTCTACAAAGTCTATACGTCCTTACAAAGTGTCCTCCCCCGGCAGGAGGTTTTTTGTAAGAAAGGCCTTTGCTGAGGGAAGGCGGCCCTCCCTCAAAAGACCATGTGCAGCGCGTTGGCAAGCACCTGTACGGATACGTCGGTGTGCTCACCGCCGTACTCGCCGTCCAGCGTCCACTTTGTGGGCGTGGGGAAATGCACCGTTACGCTGTCCGCATGCAGCAGATGGATCAGCTCGTTGTTGAAATCCCGGGCCAGCAGCTTGGAGACGATGGTGTTCGCTTCCGCCACGCTTGTGGGCGCTTTGATGAGCAGCACCTCGAATTCGCCGTCGTCCAGTGTGGCTTCCACGCTTTTGTCCAGCGAAAAGCCGCCGATGGACGTTGTGTTGGAAATGGAGCAGAACAAAAATTCCTCCTCGAACACCTGGTCTCCAACCTCCACGCGGGCAGGATATTTTTCCCCGATGGGCAGGCGTTTGACGCCTTCAATGATGTAGGCAAGGTGCCCCATGGCGTTTTTCATGTTCTGGGGCGTTTCGTAGGAAACAGCGGAAAAGGCGCCGAAGGCGGCCACATAGCAGAACAGCTCACCGCCGAAATCCCCTGCGTCGATGGCATGCGGCCGGCCGTTGACCACGGCGTCCGCGGCGTCCTCGGGCGTTTTGGGCAGGCCGAGAGAGGCGGCGAAATCGTTGGTGCTGCCGCTTGGAATATAGCCCAGCAGAGGCGGCTGCTCCAGGCGCAGCAGGCCGTTCACCGTATGGTGCAGCGTGCCGTCGCCGCCGCAGCATACCACAATGTCGTAGCCCGCGCTTTCGGCCCCGGCCAGAATGTCCTCTGCGTTCAGCCCGTCCAGAATGGGATATACGGTCGTCTCGCAGCCGCCTGTGCAGAATTTTTGCAGCAGCATGTCCAGGTTGCGGGAGGTTTGCGCGCGCCCCGCGCTGGGGTTATAAAGAAGCAAAAGCTTTTTGCGGTCCATCATAAAAAATACCTGCTTTCCGGAAGATGATGCGGGCCATTGTTAGGATTGCCCGCCGGCGGGGCCGCCACACAGCGCGGCTTTAACAAAATTTCGTCCGCTGAAATTTTGCATGGTTCAATGTTCTCAAAGCCCATGCGCAAAAGCGCATCAGCGTACGAAGTGCGCGCAGCCGCGCAAGCGGCGGGCTTGAAATTATTATACCACATCCGTCCGGTATGAATGTTACAAAACTGTGGCGGCCGCCGGCCCGCTCTGGCGCCGTTTTATATCCCGGCAGAGGGCTGCGCAGCTTCCAGCGTATGCAGAGCGTTCAGCGCGGCGCCTGCCCGCGCCGCCACCCAGAGCTGGGGCGCAAGCGCGCGGGCCTGCTCATACAGAGGAACGGCGCCGGCTGCATCGTTTTCCTCCAGAAGCAGTGCGCAGGCCAGATAATAGCTCGCCTGCGCCCGGAGGTAGCTGTTGGGAGCAAGCCCCAGCTCGGTGCGGAAATAGGCGGTGTGGCCGCCCGGCTCGCCCCGCTGCACGGCCATCATGTGCTCCAGGTCCAGCACAGCCTTGCTGAAATGCCCGAACAGCGCGTTGCCCGCCGGCAGCGTGCGCACTTCGTCACGCAGATATGCGAGCTGGCTGCGGGCCGCGGCATAATCTTCCAGGCCGATGGCGATGCTGGCCTGGCGCGTATAAACGCTCAGGCGGAGCTGCTGCAGGCAGCTTTTGCTGCGGCGGGGCACGCGGTCCATCCCCATGCGGGACAGCGCCTCCAGCGCCTCGGGGCCGCGCCCCAGCGCCTGCAGGGCAAAGCTTTCATTCAATGCCAGGTTGGGCCGCGTGCTGCGGTTCTGCCAGCGTTGGCACCCGCGTATCTCGGCCAGAAACGCCGCGGCGTCGCAGCTCGTAAGAAAGCGCTGGTACGCCGCATTGAAGCGGCGCGTGCCCAGCACGCTGCAAATCACCGCCAGCAGCATCACACCCGCGAGCGTAAGCACCAGAAGCACGCCGAAAGCGGCCCAGTGCAAAAAAATACCGGCGATATAAAGTGAAAGCATCAGCAGACAGCCGATGGAATAGGCGGCCGTGTAGCGTCCGTAATAACCCATATACAAAATCAAACCTTTCTGCATGCGTGCGGATTTTGTCCTTTTGTGTTATTATAGTATAGCACACCGCGCGCCCCGGGCGGCGGTGTGGTTTTGTGAAAAATAGCCGCAGGCTGTTTTTTCGCCTTTCCGGCCGGTCTCTGGGCGGGAACGCCGGGATAGTTTTGCTGTGCAACAAGAAAATGGCCGTGGGCCGTTTTTACGGGCACAGGCGGGAAAGCGGCGGTCCGGGTGTGCGCACGCAAGGCGCGGCGCGGGAACAGGCGGACGCGGCCGAAAGGGAGAGACAGCAGATGAATGCAGATTTTTATTCCGAGAGCTTTACCGTAAAGGCGTATGAATGCGATGCCGAGGCCCGTATGACGCCGGGGGCCATCCTGCGGCGCGCCCAACAGATATCCACCGACCAGTGCGACCTGCTGGGCCTGACGAATGAGGTGTACGCGCGCACGCACACCGCGTTTTTGCTGGCGAAGCTGGCCGTGGAGTTTTATGCGCCCGTGCGCGCGGGGCAGTGCGTGACGCTGGCAACCAGGCCCAGCGCGCCCCAGCGCGCGGTGTATGGGCGCTACACCACACTGTGCGCGCAGGACGGCACGGTGCTGAGCGCAGTGGACAGCCGCTGGATCTTGGTGGATACACGGACGAAGCGCATCCTGCGCCGTCCGCCGGAGGACATGCCCATGCCGTTCGTCCAGCCGCCCGTATGCGAGCTGGATGTATCGCTGGTAAAAGGGGAGGCGCAGCCCGTGGCGGAGGAAACGGCCTTTTATACCCGCTGCGACCAGAACCGCCATATGAACAACACCTATTATGCGGATATCGTCTGCGACCATGTGCCTCTGGAGCGCATTGCCGCGCACGCGCCCGCGCGGCTCGCCGTCGTCTATCACAGTGAGGTGCCCATGGGCGCTTCCTTTACCCTGCTGCGCGCGCAGACAGGGGAGAACGGCTGGTATTTTGTAGGAACGGACGGGGAAAAGAAACACTTTGAGGCAAACCTGACGCTGACCGAGTGAGCGGCATTATGATGATGCATGTATTAAAAAAGAAAATTGCCGAAAACTTGCTTTGACCTGGATTATCAGGTAGAATAAACATGATAAATGTTCTTTAAATCGGCGTTTTGGCAAAAAAGAGGTTGACGGAAAATGAAAACCGGCGTACACTTTAGACAGACAGACAGACAGACAGACAGACAGACAGACAGACAGACAGACAGACAGA
>OGGQ01001029.1_pt1 | contig 38396 bp, 31 predicted proteins | sample 1571191 | NCBI WGS metagenome assembly OGGQ01 (sample SAMEA2582061, study PRJEB24529) | metagenome | biome: Human gut stool | place: China | collected 2011
GCGGACGGCGCAGATCTGCCTGGCGCACAGCTTTGGCGACGGCGGCGCGCAGAGCCGTCTGGTGCGTGCCGCCCTGCGTGGTGTGCTGGCCGTTGACGAACGAGTCGTAGCTCTCGCCGTAGCCCGTGCCGTGGGTGATCACCACCTCGATGTCCTCCCCCGTGAGGTGGATGGGCGGGTAGAGCGGGTCCTCGGTCATGTTGTCGTTCACGAGGTCCAGCAGACCGTTTTTCGAAACGTAGCTCTTGCCGTTGAAATTGAGCGTCAGACCCAGGTTCAGGTAGCTGTAATTGCGGATTTTCTGCTCGACGTATTCGAGGTTGTAGGCATATTCGCCGAAAATCTCCTTGTCGACACGGTACGAGATGAACGTGCCGTTCTTCTCGTTGACGCCGCTCTCCCACCTGTCGCTCACTTCGAGACCCTTGGCGAAGGTCACCGTACGGGCCTCGCCGTCGCGGACCGAACGGGCCGTAAACTCTTCGGAAAGCATGTTCACGGCCTTGACGCCCACGCCGTTCAGGCCCACGGTCTTCTTGAAGGCGTCGCCTCCGTACTTGCCGCCCGTATTCATCTGCCCGACGGCCGCCGCGAGCGACTTGAGGGGGATGCCGCGGCCGTAGTCGCGCACCGTAACGACGTTGTCGGCCAGCGTGATGTCGATCTGCCGGCCCGCGCCCATGATGAATTCGTCGATCGAGTTGTCCACGACCTCCTTGATCAGCACGTAGAGCGCCTCGTCGGGCTGCGAACCGTCGCCCACCACGCCGACGTACATGCCGGGGCGCAGGCGGATGTGCTCCCTCGGCGAGAGGGTCACGATGGCGTCGTCGCCGTAATTGTTTGCGTTCGAGTTGGTATTATTGAGTAAATCTGCCATAACTTAATTAAGGTGAAAAGTGAAAGGTGAGAAATTAAAAAATCGGCGGGAAGTTCAACGCAACTTTTTTTGAATTTTTCGTGTTCCAACCTTTATTTGCGACATTTCACTTTTGATCTTTCACTTTTAACTTTTCGTTTCTCACTTCTCCCAGCGCCGTGCACATCCGTTCATGCACCTCCTGCATCAGTTCATGCGTCTCCAGCGCGGCGACCCGTTCGGCCGGAACGGGAGGCAGCACGCGGACGGTGATCCGGTTGCCCCAGTTGAATGCCAGGTTCTTTTTGATCAGCGTCTTGGTTCCGTCCAGCACCACGGGAAGGATCTCCGCGCCGGCCTCCTTGGCCAGCGTGAAGGCCCCGGCCTTGAAGCGGTGGATCTCACCGTCCTTCGAGCGCGTGCCCTCGGGAAAAATCGCCACCGAAGCCCCGCGCGAAATCCACTTTTTCCCGTCGCGGACCAGCTGTTCCAACGCCTCGGCGGCGTGGCCGCGGTCGATGCAGATGTCGCCGTGCAGCAGGAGGAACTGGCCGAAGAAGGGCGTTTTGAAGACCTCGCGCTTCGACACCCAGCGGAAATTGAGCGGAATGTAGTAGAGCGCCGGGATGTCGATCACCGTGTTGTGGTTGATGACGATGACGTAGCTCTTCTTCCGGTCGATCAGTTCGCGGCCGATGACCCGCTGCCGCCAAAAGGGCGGCAGGAAGAAGAAAATCCGCACCAGGATGCGCGACAGTTCATGCACCGTCCGGCGCCCCCGGTCGAAGGGATAGCAGACGACCAGCGCAAGGGCCGACAGAATCATAAAAAGCGTGCACAAAAGCACCAGCAAAAGGTAGTATAAAGCACTTAACATACGATCATCGTTCTATTACAGCATTTGTAAAACAGACTGTCCGAACCCGCGGCCGCGGGCCGCGTCCACAAATCCGGCCCGCCCCGGATTCCAGCCTCCGGGAGGGACCCGGCAAAGGGCGCAGCCGGTTGAAAAAAGCCCGTATCAGACGTCCGGGGACAATTAGCCACATTAATTCAATTTGCAAATTTAGGAATTATTTCCCGGGATTCCTACCCCGCCAGTCGGCGAATTTTCAACAAAATATTCACGGCGTCTGTTTTCTGGAGGCGAAAAAGCGGGACCGCGAAAAAAAGTTACGGAAAAATTTGGTTCGCAGCCGGGGGGGGGTATCTTTACACCCGGAAAACACCCCCGCAAGAACCGCGGGATTCCATATATATTAGGTATCAAAAATTTTCTGAAATTTACAGTACTATGTCTTGCATAGTATAAATATTATTACATATCTTTGCACTGACAAATAAAGTGCAAAACAGAATATTATGAAAAGACTGATCCTCCTTATCGTAACGCTCGCAGCGGCCGCGACCCGGCTCTTTGCGGCGCATCTCTGCCCCTCGACGGGCCGCGTGGTGGACGAACAGGGAAAAGCCGTCGAATACGCAACGGTCGTCCTGCTGAAAGGAACCGAACAGGTGGCCGGCATGACCACCGACGCCGAAGGACGTTTCGCGCTGAAAGCAGCTCCCGGCGAATACACGCTCCTGATTCAGTACCTCGGATTCGACCCCGTGAAAAAGCCGGTGCGCGTGGAGCAGGAGAACCATCTGGGCGATTTCGTGATGCGGACCTCGGCGACCGGCATCGAAAGCGTGGAGGTAAAGGCCCGGCTGGTGCGCCGCGAGGCCGACCGGTTCGTGGTCGACGTGGCGAACGCCCCGGCGGCCATCGGCAAGGACGGCATCGAACTGCTGGAACGCGCCCCCGGCGTATGGATCGACGGGGAGAAAATATCAATCAACGGCAAGAGCGGCTCGAAGGTCTACGTCAACGACCGCGAACTGCGCATGGAGCCGGAACAGCTGCTGACCTACCTGCGGTCGCTCCGGGCCGAGGAGATTCAGAAAATAGAGGTCGTGCCCACCTCGGGCGCCGACTACGATGCCGACTCGGCGGGAGGCATCATCCGCATCACGCTCAAAAAACGCCGCGAGAACGGCGTCAACGGCTCGGTGGCGTTCAACACGACGCAGGGAGAGATCGTACACAGGTACAATCCGTCGGCCAACATCAACCTGCATTCGGGCCGCGTGGACTTCTACGCCTCGGCATGGGGATCTTTCGGAAAGGACGAGACGACCACCGGCGAGCAGACGCGCTACGAGGCCGCGGACAAGGAGCTGAACGCACATTCGTCGATGAAAGGCCGCAACCGCAGCCTCGGGGCCAGCGCCGGCGCGGTGGTCGAGATCGACAACAGGAACAGCGTCGGCGCGGAGTTCGAGTACTGGCGCAACCGGAACGGGGAGCCGAACGACACCTACACGGATTTCCGGAACGCCGGCACGGTGACACGCACGGACAGCCATTTCGACAAACTCGACATCCGCAACAACTACTCGGCGACGTTCAACTACATCCGCAAGATCGACACGCTCGGCTCGACGCTCAAACTCCTTGCCGACTACACGCGCCGCGAAACCGACTCCGGAAACGACAACTTCAGCCGCATGACGGCTCCGGGAGCGACGGCGGATTCGACCTACCGCGACAACACCGAGAGCGTCTACAACATCGCCACGGCGACGCTGGCCCTCGAAAAGAGGTTTTCGCCCCGCTGGACGCTCAAGGCCGGAGCCAAATACACCTACAACGACATGCACAACGACGCGCTCTACGAATACCTCAAGGGCGACGCATGGACGCGCAACGACAACCAGAGCTTCACGATCGACTACACGGAGAACATCGCGGCGGCCTACGCCGTCGCCTCGGCGCAACTCGGCCGCTGGGGCCTCGTGGCTGGTCTGCGCGGCGAATACACCCACACGACGGGAAAAAGCGTCGGACAGGATTATTTCTCGCTCTTTCCAAACGCCAACGTCTCCTTCGCCCTTTCGAAGGAGAAAGGATGGTCGCTGATCGCCCAATACGCCCGGACCATCGAACGGCCGCGCTTCTGGTGCCTCAACCCCCAGCGGATGCAGATTTCGGACTACACCTACCAGACGGGAAACCCGTCGCTCGACCCGGCGTTCAAGCAGGACGTGAACCTCACGCTGGTGGCCGCCCACAAATACACCCTCACGGCCGGCGTGCAGCTCGTCAGCGGCGAGATTCAGCAGACGATACAGGCCGACCCGGAGAATCCCGACCTGCTGCAACTGGCATGGGTCAACTACGACCGCACCAAAAACTATTACGTCTCGGTCAATCTGCCTTTCCAGCCCGCGAAATGGTGGCAACTGAACGCCAACTTCACCTACATGCGCCACGGTGAGCGCGTCGAGCAGCACGGCGCCGAAACTTTCTACAACTGGGCATTCGGCAGCATCTCGACGACCTTCACGCTGCCGGCTAAATTCTACATCGACCTCTCGTACAACTATCAGAGCCGCATCGACCTGGGCAACTGCTGGGTCGAACCCGACCACCGGTTGCAGGCCGGCGTGAAGAAACGCTTCGGCGACCGGTTCACCGCCTCGTTCTCGGTGCAGAACCTTCTGGACCAGGGACAGGTGATCGGAGCGCACGGCGACGGATTCGTCCGCACGATGAACGCCCGGCAGACGTGGAGCAACCGCTCGTTCCGAATCGGGCTGACCTACAACTTCAAGTCGGGGAAGGCCTTCAAGCGCAAAGCCGTCGAGGCGGGGTCGGCCGACGAAAAGAGCCGGCTGTAACGGTACGAAGACAAACGCGCCGGCGTCGGAGGCGATTCCTCCGGCGCCGGCGTGTTTTTGCAAAATCCGTCAGCGGGTACGGCGGATGCGCGGCAGCGGCAGGCGGCGCGCCCAGCGCACGGCCCAGCGCGGCAGGCGCGGACGGGCCATCCACCGGGCCAGGTGCGTGACGGAGGTGGGGATGCGGATTGATTTGCCGGCGATGATGAGCGTCATGGCGACGAGGATCAGCAAAACGCCGGTTCCGATGCGCAGCGTGAACCGCTCGCCGAAGACCGCGACGCCGAAAAACAACGCCGTGACGGGTTCCAGCGCCCCGAGGATCGCCGTGGGCGTGGAGCCGATGCGGCGGATGGCCCCGGCCATCGCGACCAGCGAAACGATCGTCGGGAAAAGCGCCAGCGCAACGGCGTTGACCCACATCAGGGACGAAGGGACGGGTTGCAGATCGGCACAGCCCCGCAGCCGAACGACATAGACCAGCGAGCCGAAAACCAGACAGTAGAAGGTGAGTTTCTCGGTCGGAAGGTCCTTGAGCGACGAGCGGTTGACGGCGACGATCCAGACCGCATAGGAGAGCGCCGAAAGGAAGACCAGCACGACGCCCGCGAGGTTGAGCGTCGCGCCGTCGCCCCCTTTGTAGAGCAGCGAGATGCCCCCGCATGCCAGGGCGATCGAGACGACCGTGGCGGCGGTGACCCGCTCGCGGAAACCCACGGCCATGATGACCGCGACCATCACCGGATAGACGAACAGGATCGTCGAGGCGATGCCGGCGTCCATGAGGTTGTAACTCTCGAAAAGCAGCAGCGACGAGACGGAGAAGAGCACGCCCATAGCCGCAAGCGGCAGGACGTCGCGCCGCCGCAGGGCGAACGACTGCCGCCGGAACAGCATCAGCGCACCCAGCATCACCACAGCCAGCACATAGCGGTAGAACAGCACGGAATCCACTCCCAGGCCCGCGCCGTAAAGCGGCAGTGCAAAGAGCGGATTCAGTCCGTAGCTGGCCGCGGCTATGGCTCCCAGCACATAGCCGCGGGAACGTTCCGAGATCATTTAGAAGGTGACCTGCGGAGCGGCCGCGGCCCCTTCGGCCGACTCGAAATAGGGCTTCTGGCCGAAGCCGAACATCCGCGCGACGAGGTTGGCCGGGAAGCGGCGCACCGAAACGTTGTACTGCTGCGCCGCGGCGTTGAAGTCCTTGCGGGCGACGGCGATGCGGTTCTCGGTCCCTTCGAGCTGGGCCTGCAATTCGAGGAAATTCTGGTTGGCCTTCAGGTCGGGATAGCTCTCCGACACGGCGATCAGGCGGCCCAGCGCGGAGCGCACCTCGGCCTGCGCCCGCTGGAACTGTGCGAGCCGCTCGGGCGTCAGGTCGTCGGCCGAAAGGTTGATCGACGTGGCCCGGGCGCGCGCCTCGGTAACCTCGTTCAGGGTCTGCGTCTCGTGGGCCGCGTAGCCCTTCACGGTGTTGACCAGGTTGGGAATCAGGTCCGCACGCCGCTGGTACTGCGTCTCGACATTGGACCAGGCGCTTTTAAGCCCCTCCTCCCTGTTCACAAAACCGTTATAGGTCGCATAAAAGAAGATCGCCACCACGGCGACTACGCCGATCCAAATCCATTTTTTCATAACAGAAGCTATTTATATATATATTTAAACTCATTTCGCATCAAACCGCCGCAGCCGCCGCCTCCGGCGCCGTTTACAAGCCAGCCCCCGTCCCAAACCCTTCCTTCAGGGGAAGGGCTTGTCGCGACGCAACCGAATTGCAGACGCTTTTCAGCCCAACATGCAACGCCCCGGAACTCTGCACCTTAAACTACCAGCGCGAACCGGCTCCGCCGCCGCCGAAGGAGCCTCCTCCGAAGCCGCCGCCCATGCCGCCGCCCATGCCGCGTCCGAAGCCGCCGCCGATAATCGTGCCGCCCCCGGCCCCGCCGCCGAAATTGTCGTCGCGCAGGTTGCGCGAACGCCGCTTCACGACCGCACCGCAGTTCGGGCAGACATACGTATATTCGACCAGCCGGTAGTTCCGCGTGACGCTCAACACCTGCTGCGACTGCTGTTTCAGCGTCAGCTTACGGCACTTCGGGCAACGGCGGGAGAAATAGTAGTTCGCCAGCACCATGCCCAGCGGGAAGATCACGAAGCCGAAGACGATCGTGAAGATCATCCATGCCGGAAGGTCCTCGTCGGCGTCGCCGCCCAGATCGACCTCGCCGCCTTCGAGGATCGTGGCCGCAGCCCCCACCCCGGCAACCATGCCCGCGCTGTAATTCCCCTCGCGGAAGGCCGGAAGCATATAGTTGAGCTGAATGCGTTTGCAGAGCGCGTCGGGAAGGATGCCTTCGAGGCCGCCGCCCGTGACGAAGCGTATCTCACGCAGGTCCTTCACCAGCAGGATGCCCAGTCCGTTATTGCTTTTGGCCGAGCCTACGCCCCAGCTGCGGAACAGATCGACGGCGAACGAGAACGTATCGCCGCCCGCGATGTCGTCGACGGCGACGACGGCGACCTGCGCGAGGCCCCGCTCACGCAGCGAGGCGCAGACGGAGTCGATATGCGCCACGGCGGCAGGCGACAGGATACCGTCGGGATCGGAGACATAGCGCCGCCGGTCCATACGCTGAACATTGGGAATCTCGTCCGCGCGGTAGGTTCCCGCAAGGGCGGGCAGCGTGCAGGCGAGCAGCAGGCAAAGGATCGCAATGTTTCTCATGCGGCAAAGATAAAGAAAATGAAGAATTAAAAATGAAAAATGAAAAATTATAACGCAGGCTGCATCACAACGGCCCGAACAGTCGGGCTGCAAAGAGCATTACAACAGCCAATCATTCGCAAATAATAATTTTTAATTCTTAATTCTCAATTTTTAATTACACAATATCCGGTAGCTCCACGGGGCCATATCCTCCCCGACGCGGCCGCGAAGCTCGTAAGGCTCGCCCGTCATGGCGTCGGTGTACATCCCGGCGTAGATGCCCGTATAGTAATCGGCATGGATGGCGTAGGGCGAGAGGTTCATCACCGCAACGACGCGGTTGTCAGCCGTCTCGCGGACCAGCGTCATCAGGCAGTCCTCGGCGTTGTTGCGGATTTCGGTCATCGCGCCGCCCCGCTCCCCCGCAGCCAGGGCCGGGTTGTCGTGGCGCAACGCCGTGAGGCGGCGGTAGAACCCGGTGAAAGCGTTGGCCTCGTAACGGGGAATCGGGTCGCGGTCGAAGAAGGCGAACGAATGGTCGTAGCCGATCTCCTGCCCGGTGTAGATCAGCGGCAGGCCGCGCGGCACGACGAACGTGAAGACCGCCATGATCTCGCGCGCATCGCCCAATCTGGAAAATTCGGAGCCGTTCCACGAATTCTCGTCGTGGTTCGACGTGAACGCCAGCCGCATGGCCGAGTCGGGATAGTCGTCGCGGTCGGCGTAGATGTAGTCGCGCAGGGCCGTGACGCGGGTGCGCTGCCGGGCCACGTCGTTCATCAGGTGGTGCATCCGCCAGGCGTAGCAGGCGTCGAAAGCCCCCTCCTCGAAAAGATTCCGCTCCTCGGCCTCGGCCAGCATGAACAGATCGGGCTTCACACGCCGCAGGCGCAGCGAGGTCTCGTTCCAGAACTCGATGGGAACCAGCATCGCCATGTCGCAGCGGAATCCGTCGACGTCGTGCTGCGTGAGCCAGAACTCCATGGCGTCGGCCTGCGCGCGCCACACGTCGCGGTCGGCGTAGTTGAGCTTGGCGGTGTCGGACCAGTCCCACGGCACGGCGGGACGGCCCGCGGCGTCGCGTTCGTACCACGAGGCGGGCTTTTCGGCGATCCACCGCGCGTCGCGCGCCGTGTGGTTGGCCACCCAGTCGAGCAGGACCCGCATGCCGAGGCGGTGGGCCTCGGCGACGAAGGCGTCGAAGTCGGCCATCGTGCCCAGCTCGGGGTTCACGGCGCAGTAGTCGCGGATCGAATAGTAGGAGCCGAGCGAGCCTTTGCGCCCGGCCTCCCCGATCGGATAGACCGGCATGAGCCACACGGCGTCGACGCCGAGGTCTTTGAGGAAAGGCAGTTTTGAAGTTGCCGCGCGCAGCGTGCCTTCGGGCGTGAGCTGGCGCACGTTCATTTCATACAGGACAGCCTGCGGCCAAAAACAATTCATAATTCACAATTCATAATTACCTTGTCCGCAATCAGCCGGCGCACGCCGCGGATTTCAAGTTCGACGGGGGCACCTTCGTTCGCCACCTCGACCGCATTGCGGGTGATCCGGACCGTCAGGACCCGGTCCCGGAAATTGACCTTGAACGAGAGGGACTCCCACGCGGCCGGCAGCTGCGGGTCGAACGACAGCACGCCGTCGCGGACGCGCATGCCCCCGAAACCCTCGACCACCGAAAGCCACGAACCCGCCATCGAAGTGACATGGCAGCCCTCGCGGACCTCGCGGTTGTAGTCGTCGAGGTCCAGGCGCGCCGTGCGCAGGTAGAGTTCGTAGGCCTTGTCCAGATCGCCGATACGCGCGGCGAGGATGGCGTGGACGCAGGGCGAGAGCGACGATTCGTGGACCGTGCGCGCCTCGTAGAAGCGGAAATTGCGGCGGACGGTGTCGAGGTCGAAATCGTCGCCGAAGAAATAAAGCCCCTGCAACACGTCGGCCTGCTTGATCAGGCACGAGCGCAGGATGCGGTCCCACGACCAGCGCTGGTTGATGGGGCGATCCGCAGGGTCGAGGTCTTTGGCCAACGTCTGCTCCTTGTCCAGATAGCCGTCCTGCTGGAGGAAGATGCCCAGTTCGCGGTCCTCGCCGAAGTACATGCCGTCGGCGATTTCGAGCCACCGCTTCGTCTCGGCCGTCTCGTCGAAACGTCGCTTCGCGCAGATGCGCGCGTAGTCCGCAGGGCGGTTTTCACGCACCCACGCCGCCGACTCGGCGGCATAGCGCATCGACCAGCAGGCGATGTAGGAGGTATACCAGTTGTTGTCGACGTTGTTCTCGTACTCGTTGGGACCCGTGACGCCCAGCATGACATATTTTCGCCGCGCCCCGGACCACGTGATGCGCTGCGCCCAGAAGCGCGCCACGGACAGCAGCACCTCCAGCCCGCAGTCGGCCAAATACGCCGTGTCGCCGGTATAGCGGATGTAGTTGAAAATCGCGTAGGCGACGGCGCCGTTGCGGTGGATCTCCTCGAAGGTGATCTCCCACTCGTTGTGGCACTCCTCGCCGTTGACGGTGACCATCGGGTAGAGCGCCGCACCGTCGCGGAAGCCCAGCTTCGCAGCGTTTTCGATGGCCTTGTCGAGCTGGTTGTAGCGGTAGACGAGCAGTTCGCGGGCGACGGCCCGCCCGGCGGTGGCCAGGTAGAACGGCAGGCAGTAGGCCTCGGTGTCCCAGTAGGTCACGCCGCCGTATTTCTCGCCCGTGAAGCCCTTCGGACCGATATTCAGACGGGTGTCCACCCCGGTATAGGTTTGCAGCAACATGAAGATGCAGAAGCGGATGCCCTGCTGCGCCCGGGCGTCGCCCCCGATTTCGATGTCGCAGCCGTGCCAGCGGGCGGCCCAGGCGGCCGTCTGCTCTTCGAGCAGGGCCTCGAAGCCCGCCTCCTGTCCCGAAGCCGCGACGCAGCGCGCCGCGGCGATAAGGTCCGCCGGAGCGTGGTTGAGCGACGAGCAGATGCCCGCATATTTATATAAGACGGCGGCGCAGCCCTTTTCACGGCTGACCGCTGCGGTGGCCCGGACCTTCTCGGGGCGGGTTTCGCAATGCCACTCGGCGCCGTCCAGCTCGACGGCCTGCGCCCAGGCCGCCTCGAAACCGCTCTTTTTGGTACGACTCTGCGTGGCGTCGGCCTCGGTCGAGACCTCCTCCCAGAACTTTTCGTCGTAGTTGGCGTCGGCATTGCGCACATCGGCGTCGACATGAGGCGAGAAGGTGATCCGGGCCGCCCGGTTGAGCGGCGTGACGGCGTATTTCACGACGCCCAGTTCACGGCGCGCCAGCGAGAGGAAACGAACCGTCTCGACGGCCACCTCGACGCCGTTTTTCAGCACGACCCTCATGCGGCGCGTCAGCACCGAGCGGCGCATGTCCGTCTCGCGGTAAAAGCTCTTCACCTCCGCGACGGTCGCCAGGTCGAGCGGCTCGCCGTCGACCGCGACATCGACCCCGATCCAGAACGCGGCGTTCGGGACCTTGGCGAAATACTCCGGGTAGCCGTTCTTCCACCACCCCACGCGGGTCTTGTCGGGATAATAGACCCCGCCGATATAATTGCCCTGAAGCGTCTCGCCCGAGTAACGCTCCTCGAAATTGGCCCGGCCGCCCATCACGCCGTTGCCCAGCGCGAAGAGCGACTCGGAAGAGAGCGTCCGCGAAGGGTCGAAGCGATCCTCGACGAGGTGCCAAGGATCGGTTTTTACATATCCGTCGTTCATAATCTATACTCTTTATCGCTCGTTTCACCGCCCCGGCCGCAGCCTTTCGCGGCGTTGCGCCGGGGTTGCAATCAGTCCCGGTCGATCTTCATCGCCAATTGTTCAAACGTAAACCCCGCGAAGGTTTCCAGCCGCATCGTGGCGGCCGAAAGCGACGCACCGCCCCCGACGCCCACCGAACGCATGCCCGCACGCGAAGCGGCCTCGATACCCGCGGCGGCGTCCTCGAAGACCACGCACACGGAAGGCGCGGCGCCCACGGCGGCGGCACCCTTCAGAAAAACCTCGGGATCGGGTTTGGCCCGCGAAACCTCGTTGCCGTCGACCACGGCGTCGAACAGCGGCCGAAGGCCGCACCGGTCGAGGATCGTCCCCGCGTTCTTCGACGCCGAGCCGAGCACCGCCCGCACGCCGCGGCTGCGCACGTCGTGCAAAAACGCCGCCACGCCCGGAAGCACCTCGGCGGGTGTCATTTGCGAAACGAAACGCAGGTAACGCGCATTCTTTTCGGCGGCGAGACGCTCCCTCTCGGCGGCGGAAAAACGCCCCTCAAGCCCTCCGGCGCGCAGGACGATCTCCAGCGACGCCATGCGGCTCACACCCTTGGTCGCTTCGCCCTGCACGGGCGTGAATTCAAAGCCCAGTTCACGAGCCAGCGCGGCCCACGCCAGATAGTGGTAGCGGGCCGTATCGACGACAACTCCGTCCAAATCGAATATGCAGCAGTCTATCATTTTTTGAATTTCGGATACCAAAGATACGATTTTTTTGCAAAAAAACACGTATCCGGCAACGCATTACCTACATACTTGTAAAATATCACCTTCGAAAAGCGGCTGTTTTTCAGAATTAATTTATATCTTTGCGCACGTAATTACAATCAACGCCTTATTAAAAATGAAGCAACTCTGCCTTCTCATCGGGACAGCGGTCCTCGGCATACTGCTCGTTTCGTGCTCCGCACAGAAGCGCGTATGGTACCTGCAGGACGCCCAGCCCTTCACACCCGAACAAATCGCCGAAAACGGACAGATCCGCATCAAGCCGCTCGACCGGCTGACGATCGTCGTCAACAGCAAGGACCCCGAACTGGCAGTGCCGTTCAACTCGGCGACCTCCTACAATTCGCTCACGGGAACCAACGTCTCCAGCGCGGCAAACTCGCAGGCGCTCCAGATGCGCACCGTCGACGAGAACGGAATCCTCGAAATGCCCGTGATAGGCAAGATCGAATGCAAGGGCAAGACCCGCAGCGAACTGGCCCAGGCCATCGCCAAGAAGATCATCGACGGCGGATATATCAACGACCCCACGGTCAACGTACAGTTCGCCGACATGAAGATTTCGGTCATCGGCGAAGTGGCCCGCCCCGGATTCTACGATGTCACGCGCGATAAGGTTTCGATTTTCGACGCTCTGGCGATGGCCGGCGACATGACCGTATACGGCGTGCGTTCGGAGGTGGCCGTGACGCGCGAGGTGGACGGCGTGCGCACGATCGAATACCTCGACCTCACATCGACCGACATCTTCAACTCCCCGGCTTTCTACCTCCAGCAGAACGACGTGGTATACGTGAAACCCAACAAGTACAAGGCGCAGACGGGCGAGATCAGCCAGAACCGCAATTTCTACCTTTCGCTGGTGGGAACGGCGATTTCGGTGGCGACACTCATCGTAACCCTCACCAAATAGCAAGGCTCCATGGCAGAACAACAGATCAATTCACAGATACAGACCAACAACGAAGAACTGACGAACACGATCACCCTGCACGACATCATCCGCATGGTGATCGCCAACTGGTATTGGTTCGTGCTTTCGACCGTATGCTGTCTCTGCGCGGCCTACTACTATCTGGCCAGCACCCCGAAGATTTACAGCCGCACGGCGACCATTCTGGTCAAGGACAGCCGCAAGGGCGGAGACGTGGACCTCACGGCATTCAGCGATCTGGCGGGATTCCAGAACCGCCGCAACGTCGACAACGAAGTATTCATCCTCCAGTCGCGGCGTCTGATGACCAACGTGGTCAAGCAGCTCAACCTGACGGTCAACTACTCGGTGAGCGAACGGCTCCGCCGGCGCGACCTCTACGGTCAGGCCCCGATCGACGTGAAGTTCATCAACGACAACGACAACCAGTCGCTCGCAATGGAGATCACGCCGATCGACGACGACAAAATCCGGTTGAGCGGATTCGAAGACCAGTTCGTCACCAAGCACGAGAGCCGCAGCGTCATCACGGCGGCTTACGGCGACACGATCCCGACTCCCGTGGGCCAGGTCGTGGTGCAGAAGTCGCTCTACATGGCCCCCGACTACATCGGGGTTCCGATCCGCGTGACCAAGAGTTCGCTGGGACGGACCACCAACGCCTACCGCGCAGCCGTGAAAAGCGACGTGGCCAACAAGCAGGCTTCGGTGGTGACCATCTCGATGAACAACACCGTCCCCCGGCGCGCCGAAGACGTGATCAACACGCTGATCGAGGCCTACAACGAAGACGCCATCGAGGACAAGCGCCGCGTGTCGGTCGCTACGGGCAAGTTCATCAAGGCCCGTCTGGACGTTATCGGACGCGAGCTGGGCGACGTGGACCGCAATATCGAGGACATCAAGAAGGACAACCGGATGGTGGACATCACCTCGGAGGCCGCGCGCAGCGTGTCGGAAAGTTCGCGCTACAAGACGGAAGGTCTTTCGCTCGAAAACCAGATCAACGTGGCGGAGTACATCCGCACCTACCTGAACGACCCGAAAAACGTCGGTGAACTGATTCCGGCGATGGCGGCCGCAGGAACCAACACGGCCATTGCCAAGCAGATCGAAGATTACAACTCGGCGATCCTGCGCCGCGAGAAACTGCTGGAGAACAGTTCGGAGCGCAGCCCCGTCATTCAGGACCTCGACAACCTGCTGGCCGCCGTGCGGCGTTCGATCATCTCGTCGCTCGACTCCAACATCTCGACGCTCGAAATCCAGCGCGACGCCATGCGCAAGGAGGAGACGCAGGCCAACATCCGCATCTCGACCATGCCTTCGCAGGAGAAGGTCATCCTGGGCATCACGCGCCAGCAGAAGATCAAGGAAGAACTGTTCCTCTACCTGCTGAACAAGCAGGAGGAGAACCAGCTCAACTACGCCGTGGCAGAGAGCAACTCACGGTCGATCGACTACGCCTACGGCAGCAACGCTCCCGTATCGCCCCGACCGATGATGATTCTGGGCATCGCCCTGATCGTGGGTCTGGCCATTCCCTTCGGTCTGCTCTACCTGATCGGCATGCTCGACACGACCATCCGCGGTCGCAAGGACATCGAGGACAACGTCAACGCCCCGTTCCTGGGCGACATCCCCTACCACGAGGGCGGCGGCAAGGCCGGGATCGTGGTGCGCGAAACGGGCCGCGACGCCCTGTCGGAGGCTTTCCGCATTCTGCGCTCGAACATGACGTTTATGAGCGTCTCGGCCGGAACCGACATCCGCACCATTCTCTTCACCTCGTCGGACCCGCACGCAGGCAAGACCTTCGTGGCGACGAACCTGGCCATGACCCTCGCCATGGCCGGCAAGCGCGTGCTGCTGATCGACCTCGACCTGCGCCGCCATGCCCTGTCGTCCCAGCTGGGCCACAGCAACAGCAAAACCGGCATCACGAGCTATCTCGCAGGAACGGTTTCCGATGTGGAGAGCATGATCCAGAACTCCGGATTCCACCAGAATCTCGACGTGATTTACGCAGGAGTGCAGCCGCCCAACCCGGCGGAGATGCTCCTTTCGGACAAACTCGACAAGCTCATCGCCGAAATGCGCGGCAGATACGATTATGTCTTCCTCGACAGTACGCCCGCCATGTCGGTGGCCGACGCAATTATCACCGACCGGCTTGCGGACCTCTGTATATACATCGTACGCGAGGGCGTGCTCGACCGGCGCCAGCTGCCCGACATCGAGCGGCTCTACCGCGAGAAGAAGCTCCACAACATGTGCATCGTTCTAAACAGCACCCGCGCCCGCCGTCACGGATATGGATACGGGTATGGCTACGGCTACGGTTATGGATACAGATATGGCTACGGAGACGATTACAAGGAAGTAAGCTACCGCAAACGCATCAAGCACTTCTTCCGGTCGCTGGCACATAAAGTAAAACGGTAACGATGGCCATTCACGACGCAACAATAGCCATCGACTTCGACGGTACGGTCGTAACGCATGCCTACCCGGAGATCGGTGAGGATGCGGGAGCGGCGCCCGTGCTGAAAGAGCTGACGGACAACGGTTGCCGACTGATCCTCTACTCGATGCGGCATGGAAAACTGCTGGACCGCGCGGTGGAATGGTTCCGCGTCCGGGGCATTCCGCTCTACGCCGTGAACGAAAATCCGTCGCAGAAGCGCTGGACCTCGTCGCCGAAGATTCATGCAGACCTTTACATCGACGACTGCAATCTGGGCTGTCCGCTGCGGTTCGTCGACGGAGAGAAACATCCCGTGGCCGATTGGGCCAAGATCCGCGAGCAGCTCGTCCGGGAAGGTTTTCTGGACTGACGCGCAGAAAGTCGGGGGGGGGCTGACGAAGGCCCAAACCGGATAATAAAAAAGCGAGACTTTGGAAAGTCTCGCTTTTTTTGCAGGCGGGCTGGAGCGGCAGAGCGGCAGAGCGGCGGGCAGAAGTATACAGGCGGTGGCAAAAACAGGCAGAGGTAGGCCTATAATGACAGAGACAATAGGAGCTGGCAAGTTCCGGGCATCGCGAAGAACGGGACGGATGGGTAGCACTCGAGTGCGTCCCATTCGCACCGTTCGGAGGATGTGCGGAAAGTATCGCATCTAAAGCGGAACCGGTTTTTGATTATCGCGGAGCAGATTTTGCCATAACGCAGTTCGGCCCGGACAGGACATACCGAAGTATTTCCCGTTCGGGCCGGACAAGGCAGGGCGAAAGATGCCCGTGAGAATCGAAAACTACGCCCAGAGATTCCGGGGATATTTACCCTCGGCAATCATCTTCTCGATGGCGGCCATCAGCGCGGGTTTGTCCTCCTTGTAGGTGACGCCGTGCCACTGGGCAGCCGAACGCAGCACGCGGAGCGTAGCCGTGCCGTCGCCGATCAGCTTGTTGACCATCGTCGGGATGTAGAACTCCGACTTGATATTGTCCTTGTTGGCCTCGAACCAGACTTTGAAGTACTCCTCCGAGTAGGTGAAGAAGTCGGGCGTGAAGCCGAAGAGGTTCATCGAAACGGGAGTGTCCTCGGAGAGAGGCTCGTCGGCGCCGTTGTCGTGGAAGACGATCCGGCCGTCGGGCATCCGCTCGATCTGCGTCCGCTCGACCATCGACGTGAGGTCGCCTTTCGGATCGACGCCGCAGACGCCGCGCGAAACCGTACCGTTCTCCGAAAGCGTCTTGTTCAGGTCGTAAGCGACCATGCAATAGCTGTTGCGGCTCTCGCCGAGCTGCGCCAGGTAGTCCCCGATGGTCTTATAGGCCTCGGCGCCGTAGAAATCGTCGGCGTTGATCACGGCAAAGGGTTCGTGAACCGCATCGGCTGCCATCATCACGGCGTGGTTCGTACCCCACGGCTTGACACGGCCTTCGGGAACGGCAAGACCTTCGGGCAGGTAGTCGAGTTCCTGGAAAACGAAATCCACGGCGATGCGCCCGCCGAAACGGTCGGCCGAGAAGACCTCGCGGAACTCCTTCTCGAAGGAGTGGCGGATGACGAAGACGACCTTGCCGAAACCGGCGCGGATGGCGTCGTAGACCGAATAGTCGATGATGGCCTCGTTATTGGGACCGACACCGTCCATCTGTTTGAGCGACCCGTAGCGGGAGCCCATGCCCGCGGCGAGTACCAGTAATGTGGGTTTTACCATGTTATTTTATCTGTTTATGACATTGGTTCAAAACATCCACAAAGGTAAAAAATTAAGCGCGCCCCGCAAAGGATTTATGCAAATTTGCCTATCTTTGTAGGGTTAACAAAGAGAAATCGTACCCGGAGAGATGAAATTTCTGAAAACCATACGGGCATGGTGGCGCGGCCTGTTCCGCAAACGCCGGTTCAACATGCTCAACGCCACGGACAACACCGAGGAGTGGCACATGCACCTCTCGCCGGCGAGTATCCTCGCGGGACTGGTGGCGTTCATGCTGATGCTCTTCATCCTCACGCTGTCGCTGGTGGCGTACTCCCCCATCCTGGAATTCCTGCCCGGATACCGCACCGAGGCCGACCGTTCGCGCGAAAGCCTCGTGCAGAACATCATCCGGCTCGACTCGATGGAGCGCATGATGAACGACATGCTGACCTACAACGAGAACATAGCCCTGATCATGGAGGGACGCACGCCCGTGGCGCGCGTGCTCGCCTCGTCGGACTCGTCGCGCATCAGCAAGGTGCTGGTGATGCCCTCGCACGAAGACTCGCTCCTGCGGGCCCAGATGGAGGGCGACGGCGAATACGCCATCGCCGGACAGGGCGGCTCGCGGCGCAAGGTGCGCGAGGCCATCGAGCTGGCGACGCCCGTCGAGGGAATCATAACCGGAAAATTCGACATCCGGCAGGGAAATTTCGGTGTGAAGATCGCCGCGACCGCCGCCGACCGCATCACGGCCATCGACAACGGCACGGTGGTTCAGAGCCTCTGGACCCCGGAGACGGGTTACATCGTGGTCCTGCAACACGCCGGGAACCTGATCTCGGTCTACAAGAACCTCTCGCAGTCGCTCGTAACGACCGGCCAGACCATCCGTTCGGGCGAACTGATCGGCTACAACGCCGAAGTGCAGGACGGAGAGGTCCGGCTCTTCGAATTCGAACTCTGGAACAACGGCAAACCCGTGGACCCCGAGGGGTACATCGTCTTCTGACAAACGCATGAAACAAAGACTCGCAATACTGGGTTCGACCGGCTCGATCGGCGTGCAGACGCTCGACATCGCCCGCGAAAACCCCGGCCGCTTCGAGGTCCGCGTCCTCACGGCCAACCGCAACTGGGAACGACTGGCCCGGCAGGCCCGGGAATTCGACGCCGACGCGGCGGTGATCGCCGACAAACAGCACTACGCGCAGCTGCGCGACGCACTCGCGGGAACCGACACCAAAGTATATGCCGGAGAGGAGGCCGTGGCGCAGGTCGCGGCCGGAGGCGGCACGGACGTGGTGGTGAACGCCCTGGTGGGCTACGCCGGACTCGCTCCCACGGTGGCGGCCATCGAGGCGGGCAAGAAGCTCGCGCTGGCCAACAAGGAGTCGCTCGTGGTGGGCGGCGCCTGCGTAATGCCGCTGGCCCGGAAGCGGAAAGCCCCGGTGATTCCGATCGACTCGGAACATTCGGCCATCTTCCAGTGTCTCGTGGGCGAGCGCGCCCCGGTCAGAAGGCTGATCGTCACGTGCAGCGGCGGCGCATTCCGCGACTTCCTGGCCGAAGAGCTGGCGAACGTCACGGTGGAGCAGGCCCTGCGCCACCCCCAGTGGGACATGGGCGCGAAGATCACGATCGACTCGTCGACGCTCGTGAACAAGGGGTTCGAGGTGATCGAGGCCCACTGGCTGTTCGGGACCCCGGCGGAACGGATTTCGGTGTTGCTCCACCCGCAGTCGATCATCCATTCGATGGTCGAATTCGAGGACGGCGCGATCAAGGCCCAGCTCGGAACGCCCGACATGCGCCTGCCGATCAGCTTCGCGCTGCTGTACCCCGACCGGGCGAACCGTCCCGGCGAGCGGTTCAACTTCCTGAACCATCCGCAGCTGACCTTCGCCGAAGTGGACCGCGCGAAATACCCGGCGCTCGACATCGCCTACGACTGTCTGCGGCGCGGCGGCACGGCGGCCTGCACGATGAACGGCGCCAACGAGGTGGCCGTGGCGGCGTTCCTCGCCCGCAAATGCGCATGGCTCGACATCGTGCGCGCCATCCGCTACGCGCTGGAGCACGCCGCATTCGTCCCCTCGCCCACCCTGGCCGATTACGCCGAGGCGAACGCCGAAGCCCGCGCGCTGGCGGCGGAGTTCCTACAATTAAAAAATTAAAACTTAAAGCTTGTGGACATTCTTGTAAAAATCATTCAGTTCTTCCTCTGTTTCACCATCCTGATAGGCATTCACGAGATGGGTCACTTCATCATGGCGCGGGTGTTCAAAATCCGCGTCGAGAAATTCTACATCTTCTTCGACCCGTGGTTCTCGCTGTTCAAATTCAAACGCGGAAACACCGAGTACGGTCTGGGATGGCTGCCGCTGGGCGGATATGTCAAGATCGCCGGCATGATCGACGAGTCGATGGACACGGAACAGATGAAACAGCCCGTCAAACAGGACGAGTTCCGCGCCAAACCCGCCTGGCAGCGTTTTCTGGTGATGATCGCCGGCGTGGTGATGAACGTCGTGCTGGCCGTGGCCATCTACATCGGCATCTGCTACACGTGGGGCGACACCTATTTCTCGAACGCCGACGCCAAGTGGGGCTACAACTTCAACGAGGCCGGGCACAAACTCGGATTCCACGACGGAGACCGGCTGGTGAGCATCGACGGCGAAGAGGCGGACGACATCAACAAGGTCGTAAACTCGCTGATCATCACCGAAAGCGACCGCAGCATCGTGGTCGAACGCAACGGACGGCAGGTGGAACTGATCCTCCCGCTCGACGAGCTGATCTCGATGCGCCAGCAGAAGGGATACGAAAATTTCCTCCTGCCCCGCATCCCCTTTCTGATCGACAGCGTCGTAAACCCGACCGTCGCACAGTTGCGGAAGGGAGACGAGATCGTAGCCATCGACAACGTTTCGGGTCTCGACTTTGCGGGCTACGGCCAATACCTGAAGGCGCACGCCGGAGATTCGGTGCTGCTGACAGTCCTGCGGGAAGGGGACATGCTCTTTGAATTCAAAGCGCCCGTCTCGGAGAACGGCACGCTCGGAGTCATCCGCAAGGGCCTCGCGCTGCGCACGCAGAAATATACGTTCCTGGAGGCGATTCCGGCCGGTATTCAAAGGACGGGCAAGGTGATCTCCTCCTACTGGGACCAGCTGAAGATGATCGTGCAGCCCAAAACCAAGATGTACGAGGAGCTGGGCGGATTCATCTCCATCGGCAGCATCTTCCCCTCCACGTGGGACTGGCAGGACTTCTGGATGAAGACCGCCTTCCTGTCGATCATCCTCGCGGTGATGAACATTCTGCCGATCCCGGGACTCGACGGCGGGCACGCGATCTTCACTTTTTGGGAGATGATCTCGGGCCGCAAGGTGAGCGACAAGGTGCTCGAAGCGGCGCAGTATGTCGGACTGATCATCATTCTGTTCCTGCTGCTCTACGCCAACGGCAACGACATTTACCGGTTCTTTATCAAATAAATGCGGAGCCGATGGCAAACCGAACTGCGGAAAAAACGGAAGCCTGCGCCGCGGCGCTGCGGAGACACCGTTTCGAGGCCGAGACGGTGAAGGACGCCGAAGCGGCCTTCGCCCTGATGAAGGCCGTCGTGGAGGCCGAAAACCCGCAACTCGTGTCGTTCGGCGACTCCATGACGATGCGCGGAACGGGCATCGTCGAGTGGCTGCGGAGCAACGGGCGGCTGACGCTGCTCGACGGGTTCGACGCCTCGAAGCCCTACGAGGAGCGGCTGGAAATCCGCCGCCGCGCGCTGTTGTCGGACCTTTTCATCACGGGCGTGAACGCCGTGACGGAGCAGGGAACACTGCACTGGCTGGACAAGGTGGGCAACCGCATCGCACCGGTGGCATTCGGTCCCCGAAAGGTGATCATCGTGGCGGGACGCAACAAGATCGTGGCCGACCGCGACGAGGCCGAGGAGCGCATCCGCCGGATCGCCGCCCCGCAGAACGTCGCGCGACACCCCGGATTCCGCACCCCCTGCGCCAAAACGGGCGTCTGCGCGGACTGCAACTCGCAGGACCGCATCTGCAACACCCGGATGGAAATGCTGCGATGCTGGCCCGACAAACGGGTGTTGGTAATACTGATCGACGAAGATTCCGGATTATGATGAAACAACTGAAATACGGCACGGCCTGCCTGCTGTTGCTGGCAGCCGCCTGCGGAGACGATTCCGACGCATTTTACACGGCGGTTTATCCCGTCGTGCGCGTCGAGGCCGAAATCACCCTCCCGGACCCCGAACCGGGCCCCACCGATCCCACGGAACCGGAGACGAAGGCAGGGGAAAACGAAACGGACCCCGTGGTCGAACGGATCAGAGAGGAGATCGAAGCGGCGGCTCCCGTGAAGGCGGGCGGAAGCTACGTGCTGGAATTCACCAAATACAACGGCGGGCGCCTCCGGATCAGACAGACGGCGGAGGCGGACCGGGTGCGGGGCGTCTTCTTCAAGGACCCGGGCGCAACCGACATCCTCGTCTACTGTCCGGAACCGGCGATGAAGTACACCTGCGCCGTCTCGGCCTACAAGGCCGAGGACGGCACGAGCAAGACCCTCCTGACGGTCGACCTGACCGAAGAGTACCAAGCTCTCTACCCCGAGGCCGGAATCACGAAGGCCGTGCGCCGGGAGTACACCTCGGCAAACGCAAAATAGGAGGACGTATGGCAAAGGTCAAAAAGGCATTTTTCTGCAAAAACTGCGGGTTCGAAGCCCCGAAATGGCTGGGACGCTGCCCCTCGTGCGGCGAATGGAACACGTTCGCCGAGGAGATCATCACCCGCGAGAGCGGTTCGGTCCCGGCGGTCGCGGCGGGTCCCCTGCCCGCGGCGAAGCCCCAGCGCGTGAGGGACATCCGCGAAAGCGAGCACGTCCGCCTCGATCTGGGAAACGCCGAGGTAAACCGCGTGTTGGGCGGCGGGATGGTCCCGGGGTCGCTGGTCCTCGTGGGCGGCGAGCCGGGAATCGGCAAATCGACCCTCTCGCTGCAAATCGCGCTGGCGGCGAACGGACTGAAAACCCTCTACGTCTCGGGCGAGGAGTCGGCCGAGCAGATCAAGATGCGCGCCGCGCGCATCGGCATCGGCAACGACGAATGCCTGATCTATCCCGAAACGCTGCTGGAAAACATCGTGACCCAGATCGCCGAACACCGGCCCGATCTGGTCGTCATCGACTCGATACAGACGATTTACACCGACCTCCTGGACTCGTCGGCGGGAAGCGTGTCGCAGATCCGCGAATGCGCGGCGACGCTTCTCAAATACGCCAAATCGACCGGAACGTCGATCTTCATCATCGGCCACATCACCAAGGACGGCTCGATAGCCGGTCCCAAGATACTCGAACACATCGTCGACGTGGTGTTGCAGTTCGAGGGCGACAGCAACAACATCTACCGCATCCTGCGGGGCATCAAGAACCGGTTCGGAGCGACGTTCGAAATCGGGGTCTTCGAGATGCTCGACGCCGGACTGCGGGGGGTTGACAATCCGTCGGAAATCCTGCTGACGCACTATGAGGAGCCGTTGAGCGGCATCGCCGTGGGGGCATCGGCCGACGGCGTGAGGCCCTACCTGATCGAGGTGCAGGCGCTGGTGAGCGGTGCGGCGTACGGCACGCCCCAGCGTTCGACGACCGGATACGACGCACGGCGCATGAACATGCTGCTGGCCGTGCTGGAGAAGCGCGTGGGGATGAAGATGTTCCAGAAAGACGTTTTCCTGAATTTCGCGGGCGGATTCAAGGTCGCGGACCCGGGGCTGGACCTCGCGGTCGTGGCGGCGGTGATCTCGTCCTACTACGACCGTCCCGTGGCCGAGGGGGTCTGCTGCGCCGGCGAAATAGGCCTGTCGGGCGAAGTGCGCCCCGCGCCCCGCACCGAACAGCGCATCAGCGAGGCCGCAAGGCTCGGATTCAGGCGCATCATCGTGTCGGGCTATCTGGCCAAAGGCGGCAAGCGTCCCAAAGGCATCGAGGTAGTCCCGATAAACAGCGTCGACCAGCTCCCGAAGGCGCTTTTCACAGAATAGGCCGACATCAAAAACAACAGATAAGGAAAGGAGCGGCTTCTGACAGCCGCGGCCGGAAGATTTTCGATTCGCCTCGGGTGAATCGGCAGGCCGCAGTTCCGCCCTGCGGAGGCCTGCTCGTAACTGCCCTTCGAGCGGACCTCCGCGAGCTGCCGCCTGAAAACGCGACAGAAGTTCCGGAGAGCGAATCTTCCGACCTCGCATGGGCTTCCGGCCGGATTGCCGTCGGTATGGAATGGATTTTGCTTTTTCCCCGGTAAAAGGGAAGAAAATGCAAAAGAGAATAGTCGTACTGGGCGGCGTGGGATTCATCGGCTCCCACCTGTGCCTGCGTCTGTTGAACGACGGGCACGAAGTCTTCTGCGTGGACATACGCGACACCGCCGATTCGCCGCTGCTGCGCGACATGCCGCCGCACCCGGAATTCCGGTACGTCCGCCACAACATCGTCAACGCATTCGGCATCCGCTGCGACGAGATTTACAACCTCGCGGCGCCCTCGCGCGTGCGCTACAACAAGGCCCTGCCCGTCGAGTCGCTCAAGGTCAGCATACTGGGGTCGATAAACGCCCTCGACACGGCCCGTTCGGAGCACGCACGCATCCTCTACGCATCCACCGGAGACATCTACGGCACGGGATACCGCGACACCTCGGTCGAGGCGGCGGACGGTTGTCCGACACACCGCACCCTCGCCGAAGGCAAACGGGCCGGAGAGGCCCTGCACCGCGCCTACCAGTATGAATTCGGGGTCGACGCACGCATCGCGCGCATCTTCAACACCTACGGCAGCGGCGCCGACCTGATGGACCAGCGCGTGGTGATGAAGATGATCGTGGCGGCGTTGCAGAACCGCGACATTCCGATCAACGGCAGCGGCGAGCAGCTGCGGACCTTCTGCTGGGTGGAAGACGTGGTCGACGGACTGGTGCGGCTGATGGAGGCCCCGCCGGCCGAGACGACGCGCACGGCCAATTTCGGCAGCAGTCACGAGGTGACGATCCGCTCGCTGGCCGAGAAGATCATCGCCCTGACGGGCAGCAGCTCGCACATCGTCCACGCCGAAGCGCGCATCGACGACATACGCCGCCGCACGCCCGACATCTCGGCGACACGGCGCGAACTGGACTGGGCGCCCCGCACACCGCTCATCGAAGGCCTGCGGCGCACGATCAGCTACGTCGAAAAGGAACTTGCGGAGAAGAACTATGCGGGAATATCGTGGGTGGAAATAAACTGATCGGAAGATATGACCATGACGGACTTTGACAAGATCATCTGGCGGGACGCGCTGACGTTCGTAGACTTCTTCGCCACCTGGTGCGGGCCGTGCCGGATGATGATGCCGGCCATCGACAAGTTTCGGGAGCGGATGAACGGCCGCGTCGACGTCTACAAAGCGGACATCGACGACCCCTCGATGCGTGAAATCATACGGCGCTACAACATCATGTCGGTCCCGACGCTGATGTTTTTCTGCCGCGGAGAGGTATTGTGGCGCGAGAGCGGCCGCGTGGGGTACGAACACCTGATCAACGTGCTGAACGAACTCGAAAAGCGCGAACAGGTGATGCAGCCCTAAACCTCCAGTCGCCAGGCCAGCTCCTCGTGGACGCAGGCTTCGGCAGGGAGCTGACCCAGAGAGCCGGCCGCGCGGAGAACCGCCTGCCGGTTCTCTTCGTTTCGCGTCCCGAGGGCCGTGAACAGCGCCACGGCGCCATGGGCCAGCAGGTGCGCTTCCGGAATGCTGGCCGCAGCGGCCCCGTGCACGACGGCCGCAGCCGGAACGGCCCACGCCGGAGAAGGATGCGGAACGCGGGCCGCGGCCATCAGGGCCGCATACTGCCGCAGCCACCCGGCATCGGGCGCAATCCACGCCGCGAACAGTTCGGGGAACGCCCCGATGCGGCTCAACAGCGCGAAGGCGGCCTCCGCGGCGATTTCGGAATTGAGAAGCCCGTCGCCCCAGAAGGCGAACTCCCCGGGCGTAAGGCGCGCCGGATCGGCGATGTGCAGCGCGGCAAGGCGCAGGCAGCGGACATCCTGCCGCCAGAGGTATTTGGCGAAATCGTGATCGGCGGCCTCGGCACGCGCCAGCGTGCGGAGCGTCGGCAGGCTCACGCCGTAGTTCAGGCCGCAGGGTGCGCCGTAGAAGCGCATCGAATCGGCAACGGCGCCGTTGCGCTCGCGGCGGAATGCCCCGAGCAGCGCCGCCATGCGGGAGGTGAAATCCATCGGAAGGTTATTTGCGGCGCGGCAGGGCGACGTTGATCGTACGGCCGAATTCGAAAACAGGAAGCACGGCGCGGGCATACTCGCGGCCTCCCGAGACGACGATGCAGGTCGAGGGATCGGCCACGCGGCACGCCACGACCTGCGTCTCCTTCGGACCGGCCTCGAGGTCGCTCTTCGCAGCGCCCGAAGGTTCGATCTGCAACAGCACGATGTCGCCCGAAAGATCCGTGTCGGGAAGCAGTCCGGCCGCCGGGCTGAAGCGGCAGACGATATACTGTTTCTTGTCGGCCTGCGGGCAGACCACGTAGCGGCGGGTCTCGGTCGAGACGATCCGCTTGCCGAGGAACAGCTCCAGATAGCTCTGCTCCAGACGGTCGATCTCCTCCAGCGCGGCCTTCAGGCCCTCGCCGAAGACGTTCTCGCCCGCTTCGCCCGTGACCAGCTCGATGCGGTGGCGGCGCAGCGAGAAGATTTGCGCGGCGGCGGTGCGCGCGGCGTCCTCCAGCGCGGGCGTCGTCATGTCGGTCTTGTCCGGCTGCAAGCGCGCGAACTCGTTTTCGGAGGCGGTGTGCGACAGCACGCGGGTCGAGGCCGGAGCCGGAGCCGCGGCATTGAGGTAGGTGTCGCCGTCGAGCAGGGCGATCTGCGCCCCGGTAACGCTCCACACAGTCTTGTCGGTGAGCGGAGCGCGCACCCCGAGGTATTTCTGCGCATAACGCGCATAGGGTCCGCTCAAGGTGACGTCGTGTTCGACGGTGACGTCGACGGCGAGGATCGTGCGCGGCTGGGCGACGGTAAGGCCGCCGGCGGTTTCGTTCGCGCCCTGAAGGGAGATGTATGGGTTCTGGGCCGAGACGCCGCCCGAAAGCAGCAGGGCAAATGCCAAAAGTCTGAATTTCATGGTCCGAAAATTTTATTGCGGTTTCACAAATGTAGCTTATTTTCGCGTGCCGTCAAAATTTCAGGTAAAAATCACGGGTCAGGGCGCGGTATTCGGGCGTGTAGCATTCGTGCTCTCCCGTGCCGACGACCAGTTCCGAGACCTCGGGCGCGGCGGCGGAACAATCGGCAGAACGATCAGCGGGGCGGTCGGCGGGGCGGTCGGCGGAACAATCGGCGGGAGGGGCGGCGGGGCGGTCGGCGCGGGCGAACTCCATCAGCGCCCGTTTGGCCGGGCGGCGGGGCGTGGTGCGCACGTCGGTGCGGCGCACGAGGGCCAGTCGTCCGGCACAGACCGCGAGGAAACGCTCCGCTTCGGCCGTGGGAAGGATGACGGCAAACCGGCCTCCGGGAGCCAGCAGGCGGAGGACGGCGTCGCGCAGATCGCCGAACGGCAGGTGCACGGCATGGCGGGCCGCGGTGCGCCCCCGATCGGGGCAGGTGAGCGAGTCGACGAAAAACGGCGGGTTGGAGACGATCAGATCGAACGGCTCCGGGGTCTCGAACTCCTGCACGGGGCATTGAGCGAACGCCACCCTGCCGCTCCAGGGCGAAGCGGCGGCGTTCTCGCGGGCCTGCCCGACATCGTCGATGTCGACGCCCGTGACATGCGCCTCCGGGGCGCGCTGGGCCAGCATCAGGGCGATCAGCCCCGTGCCCGTGCCGATGTCGAGCATCCGCCGGTCCTGCGGCCGCACCGCGGCCCATGCACCCAGCAGAACGCCGTCGGTCCCGACCTTCATCGGGCAGCGGTCCTGACGGACCGTGAATTGTTTAAACCGAAACCCGCTTAAGAAGCGGGATTTATGAGTATTATTCATTGTTCATTCAAATAGCCGTCCATGCCTGCGCCGAACAGCGAGAAATCGTACCGCGCAGGATCCTCCGCATCGAATGCGCGCAGGGCGTCCGTCAGCTCCTCGACGGCCCGCCAGTCGTTCTGGCGGCGGCCGAGCAGTCCCAGCGCACGCGCCGTCTCGCCGACATGGACGTCCAGCGGCAGGTAGAGGGCCGACATCGGGATACGCCGCCACAGACCGAAATCGACACCCCGGTCGTCGCGGCGCACCATCCACCGCAGATACATGCACAGCCGCTTGCAGGCCGCGCCGCGCTCGACGGACGAAACATGCTTCTCGCAGCGCGGAGCGTGCTCCCCGGCGAAAAACTCGCGCCGGAAGTCGGCCAGCACGGCGGGCATGCTCTGCGCGGCCTCATAGCGCGTCTCGAAGAAATTCCCGATGCCGCCGTGACGCTCCTCCATACGCCGCAGGGCCAGCACGAAATCGCGCAGGTCCCCGCCGTTGAACGTGCGGTGGACGTAGGACGAAAGCAGCGCCAGTTCGCGCTGCGAGGCGTTGCGCACGAAATCCGCCGGAGCGTCGTCCATGAAGTGCATCATGCGGTGGCCGCTGCGGACAATGGCCTTACGGTTGCCCCAGGCGATGGTGGCGGAGAAAAATCCCGCGATCTCGCGGTCGGCGCGGTCCGTATAGCGGTGCGGTACCGAAATCGGATCGTCGGCGATGAAGTCGGGGCTGTTGTATTTGTCGTGGAGCGCGTCGAGCAGCTCCTTCAGATCGGTGTTCGTCATGGCGTGCGGAGCATTCGGAGCAAGACATCGGTTTGCGGGATGCCGTAACCCAGTTCGCAGCCGGGAGCTGCGGCCCGCGTGCCGGAAGCGTGCAGCAGTCCGATGAGTTCGCCGCGTTCCATAGGACGGTATTCGAGCAGGCAGGCGCAAAGCCCCGCGATAACCGGCGTCGAAAACGAAGTTCCCAACGGCGAGGCTCCGGCGACGAAATCGGGCTTCACATAGCCGACATCTTCGCGTCCGACACCACTGGAGCGGGAGCGGGAAACACCGTCGGAATCGCACGAACCGACCGTGATGACCTGCCGGACATCGGCCGGAAAGGAGACATTGCGCCACGCCTTGTCGCCCTCGTTGCCGGCGCTCTGCACGAAAACGAGTCCGGGGCGCGCCGTGAGCAGGCTGTCGAGGTAGCGCGAGAGCGTCGAGGTGCAGCCGTCGAGCATCGCGGGCGTATAGCCGCTGAAATCGTCGAACGTCGTATAGCCCAACGACGAGGAGATCACGTCGACGTCATGCGCCAGGAGCCACTCGATGCCGCGGATCAGCTGCCGCTCCTCGGCGCGAGGCTCCACTTCGGCACGGTCGGTTTTCGCAAGATAATACTCCGCACCCCATGCCAGCCCGCGGATCGTATCGCCCGAACGGCCTCCGAGGTTGGTGCAGACCCTTGTGCCGTGGTCTGTGGCGTCGTCGAAGAATGCCGTCTCGTCGCCGCCCGTGAAATCGCGCCAGGCGGCGACGTGCAGCCCCCGCGTCCAGCGGTCGGTGCGGAAGCCCCCGAAACCCGCGTCCAGCACCCCGATGCGGACGCCCCGTCCGGAAAGGTTCAGCGAATCGAACGCCCGGGACATCGTCTGCCCCACGGCGCGCGAATAGGTCCGGGAGTAGTCCGAGGTCCACGCCCCGCGCACCTCGCGCACGAGGTCCCACGCACCGTAGGCGGCAAGAGCCGGAAGAAGCAGCCAAAGCAGTTTTTTCATGTTACCGGACCGTTTCGCAGCCGAGGATCAGACCGTCGGACATGGTGATCTTCCGGTCGGCCATTGCGGCGAGGTTTTCGTCGTGGGTGACGATCACGACGGTCTGGCCGAGCCGTTCGCGCAGGTCGAAGAACAGGCGATGGATCTCGTCGCGGTTGTGCGAGTCGAGGTTGCCCGAGGGTTCGTCGGCCAGCAACACGGCGGGCGAATTGACCAGCGCACGGGCGATGGCCACGCGCTGCTGCTCGCCGCCCGAAAGCTGTCCGGGCTTGTGGTCGCGCCGCGCCGCGAGGCCCATCATGTCGAGCAGTTCGGCGGCACGGCGTTCGACATCGGCGCGCGGACGCCGGCCGATCAGCCCCGGAATGCAGACGTTCTCGAAAGCCGTGAACTCCGCAAGCAGGTGGTGGAACTGGAACACGAAGCCGATGCGCTCGTTGCGGAACTGCGACAAGGCCCGGTCGCCCAAGGCCGAGACATCGCGGCCGTCGATCTCCACGCGCCCGCCGTCGGGACGCGACAGCGTGCCGATGATCTGCAAAAGCGTGGTCTTGCCAGCGCCGCTGGCCCCCACGATGGAGACCACCTCGCCCTGCGCCACGTCGAGCGAAACGCCTTTCAGCACCTCCAGCGTGCCGAAACTCTTGTGTATGTCGGTAACCCGTATCATTGGCGGAACATATTGAACAGTTTGACCGTGTCCACAGCTTCCCGCACGTCGTGGACGCGGAGTATCGCCGCACCCTGGCGCAGGCACTCCCAGCCCAGGGCAACGGTTCCGGCGAGCGATTCGGCGGGAGTGGCGTCGAGGACCTTATAGATCATCGACTTGCGCGAAAGCCCCGCCAGCACCGGGTAACTCAGCGCGCAGAGGCGGTGCAGACCCGCGAGCAATTCGTAGTTCTGCTCCGTGGTCTTGGCGAAGCCGAAGCCGGGGTCGAGGATGATGTTTTCACGCCGGATGCCCGCGGCGAGCATCTCGTCGGTGCGGCGGCGGAAATAGCCGACGACCTCGGTGACGATGTCGCGCCGGTAGTCGGTCTGCGACTGCATGGTTTTCGGATCGCCCTTCATGTGCATGGCGATGTAGGGTACGCCGCAGTCCGCAACGACGGAGAGCATCGCGGGGTCGAGTTCCCCGGCCGAAATGTCGTTGACGACGAGCGGCCCGAACGTTTCGACAGCCTTCGCCGCGACTTCGCTGCGGAACGTGTCGACCGAGACGGTCATGCCGGGCGCCAGCCGACGCACGGTCCCGACGCCCAGCCGGACGCGCCGCCACTCCTCGTCAGCGGGGACTTCGTCGGCCCCGGGACGCGAGGAGTATCCCCCGACGTCGATCAGCTGCGCCCCTTCGGACACGGCTTCGCGGACGCGGCGCTCGACGGATTCGGCCTCCGGCGTGCGGCTGCCGGCATAGAAAGAATCGGGGGTGACGTTAAGAATCGCCATCACCTGCGGCGAGGAAAAATCAATGTTCATGGGCTTCATGGCTGAAAATTCGGTGCAACTCCGCGACAGCGGGTTCAAGGTCGGATTCGAGGATGTTGACAAGGGTGTAGTCGGCCTTCGCGCTCAACGTATCGTCGTCCGTCTGGGCGGCGATGCGGAGGCGGACCTCCCCGGGTGTGCGCCCGTCGCGGCGGCAGGCGCGTTCGATGCGCAGCGCCTCGGGGGCGAGGACGGCAACCGTGCGGTCGACGCAGGCATCGAACCCCGCATCGAAAAGAAGGGCGCTTTCGAGGATCACGTAGTCGCCCTCCTGCCGTTCGGCCCACGCCGCGAAATCGGCCCGGACGGCCGGGTGGACGATGGCGTTCAGCTCGGCGAGGGCCTGCGCCTCGGAGAAGACCCGCCCGGCAAGGTAGGTCCGGTTCAAGGTCCCGTCCGCATAGGCTTCGGCCCCGAAACGGTCCGTGATGCGCCTGCGCAGCTCCGCATCCTCCGTCATCAGCCGTTTGGCCCCGGCGTCGGAGTCATAGACCGCGACGCCCAAACGCGCGAAAAGACGGCAAACGGTGCTTTTGCCGCTGCCGATGCCGCCTGTGATTCCGACCTTCATCATGGGTTACGGGGAACGTCGATTTCGGGAATGTCCCCGATGGAAATGATCTTGATGTCGCTGAACCGCGGCGCAAGGGCGTTTTGCAGCGACTGGGGGTCGATGATGAGTTTACCCTCGTGCCCCTCCTCATACGAACGCTTCGTCTTGAGTTCCGCAAGCGGAATGCGCAGCGTCTTGTTCATGTAGACCCGGTAGCCGAAAAGGTTCGTACCGACGCCCTCGACCACGCAGGTAACCTCGAAAGGCTGTCCGTCGACACTCACCCTCACGGTCTGCTCGGTGGTGTACGTATAGCTCAATTTCGCGATATACCAAAGGATGAACGACGCGACGAGCAGCGCCAGAAAAACCGGCGACACGTAGCGGTGCATCCATTTCAACCAATTTTCCATCATGGGAACCTATAATATCCGTATGACAAAGATAGTGCAAGGCGGGGCAATATCAAATTTATTTTGCACATTGCCGAGCCGCAGCCTGCCCAAGCGGGCGTCTGCTTGCCCGCAAAGATAGTGCAAGCCGGGCGCAATGCCAAATTTATTTGAAAAAACGGACCGCACCTGAAGGTGCGGTCCGTTTTTGTCGGATCGGGAGTCTATCCATTACTTCTCCACGTCGGTCTTGGCGCGCTTCGTCATCAGATCGTAAGCGATCGGCGTCGCGAGGAAGATCGTGGCGGCCGTACCTACGACCACGCCGATGATCAGCGCGAAGATGAAGCCGCGGATCGTCTCGCCGCCGAAGAAGAAGATGGCCAGCAGCGTCACGAGCGTCGTGCCTGAGGTGTTGATCGTACGCGACAGCGTCGAGTTGATGGCGTTGTTCACGTTCTCCTTCAGGTTGCGCTTCGGGTAGAGACCCAGGTACTCGCGGATTCGGTCGAAGACGACCACCGTGTCGTTGATGGCATAGCCGATGATCGTCAGGATCGCGGCGATGAACGCCTGGTTGACCTCGAGGTTGAAGGGCAGCAGACCGTAGAACATCGAGAAGATGCCGATGATCAGCAGGGCGTTGAAGGCCAGGGCCGCCGTGGCGCCCGAAGCCCACTGCCAGCGCTTGAAGCGGAACGTAATGTAGAGACCGATGGCGATGAGCGAGAAGAGCACCGAATAGATGGCGTTCCACGTCATGTCCTTGGCGATCGAGGGGCCGATCTTGTCGGCCGTCAGGATACCGTTGGCGTCGGTCTGCGTATTGCGGAACTGCTCGAAGGTGATGTCATACGAGTAGAGCGGTTTCAGAGCGTCGTAGATGATCTGCTCGACCTCCGAGGTAGCCTCGTCCGACGTATCGTCGTAGCGATACTGGGTCACGATGCGCATCTGGTTCTCCTTGCCGTACTGCTTCACCTCGGAACTGATCGACGAAGCGTCGGCATCGGCGAACTGCGAGAAAGCCTTCTCCACATTCTGACGAACCTCTTCGGCCGAAACGGGCTTGTCGAAACGGATCACGTAAGCGCGGCCGCCCGTGAACTCGGCGCCGAGGTTCAGACCGCGGGCGAAGAACGAAACGCACGACAGAACCATCAGGGCAACGGCGATGCCGTAAGCCAGTTTGCGCTTGGCGATGAAGTCGACGCGCGTGTTATTGAGGAAGTTCTCCGACCAGCGGCGCGAGAAGGTGATGTGACCCCATTTGCCGACGATCCACTCGATCAGCAGGCGCGTGATGAAGATGGCGCAGAAGAACGAGGTGATGATACCGATGATCAGCGTCGTGGCGAAGCCCTGAACCGGACCGTTGCCGAAGATGAACAGCACGATACCCGTGATGATCGTCGTCAGGTTACCGTCGATGATGGCCGAATAGGCCTTCGAGAAACCGTCCTTGATGGCCAGCGAAAGTCCCTTGCCGCCGCGAAGCTCCTCCTTGATACGTTCGTAGATGATCACGTTCGCATCGACGGCCATACCCATCGTCAGCACGATACCCGCGATACCCGGAAGGGTCAGCACGGCGCCGAACGACACCAAAACGCCCATCAGCAGGAAGACGTTCGTGAGCAGCGCGACGTCGGACATCCAGCCCGCCGTCTTGTAGAACAGACCCATGTAGAGCAGCACGAGGATGAAGGCGATCACGAACGAGATCATACCGGCGTTGATCGACTCCTGGCCCAGCGAAGGACCTACGACCGTATCCTGGATGATCTTGGCCGGAGCGGGAACCTTACCCGAATTGAGCACGTTGGCCAGGTCCTTGGCCTCCTGGATGGTGAAATCGCCGGTGATCTGCGACTGTCCCTTGTCGATCTTCGAGTTGACGCGGGGAGCCGAATAGACGTAGCCGTCGAGAACGATGGCGATGCACTTGCCGATATTCTCGCCCGTCATGCGCGACCACTCCTGCGTACCTTCGGCGTTCATGGTCATCGAAACCTCGGCCGTGGCGCCGCGCTGGGCGTACTGCTCGGTGGCTTCCGTAACGACCGAACCGTCGAGCGGAGCCTTGCCGTCGGGCGTAGAAACCTTGATGGCGTAGAGGTAGAAACGACCGTCGATCTTGTCGTCGCCCTTGACGCCCCACTTGAACATGATGTCGGCGGGGAACAGCTCGCGGACGGCCGGCTGGGCGAGGTACTCGTTGACGGCTGCCATGTCGGCCTTGTAAGCGGCTCCGATGGAGGCGCCGCCTGCGAAGCGGGGATTGAGGACTGCAAAGAGCGGGTTCTGCGAGTGGTCGAAGTTGCCTTCCTGAACGGCGGTCTCGGCCGTGGCGGTCGAATCGGCGGCGCCGACTTCGGCGATCAGGCCCTCGGCCTCGGCGGCGGGAGTCCCGGCGGCAGCGGCAGCCTCGGCGGCAGCGGTCTCGGGCGCAGCGGCGGGAGCCTGTGCCAGTTCGGCCTTGATGAGCTTGTCGGCAGCGGAAAGCGCGGGGAAAATCTCATTGGCGTCGTAGGTGGTCCAGAACTCCAGCGAAGCGGTTCCCTGCAACAGGTCGCGGACGCGCTGCGGCTCCTTCACGCCCGGAAGCTCGACCAGAATGCGGTGCGAGTTCGGGAGGCGCAGGATGTTGGGCTGCGTAACGCCGAAGTGGTCGATACGGCTGCGAAGCACGTTGAACGATGCGCCGATGGCAGCCTCGGTCTCCTTCTTGAGGATCTTCTCGACGTCGGCGTCCGAGCTTTCGAGCGTGATGTCCTTGCGGTCGGGGCTTACGAAAAGCTCGGCGATGGGACGGCCGTTCGAAAGGCGCGAATATGCCTTCACGAAGTCGGAGATATAGTCGGTCGAAGAGCCTTGCTTCATCGCCTCGTTGGCCACGCCGATCGCCTCGATGAAAGCCGGATCGTTCTGGCTGTCGCCGGCCAAAGCCTTCACGACATCCTCGACCTGCACCTCCAGCATGACGTTCATACCGCCCTTGAGGTCCAGGCCCAGGTTCAGCTCCTTCTCCTTACACTCCTTGTAGGTGAACTTGCGGAAGCCCAGGTTGTAAACCGGCAGGTTCTGCACCGAATCGAGGTAATGCTGTTCGGCCTCGCCCTGCTGGTCGAGGGGGAACTGCGCGGCATAAGCGGCCGCCTGCTTCTCTACGCCACGCGTCTTGAACGTAAACGAGAGCTGATAAACACACGCGAGAGCCAGCAGGACCGCAATGAGTTTAATAAAACCTTTACTTTGCATTTGAGTGAAAAATAGTTATTGTTATTTGTTGTAATTATTGTCATTACGCACAATAGCACGCAAAGATAGAAAAATAAAGTGAAAAGTGAAAGGTGAAAGGTGAAAAGTAGTGCGCCGGCGCAAAAAAATCCGTATTTTTGGAGCCGTATGATAAAATACACGGAATACAAATACCACCTCGCGGCGTTGTTCACGGTGACCGTATGGGGCGCGACGTTCGTTTCGACGAAGGTCCTGATCGCCAACTCGCTGACTCCGGCGGAAATTTTCCTGCTCCGGTTCGCGATGGCATACGTCTGCATCCTGCCCTTCGCCCGCGGACGCATGTGGGCCGCGAACCTGCGCGACGAACTGCTGCTGGCGGCCGCGGGGCTGAGCGGAGGGTCGCTCTATTTCCTTACCGAAAACATGGCTCTGGAGTACGCCCCGGCCTCGAACGTTTCGCTGATCGTCTGCACGGCGCCCGTGTGGACCGCCGTGGTGATGAGCCTCTTCTATCGCGGCGAGCGGATGTCGCGGCGGCAGATCGCAGGCTCGGCGCTGGCATTCGCGGGGATGGTGCTCGTGGTGCTCAACGGGCATTTCGTGCTCCGCCTCTCGCCGCGGGGCGACATGCTGGCGCTCTCGGCGGCGATGCTATGGATGGTTTATTCGCTGGTGATCAAACGCCTCGGAGGCCGCTACCCCGCTATCTTCATCACCCGGAAAGTCTTTTTCTACGGACTCGTGACGATCCTCCCGGTCTTTGCGTTCCGGCCTTTCGGCGCGGACTGGGAGGTGCTGTCGCGGCCCGTCGTATGGGGCAACCTGCTCTTTCTGGGCGTCGTGGCCTCGATGCTCTGCTACGTGCTCTGGAACGCCGCGATGCACCGTCTGGGAGCCGTCAGGACAACCAACTACATCTATTTCAACCCGCTGGTGACGATCGTCGCGGCGACGCTCTGCATCGGCGAGCGGATCACCCTCGCCGCTTTGGCCGGAGCGGCGCTGATCCTCTACGGGATGTGGCGGGCGGAGCGGGCCTAATGCACCATCTTCAGGCCGACGATGCCGACGAAGACCAGCGACAGGAAGAACATCCGCCAGAAGGTCACGGCGTCGTGGAAGAAAACGATGCCGAGGACCACGGTTCCCACGCCCCCGATACCGGTCCAGATCATGTAGGCCGTACCCATCGGGATCGTCCTCTGGGCCACGTAGAGCAGCCAGCCACTCACGCCCATAGACACGACCGAAAGGGCCAGAAAAAGAAAATGGTAACGCGGGCAGAGGTTCGCAAGTTTGAACCCCAGCGGCCACCCCATCTCGAAAAGTCCTGCCAGAATCAGATACAGCCAAGCCATCGGAAACGATTTTTACGGACGAAGATAGCAAATTTTACATCCCGGGCAAAATAAAGAGCGCGACTCCCGCAGGAATCGCGCCCTTTCGCGTCGAATTAATTCTTAATTTTTAATTGGCGAAGCCCTACTTCACCTCTTCGAACTCCACATCCTCGGGCTGCCCGTCGCCGCCGCCCTGCTGGCCGCCGGCGTTCGACTGCGACTGCTGACCGGCATCGGCTCCGGGCTGTGCGCCCTGCTGTGCCTGCTGCTGCGCGTAGATGTCCTGCGAAGCGGCCTGCCATGCGGCGTTAAGCTCGGCCATCGCCGTGTCGATGGCGGCCACGTCGGCGTTCTTGTGCGCCTCCTTCAGCTTGCCGAGCGCCGTCTCGATGGCGGCCTTCTTGTCGGCGGGAAGTTTCTCGCCGTACTCCTTGAGCTGCTTCTCGGTGGTGAAGATGTTCGAGTCGGCGGCGTTGATCTTGTCGATGCGCTCCTTCTCGGCCTTGTCCTTCTCCTCGTTGGCCTTGGCCTCGTCGCGCATACGCTGGATCTCCTGCTCGGTAAGGCCCGAGGAGGCCTCGATGCGGATCTTCTGCTCCTTGCCCGTGCCCTTGTCCTTGGCCGAAACGTTCAGGATGCCGTTGGCGTCGATGTCGAACGTAACCTCGATCTGCGGAACGCCGCGCGGTGCGGCGGGAATGCCGTCGAGGTGGAAGCGGCCGATCGACTTGTTGTCGCGGGCCAGCGGACGCTCGCCCTGGCAGACGTTGATCTCCACCGAAGGCTGGTTGTCGGCAGCCGTCGAGAAGGTCTCCGACTTGCGCGTCGGGATCGTCGTGTTGGCGTCGATGAGTTTGGTCATCACACCGCCCAGGGTCTCGATACCCAGCGACAGCGGCGTAACGTCGAGCAGCAGCACATCCTTCACCTCGCCCGTGAGCACACCGCCCTGAATAGCGGCGCCGATGGCCACGACCTCATCGGGGTTGACCGAACGGTTCGGGGTCTTGCCGAAGAACTCCTCGACGATCTTCTGGATCGCGGGAATACGCGTCGAACCGCCCACGAGGATCACCTCGTTGATCTGCGAGGCGTCCAGACCCGCGTCACGAAGCGCCAACTTGCAAGGCTCGATGGTCTTGCGGATCAGGTGGTCGCACAGCTGCTCGAACTTGGCGCGCGTGAGCGTCATCACCAGGTGCTGCGGAATGCCGTTGACGGGCATGATATACGGCAGGTTGATCTCCGTGGTGGTCGAGGACGACAGTTCGATCTTCGCCTTCTCGGCGGCCTCCTTCAGACGCTGCAAGGCCATCGGGTCCTGACGCAGGTCGATCTGGTGCTCGGCCTTGAACGCCTCGGCCATGTAGTCGATCAGCACGTGGTCGAAGTCATCGCCTCCGAGGTGCGTATCGCCGTTGGTGGACTTCACCTCGAAAACGCCGTCGCCCAGTTCGAGGATCGAAATATCGAACGTTCCGCCGCCCAGGTCGTACACGGCGATCTTCTGGTCGCTGGACTTCTTGTCGAGACCGTAGGCCAATGCGGCGGCCGTCGGCTCGTTGATGATGCGGCGGACCTTCAGACCGGCGATCTCGCCCGCCTCCTTCGTAGCCTGACGCTGCGAGTCGGAGAAGTAGGCCGGAACCGTGATCACGGCCTCCGAAACCTCCTGGCCCAGGTAATCCTCGGCCGTCTTCTTCATCTTCTGGAGGATGATGGCCGAAATCTCCTGCGGGGTGTACTGACGTCCGTCGATGTCCACGCGCGGGGTGTTGTTGTCGCCCTTGACGATGGCATAGGGAGCGCGCGCGATGTCGGCCGAAACCTTGTCGTAGGTCTCGCCCATGAAACGCTTGATCGAAAAGACCGTGCGCTTGGGGTTGGTGATCGCCTGACGCTTCGCGGGGTCGCCGACCTTACGCTCGCCGTCGGCCGTGAAAGCCACGACCGAAGGGGTCGTGCGGTGTCCTTCGGAGTTGGGGATTACAACAGGCTCGTTGCCCTCCATCACTGCCACGCAGGAGTTCGTGGTTCCTAAATCAATACCGATAATCTTTGCCATAGTAGTAATATGTTTTAATTGTTTATTTTTTCGGTTTCGTATCCGCCGGTCCGGGCTTTTTCCGACTCCGGCCGCCGGTTACGCCCACGAACCGAACAAAGGTCGTGCCGATCGGCAATCCCTGCCAAATTGTCAGCCCGATGGCAGAAAAATGCCGTGTAACGTCATGGCGCACGGCATTTTGTCACCCGCCTGAAAAGCGGTTTTTGAGGGGCGCGGCGCACTCGGGGGTGTTCGCAGTCCGGCGACTTGCGTTTTTTGCCGCTTTCTGATCGGCAACTTATCGCGACTTTCGCCGGAGGAAGATATGTACTTTTTGGCCGCAAAAAGTACTGATCGTTGAAAGCGACTGGTGTTATTTGCCGCTTTTTGGTCAGCGGTTAACCGCGGTCTCGGCCCGCAGAGTTTTTTGTCCTTTTGGGCCGCAAAAAACTGCTAACCGCGGTCTCCGCCCGCGGAAACTTATGTACTTTTTGACCGCAAAAAGTACCAAAAACTCCCCGGCAGATGCCTCCGCATCCGACGTGCCGTCTTAACGCTGGCTCCGGGCGCCCGCCTAAAAGGCGGGTTTAAGGGGCGATGGGCCGCAGAAAGGGTCAT
>OGGQ01001034.1_pt1 | contig 38287 bp, 36 predicted proteins | sample 1571191 | NCBI WGS metagenome assembly OGGQ01 (sample SAMEA2582061, study PRJEB24529) | metagenome | biome: Human gut stool | place: China | collected 2011
CTCAGCTGGTTAGAGCGCCTGCTTCACACGCAGGAGGTCACTGGTTCGAGTCCAGTAGTCTCCACCAAAACAAAGGACACGACTTGCGTCGTGTCCTTTGTTTTGGTGGAGAAACGCCCGCTGAAAGCGGGCTATTTTTGTCCTTTCGGGCGAAAATTCTGATTTTAACGGTAGGGGAAAAACCCGCAAAGGTTTTTCCCCTACATCCCCTTTTCCTCGCGAAAATCTGGGCGAATCACCTTTGACCCAAACCGTGACCCATACGGGGAAAGGAACAGAGAGGGACAGACAGCACCGGGCAGGAATTTCCCTGTCCGGTGCCGCTTTTCTGTCATTTCTCTCTGTTTTCTTGTGTAGAATTTTCGTTCACCTTTTTGTTTGTTTTTCACATTGCCTGACTGATGAGGCTCCCGATGGTATCAGCCGCGTCTCTTTTCGTGTCCGCCTGGCGTGGGTGCAGTGCTCAGGGGAAATCCCGCACTGTAGTGCCCCAGGGCACTGGAGCGTGCCTTGCCATCCGCCCCGTTTTTCAGGGACAGCATTACAAACGTGTGCCGCAGGCCGGTGGTCAGCTTCAGGTAGTACACTGCCAACAAGCCCCGCTTGTCCGCTTCCATCAGGTAAGGACCGATCCTCTCCTATGGGAGGACTTTGATCTCCCGCATTTCCATCTTCGAGAGTTTACAGCCGTGGGCGGAATTCACCAGAATCGACCGTTCCTCAGCTGCCTGTTCCGTGCAGTTGTTCAGCAGGGTATGGCTGCCGTGGGCCAGTCTGACACGGAGTCTCTTCTGTTTCGGCTTGATATGCTGATCCCGCTGTACTCCGTAACTTCAAACAATCCATAGGGTATCCTATTTGTGATCCTTGTTTCTCAGCATATCTGCTAATTCCGTTAATAAGGCCACCTCTTTAGAGTCTAAACCCGATACATTGACACGCTCAAGGGACTCAATCCCTAATAAATAATCCGTGGATACAGAAAATACTTTGGCGAGCTCTACCAGACATGCTGGCGATGGCATAGAGAGCCCCTGCTCCCAAGAGTTTACTCCGTTCCTCGTCACATCTACACGGCGGGCAAGCTCTGCCTGACTCCAATTGCGTGCTTCTCTAAGCTTTTTTATTTTCTGTGCAATCATCACTTTTTTGCCCCCTTCACAAATCATTATAGTTAACATATATGATATGTCATTATCATTTATGGCTCTATAACTTGACATTTGAGGGACAAAAAATTATACTGTTTGCGTGAGGAAGGTCAGACTTACTTAAGAGGTTTTTCATGTATATAGGACGAAAATATTATTTTTTAGTCATTGCGGAAACACAAAATTTGACAAAAGCAGCGCAGATACTTCATGTATCGCAGCCGTCGTTAACCCAGTATGTGAATCGATTAGAACAGGATCTTGGCGTCAGACTTCTTAACAGAAATCATACCCCTCTGCTATTAACAGAAGCAGGCAAACTATATTTGAACTATATCAAGGGCTCCCTAGATTTGGAACAGCAGTTTCGAACGCAGCTAGAGCACTATCGTCAGAAAGAAAATTGCAGGCTTTCTATTGGGGTTCCAACACAACTGATTCCAATGGTCTTTGGCTCCATCATCCATGAGTTTATCCAAAAGGCGCCTCAAACCATTTTGTCCTTGAAAGATGGAACATCTCTGACCGTTCTGGACCAAATCACAGAAGGAACCGTTAACATTGCAATATTTCACACTGAAAAGAAAACGGATTCCCGATTTGTGCGGCATATTTTGCAAACAGAGCGCTTGCTTTTAATATGCAATCGGAATAGCCCTTTAGCGGCAGGGCGTGTCGGAACCAGAGAAAAGCCGCTTTTTCTAACAGAAAAAGATTTACCTCTTTTTAAATTCATGGTTTTTGTTACTTTTTCTCCCCAATACTATATTAATAAATTTATGGACGCATACTTTGAAAAAATCAATGATCCATCGCTCTCTGTCATGGAACTCCCCAATATGCGGACGGCATTTGATTATATTTTGGCCCCTAAAAGCAACGGGATTGCCGTCCTTTCTGACTTTGTTTTTCAAAGCGCTTCTTTAAATGATGTTACTTTTTTCAAACTGAAGGGATACTCGCCTAAATGGTACTTAACTGCAAATTACCGTACCCAAGAAATACTATCTGACACGGAATCTCTTTTCTGGGACACAGCCATTCGAAAAACGGTCTTTCCGGATGTATAGGAACAGAAGGAATCACCGTTAGCGCTCTTCTTGTCCGTTTGTTATAACATGAATATTATGATCCGAATAAATTATTAGTATTTTACATTTTTTTAACTTCAATCTATCCTAAAGATATATCCCGATGCCTTTTTTCGGGGAAAAGCATCGTTGATCTCGATTCTTTTTGACAGGTACGTTTCCTCCCTGGAGGGGGCCTTACTTCACCAAATGGAATCCACCAAAACGAACGAGCGGAAAGCTTTGTATTCATTTCACTTTATCTAGATAATTCGATAAACTGTCCGTGAGCGCTCTCATGATCAGAAAAAAGGGGGCAAAGATGCCGTTCATCTTCATTTTATTTAAAATCAGGAGGTAAATTATGGGTGTTATCGTCCTTTTTCTGTCGTTTTTTGTATTTATTTTTGTGGGATCTCCAATTGCCTTGGCATTGGGCGGCTCGGCACTGATCTATATCGTGTTGTTTGCCAATGTTTCTCCGCTCATTGTTATGCAGCAGATTTTGGCAAGTGTGAATACCTACACCTTGTTAGCGGTTCCGTTTTTCATTATGGCTGGTGCTCTGATGGAAACAGGCGGTATTTCTAAACGCATTGTTTCCTTCTGCCAAGCCCTTGTTGGCCACTTTACAGGCGGTTTAGCTCTCGTGGTTGTTTTGGCTAGTGTTTTCTTTGCTGCTATGACCGGCTCTGGTGTCGCTGCTTGTGCCGCAGTCGGCGGTATCATGATTCCTATGATGGTTAAAAATGGCTACCATAGCGATTTTGCCTGTGCACTGCAAGCAACCTCTGGCATTTTTGGCCCCCTGATTCCTCCCAGCATCGTCATGGTTCTTTATGCTGTCTATGCAAATCAATCTGTCAGCACCATGCTGATGGCCGGCGTAGGTCCTGGACTGATGCAGGCTGCGATGGTTTGTATTCTGGCAGTTTGGATTTGCCATCGCCGCGGCTATGCCGGTGTTGGCAGTTTTTCTATGAAGAGGCTTCTGAAAGAGTTTGGGTCTTCTTTCTGGGCTCTTTTAGCTCCAGTCATCATTCTGGGCGGGATCTACTCCGGCATCTGTACCGCCACGGAGGCCTCCGGTGTTGCATGCTTTTATTCCATTCTTGTCGGTCTTTTTATCTATAAGGAAATGAACTGGAAAACCATGCTGGAATGCTTGGGAAAAGCCATGAAAAGTACGGGCAATATCATGCTGATTGTCGGCGCATCCGGCGCATTTTCCTGGGTTTTAACAAGAGAGCGAATCGCTTCTAAATTGGCAAATACGCTTTTGTCCATTACTTCCAGCGAAGTATTATTCTTGATCGTTGTCATGCTCATCTTGCTGTTCCTTGGGTGCTTTATTGACTCTGTACCGATCACAACGATTATGACCCCGATTCTCGCGCCCATTGCAATGGAGTATGGCGTCTCCCTTGTCCACCTTGGCGGAATCATGGTCAGCGCCACTTGTATTGGGCTGATTACTCCTCCCATGGGCTTAAACCTCTTTATGGCTGCTCAAGTTGGCAATCGCCCCATTCACGCCGTCATCGGTGCCATTAAACCCTTTATCCTTGTGACAGTCATTGGCCTGGTTCTTGTTGCATTCATCCCGCCCATTACGACCTTCCTGCCCGGCCTGCTGTAAATAAATTTTTTGGAGGTATATTATGAAAAAGTTATTCGCATTGCTTCTTGCCGCCATGATGGCGCTCTCTTTGGTTGCTTGTGGTGGCTCCTCTGATACTACTTCTGACTCTACAGATTCCGCGGCTGGAAACACCGAGGAACCAGTCACCTTGACGGCTATCGTTGCTGGTCTGACCGAGGATAGCCCCAGCGGCGAGGCCTTAAAAAAATTTGCAGAGCTGTGCAATGAGTATTCTGGCGGCTCTGTCACCATTGACTGCTTCTTTAACACCGAGCTAGGCAACGTTTCTGCATGTGTGGAAAGTACCGCCCAGGGCACGATTGACATTGTTTCCACCGGGACCTCCTACTTTGCGGGGTATGTTCCCGCAATTCAGGTGTTTGAGCTCCCCTATGTATTTGCTTCCTATGACGAGGCGCACCAAACGTTGGATAACGAGCCTGGTAAGGCAATCGCTGATCTGTTTGAGTCTACGGACCTAAAGATGCTGTGCTACTGGGAGAGTGGGATGCGTCATGTTACCAATAGCCGCAACCCCATCATTACCCCCGCTGATATGTCCGGCCTGAAGATCCGCACCGTTGTTTCTGCTACGCAGCAAGCAACCTGGGAAGCTTTCGGTGCGATCCCGATGGCATTGGATATGGGTGAAGTCTTTACCGCTTTGCAAAATCACACCGTTGACGCGCAGGAAAACACCCTGTCTTCTATCACTTCTTACAAGATGTATGAGGTTCAGGATTATCTCTCCATGACTTATCACTCTTATACCCCGATGCCCTTCTATATCAACCGCGCTAAGTGGGATTCCCTGTCTGAGAATCAGCAGGAGGCCATCCAGAAGGCTTCCGAGGAAGCTCGCGATTACGCCCGTGAGTTGAACGCCGCCAGCGAAGCGGAGAATTTGCAGCTGCTGAAAGATCAGGGCGTGGTTGTTGAGGAGCATCCTGATTCCGAAGCGTTTGCCGCACTCTGCGGCCCTGTCTATGATATCTTTAATGAGTCTATGGGCAGTGATGAAATTCTGACGATGGTACAGGATTATGTTGCGTCTCTTCGTTAATGTTAAAACCTGAAATGAAAAGGGGACTGCATATGAGTCGCGTCCTAAAAAAATTGGAAACCGGTTCGGATCAGTTTCTGGGCATGATCGGTTTTGTCGGCATCCTGGTGATAACCGCAAATGCATTTTGCCGTTTTGTTTTACGGATATCCATGGCATGGTCTGATGAGTTTCTGCGCACAATTATGATCTATGGCTATTTCATTGGTGCTGCCGTTATGTTTTCTCAAGGCGGCTGCATGCGTCTTGAAATTTTAGATGGTGCGCTGAAGAGCCGGGTCACTGGCTACCACATTCTAAATATGGTTTTGGAATGTATCAATATTGTTTTCTTTGGTCTCATGAGCTACTATGCGGTGCAAATGGTTGTTCAGTATATTCTCGGCGGAACAACCCAATCTACAAGCTCTACACCTGCCTGGATTTTGCCGTTCGGCTGCGCGATTGGTATGGTTATCATGACTGTGGTTGCTGTTTGGAATGTTATTTTACATCTTTCTAAGGTGGTAAAAAATTAAAACCTTTATAGTCTAAGAAGTGGGCGGGCAATTCAATTTTGAATTGCCCGCCCATGGTCTATAGGATAAGAACCCACGAAAAAGTTAGCGGAAGGCGCCTCCATTGTTTTAAAAAACGGATCAGCACATTCTATAGATGGCTTCAAGGCGGCTTACCTGGAGGCTCTCTGTGAAGAGGTGGGGATCTCTGGCCTGGGAGGGCAAGGACGGCATCCTGTTCTGGCTCTCTGGATCGGGGCGCGCTGACGCGCGCATCAAGAAGGGGCGGCATCGCCCGACACGGAAAAACTCCCGGAGTATCGCCACGCCTGCGGAATACGCCCGGCAGGAGCGGCCAGCTCCGCCGTGCAGGAAATCTGGGACGGCATGGCGGGTCCCTACAGGCCCGCCGTGACCGTCAGCGGTCAGCGGGGACGGTTCCGGGCTGCCGCCAGGCCGTATGAGGCCGGGGGCGCAGAGGACCGCATCGCCAGCGCCCTGGAGCATGGACATGCACAACGGCCCGGTCGGTATGCGCCAGGCTGCGCCGGGGAGACCTATGTATGAGATATCATGGGACCGCGCTGCGAATCAACTGGCTGCGGCTGGCGCCCAACGTCTTAAAAACATCGCTCTTGAAACTTTCTAAAAATCATGTTTGATCCATTGCACGGTTTTGAGCAACGATCGGAGCAGGGGAACCAGAGATTGAGCGCTCATCATTCTGTGCAAGGGGGTATCCGTTGAAAACGACTGAAGTCCTGGACGCCATAAACGCCCTGCTGGCGGCAAAATGGCCCAGCGTATGTGGGCCCCATCGGCTTCGCACGGCCCTCCTTTTGGCTGGCTGTGGAGAAGGACGACTGGACGGCCGCCAACCGGCTCCTGGCCCGCCACGACCTGCAACTCCGGCTGACGCTCGATGACGCGCTGGGCGGACACGATGCGGTCGCCTGGTATCGGCTGGCACAGGAGACCAAGGAGGCCATGGAACTGCTGGCCCCGGCGCTGGCAGCAGGAAGCCGCTATCTGAAGCTGACGAGAAAACCCCGTGAAGCGGACCGGACGGATCTCCAGATCAACGCATCCTGGATGGACCTGCATCTATCTGTGGGTACCGGAGCGGAGACAGCGGCAAAGACTGCGCAGATGCGCGTGGAAATGATCAATGGTTGATAGGAGTGATACTATGGGACTTCCCCAGCTGACCTTTGAACTGAAGAAAGCGGCGGACACCATGGCGGCACGCGCCACGCAGGGGATCGCCGGCATGATCCCGAGAGATACCAGGGCTCTTGGCGTCCATGTCATCTACCAGGAAGGTGATATCCCCGCAGAGCTTGGCGCTGACAGCACCGCCGATATCAAGCGGCTCCTTCACGAGACAAGCCCGGAGACCGCGCGGCCCTTCGTACCGGTTCAGGGGGCGCACGACATGTACAGGACCGGAGAATCCATGATTTACATGGATGGTCAGACCTACCGATGTCTGAGCGATACTGATTTCAGCCCGAAGGAGTCCCCGGAGGCGTGGGAGGTGGCAGCGTGACGGAGAGCATCATCACGGCCCTGATCACCGGGGGGCTGACTCTCATGGGAGTGCTGGCGGCCAACAATAAGCAGCAGGCCATCACAGACACCAAGCTGGACGAGCTGACCCGGGAGGTTCGGGAGCACAACGATTTCGCGCGCCGGGTTCCGGTGGTGGAGGAGCAGATCAAGGTCATGAACCACCGGATCTCTGATTTGGAGGAATATCACAAGTGATTCACCGGGCAAGGACCGGAGAAAGAGAGGATTCCTGATGGACACGATCAACAAGATCATCGCGGACTACACCAGCGGAAAGAACCCCGTGGAAAAGACCAATGCAGCACTGAAAGAGGCCGGTGCTGGATTTTCCTTTCAGCCTGGAAAGAATGCCCTGACGGCTGAGGAGATCGCCGCCACCAAGGTCGGCGCCCGGCCCGGCGACGTGACCGGCTATGGCCTGATGTCCAGCGGCACCGGCACGATGGACAAGGTGCATGTCGTGAAGGGCAGGCTGCAGGGCGGCGCCGTCAACACCGTCGGCTCCGATAGTGTGCCTGACGAGTGCGATATCGTCTATATTGGCGGCCAGGTGTGGCAGGTATATGGGGACGAGCTGGGCGGTCTTGCACCTGAGAAAGACCCCTGGTGGGCGCCTCTGCACACCTTTGCCGGTGCGGTTGACTGGCAGGACGAACTGCCTCCGTACATTCCTGAAAAGGATATGGTGTACAACCGGCCCAAGTATCACGGCCAGAACGTGGTGAAGGGCGCGCTGCGCTACCTGTACGCCGAGGACGGGACCTGCAAATACCAGCCCAAGTCCATGGCGGACTATGACAAGGACCACGGGAGGACGTGACATGGAGGATTTGAAAAAGCGCCTTTCCAATCTGCTGGCAGTCAAGAGTATCGTGACGGTGATTCTCACGGCGGTGTTTGCGGATCTGTCCATGGCTGGCCGCGTGACCACGGATCAGTTTCTGACGGTGTTCACAGTGGTGATCGCGTTCTATTTCGGCACCCAGGCAGAGAAGCGAAGCGCAGGGAAAGCAAAAGCCATAGCGGGCTCCGGCACGGACCAAGCAGGCGGTGAGGCCGCTTGAGCGATGTCTTGAAGGAGCTGCTAGCCAATCCCGGGAGCTATGGCGGTTCCCGGGATGCCAGTCAGATCAAATACCTGGTGTTCCATAACACCGGCAACGACGGGGACAAGACGGCAGACAACGCGGCCTGTTTCCGGAATCACGTGGTGGAGGCCAGCGCCCACTACTTTGGATGCCGCAGTCTGGCGGCCTGTCCCCGATCTGAAGGTGGCGGGGGGTGGCAAGAAGCGCGCCAACGCCGGCAAGACCGGCGGCGGGACTATGCATGGGATCGTCACCAATAGCAGATGTGCGATACCATCCGCAACGGTACCTGCCAGGCCGGCGAGGCAACCCTGGCAAATGCCTCCGCCCTGGGCAGGGAGCTGATGGCTGGATGCGGGATTCAAACGTGCGGTATTTCGATGTGACTGGGAAACATTGCCCCAGTTATCTGGTGAACACCCAGAAGCGGGCGGATTTTAAGAAAAGATTGGAGATGGACCACACACCGTCGCCCGCACACGAAGAAGGTGTGGAATGGGCCATTGAAAACGGCCCCCTGCAAGGAAATGCGGAGGAAGATTTGATGCTCTCCGTGACCCGGGAGCAGATTGTGTGCCATGCTGTGGAGATTTTCCGGCTTGAGAGAGCCGGCATGAAAAGACGCGTCCCAGGGGAGATTCACAGGCCCCTGGGACGCGCCTTATATTGGGAGATTTCCCCATTTTAAATTGCAGTTACATGTAAATCCCTTTTCGATTAAAATTTCCTCAATGCGTTCAACGGAAATCGGCTCCTCCCAATCCTGAGGCTCTTTTAAAGAAGCTCCATCCTGAAAAGGACCTTGGTAGTAGAAATATTCTGCGCCAATTTACAGCCTATGATTTGAAGCTGACTCACGGCCGTCAAGCCGCTTGGCGTGTGTACCATCCCACAGCAAGCCGCCCTGCGGAATCTCCACAGGGCGGCTTGCTGAACTATTACGAGATGCGCTTAGCCGAACAGACTCAGGATTCCCACAGAAACAGCGGGGACGAATGCAACGATGATCATCGAGGCAATGAGCACCGCCATAAAGGGAAGCGCCTTTTTGGAAATTCCCACAACGTCTAGGCCCGTCATGGACTGAGCCACGAACAGGTTGGATGCCACCGGCGGCGTCACGAACGCGATGCACAAAGACAGCAGCATGACCAGGCCGAATTGGATGGGGCTGATGCCCAGCGGCGTGACAATCTGGAGCAGGACCGGGGAGAGAATCACCATGATGGGCGTTGTCTGCACAAACATACCCGCGATGAACAGCAGGACAAAGATCAGGCTCATGATTACCACCGGGTTGGTGGAGATGCTGAAGAAGAAGTTCTGCACCATCTCTCCGAAACCATGGTACACAAACACGGCGCTGAGCGCACCGGCCACCGCCATGGTATAATTCATGCCGCCCATGGACGCGGTACAGTCAAAGAACATGTCCCAAATCATTTTCAGGGTCAGTTCTCTGTAAATGAACATGCCTACGATCAGGGAGTAAACCGTTGCGATTACCGCGGCCTCCGTTGCGGTAAAAATACCGCCGTAGATGCCGCCGAGGATAATCACCGGCATAAAAATAGCCCAAATTCCATCCTTGACCGCCAGTAAAAACCGCTTGATGCTGACCTTCTCTCCGGAACCCTTCCAGCCGTACTTGCGGCTGATGAAGTAATTGACGATGATCAGCAGCACACCAACCAGAATGGCCGGGCCCACACCTGCCAGGAACAGATCCGAAATGGAAACGTTGTTGCTCACGCCATAGATGACCAGGGGGTAGCTGGGTGGTACCACACAGCCCAGACCGCCGGCCACCATGACCAGTGCGGTGGCATAATACTTGTTGTATCCGCAGCGGATCATTTGAGGGATCATGATGACGCCGATGGCGGCCACGGTTGCATTGGCGGAACCGGAGATGGCTCCGAAGAACATGCAGGCCAGAACCGTCACGCAGCCCAGACCGCCGGTGACATTGCCGATCAGAGAGTTGGCAATGTTGATCAGCCGCTTAGAGAGTCCGCCGGTATCCATCAGACTGCCGCAGATGATAAAGAACGGCAGCGAGAGCAGCGTGAAGGAATTTACGCCGGAATACATGTACTGGGTGAGATACTCCATGGTGGTAAATGGCTCTAGGAGGTTCATCAAGACAATGGCCCCTCCGATAGCACCGCCGATGGGAACTCCGATCAGCAGGAAGACCGCCATGGAAATAAAGAGAATCGTCATGCCTGAGCTCCCTCCTTTTCCTTCCGGACCCGGTCCAGATACTCCCGTTCCAACGCATCCACATCAAAGGTGGGCTTACCGAGGCCAAGCGCCTTCTCCTCTTCCTTGCTCAGACGGATGCACTCCTGCACGGTACGGATGATGACCAGGACCATGCTGAACGGCAGAATGCTGAAGGAAACCGCCTTTGGAATGCGCAGGATCGGAGATGCCGCCGCACTTGCGTGAAACGTGACAATCACGTGATACATGGGGACGATCAGAGCCGCGGAAAACAACGCGTTGATCACATTGGAAACAATCAGCAGGATTTTTTTGACTTTGAAGGATCTGGAGTTGATGAACGCATCAATACGCAGATGCTTCCGGGAAGTAATGGCGCCGGCAAACCCCAGATAGCTCATCCACACCAGCATGATGCAGCTGAGCTCTTCGGTCCAGGTGATGGCATTGCCGAGATAGCGGGAACAGACCTGAATCGTCAGCAGGACCATCATCGCCAGAAACAGCACACACCCCAAGTACAGCTCAAACCGCTGAACAAACTCATGAAAGATATGTTTTATTTTTGAGTTCTCCATAGATCTCTCCTCTTCTGAAAAACAGCTCAGTTCTTCAGTGCGGCCTCGGCTTTCTCAACCTCGGACATCAGCAGGTCAAAGTACTCGTCGCCCATGGCCTCCTTGGCCGCGTCCCAGGAAGTTGCAGCAATGTCCCGGAATGCCTCATACTCTTCATCGCTGAGCTCATAGACATCCATAACCTTCTTCAGCTCTTCCAGCTGGGCATTGTCAATGGCCTCCAGCTCTTCGCGGTTGCGCAGTTCCAGATTGTGACCCTCCTCAATCAGGATCTGCTGGACATCCTCGGGCAGAGTCTGGAAATACGCCTCGGAAATACCGATGATCTGCACGGTATAGCTGTGCTTGGTGAGAGTCATATAATCCTGCACCTCATAGAACTTATCCGTCCAGATATTCTGGCAGGGGTTCTCCTGGCCGTCAATGACCTTGGTCTGCAGGGAAGTGAAAACCTCGGAGTAGGACATAGGGGTGACGGCCGCGCCCAGAGCCTCCATGGCAGCGATCTGATAGGGGTCGTTCATGGTGCGGATCTTCAGCCCCTTCATATCGTCGGGGGTCTTGATGGGATGCTTGGAGTTGGTGACATGGCGGTAGCCCAGCTCGGTAAACGCCAAAACACGAATGCCGATGTCATCGATGCAATCCTGCCGGATACGGTCCCCCACAGGGCCGTCAATAATAGCGTGGACAACTTCCGGAGAGCTGTACAGATAGGGGAAGTTAAAGGGCATGAACGCGTCCGTAAACTCACCAAAGTCGCCAACCGCCTTGGTGCACATCTCAAAGGCGCCTGTCTGCAGGCCGCCCACGATCTGATCGGTGCTGCCGCCAAGCTGACTGTCCATAAACAGCTTGATTTCATACGCGCCGTTGGTTCGCTCCGCTACGCGATCCACAAACTCCAGGGCGGCAATGCCGTTGGCCGTTTCGTCCACCGTGGCGGAGTTGAAGGCGCTGTTCACCCGGATCACAACGGTTTCTCCGCCGCCGTCATTGCCTTCTTCTCCGGGAGGTTCAGAAGGAGTGCCGCCGCATCCAGCCATGGAAACCACGAGAAGTGCTGCCAGGAGTAGTGTGAAGACTCGCTCAAACTTCTTTTTCATAGTGCCCCTCCTCATAAATTTTACACGTTTGCGTTTTAAGTGGAAGCTCCGGATTCCTTTGATTCCCCTATGGGGGAACGCCGCCGCGGTTACTCGATCACAGCATACTCAGCGGCGTTGTCAAACGCGGCCTGAGAAATCTCGTTGCCGATGCCGGGCTCGTTGGGGACTTCCATGCGGCCGTTGACCGGCTGCGGATCATACTTTGTCCAACCGTGGTTAAACTTCATCAGGTTGTTGCAGTGGTGCTCGTGAATGATAAAGTTGGGGATCACCGCTTCCAGCTGCAGCGCCACGGAGGTGGACAGCGGGCTGGCGCACGTATGGGCCTGAACGCTGATATCATAGGCGTGCGCCATGTCGCAGATCTTGCGGACCTCCGTCAGACCGCCGCAGTTTCCGATGTCAGGCTGGATAACCTGGATGGACCCGTTTTCAAAGTAGGGACGATACTGCCAGCGCGTATAGATCCGCTCGCCGGCGGCCAGGGGCAGCGTCGTATGAGACGATACATATTTCATTAAATCATGATTCGGGATCGTGGGCTCCTCAAAGTACAAAATGTTGTACTTCTCCATGATTTTGGCCACCTGCACGGCGCTCTGCGCGTCCAGGCGGGAGTGGCATTCAGCGATAATGTCCACATCGTCGCCAATGGCGTTCCGGACGGCTTCCACGCGCTTTTCGATCATCTTCTGATACTTTGGATGCAGCAGCCGGGTATACTCCTCCACGGAGATCTTCCTTCCCTCTTCATCAAAGGAGAAGAAGTCATACTTCAGGGCGTCATAGCCCTCCTCAAAAACGGCCTTCTTTGCAACATTGGCATAATCCTCCGGCTTGAGCTGAGGGACATGCAGATCCGTATGGGACCATCCGAACTGAAGCTGGCTGGCATAGGCGCGGACGTCTTTCCGCCGGGCGCCGCCAAAAATTTCATGCAGCGGACGGCCATATGCCTTTCCCTTGATGTCCCACAGCGCAATGTCAATCGCTGACATGGCCGAGTACATCACGGGGCCTGCATTCAGCCCCCAGAAAGTCGTGCGGAAGAAGGTCTCCCAGATCCACTCGATCTGCATGGGGTCCATGCCGATCAAAGTGGGAGCCAGATCCTTGATCATCGCATAAGCAGCGGGAGCGCCTGCATCATAGGCCATCGCGGCTTCGCCATCTCCGTAAATCCCCTCATCGGTGTGGATGCGGCAAAAAATAGGTCGCCAGCTGGGGCGGTTGGTTTTGACGCGCAGAACTTCAACTTTTGTAATTTTCATGTCATATCTCTCCCTGACGGTTTCATTACAAGCTCTCAAACGGGTGTATCAGTGGATGTGCTTTGGGATATTGGAATACTGGTAGCTGCGCTGATTCAAGTCATGTGTCACATGTCATGTGTTATCTTAATCATAACAGAAAAAAAGCGCTTGTCCAGTAGATTTCTGGAAAAACTTCTCGTTTCCCATCAAAATAATGGTTTTCAACAAAATGAAAAGCAAAAAACTGTCTACTCTGATGGATTTTCGTCCGATCTGATTGGCTAAACGGCGGCTGCCGCATATACCAAAAAAAGGATTGAACAGAAGGTGTTCAATCCTTTAGGACGGTTATCACTTGCACCCGGGGATCACACGCTTGCGGTACCAGACAGGAGACCTCTGCGCTTACTTTTCTTTACAAAAGCCATCTTGATCCTTCAGCAGCAGCTTTCCCTCCTGGCTGCCGCTTCTGATATGCAGGCGGCAGAGCTGGCGAATCAGATCATCATCTTTGGCCAGGACCGCATTCAGGATGGCCTGATGGCGGCTGTAAAAATCCGGGGATTTCCGAAAGCTCTTAAAGGAGGGACTCTGATACAGGTTGCGGATCGTATTCAAAATGAGCGGAAGAATTCGATTTGCGATTTCGTTTTGGCTGGCCTGATAAAAGCAGCAATGAAATGAAATATCATATTCCCAAAACTTCTTGTACAGCTGCTCGTCGCTCTCCGCGCTGTTGGACTGGGCCATCTGCAGGTTCATTTTCTGAATATCCTTCAAAATATCGGCGGCCTTGTTAAAATCCCGCTTCTTTCCCCTGTGGGCGGCAAGCACAAAGATTTCCGGCTCCAGCATCAGCCGGATTTCTATCAGATCCGGATACAGGACATCCAAATTCATGAAGTCAAAGCCCAGGGGATCGTCGCTGATTCCTGGGTTCGAGCATACAAAAGTCCCGATTCCCCGCCGGATCTCCACAATATGATAGGAAACCAGATATCTGACGGCCTCGCGGATGCTTCGAATGCTGACATTGTATTCCGCGGCCAGCTCCTGTTCTGCGGGAAGGCGCTCGCCAACTTGAATCTCCCCACGGATAATCTTGGCTTTAATTTTGTTTGCAACCTCTTCAGAGATGAGGGGACGAGAAACCATAGTATTACTCCATCGCTCTGTATTTTGGATATCCAGATGCTTTTGCAGCTTTTTTCATGATATTTTTATTATAATCGGTTTTTTAAACTTTAGCAAGAGGGCAGGTATGTCTCAAAATGCTGGAATATGAGCCGTATTTTTCAACGAACAGACAAAAATATCGCAGCCCCCTTGACTTTTCCTGTTTCTTCGCTATAATCTGAATTGTGACATGTCATGTCATGTGTTAAAACGTTACAAGGGGGGAAGCACATGGAAATTCACAGTCCCATGGATGCTGTGGAATTATCCCGCATCCGCGCGATCGGAGAAAAAGTACAGCAGCTGCAAAAGGAGGGGCGTGACATCGTCCGCCTGCAGATCGGTGAACCTGATTTTACAACACCCGGCCACATCATCGCAGCGGCAAAGGCCGCCATGGATCACGGCCAGACACACTACGCACCCAACCGGGGACTCGCATCCCTGCGGGAGGAAATTTCCCGGAAGCTCCTGCGGGACAACGGGATTACAGCCGATCCCGCCACGGAAATCCTTGTCACATCAGGCTGTGCGGAGGGCTTGTATCTTGTCTTTATGGGATTGGTAGAGCCCGGCGACGAGGTCATCATCCTGGAGCCTGCCTATATTTCCTATCTGCAGCTGGCCCGGGCGGCACACGCCAGGGCGGTGCCAGTCCACGCGAAAGAGGAAAACGGCTGGCTGCCGGATCTGGACGAACTCCGGGCTGCCGTCACCCCAAAGACCAAGCTATTGGTCCTGAACACTCCCGGCAATCCCACCGGTGTGGTTTATCCCAGAGAGGTGCTTCAGCAGATTGCCGCCCTGGCACAGGAACAGGACTTTTTGGTTCTCTCCGACGAGGTCTACGAAAAGCTCATCTATGACGGCGCTCAGCATGTATCCATCGCCTCTCTGGATGGCATGAAGGAGCGTACCATCACCATCAACGGCTTTTCCAAGGCATTTGCCATGACCGGCTGGCGGATGGGCTATCTGGCGGCAGATGCCAGGCTGATTCTTCCCATGCTGAAGGTCCACCAATACGCCGTTGCCAGCTCCAATATCATTGCCCAGAGCGCAGCCATCACCGCGCTGCAGGCGGGAGAGAGCTGTGTGGAGGAAATGCGGCGGGAATACGCCCGCAGACGGCAGTTTTTGCTGGATGCCTTTGCACAGATTCCGGAAATCTCGTGTGTGGCGCCGGCCGGTACATTTTACATATATCCCAATATTTCCGGCACCGGGCTGTCCGGCACGGAATTTGCCGACAAGTTCCTGATGGAAGCGGGCGTGGCAACGGTTCCGGGAACAGCCTTTGATTCCTTCTGTAATTCTCACATTCGGCTTTCCTATGCCAGCAGCATGGAAAGCCTGCAAACGGCTGTGTCAAGGCTGAAGGGAATGCTGAAAAAATAAGAACGCTGAGGAAGTTGCCTTATGAAATACGAACGTGATCGCACCTGGGCGGAGGTGTCCCTGGACCATCTTGCATCAAACTTTCAAAAGCTCTCCGAATGGACCGGACCGGCATGCGACGTGCTGTGCGTTGTCAAGGGAAACGCTTATGGACATGGCGCGATAGAGGTTTCCCGGGAGCTGGAGCGGGTTGGCTGCAAGATTCTGGGCGTTGCCACGCTTGAAGAGGCAATGGAACTGCGGGAAGCAGGGATCAGGCTGCCAGTGCTGCTGCTGGGGCCCATTCCCCCATCCCACACTGCCTTGGCTATGGAAAACAACTTGATCCTTCCTTTGATTGACGAGGCGTATGCAAGAGAGGTATCCGCCGCCGCGGTCTCCGCGGGAAGGACCTTGAGAGCCCATCTGAAAATTGATACCGGCATGTCCCGTTACGGACTGCCCGTCAGCAAGGACATGGATGGCTGTATTGCCGAGGCGCTCCGGATCGTCCAGCTGCCCAACATGCAGGTGAGCGGAGTCTTCACCCATTTCGCGGCAGCCGGAGACCCTTATGAGGACGATTTTACCCGGCGGCAGATGGGGTTGTTCCGCATCTTTTCGGAACGAATGGAAGCAGCCGGCGTCAAATTGATCCGGCACTGTGCAAACAGCCCCGCCACCATTCGCTTTCCCCAGGCACATTACGACATGATACGCACTGGAACACTTCTGTATGGATTCAATCCATTTGGCAGATTGGAATTGGAACCGGTCATGGAGCTGAAGACACGAATCACCCAGATCAAGCATCTGGCCCCGGGAGACACGGTGGGGTATGGGCGGCTGTTTACCTGCCGCCGTCCCACAGACATTGCCATCGTACCCTTTGGATTCGTGGACGGCATTCACAGAAGCGCGTCCAACAAAGCCTATATGCTGGTAAACGGAAAGCCCGCCAAAATTGTCGGAAAGATCTGCATGGATCTTTGCTTTCTGGATGTCACTGGCATAGAAGATGTTGCGGTGGGGCAGATCGTTACGGTCTTTGGCTGGGACCACGGCGTGTATCAGTCCGCTTACGCTCTGACGGATGCCTATCCCGGCTCCGCTCCGGAGCTGACGGCGGTTCTGGGAACCCGCGTCCCCCGATTTTACCTTCGAAATCAGGAAGTGGTTGCTTGCGACCAAAAGGAGTGACTGATATGCCCATCGTCCAGATCCACCTGCTGGAAGGCCGCACACCTGAACGCAAAGCGGAGCTGATCGCTGCCGTGACGGAGGCCTGCTGCCGCACGCTGGGCAGCAGGCCGGAGGCGGTACGGATCATTCTGGAGGAAATGAAACGCGAAAATTTCGGAAAAGGCGGCAAGCCCTTTGATTTGTAACCTCATCCCTTGGTTTTTCATCCGCACGGATCAGAGTGAAACATTGCATTTGAAATAAAAAGCAGAAAGGAATGGATCAAAATGATGACCAGAGAAGAACTGCGAGCAAATGTGGACGGAATTGCTTTTATGACCGTGACCCCCTTCCACGAAAGCGGCGAGGTCGACTACGACGGCTACCGGGAGAACGTCCGGTTCCTGGTGAGCAAAATCAAGGAAAACTCCTGTAAATGCACGATTACCCCCTGCGGTTCCAATGGCGAATTTCCCCACCTGACGGACGATGAGCAAAAGGAAATCATCCGCATCTGCGTGGAGGAGGTTGACGGGGCGGTTCCCGTCGTCGCCGGGACCGGCCGCGCCAGCACGAAGCGCACCATTGAGATCAGCCGGTATGCCCAGTCCGTCGGCGCCGACGGCGTACAGGTGATTCTGCCCTACTACTTCGTTCCCACTGTGGACGGCATGCTGGAACACTATAAGCTGCTCGCCGATGAATTGGACATCGGCATGGTGATCTACAACAACCCCGCGTTCTCCGGCTCCTGGATCAAGCCCGCCCAGATGAAGAAGCTCATTGAGCTTACTGGCGACAAGATCGTGGCCGTCAAGGAGAATACGCCCCATCTGATGCTCTTTAACGGCATGGCCAAAGCGCTGAAGGGCACGGGCGTCAAATTGCTCAGTGGCTTTGGCGAGCAGTGGTACGCCTATCAGTTCCCCTGGGGCGCCGACGGCCTGGCCACGCCCTTTGGCAACTTCTTCCCTGAATACCCCATCGGCTTTAAAAAGGCCGCAGACCAGTATGACTTTGCCGCCATGCGGGAGTGGCTGGCCAGGATGGACCGCTACTATGCCTTTGTGGGAAAAATCGGCGCCGCGCGCGGAGACACCGGCATGCTGGATAAGCCCGGCGGAAACATCTACGGCGAGGGAAATGTGCGCTTTGGCGTGATCAAGGAGGCCATGAACCTGATGGGCCTTCACGGCGGCGACATGCGGGCGCCCTTGAAACTGCACATGACGGATGATGAGCGCGCCGAACTGAAGGACATCCTGAGGGAGCTCCAGCTGCTCTAATGGTTGTTTTCCGCGCTTTTTACAGCTTCGCGGCCGTACCCTCCGGAAACGCGATGGGTACGGCATGGGGCTGCAAGAAAGGCGGCTAAGACGCTGCCTGACTATTTGAGAAGGAGGATATTACATATGCTCAGAAAGCAATTCTGTGTCAATGGTGAATGGAAAGATTCCAAGACGGAAAGATGGATGCCTGTCAGTGACTCCAGCACGGGGGAGGTCATTGCGGAGGTCCCCTGCTGTACTGTGGAGGAAGTGGAGGAAGCGATTGCTTCCGCGGCATCGGCCTTCCCGGCATGGTCTCAGACTTCCATCAGCCAGCGGACGCAGATGATGTTCAAATGGCGCAACATTCTGATGGACCATCTGGAAGAGCTGAGCGTGCTGTGCGCCAAGGAACTGGGCAAAAACCTCTCCGAGGCCCGGGGCGACATTCTGAAGGCCATCGAGCCGACGGAGCTGGCCTGCGCTGCACCGTTCATCACCCAGGGCTCCGCTTCCCTGCAGGTTACAACCGGCTTTGACACCGCTGCTTACCGGATGCCCTTGGGCGTTGTGGCCGGAATCGTCCCCTTCAATTTCCCGGCCATGATCCCCTGGGGATGGATTGTTCCTCTGGCGGTTGTAACCGGAAACACCGTGGTTCTGAAGGCCGCGTCCTACACGCCGCTGACGTCCATGCGGATTCTGGAGCTGTTCTATCACGAGGCCGGTTTTCCAAAGGGAGTGGTCAATCTGGTCACATGCAGCCGGAAGGAATCCGAACTGTTTCTCACGGACCCCCGCGTAAAGGCAGTCACCTTTGTGGGGTCCACGGAAATCGGCAAGCACATTTACTCTGTGGCCGCCGCCCATGGAAAGCGGGTACAGGCTCAGTGCGAGGCCAAGAACCACGCGCTGGTGCTGGAGGACTGCGACCTGGAAAGCGCCACCAATGCCATTATCAACTCCACCTACGGCTGCGCCGGCATGCGCTGTATGGCTCTGCCGGTGGTCGTGGTGCAGGAGAGCATTGCCGACCGCTTTGTCCAGCTGCTTAAGAAAAAAGCAATGGCGCTGAAAGTGGGCTGCGCCTACGACCCCGAGACCACGCTGGGCCCGGTGGTCAACGCAGAACACAAGAAGTTTATCTGCGACTGGATTCAAAAGGGTGTTGACGAAGGCGCGGAGCTGGTGCTGGATGGGCGGGATCTTGTGGTCCCCGGCTATGAAAACGGCTTCTTTGTGGGCCCCACCATTCTCGATCATGTAAAGCCCGGCATGACGGTAGGGGACCGGGAGATCTTCGGCCCCGTCACCATCATCAAGCGGGTCAAGACCTTTGAAGAGGGCCTGGCCATCATGAACGCCAATCCGTTTGCCAATGGCTCTGTCATTTTCACCCAGAGCGGCTACTATGCCCGGCAATTTGAACTGTTGACCGACGGCGGCATGGTGGGCATCAATGTGGGCATCCCCGTTCCCTCCGCCTATTTCCCCTTCTCCGGCAATAAAGATTCCTTCTTTGGTGATCTGCACGTTCTGGGGCAGGACGGTGTGCGCTTTTACACCCGTGCCAAGACCGTTACCAAGCATTGGTACAGCGAGCACTCCCACCAAAAGACCGTGGACACCTGGGAGGGCACTGTGGAGCGTATTTGAGCCGCAGGCCGTCTGCCGGCAGAGGCAGAGTGCGCGGCTGACTCCAGGTTTCCAAGGACGCCGCAAGGCTGCGGACCATGTTCAGATATTCAGATATTCGATTGAGGAGGACTTCCTTTATGAACGCCTATCTTGCCAGTGTAATTGAAAACGTCAAATCCAAGTACGCCAATGAACCGGAATTCGTCCAGACAGTGGAGGAGGTCTTCTCCTCCCTGGAGCCTGTGATCGAGAGGCATCCGGAGTATGAAAAAGCGGACCTTTTGAACCGGATGGTGGAGCCGGAGCGAATGTTTACCTTCCGCGTGGTGTGGATGGCGGATGACGGCACTTGGCATACCAACGTCGGCTATCGCTGCCAGTTCAATGGGGCCATCGGCCCTTACAAGGGCGGCCTGCGGTTCCAGGCGAATGTGTATCCCGGCATTATCAAATTCCTGGGTTTTGAGCAGATCTTCAAGAACTCTCTGACCGGACTGCCCATTGGCGGCGGCAAAGGCGGCAGTGACTTCGACCCCGCCGGCAAGTCCGACGCGGAGATCATGCGTTTTTGCCAGAGCTATATGCAGGCGCTGTACCGCTATATCGGCCCCGATGTGGATGTTCCCGCCGGTGACATGGGCGTGGGCGCCCGGGAAATTGGATATCTGTACGGAGAGTACCGCCGTCTGAAGGGCGCCTTTGAAAACGGCGTGTTCACCGGCAAGGGATTCTCCTATGGCGGAAGCCGCATCCGTCCGGAGGCGACTGGCTTCGGCGCGGTGTACTACCTGGAAAATGTCCTCAAGCACGAGAGAGAGTCCATCCAGGGAAAAACCATCGCCTGCGCGGGCTTCGGCAACGTGACCTGGGGCATCTGCAAGAAGGCGGCGGAACTGGGGGCCAAGGTGGTGACGCTGTCTGGTCCTGACGGCTATATCTATGATCCTGACGGAGTCACAACCAGTGAGAAAGTAGCGTACCTGCTGGAAATGCGCGCCAGCGGCCGGAACGTGGTCAAGGACTACGCTGATAAATTCGGCGTGGAGTTCTATCCCGGCGAGAAGCCTTGGGGAGTCAAGGTGGATATCTGCATGCCGTCGGCCATGCAGAACGATGTCTATCTGGAGCACGCCAAGAAGATCGCCCAGGCCGGCGTCAAGTACTACATCGAGGTGGCCAATATGCCCACCACCAACGACGCGCTGAGGTATCTGATGGACTGCGGTTTGATTGTCGCTCCCAGCAAGGCCGTCAACGCCGGCGGCGTTGCCACCTCCGCTCTGGAGATGGCCCAGAACAGCGAGCGCATGGTGTGGACCGCACAAGAGGTGGACAAGCAGCTCAGGCAGATCATGAACACCATTTATACCATGAGCGTGGAGGCCGCCGAGGAATACGGCCTGGGTTACAATCTGGTGGCCGGCGCCAACATCGCGGGCTTCCAGCGGGTGGCCGACGCCATGATGGCCCAGGGGATCTTCTAAACAGCGTCCGATTACCGGTCTTTCCGCCGGAGAGAGCCCCCGAAAAAAAGAACGCGCTCTCCGGCGAAGATACTTGCTGCCAAAGGTCTGCATGCCCTAAAAAATGAGACGATCTACAGACGCTTCCGCACGGAGGGGAGAGCTCATTTTATAAAGCCCAATACCCGCCATTGCACGTCCAAAGCAGGGCGAACCTGAACAGACTCGGCTGTATGCAGACGAGATCGAAAGAGAAGAAATGGCTGTCACTCAATACGATGTCATAAAACGGAGAACCAGGTCATTCGGCCTGGTTCTCCGTTTTGTAATCTCAGCAAAAGCCGTCCTATTTTCTCTCCAAAAGCCTATGTGTTGCTGGCTGCTGATGCAGAAACCACTAAACTTTATGACAGTGCCTCCAAGGGTTGCGCCTATAAAAGCGTAAGAAACCCGGCAGGACTTTCGGGGGAGAGATCAATGGAAAGTGACCGCTTGTAAAAAGCCTTCCCCGCTTCCATGTTTCTGCTGTAATCACCATGGAGTTTCGAAGAGATGCCATCCATACACTTGGCTCTTATGCCGGGGAAACACAAAAAGGAATTTGGGAAAGGAGATCGAAAGGGCGCGCAGATTGCAAGTGAGATATCACAAGCTTCCTATCAAAGGACGGGGATCTGCCCACCATAGAAGCGGATGCCTTTGGCATACAGCTATCTCTGAAAACACAGCCATTTAAACACCTATGCCAGCAAGGACGGGAGAAATTCAGAAAGTGCCGGGAAGCAAACGATCAGTACCTGGGCGATCAACAGGGCTACAATTGGACCGACAGCGGCCCTGACGATATCTTTGATTGGAATTCCAGTGAGCCCAGAAGCCATATAGAGGTTTGTACCAACAGGAGGCGTCACAAATCCGATGGCGAGATTCGCAACCATAATAACTCCAAAGTGAATGGTGGAAACTCCAATACTGGTAGCAATTGGCAACAGAATCGGCGTTAAGATGACAATGGCAGCCAGAGCATCCATCAGCATCCCTGCAATCAAAAGCAGGATATTGAGCAGCAGCAGAATGACAATGGGATTGTCAGTTAGTCCCAGCATGGTATCTGCCAGCATAGCAGGTGCGTTTTGAATCGTCAGAACTCTTCCAAACACAGTTGCAACAGCAACAATTAAAATAATAGGCGCCGTTTGTCCGGCACAACGCAGGAGAATGCCTGGGAGTTCGCTGAACTTCAGAGTTTTATAGATGAAAACACTGACCAGGATGCCATAAACGGCCGCTACACCGGCCGCTTCAGTGGCGGTAAAAACCCCGGCATAAATCCCGCCCAAAATAATAACAGGGCACAGGATAGCGAAAAACCCTCTGCGAAAACTTTGGAAAACGCCCATGCGGGGCTCTGAGTTTTCCGTATGCTGGATGGGATGGCGCTTGCAAAACAAAAATGCATAAATCATCAGGGCCGCGGCACAAATCAACCCAGGGATGACTCCAGCAAAAAACATATCGTTGACGGAACAGCTGGCAGAAAGCGCGAACATCACCATAGGCAAACTGGGGGGAATCAGCGTTCCAAGACCACCGGATGATGCCGCCAGGGCTGTGATGAATTTATCGTCATATCCCTGCCGCACCATAATGGGAATCATGATAGTGCCAACTGCTGCAAAGGTTGCAGAGCCAGAGCCGGAAATCGCTCCGTACAAAACACAGGTGAAGACCGTGGCAATGGCCACACCGCCGGTGATTCCACCAAAAATGGCGTTTGCTAGATCAAAAAGCCTTTTGGAAATGCCGCCCTTGGCCATGACCTCGCCGGCAAAGATAAAGATTGGGACCGCTAGGACCGGGAAGGAGTCCAGGGCCGTTATCATACCGCGTCCAATAAAACTCAGAGAGAACGGTGCACCCATAACAGCGTTGACGACCATGCCAAGCCCCAGTGCTGCCGCAATGGGAACGCCTAAAAACAGCAGAACGAAAAAAACAAGAAATAAAATTCCGATGGTCATGCGTTATCTCCCTCCTTCGGTCCGTGCGCCGCGGAATCTGAGTGCCAGATATACGCTTTGGATGATGCGGAAGCTGCAAAGCCCCATTCCAACGGGCAGGGCTGCGTATACGCACTGCATGGGCAGCTTTAGAGCTGGACTAAACTGGGGGTTGTTTTGCAGTGCCATGACGATATCGATACCTACCGCCGTCATGATGATCGTGAAGGCCAGGAAGATCGCCTGACAGATCCAATAGAGGATTGCCTTTGGGGCCCCATGGAAGCTTTGCTCCAGCATGTCCACACGAATGTGGGACCTGGTTTTCACCGCCAGAGGTGCGCCTAAAAACGTCATCCAAATGAAGCTGTACCGGGCAGTTTCCTCCGTCCAAGCCGCTGGCATTTTCAGGACGAAACGAAAAATCACTTGGAGTACGGTGACGGTTACAAAATAACCCATACACACAGACACGGCTATTTTCTCAAAATGATCATCCAAAAATTTGAGTATTTTTTTCATAGCTTTACCTCTTGATTGTACTGGCCGGAAGGAGGGGACGGTTTGTCCCCTCCGCCTGTCCTTCAGCTGTTAACGGCATCAATCGCCGCAAAAAGGCCGTCCAAAGTTTCCTGCCCAACTTCGCCAGCAATCATGTCATATACCGGAGTGACCTTTTCCTGCCACTGCGCCTGCTCTTCCGGCGTCAGCTCCACCACAGTGACGCCCTCCTCGGCCAGGGTATCCATCCAGGAATCCCACTGTTCGACGGCGGCAGTCCGCTGGAAGTCAACGCCGGCGGCGGTGGCGTCCCGGCAGATCTGCTGCAGCTCGGGAGAGAGGGAGTTAAACCATGCGGGATTTGCAAAAAACATTCCCGTGGTGAATACGTGGTTCGTCAAAATGAGATAATCCTGAACCTCGGAAAAACGGCTGTTAATAAACAACTCCACCGGATTCTCCTGTGCATCCACAGTCCCCTGCTGCAGGGCGGTATAGAGCTCGGAGAAGGAAATCGGAGTAGGCTGGGCGCCTAAAGCCTCCCAGATGGCCAGATGAATGTTATTGGTCATGACTCTGATTTTCAGCCCCTTCAGGTCGTCGGGGGTGCGGATCTCACGATTCGCGGACAACTCGCGGAACGCCACGGATTCCAGGTAACCAAGGCCTACCACGTTGGCGGCGTCTTCCATTTCACCCAGGATCTGGGTACCAAATTCGCCATCCAAAATAGCATAAGCGGTCTCGTTAGAATCAAATACGAAAGGTGCCGCGAACACACCCAGCTTGGGAGCGAAGGGGATGAGGTTTCCTGTGTTCGTAAACATCATCTGGAGATCGCCGTCCTGGGTAGCGGTGACCAGAGTGGCATCATCTCCCAACTGGCCGTTGGGATAAATTTCAACCTGGAAAACGCCGCCGCTTTTTTCTTCCATGTAGTCGGCAATGACCTGCATGGCCTGGTGGGAAAGGCAGGTGTCCGTACCGGTATGAGCCATCTTTACGGTGATCGTTTCGGCACTTGTGCCCTCATTGTCGCTTGAGCTGCTGCTGTCCCCGCCGCAGGCGGTGAGGGAGAGCAGAAGCGCTGTGATCAACAATGCAACAGTGATCTTTTTCATCTTGGAACCATCCTTTCTGAAATGTTAAAAATTATTGGAGGGAAACCTTTTCCCGTACCTCCGGATTGACGACATTGTTGGGCCATCTACCCGCCAGCACATCCAGCGCCTGGGCGGAGAGCTTGTTGTACATGTCCTCCATGGCCTCTTCCGTGTACATACCAACATGCGGGGTGAAGATCACCTGCGGCATATGGAAGATCTCGTGGTCGGTCCGCAGGGGCTCGTTTTCGATCACATCCAGGCCGGCACCGGCAATTTCGCCGGTTTTCAGAGCCTCCATCAGATCCTCAGTGTTGACCACGCCACCACGGGAGGCGTTCAGTAAGAACGCGCTTTTCTTCATCATCCGTAGCTGCGGCATGGAGATCATGTGGGCGGTCTCAGCGTTCAGATGCAGGTGGATGGACACGGCGTCCGCATTCCGCAGGACCTCGTCCATGCTGGCAGCCATGGTCACGCCGGGGCGGTCCGGCTCCTTAACATAGGGGTCATAGGCCAGCACTTTCATGCCGACGCCCAACGCCATGGGTGCCAGCTCCCGGCCGATGCGCCCATAGCCCAGGATGCCCAGAGTCTGTCCCTTTACCCGGTGGCACTTGATCTCCTTGCCGTTGGCGTAGCCGCCCTCCCGGGCGCGCTGTATGAAGGGAATCAGCTGCCGCTCCAGCGCCAGCAGCATGGTGAAGGTGTGGCAGGCCACTTCGTAGATACAGTGATCGGGGACATTGCAGACCACCACGCCATGCTCTGTGGCGGACCGCCAGTCCACGTTGTCGTATCCGATGCCGCAGCGGCTGATGACTTTCAGATTGGGGAGGGCCTCGATGACCTCACGAGTGATCTGCACCGCCATCAGGATGATCGCGTCCGCATCCCTGGCGCCGTCGATGACCTCCTGGCTGGTTTTCCACTCTCGGAAGAGAATCTCGTGGCCGGCGGAGGTGAAGGCGTTCTTGAGCTGCTCATGCTCTTTGTCACTGAGAAACTGCTGGTCCAGTATGTAGACTTTCACGGCCGCATTCCTCCTTACAGTTTCTTGGTCAGGGCCACAAACTCCTCTCGGGTGATGCAGCGCTTTTCACGGATTGCCATCTCTTTGACCAGATTCATCATGCGTTTGGCGGTGTCCTTGTCCATCTCCATGCCCAGTTCCTCGGCCACCAGCTGCATGTTGGCAACGCCGCTCTTCTTGCCAGTGTAGATGTAGGGCTCCCTCTGGTTAACCATCGTCCACATGTAGGGCATCATGATCAGAGGATCGATGTCCTTGGCATTTTTCCAGTAGCCGACGGGAATTCCCGTCTCCCAGCCGAAGATGTTGTCGCCCACCACGGGTTTGGTCTTGGGCACGGGCATGCCGGAGCGCTTCTCTACCTCCTTGGAAAGTGCACGCATCATCGTGAGGTCCACGCCCAGATCCTTGCTGTACAGGCACTGAAGGCACAGGGCCAGGGACTCCAGCGGCGTGTTGCCGCAGCGCTCACCGATGCCGTTCACCGTGACGTGGGCGACCTCGGCGCCGGCCTCCAGCGCGGCCAGCGTGGTGGCGACGCTCAGGCTGAAATCCTCATGGAAGTGGGCCTCAATAGGCACACCCAGGCGCTCCTTCATCTTGCGGACGGTATACGCCGCACCGGCGGGAGAAAACGCACCGAAGGTGTCCACCAGGGTCACGGAATCTACATGGCCGCCCTCCTGAATGGCCTGCAGCGTGTCCAACAGGAAGTTGAGGTCTGCGCGAGAGCCGTCGGCGGGGAAAAAGGCAACCTTCATGCCCATCTCATGCGCGGCCTGGGTGGTCTCGCAGGCCGCCTTAATGGCCTTGTCCGCATTCCACTTCATGCCACCTTGCAGCATGTGCTCGCTGCCGGGAACCTCTGTCAAGACGCCGTCAACACCGCAGCTCTTGGCCAACTTGATATCGTCCACCACATTTCTCGTAAAGCAGTAGATCTGTGCTTTCAGACCGCTGTCACAGATCTCCCGAATCGCGTCTGCGTCCTCTTGAGAGACAGAGGGCGTACCAGCCTCGATGCGGTGGATGCCGGCGGCGTCCAGCATTTTGGCGATGGCGACCTTGTCCTCCTTGCTGAACACGATACCAGGCTGCTGCTCTCCGTCCCGCAGCGTCGTGTCCAGAAGCTCGATCTTATCGGCAAAGTGCACCTGCTCTGTGACCTCCGGCGCATAGTTCGCCGGAGCAACCCACCATTTATTCTTCTCTCGAAAACCCATTGCAAACTCCTCCTTTAAATTATTTTTTTGTTTTTATACGGAAATCAACGGCCACAAAGCCTGTCGCGGTATAAACCAGAGGATTGATGTCCAGCTCTTGAATTTCCGGGATGTCCAGCAACATCTGGTTGAGCTGGAGAATCAGCTGTTCCAACTCCGCCAGATCCACGCCGGCGCTGCCCCGATAACCGGTCAGCAAGGGCCTGCACTTCAACTGGTCGATCATGTCCTTTACGTCCTGCCGGGTCAGCGGCACGCAGCCAAGTGCTACATCCTGCAAAAGCTCCACCAGGGTGCCGCCCATGCCGGTCAGCACGGAATAGCCAAGTGCCTCGTCATAGCTGGCACCCAGAATGATCTCCGGACCGCCGGACACCTGCTCCTGAACATACACGCCACGCAGGCCGGGGAACTTTTCCGTCCAAGTCCGGAATACATCAGCCAGGGACTTGGCATCAGGGATGTTCAGCCTGACGCCGCCCACATCTGACTTATGAATAATGTCCGGGTGGTCGATCTTGGCCACCACTGGGTAACGGAGTTTTAAGTCCTCCGCGCCGTCGGCGGCGGTCAGATACCCGGAGCGAGCTGCCCGGATGCCATAGGCGTCCAGCAGCTGCTCGCACATGGACACCGGCAGGTACTGTCCTGGGGCAGCGGCGGCCACGGCAGCGGCGGCGGATCTCTGCTGATCGGTCAGCGGTTGGAGAAGGGACGCCTCGGTACCGCTGTGCAGGGGCTGATGCATGTAGCTGAGGATGTCCACCATTTTTTCCGGATACTCAAAGGTGGGGATTCCGGACGACTTCATGGCCTCTGCGCCCGGGCTGGCAACATAAGGGCCGAAGAAGCAGGATAGCACGGGGATGTCCGCGCCGGAAACCACCTGGGCCAGTGCCCGGCCGATATCCTCGGACTTTACGGTGGCGGCGGGGACCACGGCGATTAAAAGCGCATCGTATTGCCCACAGGCAAGCATCTCTTCCGCCGTCACTGCATACTGCTCTGGACGGGCCGGAGCCACCAAGTCGATAGGGTTACGGACGGAGGCCTCGGCCATCAGAAGGGGCCTCAACCGCTCCACACTGCTGGGGGGAAGCTCTGCCAGTTCAAAGCCGTATCGGGTCAGGGCGTCCGCCAGAATGCTGTCCAGACCGCCGGTGTTGGAGACAATGCCAACCCGTTTCCCCTTCAGCATCGTGGTTTTAGACAGCGTTGCCGCCAGACGGAACGCATCCTCCAAAGACCGGGTTTCGATGGCGCCGCTTTGACGGAAAATTGCTTGGGCAACTCTTCCGCTGCCCGCCAGACTACCGGTGTGGGAGGAAGCGGCCTGCGCCCCGGCACTGGTTTTGCCAGCCTTAAAGACGATGACGGGCTTTGTCATCTGCTTGACAAGCTTGGAAAATCTCTGCGGCTCCGGGATGGACTCCAGATACATCAAGACGACCTTGGTGTTTTCATCCTGCTCCAACAGAGGGAGAAAATCGCACACATTCATATGAGCCTGGTTTCCAGTGGAAACCACAACGGAGAAGCCAATGCCGAACTGCGTGCAGAAATCCTGCATAGCCGCGCCGAGGGCACCGCTCTGAGTCAGCATAGCCACATTGCCCCGGCGTGGTACGTCAGACAGAATGGTGGCGTTCAGGCGCACGCGCTCCGCGGTGTTGATGATCCCCATGCAGTTGGGGCCGGTCATACACATGCCGTAGCGCTTCACAATATCCAGCAGCTGCCGCTCCAGCTCAACACCGGCGCCGCCCACCTCTCGGAAGCCTGCCGCGATGCACACCACCGCTTTCACACCCTTTTGCCCACACTCCTCCACCAGTTCTAAGACATAGCGGGAGGGGACCGCCACCACGGCCATGTCCAGCTCATCCGGGATCTCTGCGATGGTGCGGACGCCCTTCGCACAGAGCACATCTTCCCCGCGGACATTGACGGCGTAGAGGCTGCCGGGGAAGCCGTAGGAGGTGATATTGTTGACAATGGCCTGTCCGATTCCCGGCTTGCTGGAGGCGCCCAGCACCGCGATGCTTCTGGGGTGGAGCAGATACTCCCGCCTGAGCTGGTAATCAGGCGGATACTCCTGCCAGTTCTCCAGCTTAATGCCCAGCGGGGCCGGCTGACCCTTGTAGTAATAAGTGCCTTTCTCATCGCGCTGGAAATGGCCGAGAGCCAGCTCCAGCGCGGTGCGGGCACCTACCAGGCGGCTTTGTTCATTGACTAGCTTCAGGTAATGGCGGAAGCGCGCTTCTTCATCGGTATGTAAGGAGTAGTCCACGGGGACCGGCGGGGAGGTGATCAAAATGGGTCCCCCGTCCAGCTCATTGGAGACGAGATAGGAACTGGCACGCACCTCGGGGCGGGAAATCTGAAACGCGGATTTGACCCCGTTGGAGCCGGCCAGCAGCCGCACGCCGTTTTCCTGAACCGTCAGGTCGCCGGGATGCACGCCGAACATGGCGTAGCGGGAGGAGATGACATCCGTCACAGCCCAGACATATCCGGCCAGCATGATATAATCGGGTTCCCACGCGGCCAAGGCTTTCAGCATCTCCTGGTCGTACATCGCCCTTACAGTGCGGTCTTTCATGGGCGCCTGGTGCTGCTCATAAAAGATGCGAATGTCGATGGCGGCGCAGGGGATTCCGAACTCCCTGGCGCGGGACATGGCCTGGGACTCCGGGGAATCGCTGAACATGCCCACAATTTCAAATGGACAGCCCTCAGCTGTGGCCTCCATCTCTTTTTGCAGCTCATATGCCTTCCAAAGCGTGTTACCGCTGCCGGAGGTCAGCCCGACAATGCGCATGGCTCCCTTTTGCGGATTGAACAAAGGTTTGATCATACCAGCTTATCTGATCACAAAGTGGTGATCAGAGTCTCCTTTCTTGTGTGATAGACCAGGCAGCTGGTCTGTTATTATCATATTTTTATTTACTTTTATTTTAAAGATAGTTTATAATGTTATTCAAACGGGACGCGAAGAATTAGCGAAATCCATAGCTTTTCCGCATTGAAATTTGTGATAGTGCATAACGCCGAAAAAGGCGAGAGCCATTACACTTTTTTTGGCGCATAATTTAACAATGTTTTGATTTATGCAGAATATTGGCTTGAAAATGGTGTGCCCATTGAGATTGCATTCATGTGTATTCATATTTTTCTGCATAATCACTTTGATGAAGTCACCGGGAATTTAGGCGTGATATTTTCTATTTTCTTTGCAAAATCTTATCTTCTGCTTTATAATGTTCTTAAAAAGCATCTTTATGAAAGGGAAGGGGGGGCGTGTGAAACATGGAAAGGATTGCGGCGTTGACGCTGAGCATCGGTGATGTGGCCGGGATTTTAAATGTCACAACCACAACCATCCGAAACTGGGAGAAGTACGGCTTGATTACACCGAAACGACGGAAAAATGGCTACCGTTATTTTGAGGTGGACGATATTGCCCGCCTGCGGGAGATCAAGCGATGCATGGTGGATGAGCACCTGAATGTTAAAATTGTAAAGGCTATCCCGCAGATCAAAAACAGTCAGGATCAGGATTTGCAGATGTATTGGCGGCAGAATGTGCGCAGCGTGCGTGGGTCCAGCACCGCGGCCTATTTCAGCAGTACAAAGTGGAAAAAGATTCGTGTCAGCCGGGGACTGACCTTGGAGGATGTCGGAAATGCGGTAGGCCTCTCTCCGTCTTACCTGAGCAAAATAGAGAACGGACTTGCCACACTCTCTTACGATATCGCGGAGAAACTGGCTAGCTATTACGGAGAAAATCTCTTCTTTTTCACCTCATCCCCCAAGCGGGCATCCACGGTGATTCACGAGGGAGAGGGCCGGGAGGTGGACTGCGGATTTTTAGGAACCCAGTCTAAAATTCTCTCCACTATAGGCAGTGACAACCTGTTTCCCACCCTGTTTACTGTGCAGCCGCGCTGCGGTTCTTTGGAGCCTCACAGCCATTCCGGCGAGGAGTTCGTATACTGCCTCTCCGGCAAGATTAGCATTACCCTGAACCATTCGGACACATATGTTCTGAAAGCAGGAGACTCCTTTCATTTCCGGGCGTCGGACATCCATTTTTGGAGAAATCCATCCAATAAGATCTCCAAGATACTTTGGGTTTACTGCTCAGCCTTTGACTTGAACAGTAAGGAGGCACCTGCTGACCACATTGGTCTGTGAGGACCGAAGCGGCGGGAAATCACATCCGAGGAAAAACGGCTTTCAGCCGGCGAGGATGGACGCGCCTGTTATATGCCGGAGACGGACCAAGAGCCGCGGCTAGGGCAGCAGCGGGCCGCAGGGAACATTGCGGCCTTTTACAGGGAGCTGGCGCCGGTTTTCGCGCCAGTTCTTTGAAACAGCAACTTCCCTAGAAACCATAACAAACCCTCCGGCGGTATTTCAGGGATGCACAAAAGCGAGGGAGAACCGAGGTTGAAATCTTGCTGAAGCTATTTTGCAGGAAGAGAAAACCACAGCATCCCGCCGCGCAGACTTTGAGGAGGAGCTTTTACGGCCCTATCCTATATTTGTGCGTTTGCATGGCAAAACCAGGGGCCCATAATGGCCCTGCTGATGACTGTCTGACTACCTCAAATGGAAGCCTCCTGGAAGCGTCACATTTCGTACCTGGCGACCCCTTCATATAAAAATGCACCGGCAGTTCCGGTTTGGCTGACGCTCCCGTGCGTGCGGGAGAACAAAGACGCGAAAACGGCGGTCACGGCGGACACGATACCAGAAGAGAACATGGAGAGAGCCTCGGACAGGGAGATTCCCTGTCCGAGGCTCTCTCCACACGCGGAGATCCTTCTGAAAACGAACGAAGCGCGCCGCAGCCTCCCTAGCGGCCTCCCTTCCCTTTCTGCCGCAATCATGGTATGATGAAACCATTCCAACCAAAACCGACTTTTTCGACGAATGGTGAGACGCCGCGCGGCTCCCAATCGTGATACCGGCAGGACCACGATTTTTTACGAAACAGGAGGCGGTTCGTTTGCTTACCATGTATCTGGCCATGCTGGGCAGCGAGGAGGACCGGGAACGGTTTACGCTGCTCTACGAGGCCCATGAAAAAAGACTCTATGCGGTGGCACTGAAGGTCCTGAGAGACCCCACCCGGGCGGAGGACGCCGCCCAGCAGACCTGGCTCCAGGTCCTGCGGAACTGGGAGCGGATCAACGCCCTGGACTGGGACTCGGCCGCCAAATATTTGGTTGTGGCGGCCAGGAACGCGGCGCTGGACATGCTGAAAAAGGAGCGGTGGAACACCTCCATGCCGGAGGACTGGGACCCGCCCGCCCCGGAGGACGGCCAGGGGGAGTACCAGCGGCTGGTGGAGCTGATCCGCTCCCTGCCGGAGGCCTACCGCCGGGTGCTGGAGCTGAAATTTGTGGAGGAGGAGACCAACCAGGAGATCGCCCGGCGGCTGGGGCTCAAGGAGTCCACGGTCTCCACAAAGGTTCAGCGGGGCCGGAGGCTGCTGCTGGACGCCATGGAACAGGAGGGGTACAGCTATGGCTGAGAAATCCTTTGATGCGCTGCTGTACCAGGCTTTGCTGGAGGCGGGCTGGCAGGAGAACCGGACCGCCTGGGAGGGGACGGAGGAGCCGGCCTTCTCACCCCAATACCTCCGCTGGAGGACGCGGCTGCTGGCAGACCCCTTTGGCTGGGGGAAGAAACAGCTGCGGCCCCTGTGGGCCAAGGCCCTGCGGACAGCGGCCTGCATCCTGCTGGCCGCCTCCGTGACGCTGGGCTCCTTGATGGCGGTGAGTCCCACGGTTCGGGCGGCGGTGCTGAACTGGCTGCGGGAGATCAGCGGAAACCTGATGACCTATACCTCCAGCCAGCCTGCCAAGACCAACACCCTGCCCTCCAACTGGCGCATCACCTGGCTGCCGGAGGGCTGGACGCTCCAGCACATGACCACCAATCTCTGGAAGTACCGAGGGGACTCCGGCAGTCTGATGTACGCCTGTTACGCTCCCGGCAGCACAGACCTAACCACCAACGTAGATGACGTATCAGACGCGGATGCTGTGCGGGAGAGCATCCAGATACAGGGGCATTCCGCCGATTACTATGAGTCTGAAGAGTACCGGGTGCTGCTGTGGGAGAATGAGGAGGGCTTTCTCTTCCTGCTGCGGGGGGATTCCTCTTTGGATCGGGAGAGCCTTTTGAGCATTGCCGAAAGCATTGTGTATTACGATGACCCGGGGATTGCCTATGAACTTGACTGGGCACCCTCGGAATACGAACCCATGTACCGGGACGAACTGGTGGGAGCGGCGCAGGAAGAGTGGACCTTCCAAAAGACCAGCTTGACCTGGCGGTATGTGATAGACCCCGTCTGCGGGTTCCTTCTGCCGGACGGAGAGCCTGAGGAGGTCACCCTGGGGGACTTCACGGCGCAGTACTGGGCGGCGGAGGAGCCTTTTGAAGCTGAGGACTCCGGACCTACCATGATCAACGGGGAACCGGTGGAAGGAAGCGGTTCCTCGGTCACGGTAGGCGGCGTGACGATTACAGTCAGCGGCGACCCGGATGCGGATCAAACCAGTACGCTTTTGTGGACGGACCCGGGCACCAATACCACCTTCCTGCTGGAAGGAGCGCTGGACCGCTATGATTTGATGCGTATGGCGGCCAGCGTGGCGCAAACGGCGCCGAACCCCTCTCCCCCGTCCCATCATGCCGCGCTGATGGAGGGAACCGCCGGCGGCTGAGGACACTGTCGGGCGGCAAGGAACCTTAAAAAATTGGCAGACTGTGAGACGCTAGGCCCTCTCGTTCGTTTCCCATACAGAAGCGAACGGGGAGGGTATTCCCGTTCCACAAAAACAGAAAGGATGATCTTGATGAAAAAACGATTTCCGGGGTTCCTGTCTGGATGCCTGACCACGCTGACCGCCCTGGCCCTGAGCGCCACAGCCCTGGCTGCCAGCGGCCAGGTGACGTTTAGCTTCGCAAACGTGGCCCTGGACGGGGAGACAAAGCTTGCCGCTGGAACCACCATCACTGCCGCCAACGGCCAGCAGGTTCCCTCCTCCATCCTCTACACCGACGCCGCCGGCGGCAAGACCAACTATCTGCCCATCCGGGCCATCAGCGAACTGCTGGGGGTGGAGATCGGCTATGACTCCGCCACGAAAACCGTCCTGCTGGGCGAGCAGGGCCTGCCCGCTGCGGAGAAGCATTGGAAAAGGACGGTGGACGGCACGAGCTTTACCTACACCAGCCAAAGGCCCGAAACGCCCTATACCGTACCGCCTGTCTGGCGCCCTGCCTGGCTGCCGGAGGGGTGGGAGCTGTCGGAGACCTTTCACAGTACCACCCAGGCCAAATACCGGTTTACTGGAGACGGCGGGCACGTAAGCTTCATATGCGCATATCCGGACAAGGCCTCCATCGGGTCCACAGTGCGTCACGAGCAAACCATTCAAAACTGCCAACAGGTAGCTGTGCAGGGTTATCCAGCAGACCTCTACACGGAGAAAGACGGATGGACCTATCTCGTCTGGGAGGGAGAGGACGGCATTTTGTTCTGGTTCTCCGGAACCGGCATCAGCACCGAGGACCTGACCCGGATGGCGGAGAGCGTGAGGCCCGACACGGAGCAGCTTCCGGAGTATCGGCTGGGCTGGATGCCAGCGGGATATCGGGAGTTTGAACGCACGGTCCTGGGCTCTGCGGTCCAGGAGACCTGGCTGGGCCGGGACGCCAGCGTGACGCTGCTGTACGCCGCCGGACCGGTGGAGCTGCCGGAGGGGGAAGCGGAGGCTGTGAAGGTCAACGGAATGGAGGCCTGGTATTGGCAGGCGGAGGAACCCTATGAGAGCGGCGGCGGGTCTATGACGGTGAACGGCGAGGAGATCGAGGGCAGCCAAACGGAGATCGGCGGCGTGACCATTTCCACCGGCACCATCGCCGGCCCCGGTGCGGCGGGAGTCAACACCTTGGCCTGGAAGGACCCGAGTACGGAGATCTGCTTCCGCATTCATGGGACGGTGGACAAGGACACGATGCTGCAGATTGCGGAACAGATCAAGTCCCCTGCGCAGTGACTGGCTCTCATAGAGGCGGGACCCGCTTTGCCGGGGACGGGCGACACCATACTCGATTTTTTTGCCGTCCTGACGACAGGGAGCCTATCTAAACAGGACCCGTCTTTGTAAAATCAGGCGCGGCCGCATCTGGAGCAGCCATGCTTCCGGCGGAAAAGCGCCTGCGGGAAGAGCCGTCTGCCGCATGAAATGGCGGTTGACAGGCGGTTCCCTGCTTGGAAACGCGGATCAGGGGAGAGGGACCCCGGAGAAGGCGCGCCGGGAAGAAGGCGTCAAGATGGGCGGCGCCCAGGAGGGAAGGCCGTTCAGGAAGAAAGACAAGAGGGAGCGCTCTCCGACATAGCGGAGAGCGCTCCCAAATCCATATGAATCCCTATCGGTACAAACATCTAGCCGCAGACTCCAAAGACCGCGGGCGAAGCCTGACAGACAAAGTGCCGTGACTCCGCAGACCCCGCAGGGGAAACCGCGAACCTTAGTCCCGGGCGTAAACAACCTCGCCGCCGATGAGCGTATAGCGCACCTGGACATCCCGGACCTGCTCGGCCGGCCAGGTCAGCAGATCCTGATCCAGGATGACCACATCGGCCAGCTTCCCAGGCTCCAGGCTGCCCTTGACATTCTCCTCAAAGCTGGCGTAGGCGCCGTTGTAGGTAAACATCCGGACCGCCTGCAGCACATCCACCTTCTGCATCTCACCCACCGTGTCGCCGGTCTTTTGATCCATCCGGTTCAGTGCCCCGAAGAGGCTGTTCATGGGATTGGGAACCGTAATCGGCGCGTCGGAGCCGATGGCGGTGATGATCCCGGCGTCCAGATAGCTCTTCATGGCGAACATGAAGTCCACCCGGGAGCCATAATAGCGGTTGTAGTCCGTGCCGTTGATGGAGATGAAGGAGGGGTTGGAGATAGGCACGATTCCGAGCTTTGCAATCCGTCCGATCAGCTCCGGATTTGTGATGCCGCAGTGCTCGATGCGGTGGCGGTGGTCCTTGCGGGGACAGGCCGCCAGCGCCTTTTCAATGGCGTTGACCATGATGGTCACGGCCTTGTCGCCCACAGCGTGCGCTGTCACCTGATAGCCGGCCTTGTGGGCCTTCATCACCATCTCGTCGGCCTCCTCCTGGGTCCAGACCTGGATGCCGTGGTTGTCGGGGTCATGGGTATAGCCGTCAATCACGGCGGAGGAGGGGCCGCTGGAGCTGCCGTCCAGCATGATCTTCACGGGGCCCACCCGGAAATGCTCATTGCCGCAGCCACTGTGGATGCCGGTGTGCAGGTAGGAGTCGATGTATCGGATGCCGGACTGCTTGCCGAACATGTCGAAGATCATGGCGTTGACCCGCGCCTTCACCGCCCCGGTGAGACAGGCGTCCTGCAGCGCCCGGGTGGAGATGGCCCCATAGGCGCCCGCGTCATGGGCGGAGGTCACACCCATGGACAGCAGCAGACGGTCTCCGTTGACATAGCCCTCGATCAGCTCCTGGTTGCTGTACTCCACCTTGGTGGAGGTGTCCATGTGGGCGGTTTCCTTCAAAAGTCCGTGGAGGCTGCCGTCCTCGTTCAGGACCACCTCATCCGGAGCATACTGGTCCGCGCTGGTGACGCCCGCGATTTTCAGCGCCAGGGTGTTGTAAACGCCCATGTGCGCGCAGCAGCGGGTGAGCTGGACCGGGTTGCTGGGGGCCGCTTCATCCAGCTCCTCTTTGGTGGGGTGGCGCTTTTCCGCCAGCTTGTTGTGGTCATAGCCGTTGAGCTTGATCCACTCGCCAGGCTTTTTCTTCGCCGCATCCTCCCGGATGAGCGCCTGAATATCCGCAATGGAGGAGACCTTGGGATAGGCCACGTTGATGACGCCGTGATCCAGCAGGCCATACATGCCCAGATGAATATGCGCGTCAATAAAACCGGGCAGGACGGTTTTGCCGCCGGCGTCAATCACCTGGGTGTGGTCATCCCGATAGGCGGCTATGTCCGCGCTGCTTCCAACCGCCAAAATCCGGTCGCCCCGAATGGCGACCGCCTCGGCGATCTCATCCTTGCTGTTGACGGTCAGAACAACACCGTTTTGAATGATCTTGTCTGCAAAAAGTCGTTCCATCCTCGTTTCCTCCTCGTAGTATGTGATTTCAAGCCGCGGTCATCCCGCGGTTCAGGGATAAAGGCCGGGCCATACTGCTTTTTTTTGCCACGGACACCGGTTTTATGGTATAATCCATGCAAGACCCATCATGCCGGATGCCGCTGGGATTGCGGACTGGCATGAGGAGATAAAGTCGGCTGCCTTAGTCATATCTTATAAAAATGTTGTGAAAAAAGATAGATGATTTGGCAAATCAGCAATTCCCTGGCAAATGCCAAAAGTTTGACGGAGGGGGGAGCGCCGCCCAGATCCGTGGGGCTGAGCCCCCTGCGGCTGGCCGGCCCCCCATTGACACTCATGTTCCAGAGGGAGGGAGAGCACGCATGTCCACCATGAACCCCAAGAGCTTTGCACGGCTGATGAAGCTGCTGGACCTGGCCGCCGTGGATATTGCCCAGGCGCTTTATGTCAGCCCCAGCCATGTGAGCCGGTGGAAGACCGGCTCCCGGGAGCTAAAGACCTCCAGAAGCTATTTTGAACAGCTGGAGGAACTCTTTTTGTCAGTCAACGCCCAGCACGCAGACGGAAGACTGGAGCGGTTTTTGCTGCCGGAGCCGGCGGACCGGCCGCCGGAGGAGCGGGAGGCGCTGGAGGAATTCATGACGCATACGCCGCTGAAAACGGCGGAGGAGGCATCGCTATGATCGAAGTATTACGCGCCGTCGGCATCGTGCCGGTGGTCAAAATCAACCGGGCCGCCCCGGCCGCCGGGCTGGCCCGCGCCCTGTGCGAGGGGGGGCTGCCCGCGGTGGAAATCACCTTCCGCACCCCGGCGGCGGCGGACGCTATCCGCGAGGCCTGCGCCGCCGCGCCGGAGGCCTTCGTCTGCGCCGGGACGGTATTGACG
>OGGQ01001035.1_pt1 | contig 38286 bp, 31 predicted proteins | sample 1571191 | NCBI WGS metagenome assembly OGGQ01 (sample SAMEA2582061, study PRJEB24529) | metagenome | biome: Human gut stool | place: China | collected 2011
CGGATTGCGGATTCCGCCAACTTCAACGGCATCCAGCTGCTGGACGGCTCTTTGAGCGACGGTTCTGTTAAGGCCGCCTATCAGAAGTTGGACGCCGCCGGCATCAAGGGCCTGCTGCTGCCTGAGGCCGCTGGCGGAACCGCCGGCGTGGCTGGCACCAACACCCTGCTGGAGGCCGACAGCAAGACCAATCAGCTGCCCACCTTCTCCGTGGACCTGGACGGCATGAGCCATGTCGTGGATACTCCCGGTACTGATACCTTTACTCTGGAAGTTGGCGGCCAGACTGTAAATGCCACCGGCGACGTACAGAATCTGGCCAAGGGAGACAAGCTGGACGCTAAAGCCCTGGCCGCCCTGTATGATGGCTCCACGGTCACCCTGGATGGTGTTGCTTACACCGCTAAGGTGGAGGGCTCCAAGATTGTCTTCACTGCCGACAAGGCTGCTGACAAGGACATCAATGCCCACTATGACGTCAGCTTCGAGGGCGTGACCGGCAATACCGTGGCTGCCACGGCGGCTGTTTATACCACCGGTGCCCTGACTCAGACCGCGACTACCGGCGGCCAAGCAGCGACTGTCACCATTGAATACACCGACGCAGACGGCAAGACCCAACAGAAGGATGTGACCTTCGACAGTGGAACTTCTGCTGCTGATACCTTTAATGCCCTCAAGACTGCAATCGAGGCAGATGCCGACCTGAAGGATCTCTTTACCGTGGGCGGTAGCGATACGGCCGGTATGACTCTGACCGCAAAGACCGCCGGCGCCGATGCCCCCGCAGTCACCAACATCACTGTGAAGACTCCTGGTGGCGATACAGTCGCTATTGCCGCCGGCAATGCAGTTGACGGCGCGGACGCCTATACTACCGGCACAAGCGGAACCATCAATGTGGGCACCGTTAACGTGGTGGCCACCAAGGCCGGCGCTAAGGATCAGCTGGCTAACACGGTGCTGGATCTGGCCGGCAAGATGACCGACGGCACCCAGGTCACTCTGGGCGACACCACCTACACCTTTGCTGTGGGCAAGGACAGTGTGTTTGCGGGCGCGGAGAACGTCATTGACCTGACCCACCTCACCGGTGAGGAGGCTGACTTTGACGAACTGGCCGCCAGCAAGCTCACGGAGGCTGCCAAGGATAACGGTATCTTCTCTGTGGGCCATAAGGCCGGCGACGGCGGCAAGATCAGCCTCCAGCAGCTCCAGGCCGCCAAGGACTCCACCGACATGACCACCATGGATAAGCTGGCGAGCTACATCGGCGTGTCCACCGTGGACGCTGCCAAGGGCGATCCCATCATGGGTACCGGCCTGACGCTGCAGATCGGCGACACCAGCGACGCGTGGAACCAGCTGAAGGTATCCGTGGAGGATATGCACTGCGCCGCCCTGGGCATTGCCAACGTGGATATCAGCACCCAGGATGGCGCGGCCGAGGCCGTGAACGTGATCAAGGAAGCGATCAACAGCGTATCTATGACCCGTGGTACTCTGGGCGCCACCCAGAACCGTCTGGAGCACACCCAGAACAACCTCTCCGTGATGGAGGAGAACATCACCGACGCCGAGTCCACCATCCGCGACACGGACGTGGCCGAGGAGATGATGTCCTACACCAAGAACAACATCCTGATTCAGTCCGCTCAGGCCATGCTGGCCCAGGCCAACCAGGTGCCTCAGGGCGTGCTGCAGCTGCTGCAGTAATGCAGCGGTCGGCCGCATAACAGCTGGGCCTCACGGGAAGCAGCGGTAAAGCTTTCAGGCGGTGCCGCAGGAGAGGCAACACGAGGGGGCGGTTTTCCCGCCCCCTCTGCATCACACCCATCCGTGGAGAACCAGCTTTTTGCTTCACGGGGCATGTAGGAAATCGGCGCGAGACCCCTGGGGGGTCCGCAGGCATTGCCGGCGTTTAGTGGGAAGATAGAATGGATATGAAAAATAATAGTACGGCGGGTATATTCACGCTGACGCTGACACAGGATTTGATCAATCAGTTTTTGGAGGCTCTCCGGGAAAAAGGAGTACGGGAAGGAACTCTGAAAACGTATCGACACCATCTGGAACAGCTGTATGACTATCTGCCTGAGGATAAGCAGATCGAACAGGACACGCTGGCCCAGTGGCGGGAGGAACTGATGCGCGGTGGCTATGCTGTCCGGTCCGCCAATATCAGTATTTCCACGGCCAATAGCCTGTTGGACTTCTGCGATAAGCGGCATTTGCAGGGGCGGGTCGAAAAACCGGAACCCTATGTCAGGCCGGAACTGTCCCGAGGGGAATATCTGCGCCTTTTGCAGACCGCAAAAATCATGCGGGATGAACGGGCCTATCTGCTGATCAAGGTTTTCGCCTGCACGGGTATGACGGTGCAGGAGCTTGTCTGCCTGAGCGTGGAGGCAGTTCAAAAGAAAAAGGTGGTCATTGCGCCGGGAGGCACTCGTCAGCTTTTGCATATCCCGGAATGTTTACAGGCAGAATTGCTGGAATATGCACAGAGAAATGGAATCCTATCCGGCCCAATTTTCCTTGCAAGAACGGGGCTTGTGATCAGGAGGAGCAACGTTGCCCGCATCCTGAAAAAGATATGCCATCATGCCCAGGTGGCGGAGGAAAAGGGAACTTCCACCTGCCTGCGGAATTTGTACCAGGCTACCATAGAGGGAATCTTGGGGAATATTGATCTGCTGGTGGAGCAGGCGCATGATCGCGTGATAGAAAAAGAACAGCTTATATATGGCTGGGAGGAATAAAAAAAGTCATGGGATTGTCCCATGACTTTTCTTGTTTGTGGTGTTTCTGGTCAGGCGTAGACGTCAATATATTGTCCCATGGACGGCGCGGCCGGCAGCATTTCCAGCAACTCCTGGGCGGCCAGCTCCTGGGTGTCCATCACCTTTTTCGTTACCGCCATGGAGTATTCCACGGAAAACCGCGCGGCGCTCATATCCATGGCTGTACCCGCGATGGATTCTAACATGCAAACACACTCCTTTACAAAAATATGGTCCATTTTTTTTCAGGGGGAAGACGGTGGAGGGCCGCTCAACAGATCAAGCAGGGCGGCAGGGTCGGATTCCTCACGCGCAGAATCCTGATTGACAGCGGCGGCGGCAATCAGCTCACTGCGCAAAATGGGTACTTCCACCGGCGCAGAGATTGCCAGCCGCACACGACCGCCCTCCACCGAAATGACAGAGATGGAAATATCGGAACCGATCATCACGGATTCACCGGGCTTGCGCTGCAGGATCAGCATGTCGCCGCCTCCTCCCCGCGGCCAAAGTCCGCCAGGGGATGCCGCATATCATAGGCTTCCGTCTCCATGATAATCTGCCGGGCCTCGTTGGTTTTGGGGTTGATAACCACAGGACATTTTAAATTGACCGTGCTGGCTGCCACCGGGTTTTTCACCGCACACAGCACATAAAAGCACAAGGCACTTGTGTCCTCCGCAGCAAAAAGCTCCAGTTCCGTCTTTCGCAGTACGGGTGTATAGCTCGGACAAAGAGAGAAGGGGTCCAGCAGAATGAAGGCTAGAGCGGGCGTGGCAGTGCTCTGCAGACACAGCATACTGTGCCCGCTGCCCTCAAAGGGGAGCAGCAGAAAATCGTGCTCGTCGTCAAAGCCGAACATTCCTGTCGGAAAGCGGATGACCTCCGAAGACTCATAGTCGATCTCACCAAAATATTTGGTTTGTAATTTCAATGAGGCGCCTCCCCCTTACGCCTGTACGTCGACAGGCTCATAATTGGGATCAGCAGAAGGCGGTACATACAACGGCCCGCCGATATATTTGATGATCACATCCGGCTGCTGCTTGACAGAGATTTCAATGTCGCCGGGGGTAAATTTGAACTGCGTCTGATTGACCCGCCAGTCAAAGTTCAGTTTATCCATTTCAAAACGGATATTGACCTCACCTGGGTCCCAATCCAGCTCCGGTCCCACCGATGGGAGAAACTGAATCCCAATGTTGGTTTTCACGTCCTTCGCCGCAGCATCTGCCGCAAACTGTGTCACCAGTTCTTCGCCAATCTGAGTCTTTAGCAGAAGCTCTCCCTGCTGAGCATAGGTGGCAGTGGCTTGATAGGCTGCCTGCCGGCCCTTCTCCGCGCTTTGCTGGATAGAGCGGACCGCGGTGGGCACAACAGAATTGCGGGCTTCAAAGGTGTCAATATTCAGGCGGATCGGACGGCTTTTGATGCTCAGACCGCCGTTATCTCTGGAAATTTCCAACTCCGCCGTACCCCGCGTGTATTCCAGCTTCGCGTGGGATACCTTCATCTCGATTTCAATCGGTACATTTGTAATTTCAATGAGCGGTCCCATAGCAGTGCCTCAGCTCCTTTTATTATAAGACTCTTCACTTTGGATCAGATGTTGATATAATCCATCAGGCTTTGAGAGAGAATGCCGTTCCCCACCTTCAAAGCTGTGTTGTAGCAGTATTTCGCCCAGGAGAGCTGTGAAATTGCCTCCGCCGGGTCCACATCCTCGATCCCCAGGAATTGCTGCTCCAGTGTATACGCCATGCTCTCCAGCTGGGTCTGGTTGCTCTTGAGAAAATCGGCCTGGGTGTCCAGCTCGATGTGCTTATCCTGCAGCAGAGCGGCGGATGATTCAAACTTATCCGCCAGGCGCTGGAATTCATCCCGTTCCCCTGCGGCAAAGGCACCGGTGGTGGCGTCACAGTTTAGAAGAATCTGCCCCATCCGGGAGATGATGGAGACGATGTTCTTGGGGTCTCCGTCCTCGTCAACGCCATAGCCCAGGAAATTGATGCCCTGCAAGGCAACATTGAATACGCTGGAACCGATCACCTCACCCGTCTCGCTGTCCTCCTGTAGGCCCAAGCCCAGATCCGCGTACTTCGCCTCGCTCTTGGAAAGATAGTCCAGAGCGGCCAGATCCTTCTCCGCCTGCTCATAATCGGCCTTGGAGATGGTCTCTGAGGTGTCCAGCACCAGATAATAGCGTTCCGTTGTGCTGATATTTCCATCCGCATCCACAAGCTGTCCGGCACCGGTGGTGTCCCGCAGCACCGTGGGTGCATTTCCGGCCTTGACTGCCGCCTCATAATCGTCTACACTGATGGTCTTTACCTCGCCGGCAAGGAGATAGTTGGTCCCGGCGGGATCATACTGCCCCTGATCGTTCAGGGTGAGGGGAGCACCATTGCTCATGGCCACATCCGGTACTGCGGCGTCTACAGGGACTCCACGGTAGCACAGGGTGCCGTCTTCTCCCCAGGTAAAGGGAACCTTCAGCCCATCCGCGCCGGCGAAAATGAAGTTATCGCCATAGCGGCCATTCATGGTCTGCACAATCCCTTTTGCAAGTTCCGTCAGAGACTGCCCCAGGGCATTGCGGCCGGAGGCGGTGGGATCGTTGATACTGTTAAGAATGTCCTGATAGGCAGAGGAGGTCTTTTGGTTGTTGATGTCATCCACCACGCTGCCAAGGGCGCTCCAGGCCTGGTCATATTTGCGAACCACAGATTCACTTACCGAGTATTGGCTGTTGGCGCGCTGAAAGGACCGGCGCATCTGGAAGCAGCGCGCGGCTGTGGCGGGGTCTGCTGCGTACGTATCGAAATTCCGCCCAGTCAGAACGGTGTTCATCGCTTTGTTCAGCGTGTAGGAGGATCGCTGTAGATTATAGCGATAGCTTTTTAACACGCCGTTGGTAGTGGATCGGATCATCATGGTCGGGCAGCCTCCTTATCAGGTTGTAATGCCAGTACCGTTGATGAGCTTGTCAAGCACGGAGTCCAGAGTGGTCATCAGGCGGCAGGCGGCATTGTAGGATTTTGAATACTGCATCAAATTCATGGCCTCGTCATTCAAATCCACGCCGGAGACAGAGTCTCTGCTGGTGTCAAGAGTGACGGAGGCAGCATAATAGTTGTCCAGAAGTGTGCTGGTTCCCTTCATATCATGGCCAAGGACAGAGCCGATGTTGTCCCACATCTCACCGAAGGTCCCGTTAAACAGGGGGATATCGCTGCTGTCAGGCTCCACCGCACTGGGGAGATAATCCATCTTTGTGGTGAACAGAGCAACCATGTGTAGGATATTCGCGCTGTCGGTGGTGGCGACATCCTGGTTGCTGGGGCGCACAAAGGAGGAAATAATCTGCTCGCCGCTGGCCCACGTGGCCGAGACAGAGATGTTCGAGGCGGTAATTCCCTCGGCATCGTCCGTGTCTCCGCGGACACTGAACATGTTGAAGCCCACCTTATCGCCGTTGGCCTCCAAAAATTCCAGCTGTTTATCCGTCAGCTTGATATCTGTAGTGAGGGTGGTTCCATCCAGAACCAGCGGGTTTCCGTCCTCGTCAATATATTCGCCCTTTTCATTCCGCATAAATCCCTGGTTGGCTGCGTTAAAGGCGCTTGCAAGCTGGACTGCCAAGGAATCCAGGGCCTTTTGATAGTAGGGAATTCCACGCTTGCCGGCGGCGTTTTCATCAGTCTTTGCAATGGTGTCTGCGGTGGAATACTCCCCAGCCTCCGTCAGCAGCTCCCGCTCAGATTGGAGAGCGCCGTAAAGGTCATTGTCATCCAGAGCCACAGCCTCGGAGGGAGTCTTGGTATACACCTGCTTATAGTATTGATTTCCAGACTTTGTAAAGACAGTAATGGTTGTGATATTCGTATCAGGGTCCGTCACGCTTGTGGCCTTACCGCCGGTGACGTCGTATTCGGCTTTCGTAATTGTCTCCAAAGGACCTTTTTCCATAGTATACTGGATACGGCCATTGATATCCCGCAGTTCGGAGACGGTCAGATCAAAGTTGGGGCTGTCGATGAGTTGCGCCAGGTTCGCATTATTGGTCCCGCTCCCATCCGGCTTCAGGTATTGGAAGTTATCAACTCCATTTGGGGGCTTGGTGGGATCAAAGTTGGGATTGGGCTGTGGGACCTGGGTTATGGAAAACTGGGCGGCGTAGGTGCCGTCCACCAGTAGTGTGGAGTCCGTCGTCACATCAGCGTCAGGGTTGGCGTTCCCCAGGCGGATCGTCAGCTTTTCAACGGTTTGACCCGCGCCGATATCCTCCTCGGTGTAGACTACGTCGATTTTCATGTATTCGGAGAGCTGGTCGATCAGCAGGTTGCGTTCGTCCCGAAGCTCCAAAGCATTGTCGCCGTGAATCTCACTTTTGCGGATGGAGGCATTCAGCTCCCGGATATTCGACAGAATATTGTTAACGGTCTCCACATCCTGCTTGTAGCCGGCCAAGGTATTATTGTACAATTCACTGAGTCTGTTGGCATAGGAGTTGATTTGCTTGGCCAGTGCGTCCGCGGCGGCACGAACTTGGGTGTCATATACGTCGTGCCCGGTCTGATCTGTCAGCTGCTGAAGGGCGTCGTACATCTTGTCCAGCTGCGCGCTGATGATGCCAAAGCCGTCTTCACCGTCGCTTACCTCGTCCAAAATCGCCTGGATTCCCTCCAGGCCGCCCAGCTTGGCGTCCATGGCGCCCACGTTGGACATTTGGCTGCGGTAGCGGATGTCCAGATAGGGGTCCCGCAGCTGGGACACGCCGGTACACAGCACGCCATTTCCCGTGCGGGCGCCGAAAGAGGAATAATACCGGTCGGCGCCACCTGCATAGAAGCTGCTCTGTTCCAACCGCTGACGGGTGTATCCAAAGGTATTGATATTCGCAATATTATTTCCGGTGACACTCAGTCCTGCCTGAGACGCATAGATTGCCAGCCGGGCTTGGGTATAAGAACCAAATGTACCAATCGAATTCATCGTAAAACTCCTCAAAACTGATCCGCCGCAGCGGAACATGATTGCTTATACTCGGAAATCTGTCTTTGCAGATGGAGCCTGGGGCACAGGCGCGGAACTTCCGGTAGAGTCGGCGTTCAGGGCTGCAAGAACCCGGTCGACCTCGCGGAGGTTGTGCTCCAAAATGCCTCGGGCCACTTGGGCACCATTGCGATAAGCGCGATACTGCTCCGTTAGTTCGGCGGCTGTTTGGCGCACCGCATCTTTCATTTCAGCAGGGAAATACGCAGCCAGCTGCCCAAGAGGGACCTCTGACAGGCCCAGCTCCTGGAGAAGGTTCAGACGTTTTTGCTCCTGACCGCGAAATGCCAGGGCCAATGCCTGTTCCTCGTTCAAAATTTCATGCAGCGCCTCCAGGTCATCTGTTTGGGCAACCTCGATTTTGCGATGCACCAATTTGGTGAGCCGCTCCAGATTGCTGACTATGGAACGCAGAAGTTCCAAATAGGAACGGAAGAGCTGTTCCATCGGTTAGCCTCCCATCAAAAAGAGTATTTTCCCGGCAATGGCCATCGGGTCCGGGGTATAGTCACCAGAGACCACCGCCTGATGAAGAGTATGGATATCACCAGTTGTTGTGGCAGTCCGCACCTCGCAAGAGAGGCGGCTGACCAAGCTGTGGAAGGTGTCCTCGCCGTTCACGCAGACGGAAAATGACACAGAATCATGGCTGCGGTCCATATGAGGCCTGGCTGCAGAGCCCTGCCTGACGCCGGGATAATATGTTCTTGGGGGACTGATGGGGGGGACGCCGCCAGAAGAAGTCAGCATGATATCTCACACCTTTCCGTTTCATATCCATGTGATATGTGATGCTCCAATAAAATCACTTATTGTTTATATCGTCATCATGACTGAAAAGATAAGAATGCAGAGGAAATTTTATTGAGACAAACAGACGGAATTTGCAGGGTGCCTGTCCCTACAAATTCCGTCTGTGGTTTTTTCAAAGAACCTGCGCATCATCGCAGCAATTTCAAATGGCGGATTAGAACACCGGCGATATTTTCACAGGATGCCTGGATGCAGACGGCTCCAATCTCATGGGCGACTGCCGGCATTCCGTATACAACACTGGATTCTTTGTCCTGCCCGATAGTATAAGCCCCCTTTTTCCGCATGGCCAGCAGGCCGGCGGCTCCGTCCTGCCCCATTCCGGTCATGATAATCCCCACCATCCGGCATTGGACTACTTCCGACATGGACTGGAAGAGCGCATCCACAGAGGGGCGATGGCCGCTCACTTTTTCACCTGGCATACAGGAGAGGGTATACTTACTGCCAATGCGGACTACACGCGCCTGCAAATCAGCGGGCGCCACCAAAGCGAGTCCGCGATGGAGCTCATCCCCATTCTGGGCCTCCCGAACTTCCATGCGGCATAGTCGGTTCAACCGGTCAGCATACATTTTGGTAAAGCCGGGCGGCATGTGCTGTACAATGACCATGCCTGGGATGTCCGCCGGCAGCCGCTTCATAACTTCCAACGTCGCTTCCGTTCCACCGGTAGACGCTCCCAAACCAATCAGAACCTGGTCCAGAGCTGGAGCTTGGCCAAGAGGGGCGGAGAAGGGGGACGAGAGCTGCGTTGGGGAAGTTCCCGCCGCGGCCGGAACGGATCGAACCTTGGCGGCGGATGCGATCAGGACTTTTTGTGTCAGCGCGGTGACAAAGGCATCCATGTTGTCCTGAGAGGCAGGCTTGCGTACAAAGTCCACCGCGCCGGCGTCCAGAGCATCGAACACCTTCAAATTCAGCGATGAGACAAGGATCACAGGGATCGGATGCTGAGGGAGGTACTCCTTTAAAAAGTCAATTCCGCTCTTGCCAGGCATCTCCACATCCATGGTAATGACATCGGGATTCAACTTGGGAATTTTGAGCTTTGCATCCAATGTGTTGATGGCATAGCCGACGACCTCGATCCCTGGGTGTGCAGATAGCCCCCTGATAATCATACTGCGGGCCACCATCGAGTCATCTACCACCATAACATGAACTTTTTTGCTGGTCATAGCCGAGATGTTGGACCTCCTTCGGTTATTTCTGGAATGTCGCTGTGGTCAATCTGTGATAGGGAGAGTTTTGGCTCAGGTTTTCTGAATAGCTGATCAGCAGATAGCCGCCAGGAACCGTTGCATCGTAAAACCGCCCCACAAGGGCGTCCTTGGTGGGCTGGTCAAAATAGATCATGACGTTTCTGCAGAATATGACGTCGAACTTGCGGCGGAAATTGATGGGGTTCATCAGATTGAAGGTCTGGAAAATCACATTATCCCGGACGGACGGAACCACGGTATAGGTGCCGTCCGGATTCTTTGTGAAATACTTGCGCTTCCAGTCTGTGGGCATCGTTTCGGGAAGTTCATAAATACCTTTTTTGGCGGATGTCAGGGCATTAGCTGAGATATCCGTGGCAAGGATGCGGGTGTCCCACTGCCGGGCCTGTGTACCCAGATAGTCAAAGAGATACATGGTGATGTTGTAGGGCTCTTCTCCGCTTGAGCAGCCGGCGCTCCAGATCGACAAGACCTTGTCCCTTTGATGGCGGCGGATTAGGTCAGGGATAATTCTCTGCCGAAAATATTCCAGATGCTCCTGTTCCCGCATGAAAAACGTATAGTTGGTTGTCAGCTTATTCAGGATCATCGTGATTTCATCAGCGTCCTTTTTCTCCAGCAGATGTGTCACGAAATCAGAAAAGCTGGAATAGCCCATCTTGCGGATGGTTGGAGACAGGCGGCCGGTGATCAGCTGGCGCTTGTGGGACAGATCAATTCCATAGTTGGACTTGATAAAAGTCACCATACGCTGAAAGTCCGCGTCAGAAATCAGCATGGGGGAAAAGGAATTCCCTGCGTGACCAGCGTTTGCCTCAATACTCATGGCTTAGCAAACGTTCGCAATCCAAAACCAGCATAGTACCAGAACCATCGGGAATGGTACACATACCGGAAACCAGCTGCTGAGAGCTCTGAGATGGTACGGGCAAGATGTCTTCACTGGGGATTTCAATCATCTGGTCGACGGCATCCACCAGAATACCAATTTGGGTATTGTCGAAGTTGAGTACGACTAACAAAGCGTCAGCCTCGTTCGCTGCCTTGCCCAGCCGCAGCCGGATATCCAATACTGGAATAATCTGACCCCGCATATTGAAGATGCCGCGTATGTAGTCCGGCATCATCGGAAGATAGGTGGCGGAATGATTGTTGAGAATTTCCACCACATACTTTACGTCGACGCCAAGCCTTAGGTTATCAATTACAAAAATAAGATATTTTTGACAGCTGCTCTCGTCCTCCGGAGAGAGGATCTGATCTTCTTCCGCATCAAGCAGGCCTGGCTCCTTCACTGCGTTCACTTCCATTCACTCCTTTGTAACGGCTATGCGCTTTGCGCAGCGGTATATAGGTTGCCCGCATCCAGAATAATGCTGATATTGCCATCACCCAGGATGCTGCAGCCCATGATTCCATAATTTTTTACATTGAAATTGTTGATATAGGAGGGGAGCGGCTTTACAACAATCTGCTGCTCTCCTAAAAGCTCATCCACAAAGAGACAATAGGAAAGATCCCCGGACTCCAGCCATAGGAGGATGCCTTCGTCGATCGCATCTGTGCCGCCGGGAAGATGGTAAAAATCTTTGGCCCGAATAACGGGATAGTATCGGTCAGTCAGCTTGATCATTTCACCATCCATGGAATCGCGCAGGATATCGGTTCTGGACACCTTGAAGCTCTGGCGGATGTTGTTAATGGGGATGGTAAAAATGGAATCTCCTACAGATACCTCCATGCCGTCCATGATTGCCATGGTCAGGGGAATGCGAATGGTGGTGGTCATTCCCTTACCAAGCTCGCTTGTAATCGAGACATTGCCTCCCAGCTCCTCCACACTTTTCTTCACCACATCCATTCCTACGCCGCGCCCAGAGTATTCCGTGACCTCTGTGTTGGTCGAAAAGCCCGGCATCAGCAAAAAGTTCAGAATATCCCGGTGGGAATACTCGGTGTCCGGTGCGGCAATGCCGTTTTTAATGGCCTTTTTCAGCACGCTCTCGTCATTGACGCCCTGGCCATCATCTTTGATCATGATGATGACCTCGCTGCCGGTGTCCTGCGCGGAGAGGACGATCTCTCCTACCGGGTCCTTTCCGGCAGCAATGCGCTCTTCCTCGGTTGCCTCAATTCCGTGGTCCATGGCGTTGCGGATCATGTGCATGATGGGGTCGCCAATGCTGTCCACAATGGTCTTGTCCACCTCTGTGCCCTCACCGATGAGCGTCAGCTTAGCACGCTTATTCAGCTTTTTGCTCATGTCGCGGACAATACGGTTCATTTTTTGGAAGGTATTGGACATGGGAATCATCCGCAGGGACATGGAGATATCCTGCAATTCATCTGTCAGCTTGCGGAGCTGACGCGCATTTTTAGAGAAGATATCAAGGTGCAACCCCTTCAGGTCAGGAGACGCAGTCACCATGGACTCTGTAATGACGATCTCTCCAACAATAGCTGACAGCTGATCCAACTTGCTGAGATTAACGCTGATCAGGCTTTCCTTCTGGTGTGCGGGGGCGCTGCCCGCCGCAGGCCCTGGGGTTGCGGCGCCCGGCGCGGAGAGCGGGACGGATGTCTTTGGCGTTTTTGCCGTGGCAGGGCTGGTCTCTGGCGCGGGAGCGGAAGTCGGCGCCAGCACAGGATGGTAATCGTGAGGCTGGTAGGAACGCACCGAACCCGCCCCACGCACAACGGGAATGGCCTTTTCCCGGTCCTCTGCGTGCTTGAACATCAAAAGAAAGCCGTCCCTGATCACCTGTTCCGCGGTGGAGGCGTCGTTTTCCACTGCAGCGGGTTCAAACAAAAAATCCGCCTCTGCACAGAAGTCCTGGATGGACACCACCAGCATATAAGCCCTCAGGTTCTCCATGCCGCATCCCTCGTCAAAAAAGACATGCAGCTCATAGGGAAAGTCCGGGTTGCCGCCAGCGGTTTTTGTGGGAGTGGACGATTCCGAAGACGAAACCGCAGGCGCCGGAGTAGGGACAGATGCCGCAGCTTCTGGAGGGTTTTCCCCTTTAATTTTGGAAATCAGGCTATTAACATTTTCAAGAAAGGTGTCGATATTTTTATCAAGGGGTTGGCCGGCCTCTACCTTTTCCATTTCCGAGCGGAAGTAGTCAATGGATTGAAACATCAGATCAAAGAGGCAGGGCCTGTTTTCCTCGGAGACAACCGCCATGGTATTTTCACGGATAATAAAAAACAGGTCCTCGATTCGATGGGAAACGGTTGCCAGTGAGTCATACTCCATCATGGCGGAAGAGCCTTTGATGGTATGCATAATGCGGAAAATCTCATTTACATCGTCCTGTGAAAATGTATCTGCCTTCTCAGCCTCCAAAACAATAGTTTCCAATTGCTCCAGGAGCGTGTTGGTCTCATAAATATACATATCAAGGATTTCGTTTCCACTACTGCCCATAGCAGCACCACCTTTTGCCTTTTTTATATTTATCGGCGCGGTCAGGCCAAAAGATAAGAACTGCCCGAAGTTTTTTCTGCGAGGTGACATCAAATGCCGGATATTTTAGGCGCGACCAACCCGGTCCCGGGTTATGATAAAGCGGCGGTCAATCGGAATCTTCCCGTATCACCGGAAAATACACAGATCCAAAATATCCCGGACCCTACCAGAGTCGGCCGGACGGACGGGCGCACAGAGCGTCAGGACAGCACGCTGCAGGGGGATGGCCGTGTCCGGTATGATTCCAATTTTCAAACATTTTTACAGCGGCTGCAAGAGACGCCGGGAATGGCAGAAAGCCTTTCAAGGATTTTCGGGTGGGATCGGACAGAGGTCAGTTCCGGAATCAGCGCAGGCATGGCCGAGGAAATGTCCAGGGTGCTTGAGATGCTGCAAATGGACGCGGCACAGCTTCTGGAATTCCTCAAGGGACAGGCCAGGACCGGCACGCAGTTTCACGGCGCGCTGTTTGCCCTTTTGCGCAGTGCGTACGTGAAGGCCGCCTCAGATGGAATGCGGTCAGATATCTTAAATTTCTTGAAGTGTTATATTGACTATTCTTCCACAGCCCACCTGGAGGGGAACATCCTGCGAAATCTAGGGGATATGGCGGATGCCATGCCAGCGAGCTGGGCGGAGAAGCTGCGGGAGATGACGGCCCGACTGGAAAACGGGATAGCGGCCGGAGACCGGCGCGGAAATGTGCTGCTGCTCCAGCGGGAGCTGTTTCCGTATATGGCGGACTATGTGGGGCGCACCCATGACATGGGGCTGCCAAGAGACCTTTTGACCATGCTGTCGCTCAATGCTGCCAGATATGAAAATGGGACGGAGGAGCGGTTGCTGGAGACCTTTCACCAGCTCAGTGGATATGCGGCTTTCAAAGACCAGCTGAAAGGAATTGACGGGCAATCTCTGCTGGCGCTGCTGCGGAGCAGCCGGTTTGATGGGGAGTCCAGCGCGGTCCGGTTCGCCAATTCCATCACCGCCGCCGTACAACGGGCCATGCGAGGAGAGTGCAGTGCCGAAATGCAGCAAGCGTTTCAGAGCCTGATGGGGGCTATTTTAGTCAATGAAAGTGTCTATATGCCGGTGAACCACTACTTGCTGCCGCTGATGTGGAATCACCGCGCGCTGTTTTCGGAATTGTGGGTGGATCCGGATGCGGAGAGCGATGGCGGCAGAGCTGGGAATGGGCGCCGGCATACCATGAGAATTCTCTTTAAAATGGATGTGCAGCCGCTGGGCTTGTTCGATATCGTTCTGAACAGCCGGGGGAATGAGGTGGACATTCAGGTGTCCTGCCCCGAACGTGCGGTTCCTTTTTCCAGGCAGATTGAACAGTCCATTTCACAGATTCTGGAGAGAAATGGATTATCGCCCACGCAGGTCATGGTGCGGAAGCTGGAACGCCCGATTACCTTGACCGAGGCGTTCCCCAAAATCTTTGAAAGGAAGAACTGCGTGAATGTCAAAGCGTGAACGAGCAGGCGGCGCGGCAAAAAAAGCGGTTGCGCTTCAGTATGGCGAAGGCGACATGGCACCGGTGATTGTTGCCTCAGGCATGGGCTACCTGGCGGAAAAGATCGTTGAGACAGCCGCGGATCATGGTGTTCCCATCTACGAGGATAACTCGCTTGCCACGGTCCTGACACAATTGGAGCTTGGCCAGGAGATTCCGGAAAATTTGTACCAGGCGATTGTGGAGATCTATGTATATTTTCTCCAGTTTGAACCGGACCTGGATCAGACAAAAAGCAAGCCACAGGGAGAGGATAGTCATGACAAAAAAGCAGATATATCTTCTGTTGGACAGTAAAAGTGCGCCTTTGGCCCGAGGTGTATTAGAAACCGCGCCGGACGGCCCCATTCTCCAAATTCGTGTCTTGGATGGGAAAGAGGATGAGGTTGCACAGCACGAGGTGATCCAACTGGTAGGGATGGAGAGCGGCGGACTGGCCGTACAGTGTCAGCTGCTCCGGCAGCGGGGAGAGAGAATTTCCCTGAACCAGGTAGCGTCCCTGGGATCGGAATTCCGACGGAACCTGCGTGTTCCGGTGAAATTCAAAAGCTTTATCTACCCGCTCAGCGGGATATGGAAGGGCCGTGGAGAGGTCCAGTCCGTGGATATCAGCTGCGGCGGCATCGCGTTTTATGGGCAGTACGGACTGGAAAATGGAGAAACGCTGGAGATTGTGATTCCGATCACGGCAAACCCGCTGGTGCTGCGCTGCGAGATTCTTCGCCAGCAGACTCTGCGGAACAACCGGGCGTTTTACGCGGCGAAGTTTGTAGATATGTGCAACGATGAGGAGACTTTGCTGAGAGAGGCTGTGTTTCGTGTTCAGCTGGAAGATCGGCCGAGACGCTCCGGCGCGGGAAATGGAGATATGGAGGAAGAGAGATGACCAAGCAAACATCCGAACGGAAGTATGGGAAGGGCAGAGTTGCCAGAAGAATGACAGCGCTTGCGCTGGCCGCGGCACTCTGCTTTGGGCTTTTGCCGGCAGTGTCCCCGACGGCAGAGGCCGCTGATTGGATGGAGCCCTATTTGGAACAGGTTGTGGAATGGGGCGTCATGCGGGGCGATGCATCGGGCAATTTGAATCCGGACCGGCAGATCACCCGGGCGGAGTTTGTCACGATGGTGAACCGGGCGTTCGGTTATACGGAGGTGGGAGCAAATCCCTTTACGGATGTACCGAATAACGCCTGGTACGCGGAAGATATCCGCATTGCCAGCAAGGCAGGCTACTTTAACGGAACGTCCGCGACCACAGCCTCGCCAAATGCTCTGGTCACGAGAGAGCAGGCTGCGGCCATGATTGGACGGAACCTGCGCCTTCAGGGCGGCACGGGTGCCATCACGAGCTTTACAGACAACCAGCAGATCGGGGCCTGGAGCCGCGGCCTTGTGCAGGAGGCCGCCAATATGGGGATTATCCAGGGCTACGAGGACGGGACCTTCCGCCCTAAGGCCAAGATTACCCGCGGCCAGGTGGCCTGCTTTCTGGTCCGGGCTCTCGGCACGCTGGTTCAGGAACCTGGGGAGCAAACGGCGGGGGGCGTGTATGGCAATCTGACGATCAATACCCCAGGCGTCATACTCCGTGACACCGTTGTTACCGGCAACCTGTATCTGACCGGCGGCGTCGGACTGGATGATGTGGTGCTGGAAAATGTGACGGTAATGGGAAAGATCGTGGTCAGCGGTGCCGGCACAAGCCAGAAGGGCGAGAGCAGCATTGTTCTGCGCAATGTAACGGCAGGCGGCCTGGAGATTGACAGCCTGACCGGTCAGTTTATCAGCCTGCGTTCCGAGGGGCTGACCAATATCAAGGAGACCACAGTCCGCACCTCCGCATATCTGGAGGACCTGACTGACGACGGGCTGGGTCTGCAGTACATCAGGCTGGACGGCGAGAGCGGCGTTCAGCTGCAGCTGGCCGGCAATATCAAGGAGGTCATCAACCTTACGCCAGATTCCAGCCTTGCCTTTGCACAGGGCGTTGCGAACAAGGTGACGGTGGACGAAAGGGCCACTGGCACCACACTGAATATTGACAGCAGTGCCACCATTCGGGAGCTGAATCTGGACACAGGCACAACCGTGACTGGCACCGGAGACATCGGTGTTCTCACCGTCAACTCTGACGGGTCTGTTGTGCCCATGCTGCCGGACACCATCATCATCCGGCCTGGCGTTACCGGTAATATCAATGGTACTGAGATGGACTCCACCGCCGCAGCCGAATCCTCTGAGGACCCCAGGCTGCTGGCCGGATATCCCGCCGCCAGGAATGTAGCGCCTAAAGCGGCGGACATTGTGTTCAGTACCAATAAGAGCGGGACCATCTACTGGGCGCTTACCGCGCTGATGGATGGCTCCGTGGATGAGGAAACGCTGGTAAATCCCTCGGCTTATTCCGCGAAGATTATCAAAAATGGTACGGTCAAGGCCAGCGCCTCTAAAACGGAGATGACCACGAAGCTCTCCGGACTGACGGTGGACGGCTCCTATTACCTCTCCGCCATCCTGGTGGACAGCCGCGGCCGCCGCAGCCCGGTGAAAGTCACGGCGTTTACAACCCCGGATGACTCGACGCCGAATTTCTCCACAGGCTATCCCTATGCCTCTGTCACAACAGATGGTGATCAGCAGGTGATCCAGGCCATGGTCATGCCCACAAAGGACTGCCAGCTGTATTACGCGCTGCTGCCAAAGGGCTCCGCGGCTCCCACAGCTGCTGATTTCAAGGCCGCTGCCGTCACCGGAAATCTGGGCTATGGCGTGGTGGATGTGAAAAAGAACACCCAGTATCTGATCCCCAGGGTCAATACCTCATACCTGGCGGAGGAGACGACCTACGACCTATATCTGTGGCTTAACGATGCAGACAACGGCAAGAGCTCGGCGGTGAAAAAGCTGACGGTGACAACGCTGGATAAGACGCCCCCGGTCATTCAGCATTTGACGGTGACGGATGTGGCGGCCAGGTCCGTGACGCTGACCTATTCCTTGGATGAGCCGGGAACGCTCTACTGGGCTGTGGTCAAGCGGGGAACGCAGTTCTACGCCCAGGGCATTGATGACCCGGAGGAGCTGGTGGCCAAAATCCAGGTGGAATCCGGCACGGGTGCGTTGAAAAAGGGCAGCAGCACTGCTTCTAAGGCCGCCACTGATGTGCGGTTTACGGTCAGCGGGCTGGACTCCCAGACCGCGTACGACCTCTATTACGTGGCCAAGGACCGGGCGGGCAATTATAATGTCTACACAGCGGAACTGACCCCGCCCATGCAGATCAACACCTTGGACAATGAGCCTCCCACGGTTGTCCAGGAGTTCACCCACGATGGAACGGACAACCCTGCCAGCCCCACGCCCTATCCGGACACTTCCATCCGGCTGGTGTTCTCAGAAAGCGTACAGGGCATTCAGGACGTGGGCGGCCAGCAGGTCACAAGTAATTTCCAGGAGCTGTATAACAACGTTCAGAAGGCCAGCGCCGGAAGCCCTGAAAAAGCGGCGGCAGAGGACGCCCTGGCTGACGCACTGAGAACCCATATCAGTCTGTATTACAAGCCGGCCAGCGGCCAGCCGGAAAAGGCCGCAGAGCGCACAGCGGACACACCTCCCGATGCAGACTGGGTGATTGATTACCGCAAGGCCACCGTTGCCATGGACCCCTCGGGCAGCGGAGAGATGATCATCACCTTCCCCTACAACGCGGACAGCGGGCTGAGCGGACTGAATCTGTCCAGCGGCGCCACCTATTACTTTGAGCTGCAGGGCATCGCGGACACCTCCACCGCCGCCAACCGGATGGAGGGCGTTCGGGGCGTGACCAAGCTGCCGGAGTTCACCACCATTGACGCGCAGCTGATCTTCTCTCAGAGCACGGCGATTTCTCCGGATGGCGGTACGACCATTTTCGATATGACCTTCCAGCTCACGCCGGCCACCGCCGCCAGCGTCAGCGACGAGACGCTGTGGGACCTGCTGTTTTGGTCCGAGTCCTCTATCGAGTTTGAGCTTTATGCCAAGGACAAGAGCGGGAGTTGGAAGCAGGTCGGCGGTGCTGGCAAAACCGCAAAAATCCAGACCATGCCGGACACGCCTAAAATCGGCATCAGCATCGCCCAGCAGCTGGTGGGACCTGCGAACAACCCAGACTTTGAACAGTTGAATCTCATGAAGGAGAGCCGGGAATACGGCATTGTGATCAAGAAGCTGAACGACTCCGAGAAGCCGGAGGAGTGGAGCGAGCCTGTGAGCATCACGGTGGTGCCCATTGCCGGCACACAGGTGGCGCTGCGGGAGATGTCCCAGATGTCGCTTACCCCGGAGAGATACGAAGAGCAGCAGGCAGGGATTTACAGGGTGAAGGAGATCGGCGTGCCCACCGAGTACACAGTGACACATACCTTCCGTGACACTGCCGCACCTACCTTTGCCAGTGGCACCCCCCTCTTTGACCCCGGCGATGAGGGCGTGAACATTGATGTGATTCTTAGCCGCGGCAATACGACCTATTACTATGTAGTCGCTCCTCTGGGAAAGATTCAGACGGTGTATGACGGAGCGGTGATCAATACTGTAGACAAGTGGAAAACGCTGCCGGAGAGCGGGCTGAACACAGACGGAACCCCGGTGACGGACAAGCTTGTCACCATGCCCAGCAGCAACGACATCATGAATCCCAGATATGCAGGGCTGGAGTATAAAACCGGGTATGGGACCTACAGAGCCGGCACAGCGCGCATTTCTCTGGACGGCCTGAGCGCCGATACGGAGTACATCGCCTACTTCGTTCTGAAGGGCGAGGCCCAGGATTCCTACTCCGGCGTCTACGCCTTCCGCTTCAAGACGGAGGTGGTGACACGGCCAGTGTTGACCATCACCCTGATGAATCCCAGTGCCATGATTCAATCTGACCGGGAGGCAGACGTCAACTATATGCTGATGGTGGCCGGCAAAGAGGGCGAACCCTTTAACGAAAAGCTAGGCAACTATCTGGATCAGGATGCGGTCACAGAATATTCGAACTATTGGAATCAGGACTGGGCAGATCTGACGCTTTTGGAGGCGATGCGGCAATCGGTGAGAACCGGAAACAGAGATATTGGTTCCGTGTTTGACTACTTCGCTAACGGCGTGGCAAAGGATAAGGTTACCAATGCGGTTCTCTACAGCAGCACCACAGGCACCACCATTGCTGCCAATGGAAGCGTCAGCTTGAACAAGGGCAATAACCTGACGTTTACCAACGACTTTACGAAGAATATGACTGTCGGCACCTCCTATTGGATTGTGGCGGTAGGCAAGAGTCCCTTGGGCTCCGGCTATGCGTTTCGTTCCAATTCCTACCTGTCTGCGGTAGACGGTCAGCACCCCATGGTGACGTCACTGACTACGGAGACCCCGGGAGACCAAGTGTTTGAGAGTGAGCTAGAAGCATGGAGAAATCTCTATAAGGGAACGGTTTACATCACATTTGATGAGGACCTGTACTTAAAGGAGAGCGTCAACAAGTGGTCGCCTGTCACAAACCAGTTTCCAGCTCCCGCCGGTTATGTGAGCAGCAAGACTCTGTTGGAAAGCAATAATGCAACTGTGGAGGCATCCACATCAGGAAGCACGCGGTGCAATTCTCTGACGCTTTCCTTCACAGGCATTGGCCCTGGCAATAGTATTCGGCTCACGTCCGATATTTCTGACAGCGCGGGAAATAGCGGCGCGGCAGATGGAACGCTAGTTTTGAATCTTGAGGTTGTGAAAGTAGGGAACTATTGGACCGCTCAATTTGTGATTGCTCCCGGTTCGTCTGGCTGGGACGCCACCAGAAATTAATTTTCATGTAGCACCAAACCGCGGGAGGGCGGGCGTTTCCGCCCGCCCTCCCAAACTCTGTATCAAAGGAGAAGCCATGCTTATGAGAAAGAATTGCATACAACGTGCCCAGGCCTTTCTGCTGGCCCTGGTGCTGACATGCTCTTTGGCAGTCCCGGCGGCCATGGCGGAGGGGGAGATCCGTCTTGACCACTCCACAGCGTCGCTGGAGGCTGGAAAAACGCTGACACTGACCGCCGAAGTGGCTGATACGCTGGCCAGCGCCGATGTTTCCTGGGAAAGCAGTCACGATACAATCGCGACCGTTCAGCCCGGCGCCGGCAACACCTGCACAGTCACAGCGGTAGCTCCCGGCGCCGCCACCATCATTGCCAGTGTTAAAGATGATACCTCTGGAACCACCTATGAGGCCACCTGTGCCGTGACGGTGACGGCACCCGCGGTTCCTGTGACAGGTGTGACCATTTCAACCGCCGCGACATTGAACACCGTGGAAAAAAACGGCACATTGCAGCTGGAAGCTGTGGTTTCCCCAACCGGTGCCACCAATCGGGATATCTCCTGGAGCAGCAGTGCTCCGGATGTGGCGTCAGTTGACGCGGATGGAACGGTCACTGGCGTCGGGCCCGGAAAGACCGTCATTACCGTAAAAACGGAGGATGGGGGCTTTACAGACACCCGCGAGGTGGAGTGCTCTGGTATCGCTCTTTCCAAAACCAGCATGAAGCTGTTGGTGAATGAGAGCGAGAGCCTCAGCTTCCCCTGTTACGGGGCGGCCAGCGGAAAAAATGTGGTTTGGAGCAGCAGCAATCCCTCGGTAGCTGACGCAGCGGCCGGAAGGATCACAGGCCATTATCCCGGCACCGCAACCGTCACCGCCACCGTCTACGGTACCGGCTATACGGCTTCCTGTACCGTGGTGGTGGAGGAGGATGTAGCCGACGCGATTAACTGTACGGTCCAGTCCGGGCAGCTCTGCGGCTTTGACAGCCTGCTCTCCACGCTGAACAGCCGCAGTCGGGAGAAGACCGGCGCGGGCTTGGACTATCTGATCAGCCTGTCAGTGCCCACCAGCCAGGGCATCCTCTATTATGGCTATGTCTCCCCGGACGCCCATGGACACGGCGTCGGCGGCACGGAGAAATATTATTACCAGGCGGGCACCAGCCAGATGAGCCTGTCAGAGGTCTCCTTTGTGCCCCGCACGGATTTCAGCGGCACCGCCGTGGTCTCCTACACGGGATACGCAACCAATGGAAAATCATTTAACGGGACCATCCGCGTCGATGTGGAGGATGTGGGTGACGTTTCCTACAGCACTGCCTCAAACCGTCCGCTGGAATTTACGGCAGAGGAGTTCACGGCGATCTGTCAGGCACGGACCGGCCGCTCCGTGAAGTACATCATGTTTGAGCAGCCCTCTGCCAGCCGGGGCACACTTTACTACCAGTATAGCTCCACGGGGCAGTTTTCCCAGCGAGTAGATAGCAATACCAAGTATTACACCACCAGCACTCCCAGTGTGAACTCCATCACCTTTGTCCCGGCGGAGAGCTATACGGGAACGGTGACGGTGCCTTACACCTGTGTGGATAGCGCCGGCGGCAGCTACAACGGAAAGGTGACGATCACCGTCTACAGTGCCAGCGGTACAGGGCGCGGAGATGTGGAGTACACAACCGGCGTTGAGGAAAAGGTGCTGCTGAATGCCTCGGATTTCAACGATGTGTGCCGGGAAGTCCAGGGCACAAGCCTGAACTATGTCTATTTTGATCTGCCAAGCTCTCGGGAGGGAACTCTCTACTACGACTACACCAGCAGGAACCATTACGGGAGCAAGGTTTCCGACACGACCCGCTACTACCGGAATTCCAGCCCTAGAATCTCCGATATCACCTTTGTCCCGGCGGATGGCTTCAGCGGGACGGTGACGATTCCTTACACTGGCTATGATACCGCAGGGGATTCCTTTACTGGGAATCTGGTCATCCGGGTGGCGGATGAGGATGGTACGGTGTATTACTCCACAGGAGCCGGAAAGCCTGTGCAGTTTGAGACTGCGGACTTTAATGAGGCCTGCCTGCGCAGCAACGGCGCCAGCCTGAGCCGCGTCAGCTTCGAGCTGCCCGCCTCCAGTAAGGGGACGCTGTACTACAACTATACCAGCAGCTCCGGCGGCTCCAGGGTGTCCGCGTCTACCAGCTATTACCGCTCTGGCGCGCCGCAGCTGTCCAATGTGACCTTCGTTCCCAAAGGCGGTTATACTGGAACGGTTTCGATTCCCTTTAGCGGCTATGATGTTGATGGCAGCCGATTTAGAGGCTCCGTCCGCATTTCCGTGGGAACCTCTGACGATGACATCGTGAAATATAGTACCGTCAGCGGAGGGAGGGTGTATTTTAACGCCGCTGATTTCAACGCTGCCTGTCGTGAGATCACAGGGGACAGCCTCCGTTATGTCCGGTTTACGCCGCCTGCCTCCCGATACGGCAAGCTGTACGATCAGTATGGCGGCAGCGAGGCCGCCGTGACCAGCTCCACCAGCTATTACCGCTCCGGCAGCAGCCGGCGGCTGGATGACGTATCCTTTTTGGCTGCGTCCAGCTATACCGGCATAGTCTCCATCGACTATACCGGCAGAAGCAGCGAAGGTGAGACGTTTTCCGGCGTTGTAGAGATTCAGGTCGACTCCGCGGGAGGGAGCACCACAATTGACATCCATCTTCCGTTTCGGGATATCAGTTCCAGTGCTTATTATTTTGACGCCGTCAAATGGGCTGTGAGTGCGGGGATTACCAGTGGGACCACCGCCACGACGTTCAGCCCGGATGCCGCATGTACCCGGGCGCAGATGGTGACATTCCTGTGGCGGGCAGCCGGAAGCCCGGCGCCTAAGAGCGGCGCCAATCCATTCCGGGATGTAAGCTCCGCCGCATATTACTACAATGCTGTGTTGTGGGCTGTGGAGCAGGGGATTACCAGTGGAACGAGCGCCACGACGTTCAGTCCGGATGCCATCGTAACACGCGGACAGACGGTGATGTTCCTGTATCGAAATGCCGGCTCTCCGGCATCTGGCACAGGAAGTGCATTTACCGATGTAAAAATCGGAGACTATTATTCGCCAGCGGTTCGCTGGGCTGTGGAGCAGGGGATTACCAGTGGCACAAGTGCCACCACATTCTCTCCATCGGCTCCCTGCACCCGGGCGCAGATTGTGACCTTTTTGTACCGGACCTTTGCGAGGTGACAAAGGAACAGACAGACTCTCTTTCTGTGAGGCAATAGAGACAGGGCGGATAGCAGGGAAGCATGGACCAGGATGCCCTCAGCTCTGGAATTGTCAGCAGAGCGATGTCCGACGTGGATGGCGTTGAGCCGGCAGGCTTTTCAGCTCAAGTATTCAAGCAGGAGAATTTGCATTTTACGCCGTATGCGGCATTTCACTCCGCTGATGCACATGGGGAATGTCATAGATGCGCTGCAATGAATATACCAATTATTTCAGAGGCAGGTATGATTGCGCGAATTTAATTGTGAAGCCGGGATAAGACCTGAATAGACCTCTCGTCAGATTGCACTTGAGAATCAGCTCCCGGGGGACAGGTACGATCGGCGGCGGTATGGAGTCAACGGCATTCGACACATATTGGCCATGGCGTCAGAATTCAAATGGGTTTCTGCATTCAAGGAAAAACCGGCTTGTTTAACAAGCCGGTTTTTTATTTATGAAGGGATTGTATTCTGCATGAAAAAATTTTTATGCCCGCCGCACAAGAGAGCTGTGAAGAGAACTGCCAAAGCACCTGAAACCTATGCAACCAGCATCTTGAGAGGGGATTTCGATATGCATCTGGGGCGCTGCCTTCAATGCCGCGGCAAGTTTTATTTCCTATGAGGTATTGGGCGCTTTGTGATTTCACTGGAACCTGCCGAGGGACTGCTGCATTGGTGGGGATTAACGGCTGACGAATCCGCATATGGATCGTCCGACAAAATTTTCCTTGACAGTTCCATGGCTTCATATTAGAATATCAATTAAATTATTTTTATTAAAATAATTGAACTAATTGAAAGCGGAGGAACCTATCATGTTGTCTGAAAAAGTGCGCGATGTCATTGTAGAGACCCTGGGCTGCGAGGCGGAGGCGGTCACACCGGAGGCCTCTTTGGAGGAGGACCTGGGCGCGGATTCCTTGGCCTTTGTGGAGCTGGTGATCGCCCTGGAGGATGCCACCGGCATCCATATCGAGGAAGAAGAGGCCAGCAAGCTCAAGACGGTGGCCGACGTGCTGGCCTATCTAGAGTCCAAACAACAGTAAGTCCGGTCTCTGTCAGAGGTTCCCTCTGGCAGAGAACATTTCGAAAGGAATCCTCATGAAGCATCAAGAGATTATGGAACTGATTGATCACTTTGCGGGAAGTGGCCTGCAGAGCATGAAGCTGGCCCAGGAGGGGGTTTCCCTGGAGCTCCACCGGGGTGCCGCTGCCGCGAAACCGGAGGTGCGGAGCGCGGAGATAATGCCGGTTCCCGAAGAGGCCCCGGAGGCGGTCGATGCCATCACAGCGCCGCTGGCCGGAATTTTCTACGCGGCCCCCGCACCGGACCAGCCGCCCTTTGTGACGGCGGGAGCGCGTGTGAAAAAGGGACAGACCGTGTGTCTGCTGGAGGCCATGAAGATGATGAGCGAGATTCCGGCTCCCTGCGACTGCATCATTGACGAGGTCCTGAAAACCAACGGCGAGCTGGCGGCTTTCGGAGAGCCGCTCTTTCAATACCGGCCATGTTGAAACGGGTGTTGATTGCCAACCGGGGGGAGATCGCCCTGCGGATTCTGCGGGCATGCAGGGAACTGGACATTGAGACTGTGGCGGTTTACTCCCAGGCAGATGAGGAGGCCATTCACGTGCAGCTGGCCACCCATTCGGTCCGCATCGGCCCACCCCGGGCGGCGGACAGCTATCTGAATCAGGACGCGATCCTAACGGTTGCCAAGGGAACTGGCTGCGACGGCATCCACCCAGGCTATGGCTTTTTGTCAGAGAATGCCGACTTTGCGGACGCCTGCGCCGCGGCTGGCGTGACGTTCATCGGCCCCTCCGGGGACAGCATCCGCAAGGCCGGGTCCAAGTCGGCGGCGCGGGACATCATGCGCGCGGCCGGTGTGCCGGTGACGCCCGGCTCTGAAGGGGTGGTCCGGGATCTGGCTGCGGCGCAGGCCGCAGCGGAGGCTATCGGTTACCCAGTGCTGCTGAAGGCCAGCGCCGGGGGCGGCGGCCGGGGCATCCGCCGCTGCGAGAGCGCCGCCGAACTTCCAGCAGCCTATGAGGCAGCCCGGGCGGAGGCCCGGGCCTGCTTCGGAGACGATGAGATGTATCTGGAGAAGCTCATCCAGAATCCCCGGCACATCGAATTTCAGATTTTGGCGGACCGGCACGGCAACATCGTCCACCTGGGGGACCGGGACTGCTCCATCCAGCGCCGCAACCAGAAACTCATCGAGGAGGCTCCCGCCCGCTGCCTAACGCCGGAGCTGCGCGCCCGCATGGGCGAGGCGGCGGTCCGGGCGGCCAGGGCCGTGGGCTACGAGGGCGCCGGCACCGTGGAGTTTTTGCTGGATGCGGACATGGAGCACTTCTACTTCATGGAGATGAACACCCGCATCCAGGTGGAGCATGGTATCACGGAGCTTGTGACTGGCGTGGACCTGGTGCGCCAGCAGCTGCGCATTGCCTCCGGTCTTGCACTGGACATGGGGGAGGTGACGCTGCAGGGCCACGCCTTGGAGTGCCGCATCAACGCTGAGGACCCGGCGGCGGATTTTCGTCCCTGCCCTGGCAAGGTGGGCTTTCTCCACTTCCCCGGCGGGCCGGGGGTACGGGTGGACTCCCATCTGTACACCGGCTACACCCTGCCGCCCTACTACGACTCCCTGGCCGCGAAGCTCATGGTGCATGCGCCCACCCGGCTGGAGGCCATCCGGAAGATGCGCCGCTGCCTGGAGGAGTTCGCCTTAGACGGCTTCCGCACCAACGCGGAGCTGAGCTACCAGATTCTCTATCACCCCACCTTCGTCCGGGGCGGCTGCACCACCGCCTTTTTGGACCAGTGTCTGCCGCAGCTGCTGGACTTCAGTCGGCACTTGCCGGATCAGGAGGAGACATGAACACGATTTTTGCCCAGCGCCGTGCACGGTTGCTGGAGATGAAGACACTGCGGGAACGCTATGTCCCGGCAGATCAAACGGTTTGCTGCCCGTCCTGCGGCGGAGAGAGCCATCGCAGGGACGTGGCCCGGAATTTGGATGTCTGCCCCCGGTGTGGACATCACTTCCCCATCGGCGCGTATTACCGGCTCAGCACGGTGTTGGACTCCGGCACGTTCCGGGAACTGAATGCCAAGTACCCGGCGGGAGACCCTTTGACGTTTCCCGGCTATCGGGAGAAATTGGAAAAAGCCCAGCGAAAAACCGGGCTTGGAGAGGCGGCGGTGACAGCCGTGGGCGCTATCGGCGGCGTGCGCTGTGTGGTGGGCGTGATGGATAGCCGCTTTTTGATGGGGAGCATGAGCGCGGCGGTGGGAGAAAAGCTGACGCGGGCGGTGGAATACGCCGCCAAAGCAAAGCTGCCGCTGATCTTTTTTTGCGCCAGCGGCGGCGCCCGGATGCAGGAGGGGATTCTGTCCCTCATGCAGATGGCCAAGACCAGCGCCGCGCTGGAACGGTTTGCCCGGACGGGGCGGGTGTATCTCTCCGTCCTGACGGACCCCACCACCGGCGGGGTCACTGCGAGCTTTGCGTCTTTGGGAGACATCATCCTGGCAGAGCCCGGCGCGCTCATCGGATTCGCTGGCCCCAGGGTCATTCAGCAGACGATCGGCCAGACGCTGCCGGAGGGCTTTCAGAGAGCGGAATTTCAGATGGAGCACGGCTTTGTGGACGCGGTGGTGCCCCGCGCACAGATGCGGGACACTCTCTCCCGGCTGCTGCGCATTCATACACAAGGAGGCCGCACATGAACGAATCTCTGCTCCCGGCGCAGCGCCTAGCAATTGCGCGGAACCCGCAGCGCCCCGGCATTACGGACTATATCGACATGCTCTTTACCGACTTTGTGGAGCTGCGGGGAGACCGCCTCTGCGGAGAGGACCCGGCGATTCTGGGGGGCGTTGCCCTGTTTCACGGCGCGCCCGTCACGGTGATCGGCACCCGAAAGGGGAAGACGCTGGAGGAAAACGTCCGCTTCCACTTCGGCATGCCCAGCCCCGAGGGGTATCGCAAGGCCCTGCGGCTGATGCGCCAGGCGGAGAAATTTCACCGGCCCGTCCTCACATTTATTGATACCTCCGGCGCCTATCCCGGCATGGAGGCGGAGGAACGGGGACAGGGAGAGGCCATTGCCAGAAACCTCTTTGAGATGAGCCGTCTCACGGTGCCGGTGATTGCCGTGGTGACTGGAGAGGGCAACAGCGGCGGCGCCCTGGCCCTGGCGGTTGCCAACCGGGTGCTGATGCTGGAAAACGCAGTTTACGCCGTGCTCTCGCCGGAAGGTTTTGCGACGATCCTCTGGAAAGATGCCGCCCGGTGCGAAGAGGCGTGTGAAATTATGAAAATGACTGCCCAGGACCTGATGGGACTGGGTGTGATTGACGAGATTGTGCTGGAGCCGGAGGGCGGTGCCCATCTGGCGCCAGCCATCGCCATCCGGCAGGTGGACCAGGCGCTGCACCGCCAGCTGGCGGAGCTTTCCAAAAAGAGCGGGACCGCCCTGGCCGCGGAACGGTATGAGAAATTCAGAAAGATCGGCGCGGGGAAGGAGAACACATGAACGGAATCAAAATCAAGGGTACAGGCAAAGGCCTGCCCCGGCGGACCATGACCAATGAGGACATGGCAAAGATTGTGGAGACCAGTGACGAGTGGATCACTACCCGTACTGGGATTCAGCACCGCCATCACGTCTCCCAGGGGGAGAGCATCACGGCTCTGACCGTCGCCGCGGCCAGGCAGGCTATGGAAAACGCTGGTGTCACAGCCGAGCAGATCGGGGCCTGCGTGGTGGCCACGCTGACACCGGACACCCTGGTGCCCTCCGCGGCCTGCTGGGTACAGCGGGAGCTGGGGCTTCCACACGATATCCCTTGCTTTGACTTGAACGCCGCCTGTACCGGATTTCTCTACGCGCTGCACACCATGGAGTGCCTGCTCAATGCCTCACCCAGAAAATTCGGCCTGGTGATTGGAGCAGAACAGCTCAGCCGCATCACGAATTGGGAGGACCGGGGGACCTGCATCCTCTTTGGAGACGGGGCCGCCGGCGTGGTGGTAGAGTGCCGGGAGGACTGGCCCTCCATCGGCGCGGTGCTGGGAAGCCACGGCACGGATCAGATGCTGCGGGTGCCGGGAGTGGAGACAGACGCGCCCAGTCTCATCTACATGGAGGGCACGAAGGTCTTCAAATTTGCCATTGAGGCGGTGCCCTGGTGCATCGACCAGGTGCTGCAGAGGCACGGGAAGACCATCGAGGACGTAGATTTCTTTGTGTTCCACCAGGCCAACGCGCGGATCATCGACCTGGTGGTGCGGAAATATCAAATTCCGCTGGAGAAGTATTATAAGAACATTCAGGAATACGGAAACACCTCCGCTGCCAGTATTCCTCTGGTGCTCAGCGACCTGTGGGACCAGGGAAAAATTGGCGCTGGCAGCCGTCTTTTGATTGTGGGCTTTGGCGGTGGCCTGACCTGGGGCGGCGCATATGTGGAATTCGAGTGAGTCGGGGGAGAGCATGATATGAAGAAATTAAACGAGATTTTGGGGACAGAATTCCCCATGATTCAGGGCGGTATGGCCAACATCGCTACCGGCGAGTTCGCCGCCGCTTGCTCCAACGCCGGCGCACTGGGGATGATCGCCACCGGCGGCTGGGACGGGGCACGGCTGCGTCAGGAGATCCACCGGGCCAAGGAGCTGACAGACAAGCCCTTTGGCGTGAATCTGATGCTCATGAGCCCCTACGCGGACGAAATCGCCCAGATCATCGTGGAGGAAGGGGTCCGGGTGGTGACTACCGGCGCCGGCAACCCCGGCAAATACATCCGGACCTGGAAGGAACACGGCATTAAGGTACTGCCGGTGGTGGCGGCGTCGATCCTGGCGCGGCGTCTGGAGGGCTTAGGCGTGGATGCCATCATCGCAGAGGGCACGGAGTCCGGAGGCCATGTGGGGGAGATGACCACGATGGCCCTGGTTCCTCAGGTCATTGATGCGGTGGACCTGCCGGTGGTGGCCGCCGGCGGCATCGCTGACGGGCGGCAGGCTGCTGCTGCGTTCGCCTTGGGCGCCTGCGGCATCCAGATCGGAACCTGTCTGCTGGCAAGCGAGGAATGTCCTATCCATGAAAATTACAAAAAGGCGCTGCTCAAGGCTAAGGACTCCGACACTGTGGTTACAGGGCGGTCCGTGGGCGGGCCGGTCCGGGTGCTGAAAAACAAGATGTCCCGGGCGTATCTGGCGGAGGAAAAGCGGGGCGCCACTCTGGAGGAGTTGGAGCAGCTCACCTTGGGCGGTCTGCGCCGCGCCGTACTGGAGGGAGACATGGAGCGCGGCAGCGTCATGTGCGGCCAAGTGGCCGGCATGCTTCATGAGGTCCGGCCGGTGCGGACCATTCTGGAAGAGCTGTACAGCGGCGCAAAGAGTGTTCTCGCGGAGACGGAGCAGGTCTGGCGGGAGCGGGACGGAAGAGATGGGGAGTGAGCAGATGAGGCTTGGATTTCTATACGCCGGACAGGGGAGCCAGCACCCGGGCATGGGCGCGGACCTCTATGAATCGTACCCTGCCTTTCGCCGCGTGCTGGATCAGGCGGCGGAGGAAGTGGACTTTGACTTAAAGGAGGTCTCCTTCCAGGACCGCCAGGGCATCCTGAACGAGACCCGCTACACGCAGCCGTGCATGGTGGCGTTCGCGGCGGGCCTCACAGCGGTGCTGGAGGAGCGGGGCGTGGTCCCCGCGGCGGCGGCGGGCCTTTCGCTAGGCGAGTATTCCGCCCTTCACGCTGCCGGCGTATTTGACGCGCGGACGGCCGTGGGACTGACGGCCTTCCGGGGCCGCGCCATGGAAGAGGCCGCGGCAGGCCGGGAATCCGCCATGATGGCGGTTCTGGGCATGGGCCGGGAGCTGCTACAGGCGGCCTGCGACGAGGCCGCAGCACTTGGCTGCGTAACGATTGCCAACTATAACTGCCCCGGACAGCTGGTGATCGGCGGTGAGCGGGCCGCCGTGGAGCGGGCCGCAGCGCTGGCAAAGGAGAAGGGCGCGAAGCGCTGCCTGCCGCTGAACGTGAGCGGTCCCTTCCACACGCCGCTGATGGCGCCCGCCGGAGAGGCTCTACGGGAATATTTCAAGGGAATTGACTTTGCAGCCCCCCGCATCCCGGTGGTGTTCAACTGTCTGGGAGACACGGCGGGGGGCGCGTCGATTCCGGAGCTGCTGGTGCGCCAGGTCCAGAGCAGCGTCTGGATGGAGGACTCCATCCGGTGTCTGGCCTCCATGGGCCTGGACGCCCTGGTGGAGATCGGTCCGGGCAAGGCTCTCAGTGGTTTTGTCCGCAAGACCGCGCCGGAACTGCGGGTAGTCGCCGTGGAGACCGCGGCGGACGTGGAGGCGTTGCCGGAGAAGCTTTTGGAGCTTGCGGGAAAGGAGAGACCATGAATTTTTCTGGAAAGACTGCGGTAGTCACCGGCGGCAGCCGAGGCATCGGCCGGGCCATCTGCTTGAAGCTCGCCGCGGGCGGCGCTCATGTGGTGCTGTGCTACGCCGGCAACGAGGATGCGGCCCGGGAGACCGCGGCGGAGTGCGAAAAGTTGGGTGCGAAAGCGTTGGCCGTCCGGTGCAACGTGACAGACAGCGCGCAGGTCCAGGCGCTGATGGACACCGCCGTGAAGACCTTCGGCGGCATCCACATCCTGATCAACAACGCCGGCATCACCCGGGACCAACTCATGATGATGATGAAGGAGGAGGCCTTTGACGAGGTTATCAGTGCCAACCTAAAGGGCACGTTCCTGTGCATGAAAGCCGCTGCCCGCACCATGATGAAGCAGCGCTACGGCCGGATTGTGAGCCTGAGCAGCGTGGTGGGGCTTCGAGGCAACGCGGGGCAGACGAACTATGCTGCCAGCAAGGCCGGCATTATCGGCCTGACCAAGTCCATCGCCAAGGAACTGGCCTCCCGGGGTGTCACCGCCAACGCGGTTGCTCCCGGCTTCATCGACACGGATATGACCGCAGCTATGTCGGAGGCGGCAAAGGCCGCCACGCTGGCCTCCATCCCCCTGGGGAAGCTGGGAAAGCCGGAGGACGTGGCGGCGGCGGTGGCCTTCCTCGCCAGTGAGGAGGCCGGCTATATCACCGGACAGGTGCTCGCCGTTGACGGCGGCATGGCCATGTAGGAGGAAACACCATGAGCAAAAGACGAGTTGTCATCACTGGAATGGGGGCCCTGACGCCCCTGGGCCTCACCGCTCGGGAGAGCTGGCAGGCCGTGAAGGACGGAGTGTGCGGCATTGCGCCTATCACCCAGTTTGACGCCTCCGCCCAGAAAGTCAAGCTGGCGGCGGAGGTCAAGGGCTTCGTCCCGGAGAACTACCTGGGCAAGCCCGAGGCCAAGCGCATGGGCCGCTTCACGCAGATGGCGGTGGTCGCCGCCAGGGAGGCCGTGGCCGACGCAGCCTTTACCCTGGAGGAAGCGGAGGCGGACCGCTGCGGTGTCATCGTCTCCAGCGGCATTGGAGGACTCTCCATCACGGAGGCCGAACATGACCGTGGGAAGGAACGGGGCTGGGACCGGGTATCCCCGTTCTACATTCCCACCGGCATCTGCAATATGGCAGCGGGCATGGTGGCCATTGACACGGGCTTCCGGGGCATGTGCTCCTGCCCGGTGACGGCCTGCGCCGGCGGCACCAACGCCGTGGGCGACGCCTTCCACTATATCCGGGACGGATATGCCGAGGTTATGCTCTGCGGCGGCACGGAGTCCAGCCTGACGCCGTTGGCGGTGGGGGGCTTTACCTCCATGAAGGCCCTGTGCCAGAACGAGGACCCCGCCCGGGCCTCCATCCCATTTGATGCAGAGCGCAGCGGCTTTGTCATGGGCGAGGGCGCCGGCATCCTGCTGCTGGAGGAGCTGGAGCACGCCCGCGCCCGGGGCGCTAAGATTTACGCGGAGGTGGTGGGATATGGCGCCACCTGCGACGCCTATCACATGACCGCGCCCCGGCCCGACGGCTCCGGAGGCGCGAAGGCCATGGTCATGGCACTGGCAGACGGCTGCGTCACGGCGGAGGAGGTGGGCTACATCAACGCCCATGGTACCTCCACGCCCCTCAACGACGCGGGGGAGACCGCCGCGGTCAAGGCAGTCTTTGGGGAGCACGCCTATCGTCTGGCCATTAGCTCTACCAAGTCCATGACGGGCCACATGCTGGGAGCCGCCGGCGCCGTGGAGGCGATTTTCACCGCGCTGTCCCTGCGGGACGGATATCTCCCGGCCACCATCCACTATCAGGTTCCTGACCCGGCGTGTGATCTGGACGTGGTGCCGGGTCAGGGCCGGAGCGCCGACATCCGCTATGCCCTCTCCAACTCCCTGGGCTTTGGCGGGCACAACGGAACACTGCTGCTGAAAAAATGGGAGGAGGCGCCGTCATGCAGTTAAATTCCAACGAGATCGCCAAGATTCTGCCCCACCGCTTTCCCTTTGCCCTGGTGGACCGCATCACGGACTATGAGCCGGGGGAGTGGGCAAAAGGAATCAAGTGTGTCAGCGTGAACGAGCAGTTTTTCTGCGGTCACTTCCCCCAGGAGCACGTGATGCCTGGGGTGCTGATTCTGGAGGCCATGGCCCAGGTGGGCGGCGTGGCGCTGCTGTCCCTGCCGGAGAACCGGGGGAAGATCGCCCTCTTTGGCGGGGTGAAGCACGCCCGCTTCAAGCGGAAAGTTATCCCCGGCGATGTGCTGGAGATGGAGTGCGAGCTCAAACAGCGACGGGGGCCGGTTGGCATCGGTACCTGCCGGGCCACTGTGAATGGGGAGGAGGCCTGCACAGCAGAGTTGAGCTTTGCTGTGGTGGATGAGGCTTGACGGCTTTCCGCCGATGTGGTAAAAAAGATAAGAAGGGGATGGATCGGCATGCTGGAACAGGCTTTTTTTAACGTATACACGAAGTTTAAGCTCCATTTTTATCAGGAGATTTTCCGGCGCTTCCAGACCCGGGAGGCCAGCCTCACCACGGTGGAGACCTTTTGCATGGAGACGATCCAGGCGCTGGGCCGGCCGACCATCAGCGAGTTTGCCGCTTTCATGCGGATTTCCCTGCCAAACGCCACCTACAAGGTCAACAGCCTGGTCAAAAAGGGCTATATTCAAAAGAAGCAGTCCCAGGAGGACCAGCGGGAGTACCACCTGGAGGTCACACAGAAGTATCTCGACTATTATAGCATCAGCGTCACCTATATGGTGGAAGTGATGAACCGGATCTCCAGACGTTTTTCCTCTGAGGAGTGCGCCAAGCTAGAGGAGATGCTGAGGATTGTCAGCAAGGAGCTGATGCCGGAGGTTACTCTCCCCAATCCCTGAACTCAGACGGACATTCGGGCGGAATGGCCCGGATGTCCGTTTTTTTGCGCAGATCAGCGCCTTTGGCTCTACGCATGAGAATGGGCTGATCTGCCTGCTTTGGACAAGCGCTATGGCCGTCCCTGTGAGGAGAGAAGTGGGATCATGGAACTTTCAATTTACAAACTTCAATTTTTCGTGTATGATAAACAAAATGCGCCATCTCAAAATTGCTTTAAAGCACGAAAAAGGAGAATAACCTGATGGAATGGATCACGGGCCTAATTTCCGCTGTTTATCAGCTGTTGTGGGGAGATTTATTCGTCCTGCCTCTGCCGGGCGGGGGGACTCTCGGCATTTCCCTATTGGTGATTTTGCTGATCCCAACCGGTATCTACTTCACCATCCGCACCCGCTTTCTCCCCATCCGTCTCTTTCCAGAGATGCTGCGGGTTACAGCGGAGAAGCGGGGGAGAGGGAAAAAGAACGATGCGATCTCCGGTGTACAGGCCCTGGTGGTATCCACGGCGACCCGCGTGGGCATGGGGAACCTGGTGGGTGTGGTGGCAGCCATTTCAGCAGGTGGTGCAGGAGCGGTATTCTGGATGTGGCTCTCGGCGCTGGTGGGGTCCTCCACTGCCTTTATCGAGGCCACGCTCGCCCAGCTGTACCGCCAGAAAGACCCTCTGTACGGCGGCTACCGGGGCGGTCCGGCCTATTACATTCACGCTTTTGAAACCAGACGGCGGCCGGGTAAGCGCCGCAGAACGCTGATTGCAACGCTCTTTGCCATTTCCGGCCTGATCTGCTGGTGTGGAATCAGCCAGGTTGTCAGCAATTCCGTCACATCGGCGTTTGAAAACGCCTTTGAAATTCCTCCTCTTTGGACCACCGTGGTGCTGGTGGTGCTGGCAGCTTTGATTGTGCTGCGCAAGAACGCAACCGTTAAGGTGCTGGACGTGCTGGTGCCCATCATGGCGGTATGTTATTTCGTGATGACGATTGTTCTTATTATCAAAAACGCAGCGGTGCTGCCGTCTGTTTTTCAACGTATTTTTGAGGAGGCCTTTGGTCTGCGTCAGGCGGTGGCCGGCGGCTTTGGCGCGGTCATCATGAACGGTGTGAAGCGGGGCTTGTTCTCCAACGAGGCCGGTTCCGGCTCCGCACCCTGTGCCGCGGCTGCGGGTGACAGCGGGCACCCGGTCAAAACCGGGCTGCTCCAGGCGCTGGGCGTGTTCATTGACACGCTGGTGATCTGCAGCTGTACGGCATTCATCATGCTGGTGACGCCGGAGGGCACCATCGCGGGGCTTGAGGGAATGGATCTGCTGCAGGCCTCCATGGAGTACCATCTGGGCCGCTTCGGCGTGGTGTTCATTGCCGTGATTCTGGGGCTATTTTGCTTTTCTACGTTCATCGGCATCCTGTTCTACGCCCGCTCTAACGTGGCCTATCTCTTCGGGGACAACTGGATTTCCCAGACAGCCTACAAAATTTTGGCCCTTGGCATGCTGTTTGTGGGCGGGCTTGCGGCCTATACCTTTGTCTGGGACTTGGGCGACGTGGGCGTTGGAATGATGACAGTATTCAACATTCTGGTAATCCTGCCGCTTTCCAAGGAGGCGCTTGCGTCTTTGCGGGAGTATGAGAAGGGGATGGAGGCAAGCCGCCAGGGAAAAACCGCCGGTGAGGAGTCTTCCGAAAGCTGAAATATGGATGAGGCCCGGCCTTCCGCCCATATGCGGAAGCCCGGGCTCCTTTCAGTCAAAGGGACGAGTATCGGAGGAAGCTGCGGTCGCCGTGCCACATGCGGTCTGACTGCCGGCAAAAATGAAAGCGGTAAAATATCTGCGGGATTTTCGGAAAAACTGTGGGAATTTGGCCTTGCAATCCGGAAAAAATATGACTATAATAGAAAATCGATATGTCATAAGGAAGGGACGTTCGTGATGCAGAACGAAAAGCTGAGAAATGTAGCCATTATCGCCCACGTGGACCATGGCAAGACCACCCTGGTGGACGAGATGCTCAAGCAGGGCGGCGTGTACCGGGAGAATCAGGAGACCGTGGAGCGGGTGATGGACTCCGGTGACTTGGAACGGGAGCGGGGCATTACCATCCTGGCGAAGAACACCGCCATTCAATATAAGGATACCAAGATCAACATCGTGGACACTCCGGGCCACGCCGATTTCGGCGGCGAGGTGGAGCGGATTTTGAAGATGGTCAACGGCGTCATTTTGCTGGTGGACGCGGCGGAGGGCCCCATGCCCCAGACCCGCTTTGTCCTCTCGAAGGCGCTGGAGCTAGGCCATCGGGTGATTGTGGTGGTCAACAAGATTGACCGCCCGGATCAGCGCATCCACGAGGTGGTGGACGAAGTGCTGGAGCTCCTCATGGACCTGGACGCAACGCCCGAACAGCTGGACAGCCCCATGCTCTTTTGCTCCGGGCGCAACGGCACGGCTTCCTACTCTCCGGAGGTGGCGGGCACCGACCTCACGCCGCTCTTTGAGACGATTCTCGAGTATATCCCGGCACCGGAGGCCAATGTGGACGAGCCGTTCCAGATGCTGGTGAGCTCCATCGACTATAACGAGTTTGTGGGCCGGATTGCCATCGGCCGCATTGAGCGGGGTACCTTGAGGCAGAATCAGGAAATCTCGGTTTGCAACTACCACGACCCGGAGGCGGTGCTCCGCAAGGCCAAGGCCACCGCTATCTACGAGTTTGACGGCCTTGGCCGCAAGGCAGTCACCGAGTCCACCGCCGGCAACATCATCGCCATGAGCGGCATCGGCGACATCACCATCGGCGACACCATCTGCGCCCCAGACTGCGTGGAGGCCCTGCCTTTTGTGCAGATTTCCGCCCCCACCATGGAGATGACCTTCTCCGTCAACGACTCTCCCTTTGCCGGGCGTGAGGGCAAATTCGTCACCTCCCGCCAGATTCGTGAGCGGCTCTACCGGGAGACGCTGAAAGACGTGTCCCTCCGGGTGACGGACACGGATCGGGAGACCGCCTTCAACGTGGCGGGCCGGGGCGAGATGTCCCTCTCCATCCTGATCGAGACCATGCGCCGGGAGGGCTATGAGTTCCAGGTCTCTCCTGCCCGGGTGCTGTACCAGGAGATTGACGGCGTGAAGTGCGAGCCCATCGAGCGGCTGGTGGTGGACGTGCCCGCCGACTGCGTGGGCCCCGTCATCGAAAAGCTGGGCCAGAGGAAGGCGGACATGGTAGAGATGACTCCCGTGGGAGACCGGATGAAGATCGAGTTCCTGGTTCCGGCCCGGGGCCTCTTCGGCTACCGCAACGATTTCCTCACCGACACCAAGGGCGAGGGCATCATGGCCTCCGTGTTTGACTCCTACGCACCCTACAAGGGTGAGATTTCCCGCCGGGGCAACGGCTCCATCATCTCCTTTGAAACCGGCGAGTCTATTACCTACGGGCTGTACAACGCCCAGGAGCGGGGGACGCTCTTCATCGGCGCGGGCGTACCGGTGTACGGCGGCATGATCATTGGCGTGAGCCCCCGCAGCGAGGACATGACGGTGAACGTGTGCAAGAAAAAGCAGCTCACCAACACCCGGGCCAGCGGCTCGGACGACGCGCTGCGGCTGGTCCCCCCCCGGCAGATGAGCCTGGAGCAGTGTCTGGAGTTCCTGGCGGACGACGAGCTGTTGGAGGTGACTCCCAAGAGCCTGCGGATGCGCAAATCCATCCTGGACCACGAGAAGCGGATGAAGGCGCTGCACGGGAAGAAGTGAGGTAAAGGGGGGATTTGGTCCCCCCTTTAGAACCCCCCTCACCAGTCTGCGGACTGGTGTCGCCGCCCCCGGCGGCTGGGGGAGCGGAATTTTCGGCAGGCGCATGTCCTGCCGAAAATATTGGAAATCTTCCTTTTGCTTCCGGCAAAAGGAACCGGGGGAAACTGCAAGTTTCCCCCTGGCCCCCCTTCCGGGG
>OGGQ01001038.1_pt1 | contig 38211 bp, 33 predicted proteins | sample 1571191 | NCBI WGS metagenome assembly OGGQ01 (sample SAMEA2582061, study PRJEB24529) | metagenome | biome: Human gut stool | place: China | collected 2011
CAGCCAAAGACTGGGGCAGTGCGCAGCATGACGGGATATGGCAGGGCGCGCCAGCTGATCGGCAACAAGGAGATCACCGTGGAGATCCGCTCGGTCAACCATCGTTTTCTGGAATATTCGTCCCGTGTGCCGCGGGCTTATGCTTATCTGGAAGAAAAGCTGAAAAATCTGATCAAGGGATCGGTCTCCCGCGGCAAGGTGGATGTCTCGCTGAGCATCCAGACCGTCGGCGGCACCGACACCCAGGTGGTCATCAACCACGACCTGGCCCGGTCCTATCTGCAGGCGCTGCGCAGTCTGGCGGAGGATCTGCAGATTAAAAACGACATCACCGTCTCGCAGATGGCGCGCTTTTCGGACATCTTCAGCGTGATCCGGGTGGAGGAAAATGAGGAGGAGATCTGGCAGGCCGTCGAGCAGGTGGCCAGAGAAGCGGTGGACAACTTTGTCGCCATGCGCCTGACCGAGGGCGAAAAGATGAAGCAGGACCTGCTTTACCGCCTGGAGCTGATCGAGCAGATGGTGGCAAAGGTTGAGGAGCTCTCCCCAAAAACGGTGGAGACTTACCGCAACCGCCTCTATGCCCGCCTGCAGGAGGTGCTGCAGAACAACACCGTGGACCAGCAGCGCGTCCTGACCGAGGCTGCCATCTTTGCCGAAAAGATCGCGGTGGCCGAGGAGACGGTTCGTCTGGGCAGCCACGTCCATCAGTTCCGCCAGATTCTCTCCTCCAGCGAGCCGGTGGGCAGAAAGCTGGACTTTCTGGTGCAGGAATTTAACCGCGAGGCCAACACCATCGGCTCCAAGGCGCAGGACCTGGAGGTCGCCCGGATTGTGGTCGACCTGAAGGCGGAGATCGAAAAGATCCGCGAGCAGATTCAGAACATCGAGTAGCGGCCGGACGCTTTTTTGGAGAGGAAAGGAAGAAATCACAACATGAAACTGATCAACATCGGCTTTGGGAATATGGTTTCCGCCAATCGTCTGGTGGCGATCGTCAGCCCGGAATCGGCGCCGATCAAACGCATCATCGCTGACGCCAGGGAGCGCGGCAGCTTAATCGATGCGACCTATGGCAGAAGGACCCGCGCGGTCATCATCACCGACAGCGACCACGTCATTCTGTCAGCGGTGCAGCCGGAGACGGTGGCCAACCGTCTGGACGACGATGATGAGGAGGAACTGGAAGAGGATGAGTAAAAAAGGACAGCTGATCGTGGTGTCCGGCCCAAGCGGCGTCGGCAAGGGCACGGTGCTGGGAGCATATCTGGCAGGCAGGGAGAATGTCGCCTACTCGGTCTCGGCCACCACCCGCGCCCCGCGCCCGGGGGAACAGGACGGCGTACATTACTTCTTTTTAAGCCGGGAAGAATTTGAAAGCACCGCCCAGAACGGCGGTATGCTGGAGTATGCAAGCTATAACGGCAACTACTACGGCACCCCCAAGGCCCCGGTGGAGCAAAAGCGCGCCCAGGGCATCGACGTGATTTTGGAGATCGAGGTGCAGGGCGCCCTGCAGGTCAAAAAGGCCTGCCCGGACGCGCTGATGATCTTTGTGGCGCCGCCGGGCTTTGACGAGCTGCAAAGCCGCCTGACCGGCCGCCATACCGAGGACGAAGAGACGGTGCAAAAGCGCCTTGCCATCGCCCGACAGGAGCTTAAGCAGGCGTACCACTACGACTATGTCGTTGTCAACGACACTGTTTCGCAGGCAGTCGACCGGCTCAGCCTCATCGTCGAGGCCAACCGTTTGAATATCCACAATATGAAAGAATTTCTTGATGAGGTGAATCATAATGCTTAGGCCAGCAATGTCACAGATTATTCGTGAAGGAGAAAGCTACTACGCGTTTGTTGTCGCAGTGGCTAGACGCGCAAGGGAGATCGCCGACTATTGGGCAGACAATAACATGCCGATGGAGAAAAAGCCGGTCACCGCAGCGCTGGAGGACTTCGCTTCCGGCAAGGTGCGGGTAAGGGATCTGGTTAAAATCAAGGACGCGAACTAGGCAAAAACCAATCGCGTCGTCGGTTAAGGAAATGGGGCGGCACGATCAAGACGCTGCGGCGGAGAAACGACGCAGGCCTGCAGGATTGCCGCCCGCTTTTTATCAGAGAGAAAACAGTCGGATGAAGGGGGAGAGCGCGGCATGATCGCAAGAGTGGTGGTGGAAAATGCCGCCTATTCCTTTGATATTCCCTTTTCCTATCAGGTGCCCCAGCAGATGCAGCCGGACATCCGGCCGGGCTGCCGGGTGCTGGCACCGTTCGGCAAGGCCAACCGCGCAAAGCAGGGCCTTGTGCTGGCGCTGGAGGAGAGCGGGGAGCAGGAAAACCTCAAGCCGCTCAAAACACTGCTGGATTACCAGCCGCTGCTCGACAGTGAACAGCTGTGGCTGCTGGAGCTGCTGCACCGCCGCACCTTCTGTACCTACTATGAGGCGCTGCGGGCGCTGGTGCCCAGCGGCCTGACGGTGAAGGTGCGGGTGATGTGCTCGCTGGGAGAGAAAGCAAATCTGCAGGAACTGCAACCGCTGCAGGAGCTGCAGCAGAAGGTGCTGGACTACCTGCGGGAAAAAAATAAGCCGGTGGCCACCGAAAAGTTGCTGATGGACCTTGGCATCGCGCAGAACGCCCCGGCTTTTCAGGAGCTGATCCGGCAGGGACTGGTGGTCCTCTCGGAGGATGTGCGGGAAAAGAGCGCCGACAGCAAGATGATTATGGTGCGCCTGAGCGACGACTGCCGGCAGCGGGTGCAGGCGGGGGGCGTGCGGATGACCGCCGTGCGCAAAAAGGTGCTGGAAATTTTAGGCCAGACCCCCAGCGCCTCGCTCAAGGAGCTGTGCTACTACGCCGGCACCACCCGCCAGACCTTGAACAAGATGGAGAAGGAGGGGCTGCTGACCTACTACGGCAGGCAGATCTTCCGATCCCCCTACGCCGAGCGGCGGGAGGAAGCGCCGGAGGGAACACCTTCCGACGTGCAGCTTTCCCCCTCCCAGCAGCAGGCATTTGACAGTTTGTGGCAGCTGTGCAGCGAGGGCAAGGGGGGCGAGCAGGCGCTGCTGTACGGGGTGACCGGCAGCGGCAAAAGCCAGGTCTATCTCAAACTGGCCGAGCGGGTGCGGGAGCAGGGACGCGGCGTCATCATTCTGGTGCCGGAGATTTCGCTCACCCCGCAGACCGTCGAGCTGTTCGGCAGGCGGTTTGGCCAACATGTGGCGGTGCTGCACAGCGGCCTGACCATGGCCGAGCGCGCCGACGAATATAAGCGCATCAAGCAGGGCCTGGCGGATGTGGTGGTGGGGACCCGTTCGGCGGTGTTCGCGCCGGTTAAAAAGATCGGTCTGATCGTCATCGACGAGGAACAGGAGGGCGCGTACGCCTCCCAGCAGGCCCCGCGCTATCACGCGCGGGAGATTGCAAAGCTGCGCTGCCGGCGGCATGGAGCGCTGCTGCTGATGGCGTCGGCCACCCCTTCGGTAGAGACCTTTTATCAGGCAAAGCGGGGGAAAATTCACCTCTTCACCCTCTCCCGCCGCTATCTGGGCAGCCAGCTGCCCAAGGTGCAGATTGTGGACATGAAGCAGAGCTTTGGCTTTGACATCAGCCAGGAGCTGACCGCCGAACTGGCGGACAATCTGCAGGCCGGGCAGCAGAGTATTGTGCTGCTCAACCGCCGGGGCTACCACACGGCGGTGCGCTGCAACCAGTGCGGGGAGGTGCTCAAGTGCCCCAACTGCTCGGTGGCGCTGACCTATCACAGCGCAAACCACCGGCTGATGTGCCACTACTGCGGCTACTCCCGCCCTCTGGACCAGAGCTGCCCGAACTGCGGCAGCAACCTGATCAACTGCACCGGCAGCGGCACCCAGCGCATCGAGGACGAGCTGCACCGCATCTTTCCGCAGGCCAACATCCTGCGGATGGACATGGACACCACCATGTCCCGCATGGCGCACGAGACAAAATTCAACGACTTTGCGCAGGGAAAATATCAGATCATGGTCGGCACCCAGATGGTGGCCAAGGGGTTAAACTTCCCCGAGGTGACGCTGGTGGGGGTGCTCAATGCGGACCAGTCGATCTTTTCGCAGGATTTCCGCGGGTGCGAGCGGGCCTTCTCGCTGCTCACCCAGGTGGTGGGGCGCTGCGGGCGCGGCAAGCTGCCGGGCCGGGCGCTCATCCAGACTTATTCGCCCGACCATCCGGTGATCCTGCAGGCGGCAAAGCAGGACTACGCCAGTTTTTTTGCCGACGAGATCAAGTCCCGCAAGCTGGGGCTTTACCCGCCGTTCTGCACCCTGTGCCAGGTGGGATTTTCCGGGGAGAACGAGGACTTTGTGCGCGCCTCGGCGCAGTGGTTTGCCGCCCGCTTTCGGGAAAAGGCGGCAAAGGAGTACCCGGAACTGCCGCTGCGGATGATGAACCCCTGCGAGATGGCCATCGCGCGGGTGGCGGGAAAATACCGCTACGGCCTTATTATCAAGTGCCGGATGAGCGACCGCTTCTGCGAGCTGATTTGGGGGATGCTGCGCGCCTTTGACAGCGAGCGCAAAAACAAGGGCGTGCATGTTTGGATAGATTTAAACGCGAGCGACCTGTAGGAGCCGCGATCCCATAGAACCAATTGGAAAGGAAGATGCAATCATGGCAATCCGCAATATTGTCAAGGATACAGACGAATATAATATGCTGCATAAAAAGTGCCGGCCGGTCACAGACTTTAACCAGAAGCTCTGGGACCTGCTGGACGACATGGCCGAGACGATGTACAAGGCCGAGGGCGTCGGCCTTGCCGGGCCGCAGGTCGGCATGCTCAGAAGGGTGTTTGTCATCGACGTCGGCGACGGGATTCTGGAATTTATCAATCCTGAAATCCTGGAAACTGCCGGCGAGCAGAACGGCGCCGAAGGGTGCCTTTCCTTCCCGGGTGAATACGGCCTGGTGGAGCGGCCAAACTATGTCAAGGTCCGCGCGCAGAACCGCAGCGGCGAGTGGTTTGAGATGGAGGGCGAGGCGCTGTTTGCTCGCGCTGTCTGCCACGAAAACGACCATCTGGACGGCGTTGTCTTTAAAGACCGAATGTCCCGCCTGCTGCGCGAGGACGAGCTGGGTGAATAGGACAGGGAAGGAGCTTTGGGTATGAAAATAGTGTTTATGGGGACGCCGGAGTTTGCCGAAAGCTCGCTGGCGGCGCTCCTTTCCTCCCGCCATCAGGTGATCGGGGTGTTCACCCAGCCGGATAAGCCGAAGGGCAGGGGCTACAAGCTGGTGCCGCCGCCGGTCAAGGAGCTGGCAATGGCGCACAGCATCCCGGTCTACCAGCCGCAGAAGATGCGGGACGGGGAAGCCCTTTCTATTCTGCAAGAGCTGCAGCCCGACCTCATCGCGGTGGTGGCATACGGCAAGATTTTGCCGAAGGAGATTCTGGAGCTGCCAAAGTACGGCTGCGTCAACGTTCACGGCTCGCTGCTGCCCAAATACCGCGGCGCGGGGCCTATCCAGTGGAGCGTCATCAATGGGGAGACGGTCACCGGTGTCACCACCATGTATATGGGCGAGGGACTGGACACCGGCGACATGATCCTCAAAAAGGAGACCCCGATTGGGGAGAACGAGACCTACGGCGAGCTGCATGACCGCTTAAAGGAGATCGGCGCGCAGGCCCTGCTGGAGACGCTCGACCTAATCGAGGAGGGCAAGGCGCCGCGCATCAAGCAGGACGATTCCCTCTCCTCCTACGCGCCGATGCTGGACAAAAAGATTGCAAAGCTCGACTTTACAAAACCGGCTGCTGAGCTTCACAACCTGATCCGTGGGCTCTCCCCCTGGCCGGTGGCGCACACCACCTGCAACGGCAAGCTGCTTAAGGTGCACCGCGCCATCCTTCACGACCGGGATGGCAGCAGCGGCGGAGGCAACAAACCCGGAGCAGTGATCGACCGCAAAAAGCTGATCGTCGCCTGCGGCCAGGGTTCGCTGGAACTGCTGGAGGTGCAGCTGGAAGGCGGCAAGCGGATGAGCGGCGAGGACTTTCTGCGCGGCAGGAAACCGGAACAGCTGGGAGAATAATCCGCCCGCTGTTTTAGAACTATTTACCAATGCGGTATATACTCTTCATAATACATTCAAATTTGCCAAATATAATATTTGTATCCTGTTCATCGGACAGGACTTGCAATTTGGAGAGGAGTTCTGCCATGCTGTGCCATGCGGTTCAGCATAGAAGGCTCCCGGAAGGGAAGGAAGAGTCTATGTTTTTCTATTACTTTGACCGCTACTATTGGATTTTGATTGTGCCGGCGCTGCTGTTCGCCATCTGGGCGCAGAGCCGCGTCAGTACCACCTATCGGAAATACAGCCAGGTGCGCAGCGCCAGAGGGATGACCGCGGCGCAGGTGTGCCGGCAGATTTTGGACGAAAACGGGCTGTTTCAGATCCGCATCGAGCATATCGCCGGCAACCTTACCGACCACTATGACCCGCGGGCGAATGTCATCCGCCTGTCGGACACGGTGTACAACAGCACATCGGTGGCGGCCATCGGCGTGGCGGCGCACGAGGCGGGCCACGCAGTGCAGTACGCGGTGGGCTACGTCCCCATCCGCATCCGCAGCGCGGTCATCCCGATCAGCCAGTTTGGCTCCTCGCTCTCGATGCCGGTGCTGCTGGTGGGCCTGCTGTTTAACTACGGCTTTCTGGTGCAGCTGGGCATCGTGCTCTTTTCTACGGTGGCGCTGTTCCAGCTGGTCACCCTGCCGGTCGAGTTTAACGCCAGCGCCAGAGCGCTGCGCACGTTGGAAAGCTCCTACATCCTGGAATCCGACGAGGTCAAGATGGCCGGCAAGGTGCTGCGGGCGGCCGCACTGACCTATGTGGCGGCGCTGCTTTCCAGCCTGGCGCAGCTGCTGCGGCTGATTTTGCTGTTTGGCCGCCGCGACCGGAATTAACATTTGATTTTGACACAAGAAAGGATTGTCCGATATGCCACATATGACGGCGAGACAGGCGGCTGTGCAGGCCCTGCTGAAGGTTGACGGGGAGGGCGGTTACTCCAACCTTGTGCTCAACGAGCAGCTTAAAAAAGTCCAGCTTTCCCCGGAGGACACCGCCTTTGCCAGCCGCCTGTTTTACGGCACGCTGGAGCGCAAGCTGACCCTGGACCACATCATCGGCGCTTATTCCAAAAAGCCGGTGCACAAGCTGACCCCGGCGGTGGCGGAAATTCTGCGGATGAGTTTATATCAGCTGGCCTTTTTGGACAGCGTGCCCGATTCGGCCGCGGTCAATGAGGGCGTCAAGCTCACCCGCACGATGAAGGCCGCCAGCGCCTCCGGCTTTGTCAACGCGGTGCTGCGCGCCTTCCTGCGGGATGGCAAAGAGCTGCCGCCCATCAAGGGAGGTCAGCTGCGCCAGCGGGAGGTGCGCTATTCCTGCCCGCAGTGGATCATCCGCTCGCTGCAGCAGTCCTATGGGGAGCAGGCGGCAATCGACTTTTTGGAATATTCGCTGGAGCGCCCGCCGCTCTACGCCCGGGTCAACACGGCCCGGGGGAGCGTTGAGGCGTGTGTAAAGTGTCTGCAGGAGGAAGGGGTGCGGGTACAGATTGACCCGGACCTGCCGGGCTGCATCGCGCTGGAGCAGACCGCCTCGATCGAGCGGCTGAGCGCCTTTCAGGAGGGGCTGCTGCACATCCAGGACAAATCCTCCCAGCTGTGCGCGGCGGCTTTGGGCGCAAAACCGGGCGAGCGGGTGCTGGACTGCTGCGCCGCGCCCGGCTCCAAATCCTTCACCGCCGCCGAGTGGATGGGCGATGAGGGGGAGATTGTCAGCTGCGACATCTTTGCGGAGAAGATTAAAAAGATTGAACAGGGAGCAAAGCGGCTGGGACTCTCCTGCATCCGGGCAAGGCTGCAGGACGCGACGGCATTTGATCCGTCGCTGGGGCAGTTTGACCGGGTGCTGTGCGACGCGCCCTGTTCCGGGATCGGGATTATCGGGCGCAAGCCGGAGATTAAGTATAAAAAAGAGCAGGATTTGCAGGACCTGCCGCAGGTCCAGGCGAAGATACTGGACAACGTTTCCCGTTATGTAAAAAAGGGAGGGACGCTTCTCTACTCCACCTGCACGCTGCTGGAGCGGGAAAACGGCGCGGTGGTGCAGGCGTTTTTAAAGGAGCACCCCGAATTTGAGCCTGCCGCCCTGCCGGAAATGGTGCGAAACGCCTGCGGCATTGCGGACAAACAGGCGTGGAAGGTGACCCTGCTGCCCCACAAAGGACAGCGGGCACAGACAGACGGATTTTTTATTGCGACTATGAAAAAGGTGCGGTGATTGAGCGTGGAGCAACAGAGCCTGGAAGGAAAAATTGATATCAAGTCCCTGGAGCTGGAGGAGCTGACCGGACAGCTGGCCCAGATGGGGCAGCCCAAATTCCGCGGCAGGCAGGTCTATTCCTGGCTGCACGAGAAACGGGTAGATTCCTTTGACCAGATGAGCAACCTGCCGGCGGCGCTGCGGCAGAGCCTGGGGGAGCGGTATTACATAAACTCCCTGAGCGTCGTCAAAAAGCTCACCTCCAAAATCGACGGGACCCAGAAATATCTGCTGCGCCTGCGGGACAACAATTGCGTCGAAGCGGTGCTGATGCGCTATAAGTACGGCAATTCGGTCTGCATCTCCACCCAGGTGGGCTGCCGGATGGGCTGCAAGTTCTGCGCTTCCACCCTGGCGGGCCTGGTGCGCTCGCTGACCCCGGCTGAAATGCTCGACGAGATCTACACCCTCACCCGCGAAAGCGGCCAGCGGGTCAGCAATGTGGTGCTGATGGGCATCGGCGAGCCGCTGGATAATTTTGAGAATGTGATGAAGTTCATGCGCATCCTCTCCTCGCCGCAGGGCTATAATCTTAGCCTGCGGCACCTCTCGCTTTCCACCTGCGGGCTGGTCGACCGCATCTATGAGCTGGCCGAGCAGAAGCTGGGGCTGACCCTTTCCATCTCGCTGCACGCGCCAAACGACGCCATCCGCAGCCAGACCATGCCGATCAATAAGCGATACGACATTGAGGAGCTGCTGAAAGCCTGCCGGTATTATTTTGAAAAGACCGGCCGCCGCATCTCGTTTGAGTACGCCCTGATCGAGGGGGTCAACGACGAGATTGCCCACGCCAACGAACTGGCCGACCGATTAAAGGGAATGGCGGCGCATGTAAACCTGATTCCGGTCAATCCTGTAAAGGAGCGGGGATTTAAACGCGGTTCCCGCCAGCGCATCGAGGCTTTCCAGAAGGCGCTGGAGCAAAGAGGGGTCAACGCGACCGTCCGGCGGGAGCTGGGGGCGGACATCAACGCCGCCTGCGGACAGCTGCGCCGGGAGTATGACCAGCAGCGCAAGGAGGAGAAACAGTGATCAAATTGATGGGAGCGACCGACACCGGACGGCTGCGGGAACAGAATGAGGACGCCTTTATCTGCCGGCAGATTGGGGAACAGACAGGCTATGCCATCGTGTGCGACGGCATGGGCGGAGAAAATGCGGGCGATGTGGCCAGCGCCACTGCCTGCAGACTGATTGAAAAATTTTTCCACCGCGACATCCGCGAGGGGATGAGCGAGGGCAGCGCCAAGGCGGTCATCTTTTCGGCTATCAGCGCGGCCAACGCAAAGGTCTACTCGATGGCCAAGGAGAACCCGGCCTACCACGGCATGGGCACCACCCTGGTGCTGGCGGTGGTGGTGGGGGAGCAGATGCACATCGTCAACATCGGCGACAGCCGCATCTATATGGTGGAAAAGCGCGCGGTCAAACAGCTGACCCGCGACCACACCCTGGTGCAGAACATGATCGACCGCGGCGAGCTGAGCGTCGAGGAGGCCGAGCACCATCCCAAGAAGCACTATATCACCCGCGCCATCGGCGTCGGGGACACTTTGGACATCGACTATCAGATGTATGAGCTGAAAAAGGAGAGCGTCGTGCTGCTGTGCACCGATGGGCTTTCCAACTACCTGAAGCTGGAAAAGCTGCCGGAGCTGCTTAAAAGCTGCATCCGCAAGGGCAGCTTGCAGGAGCTGATCGATTATGCCAACAATCGGGGCGGATCGGACAACATCACAGCCGTTGTGCTGTACCGCCAATAAACGCCCGCTTTGCAGGAGGCAATAGTACATGGATAAATACATTGGAAAGAAACTGGATGGACGCTATGAGATCAGGGAGCTGATCGGCGTGGGCGGCATGGCAAACGTCTACAAGGCGTACGACGTGCTGGAAAACCGGGTCGTCGCGGTCAAGATCCTGCGCGAGGAATACATGAACAACGACGAGTTCATGCGCCGCTTCCGCAACGAGTCCAGGGCCATCTCCCTTTTGGATCACCCGAACATCGTCAAGGTGTACGACGTCATCTTCTCCAACCGCATCCAGTCGATCGTCATGGAGTATATCGACGGCATCACCTTAAAGGATTATATCGAACAGGAGCATGTGCTGCGCTGGAAGGAGGCGCTGCACTTCACCGTTCAGATTCTGCGGGCGCTGCAGCATGCGCACGACAAGGGAATCGTCCACCGGGACATTAAGCCCCAGAACATCATGCTGCTCTCCGATGGGACGATCAAGATCACCGATTTTGGCATCGCCCGCTTTTCCCGCAGCTCCACCAAGACCATCACCGACAAGGCCATCGGATCGGTGCACTACATCAGCCCCGAGCAGGCCAGCGGCGCCTTCACCGACGCGCGCAGCGACATCTATTCGGTCGGCGTCATGATGTTCGAGATGCTCACCGGCAAGCTGCCCTTTGAGGCGGACACACTGGTATCGGTGGCGGTCAAGCAGATTCAGAGCCAGCCGGCCCTGCCGCGCTCGATCAATCCCGACATCCCGGAGGGGCTGCAGGAGATTGTGATGCGCGCCATGCAGAAGGACGCGGACAAGCGCTACCAGTCGGCGGCGGAGATGCTGCACGACATCGACGAATTTAAGAAAAACCCATCCATTGTTTTTTCGTATAAATATGAACAGCCCCCGCAGGTGCACATCCAGAACGAGCTGCGCCATCAGCGTGAGGAGCAAAAAATGACGCGCAGGGAGCCAGGATCGATGAAAAAAGAGAAACATACTTCCAAACGCAAACCCACCGGAGGCGAGGATGTCTACGAGAGAAAGCCGCTGCCGGTCATCCCGGTGATGGCGGGCATCGCATTTGCCTTCCTGCTGGCGGCCTGCGCTTTTATCGGCATGCTGTTTGTGGTCAATAAGCCGTTTGAGCAGGTGGAGAACACCACCGTGCCGGACCTGCTGGGCCAAAGCTACGAGAGCATCAAGACCCAGTACGCCGGCCAGTTCAACATCGTGGTGGAGGAGGAAGGCCCCAGCAGCGTGTATGAGGAGGGGGAAATCTATGACCAGAACCCCGACCCGGGCCTGACAGTAAAGGAACAGTCCACCATCAGCATCAAGGTCAGCACCGGCAAGCAGACGGTGGTGCTGGAGGACTATGCGGGACGCGACTCCACCGAGGTGTTCCGCGACCTCAACAGCAAGAACCTGAAGTGGGTGGAGACCGAGACCTATTCCAACGAGTACGCGGCGGGCACCGTCGTTATGACCGCGCCGGGCGCGGGCGAGGAGGTCGCTGAGGGCGATGAGATCAGCGTCTATGTCAGCCTGGGCTCCCAGGAGCAGAACCAGACCGTACCGCTGATTGTCGGCATGAACTACCACGAAGCCAGAACGCTGCTGACCACCCGCCGGCTGCGCATCGAGCTGGTCGAGGAGGTGCAGCCGGAGACCGACGAGGACGGCAATGTCATCGCCGGACAGCAGGCGGCGGGCACCATCCTCTCCCAGAGCCCGACCGAGGACACCCAGGTTCCGGCCGGAACGGTCATCAACGTCACCGTCATGGGCGGCGACGGATGGGAGGACCCGAACCAGCCGATCCAGATCGAGATTCCGTTCGATCTGCCGGAGGGCGATGGAGTGGTGCACGTCCAGACCTTTGTGGACGGAACCGAAACCGGCTACGGCGACCCGGATCTGTCCAGACAGTCCACCTGGACCACCCGTCCGAGCGGCAGAGGCGACGCCAAGGTGGAGATCTATATCGACGGGGAGCTCTACAAGACCTTTGACGTCAACTTTGACAACGGCACTTATGTGGAAACCACCGACCTGCAGGCGCTGGGCGAGCAGCTTTCGCAGCAGGGCGGCTCCTACGGAGAAAATACCGACGAGGATTACCCGGAGCCGCAGGAGTAACCTTTAAACCGGCAAAAAACAGCCTTCAACGGTCGCTTGAAGGCTGTTTTTTCGCAGGCGGCTATCGCATTTTGGGACAGAATTTGCTATAATGAGAGCAATGCAAACAAGCAGGAAATGGAGGGACAACTCAATTTGACACAGCAGAATGTGACGGGAAGAATTATTAAATCGCTGGGCGGCTTTTACTATGTCGCCGCCGAGCAGGAGGACCGGGTCATCGAGTGCAGGGCGCGCGGCGTATTCCGCCAGCAGAACATCAAGCCCTGCGTCGGCGACTGGGTGGAGGTGGAGCTGACCGATGAGGGCAAGGGCTATGTGGTCAAGGTGCAGCCGCGAAAAAACAGCTTGGTGCGCCCGCCGCTGGCCAACCTCGACCAGCTGGTGCTGGTGGTCTCGATTGCCGACCCGGCGCCCAACGCCTTTGTGCTGGACCAGCTGATCGCCATCGCTGAGTACCAGGACATCGAGCCGGTCATCGTCATCACCAAGTGCGACCTGGCCGACCCGTCGGACTTTGCAAAGATTTACACCGATGCAGGCTTCACCGTCTGCCTGACCCGCACGCTGGAGCATCAGGGCATCGAGCAGGTGATGCAGGTGCTGCAGGGAAAAACCAGCGCCTTCTGTGGCAACTCCGGTGCGGGCAAATCGACGCTGCTCAACGCCATCGACCCGCGCCTTGCCCTGAGCACCGGCGACATCAGCCAGAAGCTGGGGCGCGGCCGCCACACCACCCGCCACGTCGAGCTTTTTGAGCTGCCGCAGGGCGGCTATGTGGCCGACACGCCGGGCTTTTCGGCGGTGGATCTGGAAAAGTTCCAGGTCATCCTCAAGGACGAGCTGGCAGGATGCTTCCGCGAGATGCGTCCATACGAGGGCAAGTGCCGGTTCACCGGCTGCTCCCACACCAAGGAGAAGGGCTGCGCCGTGCTGGAGGCGGTGCAGGAGGGCAAGATTGCCCCCAGCCGCCACCAGAGCTATGTGGCGCTGTATGAGCAGGCCAAAAACATCAAGGAATGGGAAATAGGCAGGGAGACAAGATGAGACGCTGTGTGATTTTTGGTGGAGGAGAGCTGAAGGATATCCGCTTTACCCAGAGCCTGCTGCGGGAGGACGACTACATCGTCTGTGCAGACCGCGGCTACGCCTACTGTGCGGCGATGGGGCGAAAGCCGGACCTGATTCTGGGCGACTTTGATTCCTACAACGGCAAGCTGCCGCCCGGCTGCGAGGTGCTGCGTTATCCCATTGAGAAGGACGACACCGACACCATGCTGGCGGTTAAGGAGGCAATCCGGCGGGAATTTGCGGACATTTTGATGCTGGGGATGCTGGGAGGGCGGCTGGACCACACCCTGGCAAACATCCAGACAATCGTCTATGCGGTGCAGCATGGGGCCTCGGCCAGCATTGTCGAGAAGGACTGCCGCATCACCGCCCTGCGCGGCGGGCAGAGCGCGGCAATTCCCTATGCGCGGGGCTTTCACTTTTCGGTGTTCTGCCACAGCGACAGCGCCGAGGGGGTCAGCATCCGCCACGCTAAATATGAACTGGACAATGCGCAGATCACAAACGGTTTCCCCATCGGGGTCAGCAACTCCTTTTTGCCGGGGGAGGATGCGGTGGTCAGCGTGGAGAGCGGCATTTTGGTGATTGTGGCGAACATGGGAAAGTAAAACGAACAAAAACCTCCCTGCCGGCATAGGATACAGCAGATTGAACGCAAGGAGGCCAAAGCCATGAAAGTAGTCGTCATCAAAAGCCCCAAATTCCTCTCCGGCATTTTGCGCATGATCTTTAAGATTCATAAAGAGGACTAAAAGTAAAAGGGCAACAGCTGCAGGGGAGCGCCGGCGAAAGGCGCTCCCCTGCGGGAGAGAAACTCTCCTGTAGGAGAGTAAGAAAGGAATCGGAACATGAACTGGACAGAAGTGAAAATTTATACCACCACCGCGGGCATCGACCCGCTGACCGGCAACATGCTGGACCTTGGCCTGCAGGGATTTATGATCGAGGACGCGCAGGACTTTGACGAATTTCTGCACGACACCACCCCGCACTGGGACTATGTGGACCAGGCGGTGATGGAGAAGATGAAGGACTGCGAGACCTGCGTCACCATCTATGTGGCGGACAACCCGCAGGGGATGGAGGAGCTTATGCAGGTGCGGCAGATTCTGGCGCGCTTAAAGGCGCAGGACCCGGACGGCAAGTACGGCAGGCTGGAATTGGAGATGAAGGACGTGGACGAGGAGGATTGGTCCAACGCCTGGAAAAAGTATTACCACCCGGTACAGGTGGGAGAACATCTGGTGGTTTGCCCCTCCTGGGAAGCGTATGACAGAAAACCGGACCAGGTGGTGCTGACCTTAAATCCCGGCATGGCCTTTGGCACCGGTACCCACGACACCACCCGCCTGTGCATGGAGCTGCTGGAAAAATACATCACCCCGCAGGATACGGTGCTGGATGTCGGCTGCGGAAGCGGCATCCTGGCCATCACGGCGGCGCTGCTGGGCGCTAACAAGATCATCGGCTGCGACATTGACGAGGTAGCGGTCAAGGTGGCGGGAGAGAACGCCGCGCTCAACGGCGTGCAGGACCGCATCGCCTTCCATCAGGGCGACCTGACCAGCCAGGTGGAGGGCAGCTTCCAGATCATCTGCGCCAACATCGTGGCCGACGTCATCATCCGCTTGAGCGAGGACGCGGGCCGCTACCTTGCCAAGGACGGCATCTTTATCACCTCCGGCATCATCGACACCCGCGAACAGGACGTGCTGAATGCACTGGAACAAAACGGCTTCCAGGTGATCGAGCGCCGCACCTCCGGCGGGTGGGTCGCATTGGCCTGCAAGGCAAAGGTGCAGTAGGAGGAAGGTATGCCCAGATTTTTTACACAGGACATCACCGAAGCAGGCGGCTGCATCACCGGCGAGGACGCCAAGCACATTGCCAAGGTGCTCCGGATGAAAGTTGGGGACGAGCTGACCGTTTGTGACACAAAAGGCCGCGACTATGATTGTATGATAGAGGAGATCGGGGCGGGGGAGGTTCGTCTGAAAGTGCTGTCGGTTGCCCCCAGCCAGAGCGAACCGGACGTGCGGGTTCACCTGTATCAGGCGATGCCGAAGGCGGACAAGATGGAGACGATCATCCAGAAGGCGGTGGAGCTGGGCGCTGCCAGCATCACGCCGGTGATGACCCGCCGGTGTGTCTCCCGCCCGGACGCAAAGTCGATGGATAAAAAGCTGGTCCGTTACAACCGCATCGCCCTGGAGGCCGCCAAGCAGTGCGGCCGCGGCGTGGTGCCGCCGGTGCTTCCGCTGCTGGAGCTGCCGCAGGCGCTGGAACAGATGCAGCGGACCGGCTGCCCCATCCTCTTTTATGAAAACGCCACCGCCCCGGCAAAGCAGGTCATCGCAAAGGCCAGGGAAAGTGGTAAGGAGCCCGAGATCGCTGTCCTGATCGGCGCAGAGGGCGGCTTTGATGAGGACGAGGTGGCGCTTGCCATGGAGCACGGCTGCCATATTCTCTCGCTGGGAAAGCGGATTTTGCGCTGTGAGACGGCGCCCCTTGCCGCACTGACCATCCTGATGTATGAGACAGGAAATATGGAATAAACAGTTTTACCAAAAAGGGAATGAAAAAGATGGAAAGAAATGGCAAAAGAACAGAAAGACCATTGCCTCAAAATGCCGGCGCACGGCCCAGAAATACGGCGAGAAATCACAGTGCAGCCCCGCAGAACATGCGGGTGAGAGCGGGCGGCCGAAGAAGAAAACGGGGACCCAACAAAGGTTGTTTCGTTGTCGTGCTGCTCTGCCTGCTGGCGGCCATCACCCTGGCTGTGGTTTGGCTGACATGGGATCAGCAGCCGGAGGGCGACCCGGTCCTGCCGGCAGAGGAGCAGGAGCAGACAACACAGCCCTCCGAGGAGACGCCGCAGGAGCAGCCGTCCGACCAGCAGCAGACCGAAGAACAAACCGGTGAACAGACCGAGGAGGAGTCGCAGTACCAACAGTTGGCGCAGCAGTTCGCGCAGGAAAAGCAGGAATATTACCTGCTGCTTGCCAATACCGACAACCCGCTGCCTGAGGACTGGACGGTGGAGACCGAAGAAGTGCAGAACGGCTATGAGATGGATGCCCGCGTCGCTCCGGCCATGCAGGAGATGATCGACGCAGCGGCAGCGGACGGGGTGGACCTGCTGGTCTGCTCGGCCTACCGCTCGATTGAAAAGCAGCAGAGTCTGTTCGACACCTCGGTGCAGAACTATATGGCGCAGGGAATGACCGAGGAGGAGGCCACCGCCAAGACCGCCACCGAGACAGCGATTCCCGGCACCAGCGAGCACCAGACCGGTCTCTCGGCGGACATCGTCACCCCGACCCACCAGACGCTGGACCCGGAATTTGCCGACACCGAGGCAGGCCAGTGGCTCAGCGAGCACGCCTACGAGTACGGATTTGTCCTGCGCTACCCGGCGGACAAGCAGGATGTCACCGGCATTATCTACGAGTCGTGGCACTACCGCTTTGTCGGCAAAACCCACGCCAAACTGATCAAGGAGAGCGGCCTGTGCCTGGAGGAGTATCTCCAGCAGGAGGTGCCGGAGGGCTACACCGGCATCGCCGACCCATACGCCGACCCGCAGACCGATTTGGCCCAGTAGACCTGTGACAGGAAGGAGAGGACAGCATGGCAAAAAAGGACGGCAAAGCGCTGCGTCTGTTTGAGAGGATCTGCGTCCAGCTGATCTTTTTGCTGTCCGCCTTCCTGATTTTATTTTTGGGAATCCGGGCGGCGGGCAGCACCATCGACTTTGCCCAGTCCGAGCGGATTGAGATCATCAACAATCTGGTGGAGGGCCTGAGCGAAGGGGACCGGATTGCCAACCAGAGCAAAAAGCTGCAGACGGTGGTCTACCGTTACCTGGAAGCGTTTGTCCGGGCGGTGGCGGGCTTTGAATTTGTCCCGCGCAACGACTTTACCGTCCTGACCCAGATCATCAACTCGCTGCCGGACCAGACCCAGGTGCTCTCCTTTGTCTATCACGGAAGGGACCTGACCATCCGCACCGCCCAGCCGTCGCCGGCGCAGGTGATGGAGATGGCAGAGCGGCTGGAGGAGAACCTGCGCATCCCGGAGGAGTTTGAGAATGTGGTCTACAGCTACTACATCGACGAGGACCAGCAGTGTATCGCCCAGATCACGCTGGTCGCACGCCGGTACGACGAGACCAATTTGGTGGAGGAGCTGCAGAAGGAATTTCTGCCGGAAGCGATGCAGCCCGATGGGGCTTGACATTTTGGCGCATAACGATTATCATAAAAATAATTTTTATCCAGTCAAAAGCGATGAACAGGAGAAGTAGGAGGAAAATTTGTCCGCAGAGAGCTGCCGGTGGGTGCAAGGCAGCGGCAGGTTTCCTTTGAACTGGCCTGGGAGCTCTGCCCCGAACCAAAGAAAGTAGGCGGCAGCGGATGGTCTGGCCGTTATACCGGACAAAAATTGAGGGCGCGCTCTTAAGAAAGGGCGCGAAACAGGGTGGTACCGCGGAAGTGACGGCCTTTCGTCTCTGGAATTGCAGGGGCGGAGGGCCGTTTGTATTTCTCCCCGAAAGGATGTTCCAGATGAAAAACGTTCAAAAATATGCACGCAACTACTTTGCGCCTCCCGCGCAGCAATACCATTGGAGCCAGCGGGAATACATCGCGCAGGCGCCCCGCTGGTGCAGCGTCGATCTGCGCGACGGCAACCAGGCGCTGGTGGTGCCGATGGACCTGAAGAAAAAGCGAAGCTTTTTCCAGTTTTTGTGCAGGCTGGGCTTTCGGGAGATTGAGGTGGGATTCCCCGCCGCATCGGACACCGAGTACCAGTTTGTGCGCACCCTCATCGAGCACAACCTCATCCCCGACGATGTGACCATCCAGGTCATCACCCCCGCGCGCGAGCAGATCATCCGCCGCACCTTCGAGGCGCTGGCGGGGTGCAAAAAGGCCATCGTCCATATGTATAACCCCACCTCGGCAGCCCAGCGCGAACAGGTGTTCCACAAAAGCCGCGAGGAGATCATCGACATCGCCCTGCAGGGGGTGCGCACCATCGCGGACTGCGCGGGCAGGATGAAGGGGCAGATTCAGCTGGAATACACTCCGGAGAGCTTTACCGGGACCGAGCCGGACTTTGCGCTGGCTATCTGCGACGCGGTGGTGCAGGAGTGGAAGCCGACGGCGGAGCTGCCGGTCATCCTCAATCTGGCGTCCACCATGTCGCTGTCGCTGCCGCACATCTACGCCAACCAGATCGAGTATATGGACACCCACCTGCGCGACCGGGACAAGGTGATCCTCTCACTGCACCCCCACAACGACCGCGGCAGCGCCATCGCGGAGGCGGAACTGGGAATTCTGGCCGGCGGACAGCGAGTGGAGGGGACGCTGTTCGGCAACGGGGAGCGGACCGGCAACGTCGACCTCATCACCCTGGCGCTCAACCTCTATTCCCACGGCGTCGATCCGGGGCTGGATCTCTCCAACCTGCCGCAGGTGGCGCAGATGTACGAGGAATCCACCGGGATGAGCGTCTCCCCGCGCCATCCTTACGGCGGGCAGCTGGTATTTGCGGCCTTTTCCGGCTCCCATCAGGACGCCATTGCCAAGGGCCTCACCTGGCGCACCCAGCATCCAAACGCCCACTGGAACGTGCCCTATCTGCCGCTGGACCCGGAGGATGTGGGCCGCAGCTACGAGAACGAGGTCATCCGCATCAATTCTCAGTCGGGCAAGGGCGGCATCGGCTACCTGATGGAGCATCGGTACGGCATCAACATGCCCAAAGAGATGCGGGAGGAATTTGGCTACATCGTTAAGGGAATCTCCGATCACCAGAACCGGGAACTTTCCTCCGACGAGGTGCACCAGATTTTTACCGACACCTACGTCAACCTCAGCGCGCCGATTCAGCTGGACGATTTTTACTTCATGCACAAAAAAGTCTACCACACCACCGTTTCGCTGACGGTGAACGGCGAGCAGTTTGAGCTGACCGGTCGCGGAAACGGTCGCTTTGACGCGGTGAGCAACGCGCTGCGCAAGGGACTGAACATTCGTTTCCACGACATCGTTTACCAGGAGCATTCGCTGGAGCGCGGCTCCACTTCCCGTGCGATTGCCTATGTCGGCATCACGGCCGATTCCGGCAAGACCTTCTGGGGTAGCGGCGTCCACACCGACATCGCCTCCGCTTCCATCTACGCCCTCTTCAGCGCCGTCAACCGCTTACTTTCTTTTTAGTAAAAAAAGAAAGTAAGCAAAGAAAGTAAGCAAAGAAAAAACGGTTTAGGCTGGCGTTAGTTTGCTGGGGAGACGCTCAAAGCTTTTGCGGAAAAAAGAAAGTAAGCAAAGAAAAAACGGTTTAGGCTGGCGTTAGTTTGCTGGGGAGGCGCTCAAGTTTTTTTCGAAAAAAAGAAAGTAAGCAAAGAAAAAACGGCTTGGGCTGGTGTTAGCTTGCTGGGGAGACGCTCAAAGTTTTTGCGGGAAAAAGAAGTAAGCAAAGAAAAAACGGTTTAGGCTGGCGTTAGTTTGCTGGGGAGACGCTCAAAGCTTTTGCGGAAAAAAGAAAGTAAGCAAAGAAAAAACGGCTTGGGCCTGATTTAGCTTGCGGGTGAGCCGGGCAAGCTCTTGAGAAAAACAGCGATGGGTCAGGAAAACGGGCCTGATAAAAAGGAAATTTTATCAGAACAAAACCCCACAGACGATCAGAGGATGGTCTGTGGGGTTTCTTACAGGAAGCTTTTAAAAGGGGTGTGTTCGTTTAATCATTTGCTTGCAGCCAGGCGGCGGCGATGGCGGCATAGGTAGCGGAGCCGACGTACAGCACGCTCTCGTCGAAATTGGTTTTGGGGTTGTGGCCCGGCGCGGCGTAGCCGTTTGCGGGGGTTCCAGCCGCCAGGAGCATGATGGCGCTGGGGACCTTTTGCGCAATATAGGCAAAATCCTCCGAGGCATTGATGAGGGCGTATTTGCCGCCCCAGAGCTGCTCCATATCGATCACCTTCTGCTCACCCAACAGCTGCTTTGCAGCTTCCATTGCGAAGGCGCGGGTGTCCGGGTCATTGAGGGCGATCGGCGCGCTGTGGCTGAAGGACACCTGTGCCATTGCCCCGCGGGCCGCGGCGGTGTTTTCGGCCATCTGAATCAAAGAATCCTTGATGGTGGAGCGAACCTGTTCGTCGAAGGTGCGGATGGTGCCTGCCAGATAACCGGAGGCAGGGATGACGTTGCCGCTACCTTCCTTTCCGGCGCGGATCTCGCCGACGGTCATCACCGCGTTGGCGGACGGCGGGATGACGACCGACATGATATCCTGGATACCGGCGTTGATGGCACAGAGGGTGTTGATTGAGCTGATGGTGGTGTGGGGCATCGCGCCGTGTCCGCCCTTGCCGGAGACGTCGATGCGGTACCAGTCAGCGGAGGCATAGCAGGCGTTTTTAGCGGGGAAGCAGATGCTACCCTCCGGGATGGGGGAGCCGGACATGATGTGGATCATCATCGCGGCGTCCACCTGCGGATTTTCCAGAACACCCGCTTCGATCGAGGTCTTGGCACCGTCCAGAATCTCCTCACCCGGCTGGAAAAAGATTTTAACCCTGCCCTTTAGGCTTGCCTCCCGCTCCTTGAGCAGCTTTGCGGCGCCCAGCAGCATGGCGGTGTGGCAGTCATGGCCGCAGGCATGCATGCAGCCATCTACGTTGGAACAGAAGGGAAGGCCGGTGTCCTCCTGGATTGGCAGAGCGTCCATGTCCCCGCGGATCAGGAAGGTTTTCTCTCCCTGTCCCGCGATGGCGGCGATGCCGCTGTCGCCAACTTTCTGCGGCTGATAGCCCATTTCCGCCAGCTTCTCCCAGACGTAGGCAGCTGTTTTGGGCAGATGCAGGCCGAGCTCCGGGTTTTGGTGGAGATGGCGGCGGTGGTTTATAATTTCCGGGTTGAGCTCCTTCGCTCTTTCAAGCAACTCTTTCATTTTTAATCAGTCTCCTTTTTGGGATTCACTTACTTGGCGTTTTTTTCATCCTTGACATAGCCTACCTTGTACAGCAGCAGGTAGCACAGGAAGCAGATGACAATGAATCCCAGCATGAAGTAGCTGTAGTTGGAGGACATGAAGGAATAGCCGAGGATGAGGTAAAGCGCGCATCCGGCGATGACGGTTGGGATGCTGAGCTTTTTATTTTTCATAAAGTACGGGGCAGCCAGCGCGCCGGTCAGGGCAGGGGTGACATTGTCGAAGGCAGGTGCCAGGGCCGGACCGGTGATGATCGGCACAAGCAAGTTGCCCAGAAAGAGCATTCCGAAAAACAGCACCAGCGTGGTGACAATGGAGGAGGCGCTGATGGCCAGGGTAGTGACGACCTCGGCCTCGTCGCTGTCGCGGTCCAGCTTGTTGACCCGCAGGGCGTTCATCGCTGCCGGCAGCTTCATGTTCATGATATTGCCGGTGATGAAGGAAAGATAGGTGCCGCCGGTTCCCAGATAAGGGCTGAAGGAGACGACCTCCACCACGCTGACCACACCGTAGATGGCTGTCAGGGTGACGATGGCGCTGAAGGTTTTGGAAAGGTCAACGGGGATGTCCCGGTTGACAAAGGTGATGACAGCGGGCACCATCATGATGAGAATGATGGCGATGACGCCGCTGATGCGCCCGATGCGATGGGTTGAGTTTAAATAAGATTCGGTCGCGCTGTATTTTCCGGTTGGTTTTTCATTTGGATTTGCCATAACAATTTCCTCCTTGTAAAGTGCAGTCAATTACAGGAACAGGTTTGCCACATACGCTCCGGCCATGCCCACCAGCATGCCGCCGGGGAAGGACATTTCGTTAAAGAAATTTTTCTTGGTTTTCTTTGCCAGCCAGTTAAAGCCCAGCGCGGCAGCACCTGCGACCACCAGGGCCACCATCGAGAGGATCTGCTCGGGCTTTTCGGTCCAGTAGGTCAGATAGGGCGCGCAGAACCAGCCCATCATGGCGATAAAGACACCGTCGATCAGAAGATTGTAGATGGTTGGCTTGCTCTTGCGCAGCTTGGTCATCGCCTTGTCCAGCGGCTTGCGGCCAAAGATAACCAGCAGCGGCTCATACATGATGCAGATGGACATCGCCCACATGGTGGCGATAAAGATCGAGGCGTTGTAGCCCTCATCGGTGTAGGACAGCAGGCCGAAGGAACGGGCGGCAATGTTGGCCGCGACATTTTCATATGAGCTGGAGCCGATGACCGAGAGACGCAGCCAGGGAAAGTAGTTTCCCAGAACCGACATCAGCATGACCAGCACAATCAGAATCGGGATGCTGGGCACGATGGAAAACAGGGCGCTTCCGGTGACGGTACTCTTCATGATTCCCCTGTCCAGCCCGATGGCGTTACCGTGCTTCCAGGCCCGGCGCATAAACCACACCGCCTGGAAGACGACATAGGCGATGACGATTGCGCACAGAATAAACATCAAAGGTGAGTTTGCAATCTCCATATAATCTCTCATTTTTCTTCCTCCTTCAAGGTTTGCACAAGACCGCATTTTCATGGTACAATAAAAATATCTCAAGAACTTCTCAAAGAGATATTTCGGTAAAAAAGATCGATCGGAATTCCGCTGTATCCAGTATAACAGAGCAGGGGCAAAATCGCTAATAAGGATTTGCTATGTTTATATGGAAGTTGTTATTATCCTATTATATTCTTCTTCAATTTTTATGTAATTCTTACAAACACATTGTCCCTGCAACATCAAATTTAGCGGAATCCTTTGTTGATTTTGCGGTAAAAGGATTTCTCTTTCTTGGCACACTATGGAGAACGGACACAGAGTATGAAAAAAGGAGGATTTTCCTGATGAATACAAACCATATCGCAATTCTGCTGGAGGTGGAAAGTTGCCGCTCGATCAGCAAGGCAGCCCAGAACCTGTATATGTCGCAGCCCCAGGTCAGCAACATCATCCGTAATCTGGAGGAAGAAAATGGTTTTCCTATCTTTGTGCGCACCCGTTCCGGCGTCAGTCTTACCCCGCAGGGGAAGCTTTTTCTGGAGTCTCTGCGTGCTATCCAGACCGAGATGGAAAAGATCAGCAGGATCCCTGAGCACTTTCAGGAGAAGAAGGACCTGTCCATTGCGGCGATCTACTCGCGTTTTTTGTTTCAGGCTTTTCTGCGCTTCCGGGAGCTGTTTCCGGAAAGAGGTGTCACCGACTACTTTATGGAGGAGATGAACGACAGCGTCATCGACCGGGTGGTATCCCGTCAGGTGCGCATCGGCATTCTCTCGCGCACCCCCAACTTGCCGGGACATCTGGGGAACTTGATCGAGCGCTATAACCTGGACTATCAGGTGCTGAAGGACCAGCTGCCGATGAATGTGATGATGCGGCGCGACCACACCCTGGCATCTGAAAAACAATTGACCTTATCGCAGATTCAGGGGTATCCGGTGGTCTGCTTTCAGCGCAGCGACGAGGAATTTTTCCGGGACTATCTGCATATTGAGCGGGAAGGGACGGAGCTGGTGGTCAGCGACCGGGCGTCCTTTTTGGAGGCGCTGGACAGCGGGAACTATATTTCGATCAGCTCTACTTCCTCCGAAAAGGTCACGCAGGGAAACAAATACGCTTATGTTCCTCTGAGCGGGATGAGTAATCGCAGCGAAATCGCCTACATCAAGCCAAAAACTTACCAGCTGACCGACCGCGAACAGCAATTTCTCCACTTCCTCAAAACCTTCTTCACCAAATATTACAATTAGGATAAATGATAAAAAATATTGCACAAAGGGAGGAGCATCCACCGGATGCTCCTCCCTTTGTGCAAAAAGAAAAATATTAAAAGTCCTGGTTTTGGTATTCATAGCTGAAGCGTTCGCGGCGGCGACGGCGGTTGCGCTTGAAGATGGTGATGCCGACCGACAGCGCCAGCGCGCCCAGCAAAAACAGCGGCATGCTCCAATAGCTGTAGCCGGCGTCGGCGCTCATGATCTCGGTCCAGAGCTGGTCGAGGAGAAGGTTTGTCTCTTCGGAGAGGTTAACATAGACCTCGGTGTTTTCCAGAATCTCATCGCTGGGATAGATGATGGGATTGTTGCGGGTCTCCTCGTCCAGCAGCGCCAGCGCGGCATCGTTGGGGGTGGAGTACTGGATGTACTCGATGTTCGCTGCGGCGATTTCCGGCTCGTTGAGGAAGTTGATGTACATCTCGGCGGCCCGCTTTTTCAGGCGGCTCTCCTCGGTGTCCTCCTTGATTTTGGGGATGCAGATTGCGTCAAAGAACAGATTGGTGCCCTCCTTGGGGATGACAAAGCGCAGGCTCTCGTTGACCGCCATCATATTGACCGCGTCGCCCGCATAGTAGGGGGCGATGGCCGCCTCGTTGCCCTGCATCTTGTCGAAGATCTGGTCCATGACGTAGGCCTGCACCAGCGGCTTCTGCTCCTTGAGCTTGTCCGCGGTGCGCTCCAGCTCCTCCGGGTCCTGAGTGTTGATGCTGTAGCCCTCCAGCAGCTCGGCGATGGCAAAGGCGTCGCGGGAGTTGGAGAACTGCAGGATCTGCTTGGCGTAGTTGGGGTCCCACATGATGTCCCAGCTGTCCGGGTCAAAGCCAAGCATGTCGTAGTTGTAGATTAGGCCCACCGTGCCCCAGGTGTAGGGGACCGAGTAGAGGTTCTCCGGGTCGTAGGAGGGATTTTTAAAGCGGTCGGAGATGTACTGGAAGTTGGGGATGTTCTCAAAGTCGAGCGGCTCCAGCATGTCCTCCGCGATCATGCGCGAAACCATGTAGTCAGAGGGGAAGATGACGTCGTAGGTGGTGCCGCCGCTTTTTAACTTTGCGTATAAAGACTCGTTTGTATCGAATTGCGTATAATTGACGCGGATGCCGGTCAGCGCCTCAAATTCGGCATTGACGTCCAGTGAGTCGTCGTCGCCGTTGGAGATATATTCGCCCCAGTTGTAGACGTTGATGGTGACGTCCTTGCCCTGCAGCTGGGAGTAGTAGTCCATGTCGTAGCCGCTTTGTTCCTGCGCAAAGGCGCTGGTGGAGAGGCCGGACAGCAGCACCGCCGACAAAAGCAGGGCGCTCAGGCGGGAAAGAAGTCCTTTTTTCATCCTAAAGCTCCTCCTTCTGTGCGCGGATCATTGAGCGGTTTGCCGCCTTTGCCTTGCGGCTGCTGAGGATGTTGTAGACCAGCAGCACCAGCAGCACCACCGCGAACATGATGGTGGACAGGGCGTTGATCTTCGGGGAGACGCGGCGGCGGGTCATGCTGTAGATGGCCACCGGCAGCGTCTGGATGGAGGCACCGGAAACAAAGTAGGAGATGACAAAGTCGTCCATCGAGTAGGTCAGCGCCATCAAAAAGCCGGAGACGATGCCCGGCATGATCTCCGGGATGACCACCTTGGTGAAGGCGGTGAAGGGATTGCATCCCAGGTCCAGCGCCGCGTCGTAGGTGTTCTGGTCCATCTGCCGCAGCTTGGGCAGGACGTTTAAAATGACGTAGGGGACGTTGAAGGTGATGTGCGAGATGATTAAGGTCTGCATCCCAAACTCCATCTTCAGGTAGATGAACAGCAGCATCAGCGCGACGCCGGTGATGATTTCGGGGTTGATCATCGGCAGGTAGGTGAAGGTCATGACGACCGACTTGAGCTTTTTGTTCATCTTGTTTAGTCCAATCGCAGCCAGGGTCCCCAGCAGGGTGGCGACCACCGACGAGGCGATGGCGACCACCAGCATGACCACAAACGACTGGATGATGACCCGGTCGTGGAACAGCTCCTCATACCAGCGCAGGGTAAAACCGGTCCAGGTGTTGCGGCTTTTGCTGTCGTTGAAGGAAAAGACGATCAGCACCGCGATGGGCGCATACAAAAACAGCATGACCAGCCAGACATACAGCGAGGTCAACCATCTGTTCTTTCTCATAGAATCCTTCCCTCCATTTCTTCGTCGTCAAAGTTGCTCATGATGCTCATGCACAGCAGCACCACCACCATCAGCACCAGCGAGATGGCCGAGCCGAGGTTGGGGTTGTAGGAGTTGCCCAGAAACTGCAGCTCAATGATGTCGCCGATGAGCTGGTTGGTGCCGCCGCCCAGCATCTTCGAAATGATAAAGGTGGAGATGGCCGGCACAAACACCATGGTGATGCCGGTGCTGACGCCGGGCAGGCTTAAGGGGATGACTACCCGCGCCATCACCTGGAAGGTGTTGCCGCCCAGGTCCTGCGCGGCCTCGATGACGTCGTCGCCGATCTTACACATGGTGGTGTAGATGGGCAGAATCATGAAGGGGATATAGTTGTAGACCATTCCCAAAATGACCGCGCCCTGGGTGTTGATCATCTGCAGAGGACCGATGCCGAACAGGCCCAGGAATTTATTGATGAGGCCGTTGTTTTCCAAAATGGTCATCCACGCAAAGGTGCGCAGCAGAAAGTTCATCCACATCGGCAGCATCACCATGATAAACAGCGTCTGCTTCTGAAAGCCTTTTTTGCGGGAGAGAATGTAAGCCAGCGGGTAGGCGATCAGCACGCACAGCGCGGTGGCGATGGCCGCCAGCTTGATGGAGCGCAGCAGCACGCCCATGTGCTCGCCGCCGCGCGCGATATTTTCCAGCGTGAAATTTCCCTGAGGGTCGGTCAGCGCGAAAAAGACCACCATCCCCAGCGGGATGATGATGAACAGCGCCATCCACAGGATATATGGGGTGGCCGGCAGCGACTGCCAGAAGGCCTTTTTCTTTGCCTGCGTCATCTTCATCTTGCCTTCGCCTCCATCTTCTTCATGATGTGGATGTCCTCCGGGCGCACGTTCATGCCGATGTGCGCGCCGACCGGCTGGCTCTGGGTGGAGTGGATCAGCCACTTGTAGCCATGGGCGTCGACGGTGATTTCATAGTGGACGCCCTTGAAGATGACCGACTCCACCTCGCCGCTGATCGGGGAGGTCTCATAGTCGCCGACGATGATGTCCTCCGGTCGGATGACCACGTCGACACGCTCGTTTTCGGCAAAGCCCTTGTCCACGCACTTGAAGGCCTGGCCGGCAAATTCCACCTCAAAGTCCTCGTACATGACGCCGTCGATGATGTTGCTCTCGCCGATGAAGTCGGCGACAAAGGCGTTCTTCGGCTCGTTGTAGATGTCCTGCGGAGTGCCGATCTGCTGGATCTCGCCGTCCTTCATGACGACCACCCGGTCAGACATGGTCAGCGCCTCCTCCTGGTCGTGGGTGACATAGATGAAGGTGATTTTCAGCGACTTCTGGATGCGCATCAGCTCCCCCTGCATCTCCTTGCGCAGCTTTAGGTCCAGAGCACCCAGCGGCTCGTCGAGCAGCAGAACCTTCGGCTCGTTGACCAGAGCGCGTGCGATGGCGACGCGCTGCTGCTGGCCGCCGGAAAGCTGGTTGATGTTGCGGTTTTCAAAGCCGACCAGACCCACCATCTTGAGCATCGATCGAACCTTCTGCTCGATGACTTTTTTGTCCATCTTTTTGATGTTCAGGCCGAAGGCCACGTTGTCGAACACATTCAGGTGCGGGAACAGCGCGTACCGCTGAAAGACGGTGTTGACGTTGCGCTTGTAGGGTGGGACGCCGTTGATCTTTTTGCCGTCGAAGTAGATTTCCCCCTGATTTGGTTCCACAAAGCCGCCGATGATGCGCAGCGTGGTGGTTTTGCCGCAGCCGGAAGGGCCAAGAAAGGTGACGAATTCCTCGTCATGGATGTCCAGATTGATCCCTTTGAGGATGCGCTGGCCGTCAAATTCGACCACGATATTTTTTAAGCTGATTAAAATATTCTCCTTCATCCGTTTGCTCTCCCTTGTCGATTGTCTTTTTAAGCTCCCATCGGTTTTACGGACGTTGGGCCGCATATCATATACACTATAGCACAAGCCGACAGGAAGTCAATATTTTTTGCGATTTTTATTCAAAATTCTGCAATATTCACCATTTAACTGTCCTGATTTACGTTTCTCTATGTACAATCCCGAAATCCTCCGTTTTGCTCGATTTTTCATCGCCTTTTCAGGCTGTTTACCTCCGCTTAAAGAAAGCAGTTTTGGAGTTTTTACTTTCCGAAAGAGAAGGGGCAAATCCTTTGCTTTTGTGGAAGGGGAGAAGGGGAAAAGAGAGCGGGCCCCTTGCAATCGCTTAGGAAACTATGGTATCATAAAGCCAACAACAACCATATACGACAGATCGAGAAAAAAGGAGAATGGAGAGTTGAAAGTAACATTGTCCGCTCCCTGCCACTTTGGGCTGGAGAGCGTTTTGTCCTCCGAGATCCGCCGGATGGGCGGCGAAAACGTGCAGGTCACCGACGGCCGCGTCACCTTTGACGGAGACGAGAATCTGATTGCCCGCTCCAACATCGGCCTGCGCACCGCTGAGCGGGTGCAGCTGGTGCTGGGACGGTTTGAGGCGCGCTCCTTTGAGGAGCTGTTCCAGGGGGTACGCAAAATCCCCTTCGAGGACTACATCGGCCGCAAGGATGCCTTCCCGGTCAAGAGCGGCTGGGCGCTGAAATCCCAGCTGCACAGCATCCCCGACTGCCAGTCGATCATCAAAAAGGCGATCGTCACCCGCCTGCAGGAGGCCTACGGCGTCCACTGGTTTGAGGAGAGCGGACCGACCTGCGCCATCGAGTTTTCCATCCATCACGACCAGGTGATGATCTCGCTGGACACCACCGGCGTGGGCCTGCACAAGCGCGGCTATCGCAGAAGCTCGGTCATCGCGCCCATCAAGGAAACACTGGCCGCCGGCATCATCGACATCGCCCACGTCTATCCCGACTCCCAGCTGTACGACCCGTTCTGCGGTTCGGGCACCCTGCTCATCGAGGCGGCCATGCACGCCATGCGCATCGCGCCAGGTCTGCGCAGGCGATTCTCCGCCGAAAAATGGAGCTGGCTGCCGCAAAAGGTCTGGCAGCAGGAGCGTCACCGCGCCTTCGACCTGATCCAGCGGGACGCCACCTTCCACGCCTACGGCAGCGACATCGACCTGGAGGCGGTGGAGCTGGCCCAGCACAACGCCAAACAGGCGGGCGTCGACGCGCGCATCGATGTGGTGCAGCGGGACATCAAGGACTTTTTGATCCCCAAAGAAAAAGGTGTGGTGATCTGCAATCCGCCTTATGGCGAGCGCCTGCTGGACATGAAGGCCGCACAGGAAATTTACCGCACCATGGGCAAGGTTTTTGGGCAGGGGTTCCCGCACCGGTACTACGTCATCAGCCCGGACATGGAGTTTGAGCGCTCCTTTGGCAGGAAGGCGGACAAGCGCCGCAAGCTCTACAACGGCATGATTCCCTGCCAGCTGTATATGTATTTTAAAGGGTAGCAGGGAATTTTTGTGAAAAGAGTTTGGAAAGAATGAAAAGATGTTGTTTTTTCTATTAAATGTCCCATTATTCCCTTGACCTTTAAAGAGGAAAGTAGTATAATAAACTCAACAAAATAAAAAGGACTCAACCTAAATATTTTGTATACTATCGCAAAAGGGGTTGAAACAATGAAGGTTAACATCACAGCCAGAAACACAGGCATCAAGGACTCTTTCCGCGCGAGGGCAGAAAAGAAGCTCGCCAAGTTTGACAAGTTCTTCGGCGGCAACGCGCAGGCGCAGGTCACCGTCATCCATTCCGGAGACCATGAGACCGTCGAGGTCACCATTAAATCGGAGGGACTTTTCTTCCGGGCAGAGAGGACCGCGGATGAGCGTGAGGATGCTCTGGAAGCCGTCATTGATTCCCTGTTCCGCCAGATCGTAAAGAATAAGAGCAAGCTGGAAAAACGGATGAAATCCGCTTCCTTCACACCGGAATTTGTGGAGGAGATGGACGAGCCCGAGGAGTACAGGGTCGTCAAGACCAAACGCTTCCCGGTAAAACCGATGGAAGTGGACGAAGCGATTCTGCAGATGAATATGCTGGATCACACATTCTTTGTTTTCCGCAGTGCGGAAAGCGGACAGATCAACGTTGTGTATAAACGCCACGACGGCAACTACGCGCTGATCGAGCCGGAAGAAGATTAAACAACACAAGGCACCCGACGGGGCCTGCCGCCTTGCAGATTGTAAGGCGGCAGGCCCCTCTTTTTTGTTGGGGAAGGGAAAAGTTTGAGCGGTTTGGCAATGGATTTTTGCGGGCGGATGTGCTATAATATTTTTCCAATAATTTGATGGAATAACCGGAGATAGAAAGGCTTGATATACAATGTCACAAAATTTTGAACAAACCTATCTGCAGCTGCGCCGCGCGGTGCTGGAAAAGCGCTTTTCCAGGATGAACGACAAGCAGCGGGAAGCGGTCTTTCAGACCGAAGGGCCGGTGCTGATCCTGGCCGGAGCGGGCAGCGGCAAGACCACCGTGGTGGTCAACCGCATCGCCAACATGGTGCAGTTCGGCAACGCCTATCACAGCGACTATGTGCCGGCTTGGGTGGGCGAGGAGGATCTTGCCTTTTTGCAGGACTGGCTGGACGACAAGCTCGACGACGGGGACATCACCCGTGAGCGCCTGACCCGCATTGTGGCCGACCGTCCAGTGCGCCCCTGGAACATCCTGGCCATCACCTTCACCAACAAGGCCGCGGGAGAATTAAAGGAGAGGCTGGAGGCGATGCTGGGCGAGCAGGCTCTGGACATCCAGGCTTCCACCTTCCATTCGGCCTGCATGCGCATCCTCAGACGGGAGATCACCGCGCTGGGATATGAGCGCAGCTTCACCGTCTACGATACCGACGACTCGGTGCGCATCATCAAGGAGGCGCTTAAGGAGCTGGCTGTCCAGGAAAAGGTGATGGCGCCAAAGGGAATTTTGGCCTCGATCAGCGCGGCCAAGGACCAGCTGCTCTCCCCGGAGGACGTGCTGCGGGAGGCAAACGGCGACTACCGCCAGGAGGTGGTCGGCAAGGTCTACAGCTACTATCAGAAGCGGCTGAAAGCGGCAAACGCGCTGGACTTTGACGACATCATCATCTTTACCGTCAAGATTTTCCAGCAGTACCCCGACGTGCTGGAAAAATACCGCAACCGCTTCCGCTACATCATGGTGGACGAGTATCAGGACACCAACAACTCCCAATTTCTGCTGGTCAGCCTGCTGGCGGGCGGACATCAGAACATCTGCGTGGTCGGCGATGACGACCAGAGCATCTACAAGTTCCGCGGCGCCACCATCGAGAACATCCTGAATTTTGAAAACCAGTACCGCGACACCAAGGTCATCCGCCTGGAGCAGAACTACCGCTGCACTCAGACCATTCTGGACGCAGCCAACGCCGTCATCGAAAACAACACCCAGCGCAAGGGCAAGACGCTGTGGACCCAGAACCCGAAGGGGACACAGGTCAAGGTCTACCGTGCACTCAACGAGCAGGACGAGGCGCGCTTTATCGCCGACACCATTTTGGACAACGTGGCAAAGGGACAGAAATTTGCCGACCACGCCATCCTCTACCGGATGAATGCCCAGTCCAACACCATCGAGAATGCACTGATCCGCTCCGGCATCGCCTACCGCATCATCGGCGGCCAGCGCTTCTATGACCGCAAGGAGATCAAGGACATCATCGCCTACATGAGCGTCATCGATAACCACTCCGATTCGGTTCGCCTGCGCCGCATCATCAACGAGCCAAAGCGCGGCATCGGCGACGCCACCGTCGACAAGGCGCAGGAGATCGCCGACATGCTGGGCCTGCCGCTGTTTGAGGTGCTGGCCCACGCCGACGAGTACCAGCCACTTGCCAAGCGCAGCCATCAGCTGATGGAGTTTGCGCAGATGATCGAGCGGCTGGGAGAACTGGCGGACGGCGGCAACCTGGAGGAGCTGTTCGACGAGCTGCTGGAGGAGACCGGCTACATGATCTACCTGCAGTCGCTGGGGGAGGAAGGGGTCACCCGCATCGAGAACGTCGGTGAGCTCAAGACCAACATCCTCAAGTACATCGAGGAGACCGAGAAGATTCCACAGCCGTCCATCGACCCGGACAACCCCGACGAGCAGCCGGAGATTGTGCTGCCCACCCTGTCGGGATTCTTGGAGGAGGTCACCCTCTACACCGACCTCGACAACTACGACGAAAATGCCGACCGGGTCATTATGATGACCATGCACTCGGCAAAGGGCCTGGAGTTTAACAACGTCTTTTTCTGCGGCGCGGAGGAGGGCATCTTCCCCGGTGTGCAGGCGATCTACAACCCCGACCAGATTGAGGAGGAGCGGCGGCTAGCCTATGTCTGCATCACCCGCGCCAAAAAGCAGCTCTACATCACCAACGCCGCGCAGCGCATGATCTTTGGACAGACGGTGCGCAATCGCGTCTCCCGCTTTGTCACCGAGATCCCCACTTCCTGCTGCGACGTGGAGGACAAGACGGTGCGCAAGGCCAGCGCCGCCGAGCTCAAAAGGGCCAATACGGTCAAAAAAACCCACGCCGACAACGCCATCGGCGTCGGTGGGCTGCGTCAAAAGACCACCTCCTACAGCTCGGACGCCCCAACCGGCGCCGCCTGTACCCTGAAGGCAGGGGACAGGGTCAGCCACAAAACCTTTGGGGAGGGCAGCATCGTGAAGGTCACCCCGATGGGCGGCGATTGCCTGCTGGAGGTTTTGTTCGACACGGTGGGTACCAAGAAGATCATGTACAAGTTTGCCAAGCTGACAAAGCTCAGCTGATGAACACCGGCAGGGACGCCGGTAGGCGGGAACGTTCACAGCCTCCTGCCGGATGGCATAGAATAAAAAAGGGCCGGCTTGCGCGCATGCTGCGTGCGGGCCGGCTCTTTTGGCTTTTGTAAAGCGTCGGGAAAAGGAGGAGCAGCTCTGTCAGAAGGCGGTTTGAGCTCGATTTGGTTCACAAAATCTGCGCGGTTTCATAAACTGGTATTGAATGTCGGCGCGGTATCCTGCCTGCGCTGATGTATCTCATAGCGGCGGCGGAAGCGTGGCGTTCGTTCCTGCTGCCGTCCCAAAATGGAGGGATATTATGCCAGAATCGAAGGTAGTCATTCGGCCAGGCGACACCAGCTGCTTTAAAGAGGCCGTCTGCATCGATGCTGAGAGGATTTACGACTCCTGTAGCGACAAGGATTGCTTGGAGGACCTGCAGGTCTTTTTCAGCGACAAGACGCAGCCGATCATCGATAAGGCGGCCAGCATCAAGTGCAAAAAGGTAAAGGTTTTAAACGTCTGCGTCGACGTGGAGAGCGTGCCCTTCAACAAGGGCTTTTACTCGGTGGATATGACCTTTTACTTTTTGGTCGAAATGTCCGTGTACTTATCGCCGGGGACGCCGGCAGTCAACTGCTGCGGCATCTCCTACTTCTCCAAGAAGGTCATCCTGTACGGCAGCGAGGCCAACGCCAGGGTCTTCTCCTCCCATGCAGGCTGCTGCAACGGCAACGAGCAGCTGACCGCCATGCCAAACGCCGTGGTGCAGATTGTTGACCCGATCTGTCTGGCCAGCCGCTATGTGGAGTGCCCGGCCAAGACCTGCTGCCCCGGCGCGGTGATCCCCTGCCAGATCTGCAGCCAGGTGGGAGGAAACTTCCAGGAGGTTTCGGTCAGCAAGGAGGTCTATATCACCCTGGGCCTGTTCACCATCGTCCAGCTGCAGCGCAAGGTGCAGATGATGGTGCCGGCCTATGACTTCTGCATCCCGGATAAGGAGAGCGAATACTCCACCGGTGATCCGTGCGAAATGTTTAAGAAGATCCAGTTCCCGATGGAGGATTTCTTCCCGCCGCGTCTGGATGAATTCCGAAACGACAACAACGGCAACAACTGAGCAGCCGGCTGAAACCCACAGAGAAAGCGGCCCCAACCTTTTCAGAAGAAGGTTGGGGCCGCTGCTTTGTGCAAAAAAGAACGATTTATCCCAAACTGCCGCCGTATTCTTTTTTCAGACGCTGCAGGCTTTCCAGCGACTGCGCGCCCTGACGGCCGATGCGGGAGGCAAGGGCAACCACCAATGCGTCCAGCACCATGGAGGGAGCAGCCATCGAGTGGTATTCCTTCTCGGTGCCGCGGTAGGAAAAGAGGTTAATCTGCGCGCTTTCCTCTGGCGGAAGACAGGTTCGGCTGACAAAGGACAGGGTGGTGTAACCGGCTGTTTTGGCGTAGTCGAGGATGACCCTTCCCTCCCGGCTGAGCTTGGAGAGGCTGAACAGAATCACAAGGTCCCCCTGATGCGCCAGGTGCAGTCCCTCCAACAGCTCCGAGCCGCTGGAGGGCAGCAGAGAAACGGCGATTCCCAGCCTCCGGAGCCGGAAAAAGAGCAGCTGCGCCAGCGAGCCCGAGGCGTTTTTGCCGTGAATATAAACCTGGCGAGCCTGTATCAGCGCCTGCACCGCGCGCTCAAATTCTGCGGGATCAAGCTGTTCAGCCGTTTTTTGCAGATAAAGCTGCTGGCGGTTCATCCAGGAAGAAAGCGAAAAGCTCTCCCCCTTCTGCAAGGCGCCTGCCAGCTTGACGGCCGGGCCGGAGGCGGACTGTTCCAGCACCAGATTTTTCAGCTCCTTAAAATCCTGGCAGCCCACATGCCGCGCGAAACGGGAAAGGGTGGCGTCGGACAGCTCCAGCTGCTGCGCCAACTGGCCGATGGAAGAAAAGAGAAAGGTGTCGGGGTTGGTATTGATAAAATCCAGGATTTTCTGTTCGGCGCGGGTCAGTTCCGCCGAAGAAACAGGGAGTTGCAGGGTCATGGCCTTATCCTTTCTGATGATACATTCAAAATAAAAGCGGGGGGGGGATTCCCTCCCGCTTATTATACCACAGTTTTGGCTGTCAGGATAGAGACATAATCGCCTCCCAGGGCATGAATTTCCTTGAGCGCCCGCTTGAGCAGCGAGGCGGTCTGCACCTGAAAGGCTGCCTGCTGCGCGACTTCGACTCGGTACGCTCCGGCGCGCACCTGCGAGAAGATTTCATCGAAGGTGGTGCAGTCCCGTTCCAGCACGGTGCTGATGCAGCCATACTGCACTGCCTGATGGGTGTCGCTGCCGGAGATGACCGGCAGTTCGAGCTTTTCGGCCAGCGCGTAGGTCAGCCGCTCGGTGCGCGCACGGTCCAGGGCGATGTCCTTGCCGTTTAGGTCCAGGAAGGACAGGCGTTTAAGCTGCTCGACCGGCTGTTCCGGCACATGTCCCGGCGCGCGGAAGGGGTGTCCGCAGCCGACGGTCACCGGATACTGGTCGAATAGATCCATCAGCTGCGCAAAGGGAAGAAAGTTTCCCTTTGCCTTGTAGGGGGCAAGGCGGCGGTTGAGCTCGAGGATTGCTTCCAGCGGGCCGACCGACAGGATGTGGCCGCACTCTGCGACGTCGGTCTCCATGCCGGGGAAGATGCGCAGCCCGTTTTCCAGCTCCAGGCAGTCGCCCGCCCGCCGGCTGACCGAGGCGATGTAGCGGTACAGCTCCTCAAATTGCAGGGTATTGAAGTGCTCGGTCAGGCAGATGGCGTCAAGCCCTGCGGATTTGGCCTGGGCAAACAGCCAGTCGGTGTAAACGGTGGAGAAGGGAAGCTGCTTTGCCAGCTTTCCGTGGGTGTGAAAATCAATACGCAAGGGGGGAACCTTCTTTCTGTGGGGTTAAATCAAGGTGGAGACAAGCAGAGAAACAGCGATAAATAACAGCGAAACTGCCAAAAACATCAGGTCGTTGTAGCCGACCTTCAGGGAGGAAAGCTTGAGCTTTTTGACCTCCTTGTTGACCGCGGCGTAGCGGTAGCCGCGCAGCTCCAGCGCCTCAACGGTGGTGCGGGAACGCTTGGCGGTGTTGAGCATCAGCGGGTAGAAGGACTGCATGATGATCTTGACCTGATAGATCAGGTAGCGCACCTTCCCGGAAAAATTCTGATGTTCAGGCGGGTTGCCGCGCAGGCGGTAGGAGAGCAGCACGTTCTGAAATTCCTCCATCAGCATCGGCAGCATCCGATAGGCGTAGGAGATGGAGAAGGAGAGGCGCTCCGGGCAGCCGTACCACATCAGGCCGTTGGAGAGCTTGTCCGGGTCCAGACCGGAAAAGACGGTGACCGAGGCCAACGACACGGTGGCGACCTTCAGGGTCAGCACCAGCAACGGCGCGATGGCAGAGGCGTCGCCGCCGAACAGAAGGGTCACAAGGAACAGGTAACCGGTTTGGGAGAAAACGCCCAGCCCGAATAAAAAGAGCACCAGCCCGGCCACATGGGCGAGCAGGGTGGTGGCCATAACCAGCAAAAAGCTGCCCATCAAAAAGGGAATATCGCTGACAAACCACGGCACGATGCCGAAGAAAAGATACCACGCGATCAGGATCCGCGGGTCCATCGCGGCGATGACGGTGTCGTTGTTGCCGTAGGCGTTTTTCAGCACCTGGTTGCGCAGAAAATCCATCGAAAATTTATCCAGAATATTTTCCGAAAGCTTTTTGGAAATTTTCCCATCCATCTGTTTTAGACTCCTTTCTGAAAGCTGCTGGTGAACTCGTCGATGGTGTAGCACAGCGCCCGGTTGTCCAGCGCACGGGCCATCGAGAAGATCTCCGGCGGGCGGATGCCGACCAGCCCGGCGATGTCCTGGCGGGAAAAAATCTCGTCGCGGGAGCCGTCGGCGACCACCTTGCCGTTGCACAGCACGATGATGCGCTGCGCCCACTGGCAGACCAGCTGCATGTCGTGGGTGGCGATGACGGCGGTGTTGATGATGTCCTTCATCTGCTGCAGCACGTCGATAATTTCCCGCCGGGTGGCGATGTCCAGGTTGGCGGTCGGCTCATCCAGCAGCAGCACCCCGGGATTTAGGGCGATGCCGATGGCAAGGCTTGCCCGGCGCATCTGCCCGCCGGAAAGCAGCCTGCCGTCCCGGCCGTCAAGGTCGCTCAGGCGGAAACGGGCAAGCAGTTCGTCAGTGCGCTGCTGCCAGTTGCGCACGCCGCGCACCTCCATGGCGTAGGAGATGTCCGCGCGGATGCTGTCCTTGATGAACATCTCCTCCGGGTTCTGGTAGACCAGCGAGATCTGGCGAGAGAGGTCCTCCGCCTTTTTTTCGCCGATGGCTTCGCCGAACAGCGAAACACAACCGCTGTTCGGCCGCAGCAGGCCAACCATCATCTTCATCATGGTCGATTTGCCTGCACCGTTCGAGCCGATCAGCGCTACCCGCTCGCCCTTGTGGATCGAGAGGTTTAAATCCTCGAAGATCACCCGCGGCTCGCCCTTGACCGAGCGGTAGGCCAGCTTCACGTTCTGGAAAGAAACGACCGGTTCCTCGGAGCGCGGCGGCTGGACACAGGGGATGTTGCCCGCAAACCGCAGCGGGGAAAAGGCACGTTTGCCCTCTTCGACGGTGGTGGGCAGGGGGCCGGCAGGGAGGGTGCCCTGCTTTTGCAGCCGGTGGGCCGCCTGGGTGACCTGCGGCGGAAAGATATTGCAGCTTTGCAGCTCCTCCACCCGCTGCAGCGCCTCGACGGTGGGCTTTTGCCAGAGAATCTGCCCGTCGCGCATCAGCAGCACATGCTTACAGTAGTCGGCGATGTATTCGGTGTGGTGCTCGATGACGATGATGGTCTTGCCGTGCTTTTCGTTCAGCTCCCGCAGCACCTCATAGATGCGGTCGGCGTGCATCGGGTCCAGCTGGGCGATCGGCTCATCGAGGATGAGGATGTCCGGCTGCAACGAGACCGCCCCGGCCAGCGCCAGCAGATGGGTCTGACCGCCGGAAAGCTGCCAGATATATTCCTCCTCGCGGCCCTGCAGCCCACACTGCTCCAGCGCCTTTCTGCCGCGCTCCTTGTAGTCGGGGAAGGCGTAGTTTAAGCAGGCGTAGGAGGCGTCGTCCAGCACGGTGGGGCGGACGATCTGATTTTCAAAATCCTGGTAGAC